>Ga0255342_1004084_pt1 | contig 15340 bp, 18 predicted proteins | sample wastewater_treat_3_FD_192416 | JGI IMG/M metagenome (GOLD analysis project Ga0255342, IMG submission 192416) | Wastewater microbial communities from Lulu Island WWTP, Vancouver, Canada - plant14 | ecosystem: Engineered > WWTP > Wastewater > Unclassified | place: Canada: Vancouver, British...
CAATCGTGGTCATAATATCCTCCGTTAATTGGTTTTTGTTTCCTATTATATCACTTTTCACCATGTATGTATGTAACAAAAGTTACTGATGGAATTTATAATACAAATCATTCTATCAAATTTACAATTAGTAATATTTGGTATATAATACAGCATAGATAATAACGTTTATTTCTAATTGGAGGGATAAGTATGTTTAGAGAAATGCGAAGAAAAGACAGAGAAATAAAAAGGGATGAAGCTATCGAAATTTTAAAAAACAGTGATTATGGTATACTGTCAACTATAAGTCAAAATGGATATCCATATGGCGTACCAATTAGTTATACTTATATTAATGGCTCAATATATTTTCATTGTGCAGTTGAAGGACATAAATTGGATAATATTAAGAATAATGATAAAGTATCTTTTTGTGTAGTTGGTCAAACTAAAACCTTACCGGATGTATTTAGCGTAAAATATGAGAGTGTAATTGTATTCGGAAGAGCAGTTGAAGTCTATGGTAATGAAAAAAATATGGCTCTTTTAGAAATATTAAATAAGTATTCACCGGATTATATTGAACAAGGACAAGAATACATTCAAAAAAGTAATGAAGATACAAAAGTAATAAAAATAAATGTTGAGCACATTTCCGGTAAAGCAAGGAAGCAGACGCAATAATTAAAAACAGAAGAAGGGACATATTATACATGTATAGTATGTCCTTCTTGATTACGTTTTTTCTTGATACTAAAAAATTACCCACCTGGCAGAGGGTGAAGTTAATCAAGATGGATGATGTTCAAGCCCACCTATTGGTTCATTAGGTACTGTTATAGACGATATAGGTAGTGTGTGATTAGATGGGACTGCGGTAGCTCATTAAACGTAATTTATGGAAAAGACTTATGTCGGAGAGTGGATGAATAAGAATCAAGAATAGGAGGGTTATGAGCCCTCTTTATTCTTATAGTATATTCAGTCTATTCTTATATGCTCTCCTTCTTTAACCATCCAATCTAAGTTTTTTCTAGCACTTCTTAACTGTTTTGTACGTCCTACTGATTTAAAGGGAGCACCTTTATCTTTTGCGTATTCATATAGCTCAATAGCACTACCGTTATCATACATAGAAATGTATTCACGAAAACAATCTCTTTGAGTCATATAAATCAACCTTTCATATATTTGAGCTTATTTTAACACAGATTACCTGGTTGCTGTCAATCCCCTGCAAGGCACTTGTGCAACTGGCTATATGGGGGTAGAGGTACACAACAAAATAGTCTTCATGTAAGCCTTTTTGTTATGTCTACTTTTTGGGGATGGATCACATCTTTCGAAAGTTAAAGAAATATAAACCTGCACGATATATAGCAACTGATTCGATATATGATAAATCCTCAGCTGATATGCAGTTTGGCAAAGCAAACATAAATTTAGTAGCAATGATAAATGTAAAATGCCTCACCTTGATGAAGAAACAATCAAAACTTTCTTCATATCAGCAGTTAATAAGCTCCTTTCAGATAAGGAAGAAATACTCGAAAACTTTGAACTCATAATATGCTGCATTTGATACTACAGACTTAGAAAAGGAAAAAGCAGAACTTCAAAACGAAATTGATGTTGTTGCTGGGATAATACAGATAGCTATTTTTGATAATGCACACAACGCACTTGACCAAGAGGAATATCAAAAATGACACAATGGACTGGTTGACCGCTTTGACCTTGCTAAAGCTTGGCATGCTACAATTACCAAAGAAGTCAGTGATAAATAGTCAAGGCTTGGTACGATGAACGACTTCCTTCACACTCTATGTAAACAAAAAAATCTTATTACCGAATTTGATGTAGAGCTTTGGTACAGCCTTGTAGACTATGGTATTGTTTATTATAGAAACAATGTACGGTTCACTTTTAAAGACGGTACTGAGATAAAAGTTTAATAAAATGGAAAAGAATCTGATCCTTACATTATAGCATCCGGTTTTTTGCTTGCTTATGTAACATTTTATAAGGCATCCTCTAACTCTTCTTCCGAATATCCGAAAGTGTAATCTTCATCTTTTCCGTTGGAAGCCCAGATTTGTGCGACTTCATAAACGCTAATGGATTCACTCTCGTCAGAATCATCATCATCTAAACCATAAAAATTCGGGCAGTTCATATTTTCACAACACATATCACTAAAAACATACTTTTTCCTTAACGGCTCTGCACATTGTGGACAAGGTGGTGTTTCGCCAGTATAGATGTTTTCTTCTTCCCAGCTCTTCCCTTTAAAAATATCAAATAATCCCATATTAATTTCCCTCCTCTCCATTAATTTCAGTAGCCTTATCTGTCTCGACACCTGAATCTTGTGTTGTCTCATTTTCTATATCTGCTTGGGTAGCATCATAATCTTTAATACCTTTTATAAGTTCTTTTTTTGCTGATTCAACTTCAGCACTTGAGATGTCTTTGCGAGAGAAAAATTCGATTATTTCTTGAACAACTATCGTAGTTATGACACCTCCAGCGAATGCAACTCCAACCCAAGGAAGAACCTTTTTCTCGCCAGACTTAACCAGAAGTTCGATAAGTTTTTCGGGACCTCCGTTAGCCTTTGCTAATTTTGATAATTCTGCGTAATTCCACGCCATATTTTTTACTCCTTTCAGAAATTTATTATTTTAGATTAATGGTAGACATTAATGTCCGCAAATGATATAATAATTGTAGACATTAATGTCCGCATTGTTAATGGTTTAATCCGCGGCGTTTTTATAATAAATGTCCGCAAATATGAAGGAGCAAAAATGGCAAATAAACCAACACGAAAAGTTCCAGTTAATAAAGAGCATTTTCTTGAGGTGCTAAAATTTAAAAACTGTAGTATCCGCAAACTTGGCGAAGCCTATGACAAAATAGAACGCACAGAAAAAACTATTCGTCGTTGTTTAAACAGTGGCAAAATGCCAGCGGATTTGCTGAATAAGATAGCAAAATTCCTTGACGTTCATCCCGACTATCTGTCAGGTGCATACCATGAAAAAGCTGATAAAATTGAGGATGCTTATTTGCGTATGCTTTACAGATCATCCATAAAGCCAGAAAAACACCCGTATCTATTAAAATTAAAAAGCGAAATTGGTTATAAATCATATTTTGAAAACATACTGACCATGAACGACATCAGTATGGAAATGTTCCAAGCACTCCCGCCAATGGAACGCGTGATGTTCCGGCAGAAGTTAGTAGTCGCGATTTTGCGTGTTATTACTGAACATTTCACACACGACGCTTTAGGTAACGATTTATCTGAAACACTTTTATATTGTGAATCAATGGTCGGGGATTTCGATCCGTTCTCATATTTTGCAAACTTGGAAAGCATCGGATTATCAGAGTTTGAACTTAATGGTTTTATAGATGATGATTCTATTACTGATTCTGAACGACAACTTCATGATAAATATAAATGCATAGAGCCATAATAAAGCTAACAAGTAAGAATCCAAAAGGGTATGGTATCACAAACGCTCTCGTGGGATTTATTATTTTTTAGCTATTTTCAACTTGAACACCTCTCTTTGTAAAATGTACACCTTTATGATTAACTATGGAATTTTTTTAATTTTAGCCTTAACTTTTATTGTGAAAATGCTTGTGATTTTTGGTGTAATTTTTAAATTCGTACCTCAAAACTGAACCCGTTGCATTGATATGGTAAGGAGCTTTTTTAATCGTTATATTTTATATTTCAAATTGCAATAATTCACATATGATATCCTGTATCGAGGTGACAAACACAGTATATATCTCATTTGTTTTTGCAAAATCATAGATAGTTAGCTTTATACAATTAACTCCAACTGTAAAATCCACAAGCTTATTATAATCATTCATAAGTTCTCCAGTGTTTCTACCATTTTTAAATTATGTTTTATTAGCTCGTTACTATCCATTTCATCTCCCTTATATGATTGCTTAAAACTCAAACAATTTTACTAAATTTCAACCCCTCTATTATTTATGGCCTATAATTATAGGTAAATTTTATTCCCTATTCCTTTATATATGAAATCAATTCAATTTACTTGTGTCTAAAAAACCTTTGAATTTTCTTAAACAATTCACATAATATTTAGCTCTATATTGAATTAAAGTTTCTGTCCAATTTTTTGTGGTAGTAAAATACTCAACAAGCTTCTTATAATATTCATCACATTTTTCTTCTGAAATGATTGTTTCATAAAAATCTAAACCTAATTGCGGATTATTTGTAATAAAAACTGCATCTATAAATGGTGTTTCTAAATCTTTCTTAGTTGGTTCTTTTTTCCTTATATAGTCTGCATATTGTTTCTTAAGTATTTTTGCATTTTCCTCAAAATCTTCTGGTGTTCTTATCCTATCATATATTGTTGGCAATTTATCTTCTTTTTTGCTTTTGTTTTGTTGAAGATACTCTCTCACTTCATTCATTCTTTTTCTTAAGTCAGGTCTATTAAACTTTTTAATCGGTTTATCAGTATCTATATTATCAAATTTCTTTTCGCAAAAATAATCAAATGGACAAGAAGTACATTTAGGATTATTAGCTTTACAATAGTTCCTGCCTACCTCCCAACATAATCCATCAATTAACCCTGGAAATTCAGGACTTATATCTCTTGCTCTGCAAACTGTATAAATCTTTTCTATTTCACTATCTTTTATATATGGAACCAAACCAACTCTATGAAATACTCTCTTGATATGAACATCAGGTGCTATATCTATATAAGAATAGTCTGAAAATTCTATTCCAAAATATCGGTATAAAATATTAGGTATCATATTTGCTATCTTAAAACCGCAACCCTTAAAATCAAGACACCTTAGAACCACATCATAACTACTTGGCTTGCCTTCCCAAATTTTAGATGCGTCACCTTTCATGTATTCATCATTAACTATCTTCTGCACTGCATTGTAAAATACTTCTGCTTTATTGTTCGGATATCTATGCCAGTTCTGTTTTCCACTGAACATTTTTACATATTCATTTAAAGGAATTATATATAAATCACTTATGTTAAAACTTCCAAGAGTTTCATAAACACGGTATGGGATAGTCCATGCAACATTGGCATCAACTCCAGAGTCCATAAGACTTGCCAGTAGCAAGGCATGTGGATATTCTTTTATATTTCTAACTAGCTTTTCTGCTTCTGCATTAAACACTTTTTCTTTAATAGATGTTCCTGCTTTATTAGTAATTAAGTTCACATTTTTATGAGAATTTAGAAAGTACTCTTTTTTTGCCAATTCTACAATTGGGTGAGCCATATTGATTTCCTCCTTATACCTGTTAATTAAATTATAACATAAATTTCATCAACTTTATATAGAATTAAGACAAAAAGCCAACACTATAAGTTATTCCACTACCGTACCGCGTATGAGTGTGATAACGGGATTATAAGTGCTTTCGGATTAAAACTTATTCATATATTTATTGAAATTTTAACAGAAATGTGATACCCTTTGTATAACAGCTCTTAATTGGAGGTATAACTTATGGCTGTAAGCTATAAGAAGTTGCAATACTTAACGATAGATAAAAATATTTCTAATGCTGAACATATGCGTAGAGCAAATATAATAACGAAAATTAGAACAGACCAATATATAGTGTTAGATAAAGTGGAAAGCATTTGTTTTAGAATGTGTTGTACACCTAATGACATCTTGGAATTTGTTCCGGACAAGGAGCAGATAAAGAAATGACAAAACAATTAAAATCAAAACAACGCGTAGCTGACCATGGTGAGGTCTTTACCGCCGAACGCGAGGTCAAAGCTATATGCGACTTGGTGAAACAAGAAACAGAAAGAATCGACTCAAGATTTTTGGAGCCTGCCTGCGGAAATGGTAATTTCCTTGCTGAGATATTCTCTCGAAAGTTGGCTGTTGTGAGGAAAAAATATAAAAAGAGTCCTTATGATTGGGAGCGCAATTCGCTCCTTGCGTTAGGCAGTATATATGGGGTTGATTTGTTAATTGACAATTGCATTGAATGTAGACAGCGTCTATTTAAAATTTGGGATAAGGAATATAAGGCTATTTGTAAAAAAGAGTGCAATGATAACACCCGCGAGGCAGCTAAATTCATTCTCTCACGAAACATCGTTTGTGGTAATGCGCTTACACTCAATTGTGTGGATGAAAACGGCAATGATACTACATGGCCAATTGTTTTTTCCGAATGGACTTTTCCGTTTAATGATGCTCTGATGCAGCGTAGCGATTACACCTTTGCCGAACTGTTAGCTGCTGAAGAAGAAAAATCTAAACGTAAAAAGAAAAAAGACGAGCCAAAGCAAATATCACTCATGCTCGATGAAGATATTAGAGAGGATCCCTCGGATGAAGGAGTGTTCCTAAAAAAAAGCATATCACATTATAGGAGGATACATGAAAATGGCTGATACAGGATTATTTAATAATGTATACAATCTGGACGTGCTGTCCTGCCTTGCAAATCTCTCAAACGATGAGGTGTTTACTCTGCCGGATATAGTAAACGCTATGCTTGATATGCTGCCGCAGGAGCTCTTTCAAAATCCGGATACTACCTTCCTTGATCCTGCTTGCAAAACCGGTGTTTTTCTCAGAGAAATTGCAAAAAGGCTTATTAAAGGACTGGAACTGCAGTTTCCGGATTTGCAGGAGCGTATAGATCATATTTTCCATAATCAGCTCTTTGGTATTGCAATTACGGAATTAACTGGTTTTTTATCTCGCCGTGGAGTTTATTGTTCTAAATTTCCAAACACAGAATTTTCGGTATCGCTTTTTAATGATGAACAAGGTAATATTCGATTCAGAAGAATTAAGCATAATTGGCTTGATAGAAAGTGTATTTATTGCGGGGCAGCTCAAAGCCAATATGACCGTAGCGACGACTTGGAAACGCACGCTTACGAATGGATACATACATTTAAGCCAGAGGAGATTTTTAATATGAAGTTTGATGTAATAATTAGCAATCCACCGTATCAACTTTCTGACGGAGGAAACAATGCAAGCGCAACACCCATATATAATCTTTTTGTTGAAAAAGCAATTAGGCTCAATCCAAGATATGTGGCTATGATTATTCCATCGAGATGGTACTGTGGAGGTAGAGGCCTCGATGATTTTAGAAGAAAAATGCTTACAAGTGGTCATCTCTCAGAACTACACGATTATAAAAGGTCATCCGACTGTTTTCCTGGTATTAGAACTGGCGGTGGTATTTGTTATTTTTTGTGGAATAGTAGCTATAAATCAACAGATTGTAGAATTGTCGAGCATAATGCCGATGGAATCTTAACAGATACAGTTAGAAGCTTGACCGAATTTGGAGAAGATTTATTTATTCGAGATACCAAGGCCTGTGAAATCATTAGAAAAATTTTGGCTTACGGTGAAAAGTCCTTTTCAGAACACGTATGGAGGCAAAAGCCATATGGATTCAGGACCAATTTCACGGATTTTGATAGCCAAGGTGATGTAAAAATATACACAAAGAAGCAGAAGTCCGGATATGCATACATAAAGAATAGTAAGGTGACTGTAAACAGAGATACAATTGGAATGTGGAAAGTTGTCACTTCACGTTCCACATCCGTACCAGAAGAGGACAATGGGCAAGTGTTACGTCTATCTCAAACGTTTATTGCTGAACCAGGCTCTGTTGTAACTGAATCATACGTTGTCTTAGGTGCGTATAAGACAGAAAGAGATGCTAAAAATTGCTTGAGCTATTTGCATACTAGGCTGTTTAGATTCTTGTGTCAGCCAACTATAGTATCACCTGATGTTTCTAAAAGAACCTTTTTGCTTGTACCAGAACAATCATATGAAAGCGAGTGGAATGACGAAAGAATATATAAAAAATATGATTTATCAACTGATGATATAGACTATATTGAGTCTATGATTATTCCTGCTGGAAATCGAGGTGATGATAGTGGCAGCTGATTTTTTCTCACAACGACCCGCGATCACACCATCCATTTATGTGTATGAACTCATTGGAGTGGCCTCCCACAAGGGGTACATAAAAATCGGATATACTGAACGTGATGTGGCTACCCGCATCAAGGAACAGCTGCACACTTCTGCCGTACCGTTTAAAATCCTGTATCAAGAGAGTGCTATGCGTGAGGATGGCTCTGTTTTTACTGATAAGGATATACATCGAATTATAGAGAGCAGGGGGTTCAAGCAGCTCAATGCAGCCGAGGACAATAACGAGTGGTACAACTGCTCCCTGAATGATGTCAAGGCGGCTATTGTTGAACTTAAAACCGGAAAAATCACAGCTGACAGCAGGATAGCTGCTTTCCGTATGCGCCCGGAGCAGCAAGTGGCTGTTAAACGTACAGTCGAGTATTTTACCAAGTCAAAATACGATGAGCCGGACAGAGCGCCGAAATTTTTATGGAATGCAAAGATGCGCTTTGGTAAAACCTTTGCAGCCTATCAGCTTGCAAGAAAAATGGGCTTTAAGCGTGTGTTGGTGCTTACTTTTAAGCCTGCTGTCGAATCTGCATGGCGTGATGATTTACTTTCACATATTGATTTTGATGGTTGGCAGTTTGTTTCAAATAAAGACGCACACAATAATAATGTCAATATCGATCAAGCCTACGCAAAGTGCGATAAAAAGAAGCCTATCGTCGTTTTTGGCTCCTTCCAAGACTTGCTGGGTACCAATGAGAATGGTGGAATAAAGGCCAAGAATGAGTTTATCCATGCGGATAATTGGGACTTAGTTGTTTTCGATGAGTATCACTTTGGTGCATGGAGAGAAAACGCCAAGAAGCTTTTTGAGAATCCTGATGAGGAAGAAGCTGTTGACTTCGATATGGAGAAGTATAAAAAGGATGAGGCTGATAACGCCTATAACGAAACCTTCCTTCCCATCACAGCCGGTTATTACTTATACCTATCAGGTACACCCTTCCGTGCCATTAATTGTGGTGAATTTATAGAAGATCAGATCTACAACTGGACTTATTCTGATGAGCAACGCGCAAAGGAAAGCTGGAAAGGACACAACAATCCTTATTTACCATTACCGAGAATGGTAATGCTCACTTATCGGATACCGGATAGCATTCGCCAGATTGCCATGCAAGGCGAGTTTAATGAGTTTGACTTAAATGTATTCTTTTCAGCCAAGGGCAAAGGTAAAGATTCTCGGTTTATTTACGAGAATGAAGTACAGAAATGGCTTGATTTGATTCGCGGTTCTTATCTTCCGTCTAATGTTGATGATATGAAACTTGGGAAGGACAAGCGTCCTCCGATGCCTTTTTCTGATACACGACTTTTAAATGCGTTGAATCACACAATTTGGTTTTTGCCAAATGTAGCATCTTGCCAAGCAATGTATAACCTGATGATGCAGAAACAGAACGGTTATTATAATCAGAAATATAAAATCATCGTTTGCGCCGGAACTGAAGCCGGTATCGGTTTGGATGCTCTCTACCCGATACTACATGCCATGGGAAATCCATTGGAGACATATACAATCACTCTCACCTGTGGCAAGCTAACTACTGGTGTTACTGTAAAGCCGTGGACAGGCATATTCATGTTACGCAACCTTAATAGTCCAGAGACTTATTTCCAGGCGGCATTCCGGGTCCAATCTCCATGGGTAGTTAAAGATGAAGAAGGTAAAGACCTGATTATGAAAGAGGAATGTTATGTCTTTGACTTTGCTTTGGACAGGGCACTGCGTCAGATTGCTGACTATTCTTGCCGTTTGAATGTGGACGAGAGCAATCCTGAAAAGAAGGTAGCGGAGTTCATTAATTTTCTGCCAGTGTTGGCCTACGACGGTAGCACCATGAGGCAAATTAATGCACAGGACATTCTCGACATCGCAATGGCTGGGACGTCCGCTACTCTACTTGCTAAGCGCTGGGAATCTGCGCTACTGGTTAATGTCGATAATGACACCCTGCAACGCCTAATGAATGACAAAGAAGCTCTTGATGCTCTTATGAGCATTGAAGGTTTCCGCTCGTTGAATCAGGATATTCAGACTATCATCAACAAGTCAGAAGCGGTAAAGAAAGCCAAGAAAGATGCCGAGAAGATGACTCCGAAGGAGAAAAAGGAAATTTCAGAAGAGGAAAAGGAATACAAGTCCCTTCGGAAGCAGATTCAAGAAAAGCTTATCAAGTTTGCTACCCGCATTCCAATATTTATGTACCTTACCGATTATCGCGAGCGGTCACTCAGAGATGTTATAACTCAGCTTGAACCGGGGTTGTTCAAAAAGGTAACGGGCTTAAATGTTAAGGACTTTGAACTTCTTTGCAGCCTTGGTGTATTTAATGCAAGCCTTATGAACGATGCCATTTTTAAGTTCAAGCGTTATGAAGACAGCAGCCTTTCCTATACTGGTATCAACAAACATGAAGATAAGGATATCGGTGGTTGGGATACCGTCATTAAACGTGAAGAGTATGATAGGCTGTTCTATAATCAACAGGCTACAATGGAATCCATCAAATCGACCTTCGAGGAAGCAATTGAAAAAAATGCTAAGTCTGTTTCAGCTGTACCAAAGCCTGAGCCAAAACCAACTGCTACGATATATGTTACCGAACAATATGGAATTAAACCTCCGTTGACGAAAGTAGCAGAGTATAAGAATCCTTATGATACCATCTCGAAGACCGATGAGAAAACAGAAGAGTTTGTTATACCTGATATTTCGGAAGGTGATGCTGTTAAGCATAAGAGTTTCGGTGATGGTATAGTTACAAAGTTCGATAAAGCAGGCAAACACATTCGCGTGAAGTTTGCAGCCGGAGAAAAACTCTTCATATTCCCTGATGCTTTTAAACAGGGGTATTTGAAGTTGTAATAGATTCTTATTTGTAAGTAATACTGTCGACACTTTATGTTCATGAAGATGTTAAAAAAGATGAGGTCTTATGTCTGAATAATATACTTAAATAAATTCAATATTTATCATAGGAGATAAAAAAGAGATAAATTGTAAAATTCATCTCTTTTTGTTTTGTATAACTATTTCAATTGGTGAGCCATGAGGGATTCGAACCCCCGACGAACAGATTCGAAGTCTGCCACTCTATCCCCTGAGCTAATGGCCCGTGACTCGTTTATTATATTATATATAATTATTGTTTTCAATAAAAGAATAAAAAAAATTTTACCAACAGTGGAGAAAAATTATATAAAAACTGTTACATCATAAAATGCTAAGATTAGGTGGAGCAGGTTTCGATGAAATATATTACATTTTTTACTTAAAATTAAAATAGAGTAACCTAGTGAGAATTAAGAATTGGTTTCCTAAAATGGAATAGAAATGAAATATAGTAATTATATTTTAGATTATACATTTATAGATAAGTCGCGTTCAGCTTTAAAAGAAGAGAGACAAGCTGCGGTTGATAATTTTATTGAGAGAGAGAAATTTTCAGGTTCAATCGCTTAATGATTTAATTTCAACAGAAAATGTCAACTTAGTTTGTAGCTTTAGATAAATATCTAGTTTAGGAAACATTAAATTTTAGTATATTTTTAATAAATAATTAACCTGCTAAACTTAATAAGCGATTATTATCTATCCAGATGATATGTTAAAAGATCCTTCCTCGCAAAAGTACACAATCTCTGAAAACTTACCCATATCAAATAAAACTGGATAAACTAAAAAGGGATTTTTTATTGCATTATCAAGTATTTTTTGACCAGCTACATTTATTTTCTTAGCTTCAAGATCGCTTACTTCCCTCTCACCAAGAAATGAACTTAAAAGGTTGTCCGGTTTCCAACCGTTATCATTTAAAAATAGTAGCATTTCAGCCCAAGATTTAGCATCAACTCGAATAGTCCAATCTTCTCTTATTAACATAATTTCTTTATTATTTTTCAAGAATATACCCTCCTAAACTTATTAATTTATATCGTATGTAATAAAAGGTGTAGACTAAATTCTTACAAAAATTTAGTCTTTATTAATATTTAAGGGTTATATTTATTCATTGATATCTCCGTTAATTCAAGCGAAATTAGCTGTTATTTTTTAGCTTCACATTGGGGATTACAAAGAATATAATATATACAGTGGTGACATTTATCAGGTTGATTTACTGGTCGGTTAAGTCTATCTAAATCAAACCCGTTTTTTGGTGTTACTTTGGCACTATTAAGTTTTTTAATTAAATTTAGATATTTTTCGAAAAGGGAAATAAATTTATCATCACTCAACTTTTCTTCTGTTAGTTCTGTTTCTTTAGGAAATACATTCCACTTAAATGGATCCTCATAATATCGAAACAGTAAATATTTATCTATTTTAAAATGTTCAATGAATTTATAACACCAAACTTGGGCATGTATTGAATCATATTCAGAATACTGAAGATAACGAAAATCACTTACGGCCTTAAATTCATATAGAACAGTCTGATCATCCCTTCTTAGTATTAGGTCTGGTCTACATTGAAGCGTTTCACTATTTATTTTTGCTGGAAAGGTTTGTTCATTATCTTTTCCTGTGCCAACAAAGACTATGTTCTGATGTCCTTTATGTTTTCTTAAAATCCATTCAATGCATCTGTGTTCATTTCGTTGCCCAAGTAAAAGAGATACTTTTTTACTACTTAAATCATAACTACCATGCTTATTTTTCCGGAAGTTATCCAAAGCCGGACTTTTGTCTAAAAATAGCTTTGCTCCGCAATAAACATAACTGCCAAAATCACTAGCTGACGGTTTAATTAATTCATGTTTTAATAACATAATTTTAAAGGACAAAATGCAATGTTTGCATTCTCCTTATGCCTCCCTTTATCAAGATCCAAATAACTTAAGTATTAGCAACCCTGTTTAAACTTGTTAATATCATTTCTCTTTTCATAATTCTCTAAGAATTCTTTTAAATAATTAAGTTTTGCTTGGTAATTTTTCGCTTTAGAGCGGGTTATTTTTGGATTGTAGCCTTTCTTTTCAAAATGTTTAACTAATGCAGAATAATAGCGTAGCATTCCTTCTTCTCCACTTGATATTATATCTACAATGTTTAAACCTAAGGATGGATTGTTACCAATAAAAATCGCATCTGAAAAATAGGAATTATCATATATAATATTCGGATACTTTTTTACAAACCATATTTCAAAACTCTTCCTTTTCTACAGTTATTCTTTTTGTAAAGTCAATTTTTTCTAATAAAGTATACATATTTACCCTACCTTTGATTAAATATCAAATATTTATCAAATTATATCATAATTATTTGTATTTTTAAAGAATTAATATTCTTCTCTTATCATAAACACTTACACTATGTCATAAATCTTTTCGTGGATTATACTTTGCTGCTTTTAACTTTCCAGCATGTATTTTTTCTATGTTCATGCAATGCCTCAAACGTAAAACACGCCTCAACTGAAGAAGCGTGTCTTTAGGTATAAAAATATATTAATTTTTAAAAATATCCCAGTTGTTATAATAGGCACTCATATCTTTTTCAGTTTCCCTTGATTCAAGAGGTTTTCCGTCTTTCGTTACACGGAAATAGAAGTGCAACTTATTATTTACGTCAAAAACCTTATAATTAAATTTTTTAATGATGTCTTCGCGCCTGAAAATGAAGTAGTGAAATTTCTGCTCTGCATCAACAACGACAAAAATGAAAAACGTGAAATTGGGATTGTTTATTTCTTTCTCAAATAGAGTATGCCATCCAGAACAGATGACCTCCTCATTTACATAATCAAAGTATGAACGACTGTATGAAACTTTAATGTTATATGATTTTCCATTACGTGTAGCTACGATACCACTGCCTTCGCTACGATTTCCTTTGCGCACGTTGAAGCCATACTGTTCTTTTAGAATACGCATAATTTCTTGACGTGAAAGCTTTCTACCGCTTTCTTTCTTTTTTTGTGTTAAATTTTCACTGTCTAGTTTTTCGTTTTCATCATCTGCATTATTTTCCTGTTCATTGTAATCCTGTAGCATATCTACTTTTTCTTCTAATTCTTTAATGCGGCTTAACATCTCTAGTATTATTTTTTCATAATTCATCATAAAGCCTCCTTAATTTTATCTTGAAATAATCATGACATTAATAAATATATTTTGTCAAGATAAATTATGATAAACGATAGATAGAATATGGTAAAATTATTTCTCTTTTTTAAAACATCTTTTCCTGTGAAGCTTTTCCAGTGTTTTACAATTAAATCGAAAGTATACCTAAAACAGGCCTTTAATGATATTCAAAAGTCTGAACACTGAATTCCAAGGTACATCCCTTGGATTCTTTTCAATAAATTATAAATAGTAATTGTAAGGTATTGTAAATTAAAGTATAATATTACTATAAATTTAATTTTATTAATTTTTTTATTATAAAATCAGACGGTATGAAAGGTAGGGAGAAAATGAGTAAACTTAAACAATTAACTGCTATTTTATTTTTTTTGCTATTTTTTGTAACAGGATGTAACACAAGCTCAGTAGAGCAAGCAGCTCTTCAAAAGCCATCAGTTATTGAAGATGAATATATTTTATTCGTCAATTCATATAAGGATTATGAAAATGGCAATATTGGAGACTTGTATATTAAAAAAGGGGTTAACGAAAAAGAAAAGGTTTCATCTGATGTCAGTGAGTATGGCATAGAATTTTACCCCGACAAAGGAATACTTGTATTTTTTGATAAAGATAATAATCTGTATGTCAAGGAAAGCGGAAAAGAAAAAGAATTTGTTGCTTCAGGAATTGAAACACGCTATGTTCTCCTAAAAGGCGATTCGGGCATTATTTTCCAGAATTCCGATTATGATTTATATCAAAAAGTTTTGGGACAGGAAAAAGAAAAAATTTCATCTAATGTAGATATATATACCGCTTATATCGACTTTTTATAAATATTTATAATAACGGCGAGATAGAATGGACATGGCCTGCAGAACTTAGAACTCGAAATATAGAAGGTTATGATGTTTCAGAATTGCATTTTGGTACTTACCCAAACAGCGAATTTGAAAATTTTAATTCTCTGCATTATATTAACGAGAATGAAATTAATATAAACGGAAAAACATTCCGTAAAATAGATAAGCAGGAATTAGACGAAAAACTACAGTTGCAGAAAACAGAATTTGAGGAAAAACAAAAAAAAGAAGAATTGAAAAGAAAGATAGATGAAGCTTACGCTAAGGCTCTTGATATTCAACATACATATCAATATATTACCGTAGATACAGCAAATCTTAGAGATGCTCCATCAATGGATGGAGAAATATTAGGAACAATAGGTAAA
>Ga0255342_1004087_pt1 | contig 15316 bp, 15 predicted proteins | sample wastewater_treat_3_FD_192416 | JGI IMG/M metagenome (GOLD analysis project Ga0255342, IMG submission 192416) | Wastewater microbial communities from Lulu Island WWTP, Vancouver, Canada - plant14 | ecosystem: Engineered > WWTP > Wastewater > Unclassified | place: Canada: Vancouver, British...
GAATTATAATGTAAAAGGAATACTATTATACTCCCATTAGATGTTTTTTCATAATATTTTTATTCTATATCGTTTCGTTTTGATTTACAATCTACAAAAGACAAGAAGTACATCTAAAAATATTATAGCAGTCATAATTGACTTCATTATTTTTGGAAACAATATAACATCTTGAAAGAAAATAATTAATAACACAAATAGAATCCAATAAGACATTGGACTAAAATAAATTTTTTTTCTTTTTGTTCTCATGATTTTTTTTTATTTTTGTTAGACATTTTATTATCGCAACATTTATACATATTATTGTATTTGATTCAATTAATTTTTGATTCTTAATATATCATAGGCAATCTTACCGTTTTCTATGCATTTTTTTATCATGGTTTCGTTCCTATTTAGTCCTGAATTTCCACTTTTAATTTCCAAGAAAATTATTTCTCTTAAATTTCACTTAGATAATCAATCAAATACTAGATAATCTATTCATTTACCTATAAATACTAGATCCTTGTAATTGTATGGAAATCACGGTAAAATTGGTGCAATTTTTTCATTTACTTGTCATATCAAGACGCTTTTAGATCTTTCTACTGCATTTTTTCTTTGTCATCTTACTTTTATTTCAAAGTAGAGTTTTGCGATTAAATATCAAATCACTAAACCAATAATTATTCAAATAATGATAATTGGTTGAATTTCTTTCATTTTCTATTGTAAAGTAAAAATAAATTCTTAATAATATAAACAAGTGTTTTCATGTATACATTATAAAATGACAGTTTATTATTTCAACACAAAATTATGTTTTACTCGTTCGTAGGTAGAGTCTAGTATAAGCATAATGTTTTTGGTGTTTATTTTGTAAATTTATTTTATTTTTTATTTAAGCTGATGATTGATTTAAACAAAGTTCGTGAAAATTTAGAGGAGTACAAAAGAGTTTGTAAATTGAAATGAAAAAATATAGATGTGGATTATATTTTAGAGCTTGATACTAGTAGAAAAGCTATGCAAGCCGAGATTGATAACTTAAAGTTTCAACAAAAAGAATTAGCATCAAAACAGGATTATGAATGAGCAAAAGCACTAAAATCACAAATACAAGAAAAAGAAGAAAATTATAAATCTAACTTGGAAAAATTGGATTCTTTTCTTCTTAATATGCCACAATTTATTCGTGATGATGTGGTAGAATGAAAAGATGAGTCTGAAAATCCAGTTTTGGAAAAATATTGAGAAATTCCCAACTTTTCTTTTGAGCCAAAAGATCATATAGAATTGATGGAAAAATATGATATGATAGATTTTTCTAGATGAGCAAAGGTTTCTGGAGCTAGAAGTTATTATCTAAAAAATGATGGTTTGTTATTGGAAAGAGCTTTGTTCCAATTCGCTATGGATAAAATGGTTCAAAAGTACTGATTTACTCCAATGGGGGTGCCACATATTGTGGATGTTAGATCTTTTGTTTGAGCAGGATTTTTCCCTGGAGGAGAAGAAGATGCTTATCATTTAGAAAAAGATGATAAATGGTTGATTGCTACAGCAGAAAACTCATTGATTTCTTATCATACTGATGAGATATTGGATTTTTCTGAATTACCAAAAAAATATACTGCACTTTCTCCGGCTTATCGTCGTGAGGCTGGAAGTTATTGAAAAGATACAAAATGATGTTATAGGGTTCACCAATTCAATAAAATTGAACAGATTATCGTTTGTAAAGCTGATGTTGATGAATCAAATAGTTGGCATCAGAAAATATTAAATATTTCTTTGGAAATACTTTCTGATTTATGACTACCTCATCAGGTTGTATGAATTTGTACATGAGATTTGGGTAGTGGAAAATATGTTCAGCATGATATAGAATGTCGGATGCCATCTAGAAATTCTTATTCAGAAACTCATTCTGTTAGTTCTTTGTTAGATTTTCAATCTAGAAGATTAGGGATTCGTTATCGTGATGAAGATTGAACAATTAAATATGTTTATACGCTAAATAATACTGTTTTAGCTTCTCCTAGGATTTTAATTCCAATTATTGAAAATTATCAAACTGAAGATGGAAAAATAAAAATTCCTGAAGTTTTGAAAAAATATATGAATGATAGAGACTATATACAGTAAGTTTGTAAAGCCTTTCTACCACCCGGGTGTAATTTGTAGTACTGCAAACAACACCCGGGTGGTAGAAAAAAAAGTTTTTTTTATTTGGTCTTGCTACTTAGGCAGGTAATAATGAAATATGGTGATTTTTCTTATTTTTTGATGACAATCGTTTTTTCAATTAAAAAACATTTTTCTTACAAAAGTCAACTCTTAAATTTGTTGAAACATTTATATTTTAGACTTTTAGATTTAATTTGTATATAATAAGATGAGTAGAAATTCATAAAACTTTTTAATTCTAATTTATTATTATGTACAAGAAAACTATTCAATACAAAAAAGCCTTGGAAAATGCTATTATGCAATCAGATGTTATCAAAATTTTTGATAATCTTTTGACTATTGCAGTAGAGGAGTGAGCTTCTGATATTCATATAGAACCATTGGAAAATTATTGTAGGATTAGAATTAGAGTGGATGGAGTTTTGTTTGAATTAATTCAGTATCCGAAAACACTACATGAAAATATTATTTCAAAGTTCAAGATAGAATCTGGACAGATGAGACCTGATGAGAAAAGATTACCTCAAGATGCTAGAGTTTCTAATGTAACTTTGACAAATAAAGAAATTGACATGAGAGCCAACACCTTACCAACTGTTTGGTGAGAGAAACTTGTCATGAGAATTGTTGATAAATCTAAAAAAATTCCGCCCTTGTCAGAACTTTGATTAGAATGAAGTAATGAAAAAATAATTTATAAGCATTTAGCATTTCCAAATGGTATTATTTTGAATACTTGACCTACTGGATCTGGTAAAACTACAACACTGTATGCTTGTTTAGATTATATAAATAAACCTGAGATCAATATTATTACATACGAAGATCCTGTAGAAAATAAAATGGAAGGTTTAAATCAAGCACAGGTAAGATCTGATATTGGATTTACATTTGCTAATGGTTTGAGATGATGATTGAGACAAGATCCTGATATTATAATGGTTTGAGAAATTCGTGATAAAGAAACATTAGATATGGCTATGGAATCAGCGATGACAGGACATTTAGTCTTTAGTACTGTTCATACTAATTCAGCTATAGAAACTATTAGTAGAATATTAAATTTATGAGCTAAACCTTATATGATGGCATGAACATTTAATTTGGTTATTGCTCAAAGACTTGCAAGAAAAATTTGTACTCATTGTGCGAAAGAAGTGGATATTAAATCTGATGAAAAATGGACAATAGCAAAGAAAACATTCTCTAATTTTGATAAAGAATTATTGAAAAAAGAAATTTTTTCTAGATGAATTACACAAGAACAATGGTCTAAATTTATTATAGAATGAAAGATGTTGAAATGAACTGGTGAAGTAAATGGAGAAAAGTGTCCGGTTTGTGGTGGTACTTGATACAAGTGAAGAATTGGTTTATTTGAGTTAATGGATTATACAGATGATATAAAAAATATGCTTATTGAATGAAAATCAAATATGGAAATTGAACAGTTTGCTTTGAAAAATTGAATGATAGATTTGAACAGAGATTGAGTATTTAAAGTAATAAAATGAATGACAGATTTGGATGAAATTTATAGGTATGTGAAGATGAAGAACGATTAAGTTTGTAAAGTTAAAAAGTTTGTAAAGTTCATATCCTACCACCCGGGTGCTGTTTTGACCTCGGGAGTTATCCCGGGGTCTGTTCGGGTGGTAGGAATGTAACTTGCAACACTTTATAAACTTGCAACTTTATGACTTGCGACTTTATATTGTAATTAGTGAAAGTGGCTATAAAAGAAGTATTTAAATCCAATTTCTTTGAAAAATTGGTGATAAAGTTAAATAAACCTAAACTAAAAAATAAAACAAACTTTTTTAGACTTTTGGCTGTTTCTCAAAGAGCCGGTCTTGGTATTATGGATTCATTATCTTCATTAGAAAAATCTGAAGAAAATAAATGACTTCGTATTATTATAAAAGATTTGTTAAGACAGTTATCTCAATGAGTGAGTCTTGCTGATGCTATGTCTCATCATACATACTTTTTTTCTATTGATGAGATAGAGTTAATTAGAGCATCGCAAGTTACATGAAACCTAATAGAAACTTTGTATGATATAGCAGAGGAGTTGGAGAACTTAGAAAAAATTAATCAAAAAATTAAAAAAGCATTAATGTATCCAATTATCCTAATTGCAGTTTCTGTTATAGCTGTAGTTTTGTTGCTTATGTTTGCTATACCATCAATAGTTGCAATTTTCCCAGAATGAGAAATACCTGCTATTACAGTTTTTATGTTGAATACATCAAGTTTTTTGCAAAGGAATTGGTTTGTGCTTCTTGTTTTTGTATTTGGTATTGTTATATTATACAAGTTCTTGTACTCTAAAGTTTTGCCTTTCAAGATATTTATTGATAAGTTGACTGTTAGAATGCCGGTAGTATCTGGAGTTGTAAAAACCTTTTATATGTATAAATTTTCAAGACTTTTGTCTCAATTTTACTATGCAGGAATTAGTCCTATTTTGGCTTTAAAATTGATTTCTAATATTTTTGAAAACTTTGAGTATAAAAAGAAAATGATAGAAATAAGAAAAGATCTTAAGGCTGGATTTACTTTCTTTGAAAGTATGGAATGAACAAAGCTATTTGATCCGATATTGGTGCAAATTATACATGTTTGAGAAGATACTTGAACAACCAAAGAGGTGTTAGATAAAATATCTAGATTCTATAAAGATCAATTACAAACAAAAATAGACATTTTGATGTCCTTTTTGGAACCATTATTGATGGCATTTATTGCTATAATAATAGGTATAATAGTTGCTTCAGTATTTATACCGATGGCAAATATAGTAAATGCAGTTTAGATTTTAATTAGCTTACATGAAAAAATTTGTTATTTCAATAATAATTATATTACTTACTCGGGGTGGTTTTTCGTTCACTCAGGATGATTTTTATGATTCCATTCCAGATACGGAAAAAATAGAAATGAGTGATTATTATTGATATTTATATTTGTTACTTGATTTGCATTTTGAAATTAGTAATGATTTTTCGCTTGATAACCCAATGTTTTTTACGGTTGGACTTATTAATATAATGAAACATTATTCTGATATGGATGTGATTGAATATTTGTGACATTCTTTTGATATTCAGAAAACTTTAGATTATTTATTATCTGATATGTCTCAAGTTTTAGCACAATCTGACTCGGCTATTCATTATATTGAAAGAAATTTACTTTCTTTGAAGACAAAAAAAGATAATTGCGATTCTTTAAAAGAGTTGTCGGATAAAGAATTCTCACTTGCTTTGAAAGATTTGAATCTAAAAGCCATGGATAACAATCTAACTAAATCTTTAGAGTATGGACAATGTTCTTCTGATACAAGAATAAATTATAATGCTCAAGATAAGGTTTTATGAGAATTGAAGTTCTATTATACTATACTGAATCATAAATATGAGTATTTTCATAGACAGAGATCTAATATTATAGAAAATTATTCCAATATATTATATCAATTAAAGGGAGTTAACTAGTTAGAAGTTGCTTTTGACGAATTTCGTTCATGATAAAGTGGTAAATGCTCACGGTGTTCGCGATAAAGTGATAAATTGTTCGCATCGCTTAAGCGGTGTGAACTTTGCTCACGATAAAATGATAAAATATTGAAGTAATAAGTTGATGTAGGTGCGCCCGTAGTCCTACGGGGTCGCACCTTCGTTCTTCGTTCGTGATAAAGTGATAAAATGATGAATGATAAAATAATGCATTATTTTTTCTTGAAACTATTCTTTATATAATTATTCTTTTTTTGTAAAAATTTTATTTATTTGGTTATTTCATGATAGCATTTTCCGTTTGACCTATAAATGTTTATTGGTATTGAATATTTTATTTAATCTGATTTTTGATTTGATATTTTTTTCTTAAATTTATTGGTAGAAAGAAAATATTTTCTAAGTATAAAAATTTACAAAACTTGTTATCAAACGATGTCGATATTTTATTAATTTATATTATACTCTGAGTGTTATTTTGATGAAGATTGTGAGAGGTTTTTATTTATGAATGGTGATATTTTTCACAACATTTATTGGAAATTTTTGCAGTACGAAATTGATGAATGTCTTTTATTTGATGAGCTATTTGAGTTCTTATATCATTATTGATTCTTAAAAAAGTAAAAAAGTTATCAAATATTGAGTTCTTTTTATTATTTGATACCTTATTGGTTGTAGTCCCTTTAGCTATTATGTTTGGAAGGTTTGGAAACTACTTAAATCAAGAAATTTATGGTCTTATAGTCCCTGCTAACTATTGGTGAATGAGTGATTTCTTTGTAACTCTTCTTACTAAATTAAATGTTTTTCATGTTTATGATTTGGTTGATTCTAATTTAAGATTTAATACAAACTTTATATCGATATTTTTTGAATGATTGGTACTATTTTTGATATTATCAACCACATTTTTTAGAAATATAAAAAGAAGAGAGATAAAACCATGAACTATTATTGCTAATTTTTTGGTTTTTTATAGTTTGTTTAGATTTTTTATAGAATATTTGAGAATAGATAGTCAGTCTCAATATGTTTGGTTATTTACAAAAAGTCAGCGAATATTTATAATATTCATATTAACTGGTTTTATTTTTATGTGTAACAGAAAACTCAAAACGGTTAAATTATAAAACATAACTATATCTTTTGATTATATCTTTTAGATTTTCAGAAAGTTCGGGATCTATACTCAAAGATAGTTTGTATAATCTATTTATGCTACTATGATGTTTGTTTTTCTTTAGAATTTCTTCAAACACATTGAGATCTAATGTTTTTTTATTTTTTCTAATTACTTTTTTGATAAGTTCTTCTATATATCACTTATTTACGACAGATGGATTGTATAAACTTTCTAATATTGCTAACTCTATATTGGCTATAGGAAATACATTTTTTCAAACATAGGTATTTTTGGTGTGTTTCTTGAAAAAATTAAATAAGCTTTTTCAGTTATTTTCGTATGTCTTGAATGAAACTTGCTTGTCAAACATAACTGTTTCTAATGATTGTTTGTTGTCGTTGATTATTAATAGTTCTTCTGGAATATCAAAGTTTGTTATATTTAACTCTAATGCTTTTATTCATCATATGTATCGTTTGTTGTTAGCAAGTCATTTACAATGTTTTTTTGCAATACATCGATAAAACATTTCTAATAGTTGTTGTTCTTGGTATTCCTTTTCAGGATTTTTTACTAAAAATATACCTTTTTTTAAATTTAAGAGGTGTCCTTTGTTTTTTAAGTGGTAGATCATTTTGTATGCTTTATTTTCTGAATACTCATTATCTAATATTTTTTCAACAATATCTTTAACTTTTTCTATTTCTATTAATTTATTTTTGTATTTTGACAAGTTTTTAACAGTGATGTCGAAATTGTTTTTTGGCATATCCTAGTATTAAAGAGTAAAATGACTAAAATTAATATAATGTTTCTACCCAAAAAATCAAGAGGATTTTTCCATAAAAATTCGAAAGACTTTTCTATTGTTTTTTGGAACATTAAAGCTATTACATTTATCGACGAATCATTATTTTATTTTGTATGGATTTTGTATTATGAACGCACAATGTTTAGTAAAAGATACTCTTCCAAATGTCAAATCTATTGATTTAGAAGGAGTAAGAGCAGAATTTACTGAACTTGTAGAATGAAATTATGATGTTGTATTAGAAATTAATTCTCAAAAGTTTTTAATTAGATTGGTAAATGATTGAAACTCTATCCAAAACTTTGAGATCGTTGCGAGTAAATGATTCGTTAGTGATCTGACAAATAGTCTTATATTTGCGCTTAGAAATTTGGTAGAAAGTCTACAATTGGCATTATATTAGGATTATTTGTTTGTATTTATCAGTCATTAAGAGGCTTATAATACAATTTTACTTTTTTCTTAAAAAAGACTTGAAAAAGGAAATTTTTTTGTTACAACAAAAATTGTAATATTTATTTTCTTTTAGAAAAAAGATCATGGCTGATACAAAAAACATCAAATCTGTCTTTGATTTATGACAGTTCGAGCAAAATTTTGAAGAGGTTTCAGTTTTGAGGTTACAGAAAATAAAACAACAAACAGAAAATTACAAGCAATTTATGAAAGATTTTTTAGAGATTTTTAGTTCTATTGATTTTTCATGAGAATATTCAAACAATACATCAAAGGATTTAGTTTTTGTTATTTCTACGGACAATTGTATTTCTTGAAATTCAAATGTTAGGTTATTTAAAAAACTTAAAGAAGAATATAAAAATAAAAAAGATAGTTTAGATGTTTATTGTATTTGACAGGATTCTTTACAGTTCTTTTTAAATGAATGATTCAATGTTATTTGATACACAAATTTACCTGAAGAGTTTGCTGAACAAGACTTTTCTGAAATATATCAATATATAGAAAATTCCATATCAGACAATCTATATTCCAATATTAAAGTTTGTTTTAATCATTTTAAAAATTCATTGATTAGAATTCCAGCAAACTTTACTTTATTGCCATTTGATCAAAAAAGTTTGGATTCTTTTGCTCAAAATATGAATTTTGACTTAAAATCTTTGAAAAAAACTTCTAGTGATTTTATGGTTTGATCAAATTTACAAGAACTCAAAGCTGAAATGATTAAACAACTTTTATGATATATGCTTTATGGAGCTGCTTTACAAAATAAAATTTGAGAACTGTCTTCCAATATATTACTTATGAAAACTATCAAAAACAATAATAAAGATACAGTAAGATGATTTGTATCTTCGTTCAATAAAATTCGCCAAAACTTGTTGACTAAAAATGTTAGTAGAATAGTTTCGTTAAAAATGTTTGCAGAATCTTAAAATTATTGGAACGGTTATAATGTTAATTAGTTAATATTTACAAAAATGATGCGATATGCTCAAATATTTAAATCTCTATTCCTTGTGGGGAGGGTAGAGTAGTGGTGTACGATTGTTTACATATAAAACATAAGAATCTTGCAATTCTTATGTTTTTTTATAAATTATAAGTGTTTTATATTTGTTGAAAAATGTTTATGTGATTATTTTGATCAGAAAAGAATATGATAATAAATGAATATTCTAAAAATCCTCTTAACAATTTTGAAATGGAAGACTTTACAGTACAATATCATGAATGAAACTTTATTTGTTGAGATGATATTACTGTTTTCCTCAAAATAGAAGATGAAAAAATAAAATTATTTTCATATACATGAAATTTATCTATTGTTTCTTTAGCTTCTGCTTCTTTTATTTCTGAATTCATTATTGATTCAGACATACATGAAGTTTTAAAACGAAATTATGATTTCATCTCCGATAAAGGATTGGAAGTTTCAAATAGAAGAAAGAGAGCAGTAGTTTTGCCTATATTGGCTGTTAGAAACGCAATTCATAATTATTTAGGTGATTGAATAACCGATGATTTTGATGATTTGCTTGATGACTAAAAGTTAGAGAAAAAGGTAATGTTGAAGTAGTAGACAAGTTGGACTTGAAATGTGTAGACAAATATGTATACAATAATTTACTATTTATTAGTAATTTTTTTGCTTTGAAAACACTAAAAGATCTTATATTAAATATATTGTTACATGGTTTGGTTTTGTTTTTGTTAAACAAATACTTGCCTTCTTGGTTTTGAGTAGAGTCTGCACAATATTCAGTTGCAATTACTTTTTTAATATTAGCTGTCTTGTTTTGGATAGTAAATAATGTTATCAAAGTTATATTAAAAGTACTTACTATACCACTCAAATATATGACTTTTGGTCTTTTTTCATTGGTATTAAATATGTTTATGATATATTTGTTTGAATATTTTGTCAACAATTCTAGCCTATGAATCACCGTTCATCTTGGTACATTTGTTCAAGTATTTTTATTATCTCTATATGTAGCAGTAGCATCATTCTTGATCAAAAAAATAGTTTAATATTTTTATAAAATATAAATTTGAATTAAGTTTTAATTTGTAATAATTAGTAATGGGAAAAAATTATTCAGTAACTAGAGAAAATGCAGCAAAGGCTTTATGAATATCTACTAGGACTGTTGATAGGTATGTAAAATCTGGTAAATTATCTTACAAAAAAGTAGCAAACAAAGTGTTATTATCCAAAGAGGAAATAGCAGAACTTCAAAAGGATTTTGGATCACTTCGTCAAGAAACATCTTCAGAAGTGGTTTGACCTATGTCTACTGCAAAATCTGTAACTGCTGTAAATCCTTCAATTGAGCAAGCTATTGATGCTAAAATTGAAAAATTTTTTCTTATTTTCAATGAAAAGGACAAAATTCTAGAAGAAAAAAACAAAGTTATTTTTATGTTACAACAAAGAATTTGAGAATTGGAAACTAAAATAAAAACTATGGTGGCATTACCAGATTATAGTAGAGAAAAACAAGAAGCTATTATTGAAAAACAAAAGCTTGAGGAAAGAATAAATGTGTTAAAAAGTAAAATAAGATCTGAAAAAACTAAAAATCTCGTTTTTATCTGAGCATCTTTGATTCTAATAGTGGTTGCAATATTCTTTTTTATGCAAAATTAATTGTTTATTTAAATATTAGATAAAAGCCAGTTGTATGACTGGTTTTTTTGTTATTATAAAATTGATTTATTTTTTAAAATCACATTGACTTTTGTGTTGTTTTGTTTATAATAAATATATGAAAATAATATATTTTATTTAATTTTTATTCAAATGGTCCAGGCTTCTGTACTAATACGAAAATTAATATCTATATTGTTTTTTTCTGTATTAATAATTTTCTTATTGTATATTTCTTTGGAAAAAATTTTGAGCAAAGTTGAATTTAAAAAAAGATTAAGATTTGTGAAAGATCAATTGTTATGAGATCTTTTGAAAGAAGATTTCGTTAAAATTTGAGATTTATTAGTATTAGATGAATTCGACCAAATAGAGTCAGAAACTAAAATAGAACTAAATAATTTGAAAAAAATTATGCTTTCTGAATTGTCCAAGCAAGATTTAAAGCAGTTGGAATGGAGGATTAATTGAGAATTTATGGAAAGAGAGAAAAAGCTTAATAGATTGATTTTAATTAGGTATAGGGATGCAATAAAATCATTAAATAATAGAATGGTTTATTTGAAAAATGAAATGGATTCTTTTAAGATTATGTTAGAAAATAAGGATGAGAGAAAGAAAGAGAGTCCTGTTCAATCTAAAAATGAAGCTCCTTCTAATGATTTGCAAAATTTATTGGTTGATAGGTGATATCTCTTAAAAGATATGGAGTTATTGAAAAATGAAATTAAGTTTCAGAAATACAGAAACAATATATTTATTATTTCTTTAATATTGTTATTTTCGTTTTTGTTAATTTTGGTTGCTTTTGTTTTGTAGTGGGATAGGGGTATTTATACTTGGTGTTTTGCTGTTTTGAACTGGGCTTTTTGTCGATTCAGCACTAGTTTTTTTATTAATTTGAACATTTTATTGTAGAGTAGGGGAGTTTTGCTGGTTTAAATCTATAATCTTTTAATGCTTCGAATTGGATTTTTGTTGCTTTATAACTGTTTTCCTAGAGGGAAAGTAGAAAAAGAGTAGGGGAGTAGTACTCTATTTGGGAAACTATTTTGAATTTGAAACTCCTCCGCAAAAAATATTTTGATTTATGAATTTATTTAAAAATTTAAATAAATTTCGTGAAATTTCGTGAAAAATCAGAATTTGGGCGATTATTTAGAATAGGCCTAGAATCTGTATGAATTTTACTCTGCACAATATATCTTGTGCAAAGTAGATTGAAAAAAAGCAGAAAAGGTTTATTTGTCTTTTTAGATCTTACATTTCTATAATTTTTGTATATTTTTTCTTTTTAATAGAATAAAATTTATTTATTTTTTTTTGGATCATCTTTTAGATTTTATATTTTTACGACTTTCTTCGTCTAAATGTTGTTATTTATAAAATCCTACTGTTAAGAACTGGGATTTTTCTTTATTTCAAAATTCGATGTTTTAAATGACTTAGTGCATAAAAGTATCATTTAACTCAAAAAATGAACGAATTTGAAATTGTAATTTTTTTAATTTGACTATGATTTGATTTTTGGTAAATTTAATTTATTCTAGATGTAATATTTGTGTATAGTTCAATTTATTTTCTTATTCAAAATAATGGATGAAAAGAATCTTAGTAAAGAGTTTGAGGAAATGGATGCTTTTGAATTTCATAGCTTCCTTCGTAAGCTAAATAGATCAACTCAAAATAAATTATTGGTGATTATTCGTACGGGAGATATTTCAAAAGCAAAAAGATTAAAGGCAATTAAAGAAAATCCTGCATTTTATGATAAATTGGAATTTCAATTTGAAATTGAAGCTACGGTTCAAGAATATAAAACAGAACTAAATGTGTTTGCTTCTGGGATTAAATGGATTGAAAAAAAATAATATTCTAACTTTAAAAATATTTTTTACATAATTTACTTTGCACAATTTTTTTTGAAGACTTGAATTTTTTATAATAAATTTAGTTTTTATTGGAGGATTTTAACACTATATTTAATATAATTTTGCTTTTTGTAAACCTCCACTCCTCTACTTTATCAAGAAAAATTTGATAATTGCGTATATTTACTTATAATGAATATGTGTTAATTTTAATTTGGACTATATTTTTATGAAAATTAGTAGAATAAAAATATCAAATTTGTTTACTTTTCCCTATATAAAAGGATTTAATGGAAAAAAGGGATTGATTTTTGATGCAAAAGAAAAAAATAATTTCAATATTCTTATTGGGCCAAATTGATCTGGTAAAAGTAACTTTTTGGATATAATAAATCAAATTTTTAGATATTGACTAGTTGATAACTATTATTATGATAAAACAATTATAGAGAATAATCAAAAAGATAAATTTAAGGATGTTATAAAACAGAAAAAGAAAAAATTGAAAAATATGCCAAAACATTATTTATCACCAAACAAACCTTCTAAAATTGGTATTACATTAAGATTCAATCAAAATGATTTTGAAAACATTGATTTTATGGTAAAACACAGTTCTCTACTAAATGGTATTTTGAATAAATATTCTAAATTGGATATAGATTTCGAATCTTATAATGCTTATGATCCCATTTTTGAACATGAAATTTATTTAGAATTTTTAGTTAATTCAAGAAATTGATCTTTCAAGGTTACTAATTATAAGTTTTTGTCTAATAGAATGAGATTGATCTTATTTTATGTACAAAACATCGAGCTAATTCAGATATGTATTAACATTTTTAATGATTTTGAAAAAACATCTGAACAAAAAAAATTATATTCTCTAAAAAATACTTTTGCTTTATTAGAATCAGAAAGAAATATATTACACAACAACTTATGAGAATATGACTTGTTTAGGATTGATTCCGTTGCGGCTAGAAGTGAAAATATTGAGTTACATAAAGAACATAGATTTGCCTCTGTTACTGTTGGTTATGATTTATTTATAATAAAACTTATTAAACTTGCCAAAGATACTCTATCTCTAGAAGGTAAAGATTATAATTTAGAAGATCCTATAAGGCAAGCAGAATCATTAAAATCATCTCATTATTTCCGTGAAACAGCTTATTTCATAAATAAACTATTAAAGTTAAATTTAGATATTAAGGTTTCTGATGAATGATTTTTAGATTTGGTTTTTGTAAATAGATATGGAAATGTGTTTTATTTTGATAAATTAAGTTCGTGAGAAAGATCAATTATAATGATATTAATCGCTTTGTTTGGTTATGACTTATCTAATTGATTATTCATAATTGATGAAGTTGAATTACATTTGCATCCATATTTATTGAAAAAAATGGTAGATGTTCTAAAAGAAATATGAGCAAAACTCAATATACAGTTCATTTGTTCTACTCACTCCCCTATTTTGATTGATGAGCAAAGCATAAACAATGTTTATAAATTTAGTTTTACTGATGGACAGACGAATATATATTATCCTGGAGATTCTATTCGTGATAAAGAAGCTACACTTATCCATATTTTAAAGTTTGAACATGTTTCAAAAATATTTTTTATGAATAAGATACTTATGGTTGAGTGAGAAACTGATGAATATTTTTGGAGATTCTTTTTAAACTATTTGTCTAAAAAGCCTGAATTTAAATGAAAAGTAGATAATTTTGAAATTTTGAATATAAATTGAAAGTGAAGTTATTCAAGATGGAGTAGATTTTTGAGAAAATTTGGTATAGAATCTTATTTTATTTGAGATTGGGATAATGTTGTATGAAATGGTATTGTTGATTATCAAGAGATGGATACTTATATTAGTTTAACTAAACAAAACCTTGATTCTGATCATATTAAAAAGGAAAAATTTTATGTAAGAGTTATTGATACAATAAAGAAATTTTTCCCTGAAAAATATGAATATATTCAAAGTAGGATTCAGCTTTTTTACGATCAATGAATTTTTATTTTGCAGTGATGAGACTTGGAAACTTACTTATGATTAAAAAGAAAATGACTGGAGGAAACTATTAGGTTTTGTAACAATAACTTTAATTCTTGGTTGAATAATAAGAAATTTAAAAAATACTTTGATGAATTTGAAGAAATTGTTGTTAATATTTTCAAAATTGAGAAAGGAGACAAGTTATAAGTTAAAAGCCTGCCCTGCCCCGCAGTACTGCGGGGCAGGCTGTCGGCAGACAGGTTTATAAAGTTGAAAGTTGCAAGTTGGTAAGCTCCCTTTGCTTGCTATGGAGAATTCCTTAACTAAGTTTTTTTTTGTATGGGTTTAGTAATTCAAAAACAAAAAAGACCAACTGAAACAGTCGGTCCGTCTTACATAGGTTGTACAACCTAGAGACGGAACAACTCTTTATAATACATAGAGTTTATTAATAGACTTCGCTTTTAACCAAACCTATTTTATAAACACTATATTTTTGGTATTACAATTGGGCTACAAAAAACCAAAAAAACCGTCTCTAGGATTTTTGCATACTTTTTCGTTTTGGTAAACTACTCTTTTATGCATTTAAATCTAATTGAATACAATTTAGATTTAAATTAAAATCTTTGCTTTTTTGTTAAATAATTTTATTTACGATTCCAAAATATCTATATATAAAA
>Ga0255342_1004099_pt1 | contig 15283 bp, 17 predicted proteins | sample wastewater_treat_3_FD_192416 | JGI IMG/M metagenome (GOLD analysis project Ga0255342, IMG submission 192416) | Wastewater microbial communities from Lulu Island WWTP, Vancouver, Canada - plant14 | ecosystem: Engineered > WWTP > Wastewater > Unclassified | place: Canada: Vancouver, British...
CTTACCGCAGTAGAAACTTTATTTACATTCTGCCCTCCTTTTCCGCCCGACCTAAAAAATTCCCACTCAATATCTTCGTCTTTAATTTCTATAGTGTTGTCGTTTTCTATCATTGGTATAACCTCTACCAAAGAAAAAGAGGTTTGCCTTAAATTATCGGCGTTGAATGGAGATTGCCTGACCAAGCGATGCACTCCTGCTTCCTTTTTCAAAAATCCGTATGCGTAATCCCCAATTATTTCTACCGTAGCGGTTTTTATACCTGCTTCTTCTCCTTGTATTTCATTTATTACGTTTGTTTTCCAATTTTTTCTTTCGGCATACCTCAAGTACATTCTTAATAGCATGGCCGTCCAATCCATTGCTTCGGTTCCTCCCTGTCCTGCGTGCACCGATAATATAGCGTCGTTTTTATCATGCTTGCCTGAAAGATATGTTTTAAATTCAAGTTCTTTTATTTTCTCCTCAATTGTTTTTTCGTCTCCTTCTTCAATATACAGATTTAACATGTCAAATTCTTCCAGTTCCTTTTCTAAATCCGATAATTCTTTGGATAATCTGTTTCCTTCCTCCCAATTTTTCCATACGTCTTCGTTCTTGATTTTATTTTTAATCTCTTCAGTCTGCTTCCTTTTTTCATCTATACTAAGGGATTGTTTAAGCTGTCCTATTCTTCTTTTAAATTCTTGCATGGGAGGATTATATATCAAAAACCTCTGTTCCTAATAGCACTCTGTCGCCGGGGTTTATTTCTTTTCTTAGGATTTTTACCGCCAGATAAGATTCAACGGAATCTTCAATTACCCTTGCCAATGGTCTGGCTCCCCACTCAAGGCTATACCCTCTTCTGATAAGTTCTTCTATTAGCTCAGATTTGAAATTTACCTCAATTCCTTTTTCCTCGGCTGTATTTTTCACCCTTTCCAGCATAAGTTTTGTTATCTCTCTTAAATTTTCCTTAGAAAGAGGATTGAAAACTATAATATCTGTAAATCTGTTTAAAAGCTCGGGTGCAAATTTATTTCTTATATCAATCATAGCGGCTTTTTGCATTTCTTCGTACCCTTTACCGGCCTCAGAAATTGTCTGAATAGATTTTGTTCCGACATTGCTGGTTGCTATTATTATTGTGTTTGTAAATTCCGCCACATTTCCGGCTGTGTCGGTCAAACGACCCTCATCCAAAATTTGTAAAAAGGTCATAAGTATGTTGGGGTGAGCTTTCTCTATCTCATCTATCAGGACCAGACTGAAGGGTTTATTTCTTACTTTTTCAGTTAAAGAGCCCGTGGTGGTTCCGTCCGGGGAGCCTATTATTCTGTTCATGCTGTCTATCTGTTGGTATTCGCTCATGTCTAGTCTAATCATGTTTTCCTCCGCTCCGAAGTAGCTTCTTGCCAAAGCCTTCGCAGTTTCCGTCTTTCCGACTCCCGTCATTCCCACGAAGAGAAAACCTGCTATCGGTTTTTTCTCATCTCTTATTCCGGTTCTTGCCCTTTGTAATGCCACCTCTATTTTTTTAATTGCGTGGTCCTGCCCGATAACTCTTTTTCTCATTTCATTTCCGATGTTCAGTAATTTTTCCGCTTCGTTCCCGCCTATTGCCGATATAGGTATACTTGTCATTTCGGAAATTTCTTTAGATATTTCATCATAGGAAAGGTATCTTGTTGAGTTTTTTACTGATGCGGAAGTCCTTTCAAGGACATCTATCGCTTTGTCGGGAAGTACTCTGTCCCCAATTGCTTTTTCCGATAGCTCAACGCAAGCCAAAAGAGCGGGGTAGGTAATCATAATTCCGTGCTGTCTTTCCATTTTTTCTGCCTTTCTTTTTAAGATTTTTATCGTATCCTCTTTTGAGCACTCTTCTATGTTTACTATCTGAAAAAGCCTTGTTATAGCTTCATTGGGCTCAATATATTTTCTGAAATTTTCCGATGAAACAGCTCCTATTAATCTTATTCGTCTTTTGGCAATATGATTTTCGAGTATTGACAATGCGGTGGAATCATAACCCCCTTTTTCTCCCATTCCCGTTACGAGATTCTGCATTTCATCAATGAAAAGTATTATATCGCCGGAAGCATCCACTTCTTCCAGAATTTTAGAGAGTTTTTCAGCTGTGTTCCCGGTATCCTTGCTTTCGGAAACTAATGATCCCACGTCTATACTAATAAGTCTCTTATTTCTCAAGGTTTTGTACTCGGTACCTGCCATTATTTTATAAGCTATCCCTCTTATTATGGAGGTTTTTCCGACTCCCGATTCTCCTATAAGCAGTACGTCGTTTTTATCCCCATCTAAAATTTCCGAGATTTTCTTGATTTCTTTTTCTCTTCCTATAATGTCGTCAATATTTCCCATTTTCACTTGTTTGGTCATGTCAACGGAAACTTTATCAAGTTCGGGCGTTACTCTTCCGAGCAGTCCTTTTCCGATTCCTCCCGGAGGAGGAGACACATAATCATCCTGCCAGAAATATATTCCCGAAAGGTTTTCTCTTTTTTCAACCATCCAGAAAGCAGTTTCTTTAATGGTATTAAAATTTGAGTTAAATACGGAGAGGACAGTATCTATGTTCGGAATGTGTTCCACTACTGCAATAAAAACATGTTCTAATTCGGTGTATCGTGATTTGTTTTCCTGAGCATAAGAAAAACTTTTTTGCACTATGTTATCGAGTTCCACCTCTTTTGTATCGGATGCCCTTATAAGTTTTTCAATTACTTCCTTTTCTCCTAATTCGGACTTTTTCATCAAATATAAAATATCCTTTTCCATCAGAAGTTTTTCCATCAAAAGTCTGAAGGAAGATTTTCCGGTTTCTAAAATATATCGGGCCTTGGGTCTAAAAGTTTTTATCTTATCATTTTGCGTTTTTGTCTCAGATATTCTTTTGTACGGGGTATTTAAGTTCTGAAAGATAAATAAAACATAAAGAGTGAAAAAATATAGCATTGTATAGGGAATGGAGTATTTTTGTGTTATTAACACCGGTATATAGAGCCATGTTATTGGTGCCGCTATGCACAGCAGTGACGCCAAAAGCATTGGTATAGAGCCAAGGAAAATCATAAAAACGCGGGTGAAAAAGCTTACTATCCTTCCGTTAAAACTGGATAATCCAAATAACGGAACAAAAAGAAGTTTTATATTGTAAGTAAAAGATATTAGATTATTGAGAGTTTTGAGAATGTCAGTACACATTCTGTATATTCTTGAGGGGATTTTGACTAACCACCAATGGACGAACTTATCGGGCAGTTTGATGTTGTATTGCATACATAAATAGAATACCAGAAAAAAAGGCAGATGGTAATTTTAATTATTTTACGAAATTCTTAGTTTTGGACATTTTTTATTTTCGTATCTCTCAACTCTTCCAGCTTTTTTCTCATTAATTTTCCGAGGAAAATACCACCTATAATTGCGGTGGGGTAGAGAATGAGTTTACGGTCAAAAATTATGTAAAGAATATTTCCCACGTACGGAAATGTGCCGATAACTTTGCCGATAATTTCTTTTTCGGACACAGGGTAAGGATCTTCGTTAGCGTTATTATCTCCTTTAAATGTGAAGAAATACATCTCATGTTCCTTAAATATATTGATTATTCTGTGAGTTACGGCGATGTCTCCTCCAGTTATTTTATAAGTTGCGATGTCTCCTACCTTGTATTCCTGCCTTTTTGTTGTCAAGACAATTGAACCTTTTCTGATAGTTGGTTCCATAGATCCGGATATTACTTCGAAAATTTTAAGACTGGAAGCTTTTGAATTTACCGTAGTGATAGTGACAACGAGAGTTATTAGCAGTAAGAAGAATATAAAAGATTTTTTCATTTGATTTTTAGGTAGGTTTATTTAGGGCCGCCTTTCAGGCGGCCCGCAGAATTTTGTTTGCACTAAAACTAAGACTGCACGGAGTTGAATTCAAAATCAAATACGGCGGTTGCGCCCTGTTTGCTTTCACTTAAAGACGGGGTAGAGAATCTTAATATTAATCCCATGGTTTGTCCATAAAGAAGGTCTCCTAAAGCGAATCCTTCCGTTTTCCATTTTATTATTGTTTTTTTCCCGATTGTGGAAGTTTCCTCTCCGCTGTCTACTATTCCATTTTGGTTCGCATCACTCCATCTAATTATCTCCACAAATATATCCGATCTTAAATCCTTTGGATCATCTGCTGTTTGATAATTTGCATTTGTACTTACTGTTATTTTAGATGAAGTTGCATTTACTAATTTTACTAGATAATCCTGTGTCCATCCTGGACCTATATTGTTGAATACCGGACCAGGGAGCTCATCCTTATAGTTTTGAGGATCGGTTTCCAAAGTAAGATTTTCCAGAAACATAATATTTGCGCTTCCGACCTTAAAAGTAGATCCCAAAACCTTAGCCTTATCGGTAAAAGCGGCATACGTTATTCCGACTGCTGTGGATATTGTTAATAATGCTACCCCGACGATATAAAGAGTTTTATTTTTCTTCATAAATCACCTCCTTTCTTTTAAAATTTTTAACCTTTAAACAAACTTTGTGCTTTCATACTGGTAAAATCGTTATCCGTAACTATCAGGTGGTCTATCAGAGGAATTCCTATGTCAATCCCTGCTTTATATATTCTTCTGGTAACTTTTATATCTTCATCGCTGGGGTTGCATTTATTTGACGGATGGTTGTGAATCAATATTATGCCGCAGGCATTTTTGGAGATAGCTTTTCTGAATATTTCACGGGGATGTATTAGCGTTTCATTTACGGTTCCTTTAGATATTACATCTTTGGATATCAGTTTATTTCTGCTGTCTATACTTAGGAGGTAAAGATATTCCTGGTTCTTATTTATTATATCTTTTCTTATAATTTCGTATGCATCCTTCGGACTTTTTATATATGTTTCCGGTTTTTTAATGGGTTCAAGGTATCTTTTTGATATTTCCTCCAGGGCTTTTATAGATGTGGCTTTTGCTGTGCCTATACCTTTAAAATTTTTGAGCCCCTCAATATCCGCCGAAAGGAGACCCTTAATTCCGCCAAAGGTATTTAATAGGTCCCTAGCCAACTCGGTAGCGGAATAATTTCTTTCTCCCGATCTTAAAATTATTGCCAGGAGTTCAACGTCAGTTAGATTTTCAGCTTCCTTTTCAATTAATTTCTCGCGGGGTTTTTCTTCTTTTTGTAAATCTTTAATTTTCATATCATCTTGGTTTGATTTAATTTATATCAGTATGTAAGTTGTATCAATTTATGTTGTTCCATTTGGAGTAGAAAATGGGAGAAGATACCGACTTAGCGAAACAATTGAAAGTTATAAGGATTAGCAGAAATCTGTCACAGGAGAGATTTGGTAAGAAAATAGGGAAGTCAGGGAAAACGATATCGGCTTATGAGAGTGGAAGAATCAGCCCTACATTAAAGGTTCTTGACTCTATTTCCCAGGTTTATGATGTGACTTTTTTGCATGTTAAGAAAGTGAAAAAGGAGCAATTGAGAGAAAAGTTGGAATATCTAAAGAAGACAATTGAGGAAATTGAGTCCGCATTTTTGCATGGGGAGAGAAACGAAAACGAAGATTTCTGACTATTTCTTTTTCCCGTTGAATTTTATCTCTTTGAGTATTGGGGCTTCTTTCTTGCTTTATGGAAAAAGGGTTTCTTTCTTTCAACCATTCTTGGATCTCTTGTTAGTAACCCTTGTTTTCTGAGTGTCTTTTCAAATTCGCCATCTATTTTTGATAGAGCTCTGGCGATTCCTAATACCACAGCGTCCATTTGAGAAGGTTTTCCTGACCCTGTAACTTTTATCGTTGCAGAGTATTTAGCTTCCGGGTGAGATATTCCTATTGCGTGAAAAGGTTTTTCCCATTTCGATTTTTCTATGTTCGGGGAAAAATAATCTTCTATCTTTTGCCCGTTGACAGTAAACTCCCCCCTGGTTTCATATAAAAATACTCTCGCTGTAGCTGTTTTTCTTCTGCCTGTTCCGGCAAAAAAATTTTCTTTTGTTTTTTTCTTTTCTTCAGTCATTTTGTTTTCCTAGTTGCGCTTCATGGGGATGTTCCTCTCCCGCGTAAATGTATAAATTTGCTAACCTCTGCTTTCTCAGTTTATTTTTAGGAAGCATTCCCGAAACCGCTTTTCTCAGAGCTTCCGTCGGTTTTCTGGACATCAGAGATTCTAAACTTTCCATTCTTAATCCCTGCGGAAAGCCGGTATAGTGTATATATGTTTTATCTTTCATCTTTTTTCCGGTTACCTTGATTTTTTCAGCGTTAGTAACGACAACTTTTCCTCCCCAATTTTGATTTGTGGTAAACTCGGCCTTGTTTTTTCCCATGAGTAAGATGGCTATTTTCTCAGCAACCTTTCCTAGTGTCTGGTCTTTAGCGTTAATCAGATACCACTCCTCTTTTTTATCTTCAATATTTAAAAATGTAGTTTTATTTGGTTTTGTTTTCATCTTTTTTTACGGTTTTTCTTTTTAATTTTTCTTTTGTTTCTTCAAGATTTGAAACTATTTCTATTCTTGCGGTTAAAGCATTATCCCCATCTCTGTTTCCGGTTTTTATTATTTTTGTGTATCCTCCGCGCTTTCCGGAGAATTTGGGAGCAATTTCCCCCAATAATTTTTTTATAGCCGATTCCGATCTTATATCTTTTCTAAGTTCTTTAACCGTATTAAATTTGAATATTTTATCTTCGGATTCATGGGCTTTGACGGCCTTAGTAATTAGTTTCTCAATCTTTGGTTTGACATATTTTGCCTTTGCTAAAGTTGTATTAATTTTGCCTTTTTCAATAAGTTGCGCCGAAAGATTTGACGCCAACGCCTCTCTATGGTCTTTATCCCTATTCAGTTTCTTCTTTGCAACTCTGTGTCTCATTGTTGTTTTCCTTTATCTCCTATACCCTTCTTTATCCAGAAGATCTTTTATCTCCTGTAAAGATTTTTCTCCTATATTTTTTATATCTTCCAGCTCCTCATTAGTCTTTTTAGCTAGTTCCTGAAGGGTGTTTATCTTGCTCTTTTTTAGGGCGTTTATGGTTCTGGTCTGCAAGGGGAGGTCTTCTACAGAAAAGTCCTCATTTGTTTTGATTCCGGTTCTGGTTTTTTCCTGAATTTTTTCTTCCGAAGAGTCTTGTTTCCACTCTTCAACTTTCTCGTAATATTCTTTTAATATTTTGGCAGACTCTCTTATTGCTTCCTTCGGAGAAATACTACCATCGGTTTCTACTGTCAGCGTTATTTTATCTAAATCTGTTCTCCCCCCAAATCTGGTAGGTTCTATTTCATAATTGGCACTAACTATAGGGGAGAAAAGAGCATCCAAAATTACAACTCCTACTTTTGAGGTTTGCCTATCTTCCATCGGAGAATATCCTATTCCTTGTTCTACAACTATTTCCATTTCCAGCTTTGATTTAGCATCTGCCAGTGTAGCTATGTGCTGATCTTTATTCATAACTTCAACATCTGATGTAAGTTCTATATCCTTAGCGGTAACTTTCCCCGGACCTTTTTTACTTAATGTAACAACAACAGGCTCGCTTGAGTGACTCTTGAATCGGATCTTTTTTAAATTCAGGGTAATTTCCACTATATCTTCCTTTACCCCCTGTAGTGTGGTGAACTGATGAGCAGCGCCGTTTATTTTTACTTGCGTAGCGGCCGCACCTCTGATGGAAGTTAGGAGAACTCTTCTAAAGGCGTTTGCCAGTGTATACCCGAAACCTGTTGGCAGTGGTTCAAATGAGTAAACGCCCGTATTTCCATCTTCCTTGATAGTATTTATTTTTAAATTTTCTTTTGTGGCTTCCATTTTTTCCTCCTCAAAAACTTCGCGTTTTTGCAAAGTTTTCAAAATTATCTTGAATAAAACTCTATGATTGACTGAATGTCAATTTTTTCCTGAAGATCTTCCTCTGTGGGCAGTCTTAGATATTTAACATATTTTTCCTTAACGTTCGCTTCCAGCCAATCGGGCATAATAAAGCCCTCTCTTAAACTGATTTTTTCAAAATCAACGGGTTTTATTATATCCCCAATTTTAATTTGCATTGATGGAATATTTACCTTTTTTCCGTTTACCATGAACAAGCCCCTTCTTATGTTTTGTCTAGCCTGTGCTCTTGATACTGCAAACCCGCTTCTGTAAACAAGATTATCAAATCTTGATTCCAACCTTTGCATTAAAATGTCTCCGGAAACACCTTTCGCTCTCAACGCATCGTTTATATAATTTCTGAATTGTTTTTCCATAACGCCGTAAAGTCTTTTTGCCTTTTGTTTTTCTCTTAGCTGCTTTCCGTATTCGGACAAAGCTTTTCTTGAGGTTCCATGCTGCCCCGGAGCCTGACTTTTATTATTTAAGGGGCATTTGTCGCTCTCGCATCTTTTACCTTTTAAGTAGAGTTTAACTCCCTCTCTCCTGCACATTCTGCATTTTGGTCCTACATATCTTGCCATCTATACTCTCCTCCTGTTCTTAGGCCTGCACCCGTTATGCGGTATAGGTGTTTGGTCCGAAATTGAAGTGATATTTAACCCTGCTGTTTTCAAAGCTTTTATTGAAGAAATTCTCCCCATCCCGGGTCCTTTTACAAAAACGGATACGTCTCTTATCCCGGCGTTAAAAGCAGAAGCTCCGGCTTCTTCTGCTGCTCTTGTGGCTGCGTACGGAGTAGATTTACGTGACCCTTTAAAACCGGATTTTCCGGCACTTCCGGAGAAAAGGGTATTTCCCATTTCATCCGTAATAGTAATTATTGTATTGTTCATACCGGCGACAATATAAGCTCTTCCGGTAGATGGTATTTGTTTTTCTTTCTTTTTCTTCGGCATATTTGTTATCCTTTTATACCCTTATTTCTTAGTTAATTTTCTCTTTTGACCCCCGACCGTTTTCTTCTTTCCTTTTCTTGTTCTGGCGTTTGTTCTGGTTCTTTGGCCCCTGACAGGAAGACCAAGCTGGTGTCTTAGACCCCTGTAACTTTTTATCTCTTTTAATCTTCTTATATTTGAAGCAGTTATTCTTCTAAGCTCCCCTTCTATGGGTATGCCCATAGAAGATATCGCATTATTTATTTCAGCTATTTCCGTGTCAGTTAAATCCTTAGCTCTTTTATCAGGATTGATGTTAGCCATTTTCAAAACTTTTCTGGAAGTGGTTAAACCGATTCCCTCAATGTAAGTTAACGATATTTCTATTCTTTTTTCATTAGGTATATCAACACCTTTAATACGGGGCATATTTAACCTTGTCTTTGTTTGTGCTTGGGGTTTCTTTTACAAATAACCCTGACAACACCTTTTCTTCTAATTACTTTGCAATCTTTGCAAATAGGTTTTACTGATGAACGAACTTTCATTTTATTTTATTTTAAACGAAAAGTAATTCTTCCTCTTGTTAGATCGTGAGGGGAAAACTCCACTTTTACCCTGTCTCCGATTAAAACTCTAATGTGTTGTTTTCTCATCTTCCCCGATATCACGGCCAGCGCTTCCGTCTCATCGTCAAATCGTACTTTGAACATGCCGCTCATTTGAGCTTCAACTACTTTTCCTTCTTTTGTAATTACTTCCTTTGTAGTCATCCTTTAAACGACGCGCTTGATTGTATCAGAACAACTTTTTCAGGTCAATAACCCAAATATTTCTGAATTTGGGCCCTTATTTTTTGTATTTCTATAACTTATCAACGCGATTTATTCGCGATATTAATGATTAATATTATCATCACTTATTGAAAAAGCAATGAAAAAAAGGTTTAATGTAACGGATGTTGGATATTAATTTTATAAAGAAAAACAGCACACGGGTTAAAGAAGTAATTGAACAGAGAGGCATAAAAGGTGTAAATGTCGATGAGCTTCTGAAAATTTATGATGAGTATCTCGAAGTTCTGAAAAATGTTGAGAAGCTTAGAAATTTAAGAAATGAGATATCTTCAAAAATACCCGCGCTGTCAGATAGTGCTGAGAAGAAAGATTTAATATTCAAGGCGTCGTCGCTAAAAGAGGAGCTTTCACTATCTGAGAAGGAGATGAATGAGCTGAAAAAAAAGATTGATGAGTTTTTGCCTTTTATACCTAATATCGTATCAGAGGAAATGCCTATCGGTAAGGACGAGCATGATAATGTAATAGTGAAAGTTTGGAATCCGGGAGAGGGCTATGTAAATATTGATAAGCCGGTTAAATATGATGGTATTTCCTACGCCCCGAAAACTGATTTTCCTTATAAGGATCATGTGGACCTCGGAGAAAAGTTGGATATTATTGATGTCAGGCAGAGCGGGAAGGTGTCGGGGAGCAGGTTTTGTTACCTTAAAAATGAAGCAGTAATAATCCAGGATGCTATATCCTCACTTTTGAAGGAAGAGCTATTAAAAAGAGGATTCACTCCGATGATTCCTCCTCTTCTTGTAAAAGAAAGATCTTTATTCGGAACATCACATTTTCCCGAAGGAAGGTCGCAGGTTTATGAAATAAAAAATGAAAATGTAGAAGAAGGTGAGGCGCTGTTTTTGGTAGGTTCTTCAGAACCGTCAAATTTTTCATATTTTATGGATAAGGTTTTGAAGGAAGAAGAGTTGCCGGTAAAAATATATGCACAAACAACATGTTTTAGAAGTGAGGTTGGTTCGTGGGGAAAAGATGTCAGGGGAATAAAGCGCGTGCATCAGTTTGATAAACTGGAAATGAATGCTGTATGTACGGGAAATCAGGAAAGAAAGATATTTGATGAGTTTCTGGAGATAAATGAATGGCTTTTTCAATTGTTGGAAATTCCTTACAGGATAGTGAATAAGTGTACGGGAGATTGTGGATACAGTGCTACATATTTTCAGCACGATGTTGAAGTTTGGCGTCCTGCGGATAGGGAATATATGGAAGCAGGAACGGATACTATGACTACGGACTATCAGGCAAGAAGACTGAATATAAAATACAAGGGCGAAGATGGTTTGAAATTTGCAAGGACGGTCAACGATACTGGTGTTGCTTTTGGGAGAGCAATTATTGCTCTTTTGGAGAATCACCAGGAGGAAAACGGATCGGTAATAATTCCGCAGGCTTTACAAAAATATACGGGTTTTGAGAAAATTCTTCCGAAAAAATAATTTGTGTTACGATTTTACTAATGAGTATTTTTAAGGGGCTTGAAATGCCTCGGGTCATTTACGAAACAGAGTCCGAATTAAACGGCAGGATAAGAGTTGTGGACGTCGGAAAAACCAGGAGAATATTTGTAGAAAATGCTGTGCAGTCTATCAACCCAGATTCTCCCGCCTGTCCAAATCTTTATTGGGGGCAATTGGTGAATTCATTAAAAGAACGACTTCCGGAAATAAGTAAGGTTCTTATACTCGGGATGGGGGGAGGAACAATTGCGCACTTAATATCCAGAAATTATCCGAATGCAGAAATAATCAGTGTTGAATATGATGAAGCAATGATTGATATAGCAAAAAAGTTTTTTGATATAGATTCGGTTCCCAATCATAAGATAATAAATGACGATGCCTTAAGAGTTGTTATTGAACCGGAAAATTATGGTATAGACTTAGGAAGTCTTGACGTTTTGATAGTGGATATTTTAAATGGGGAGAAATTTCCGGATTTGGGAAAAACGGGGAACTTTATAACTGCAACTAAGAGGCTGGTAAAACCGGGAGGATTTTTGGTTTTTAATAGAGTTTACACAGAAGAGTATCAGGAAGAAGTAAATATTTTTATCGATAATCTTGAGAAGTATATAGAAAGTGTTGAATCTGAGGTTGTGGCTGGGTATACAAATTCTGATAACATTACAATTTTCGGAAAGGTTTAAGGATATATTCGTGTCTATTTTACAAGCAATTTTATTAGGAATAGTTCAGGGGATCACAGAATTTCTTCCCGTTTCATCTTCCGCACATTTAATAATCTTTCCGAAGCTTTTCGGATGGAAAGAACAGGAATTAGTCTTTGACACTACGCTTCATCTGGCTACCGCATTGGCACTCATTGTTTGTTTTTGGAGCGAGATTGTTTCCATTATTAAATCTTTGGCGAAAGATATATCTAAATACAAAGGAAAAATTGTTCATTATTCTGCCAATTCAATGATGGGTCTAAAGGTAATAGTTGGATCCATTCCTGTAGGAATATTGGGTTTTTTTCTGGGAGATTTTATAGAGGAGAGATTCAGGGGTTTAATAGCTGTTGTAGTTTTTCTGATACTGGGAAGTTTGCTTATGCTTCTAGCTGAGAAAAAATATAAAAAGAAGCTCATTATCAAAGATGAAATTTCGCTTAAAAAAAGTTTCAAAGTTGGGTTATTTCAAACTTTATCTTTACTGCCGGGATTTTCACGATCAGGGTCAACAATTTCCGGAGGGATGATATTCGGATTAAGCAGAAAAGAAAGTGTCAGATTATCATTTCTTCTTTCCGTTCCGGTCGTTTTGTTTGCCGGAATTTCTCAGGCTGTGTCCTCTCTCGATTACTTTAATATGGCGAATGTTATGCTCATTTTCGTCGGTTTTGTGTCAAGCTTTATAGCCGGGTGTTTTGCAATAAAATTTATGCTGAAATTTACAAGAGATAATAAACTTTATCCTTTTATATATTACAGATTAGGTTTAGCTCTTTTTCTTATAATTCTATCCTTTGTATAGTTTTAAACTTCAATAGAATAATCTGCTAAAATCAGTTTGCTATGTTCGGATCTATTTTTGATACAAATGAAAAACAACTGAAAAAAATATGGCCCGTTGTTGATAAGGTAAATTCCTTTGAAGATAGTGTTAAAAATCTTTCAAAGGAAGACATGCAGAAAAAAACCGAGGAGTGGAAGAAGGAGTTTAAAGGTATAAAAGATAACGGGATAGAAGAACGGTTGAACGAAATTCTTCCGGAAGCTTACGCGTTGGTTAGGGAGGCCTCTTCCCGAACTTTGAATATGAGACATTACGACGTTCAAATTTTAGCAGGAATTATTCTCCATCAGGGAAAGATTGCAGAGCAAAAAACCGGCGAAGGTAAAACTTTGACCGCTACACTTCCGCTTTATCTGAACTCACTTACCGGTAAAGGAGCTCATCTTGTTACTCCGAACGATTATCTTTCAAGACACGGTGCGGGATGGATGGGTCCTATTTATGATTATTTAGGAGTTTCGGTAGGAGTAATTATGCAGGAAAGAGCTTTTGTTTATGATCCGTCCCACATCGGAAAGGAATTTGAAGATTCTTATTCGGTTCATCTTCGTGAAGTTAGTAGGCAGGAAGCATACAAGTGCGACATAGTTTACGGAACTAATCATGAGTTCGGTTTTGATTATCTGAGGGACAATATGGTCAGATCTCTTTCCCAAATGGTTCAGACTAACGCTAATGGGGAATGGGGTGTTCACAATTTTGCAATTGTTGATGAGGTAGATTCCATATTAATAGATATGGCTAGGACTCCGTTGATAATATCCGCGGCCGATGCCAAACCGAGTGAGAGGTATCATCAGGCAAATGAAATAATGAAATCCTTGATAAAGGATACGGACTACGAAATAGAGGAAAAGTATAAAAATGTTACACTGACTGATCTGGGAATAAGAAGAGTTGAGAGACTTTTGGGAGTGGATAATCTATATGAACAGGATTTTGAGATGGTGCATCTTATTGAGCAGGCACTTTTGGCAAACACCCTTTACGAAAAAGATCGGGACTATGTAGTGAAAAACGGTGCGGTCATAATTGTTGACCAATTCACAGGAAGGCTTCTTCCCAACAACAGATTTTCCAACGGTCTCCATCAGGCCATTGAAGCAAAAGAAGGTGTAACTATACAGCAGGAATCCAAGACCTTGGCCGAAATTTCCTATCAGAATTACTTTAGAATGTATGGAAAATTGGCCGGTATGACCGGTACCGCGGCAACCGAATCGGAAGAATTTTTTAAGATATATAAATTAGAAGTTCTTGTGGTTCCGACTAATAAACCATGTATCAGAAAGGATGACAATGATGTCGTTTATAAAACCGAAGCTGCAAAATTTAAAGCGGTGGTTGATGAAATAGAAGAAAGATATAAAAAAGGTCAGCCTGTTTTAGTAGGTACAACTTCAGTAGATAAGAGTGAGCTCTTGCACCGCTTCCTTCAGCGCAGAAACATTCCTCATGAAATATTAAATGCAAAAAACCATGAAAGGGAGGCGTTGATAATCGCGCAAGCTGGAAGGGAAGGGGCCGTAACTATTTCAACAAACATGGCAGGAAGAGGAGTTGACATAATATTAGGAGGAGATCCACCGGATTTGGAAATGCAGAAAAGAGTAATTGGGGCAGGGGGATTGTTTGTTGTGGGAACAGAAAGACATGAATCCAGGAGAATAGATAATCAGTTAAGAGGAAGATCGGGAAGACAGGGAGATCCGGGTGAATCAAAATTTTTCGTTTCTTTGCAGGATGATTTGATGAGAATTTTCGGTGGGGAATCCGTTTCCAGAATAATGGACAGATTCGGTTTGGATGAAAATGTTCCTTTGGAAGCAGGAATTGTTTCAAGGTCAATTGAAAATGCTCAGAAGAGGGTAGAAGGATTTAACTTTGACAGAAGAAAACAGCTTGTTGAAATGGATGACATAATGAATACCCATAGAGAAGTAATCTACAAACTGCGCAGGAGAATTTTAGAACTTGGAGAAGGGGTGGAGACCTATAAAGATTGGCTGATTCAAAAATTCAGCGAGAGCTCTTCTTTAACAGAGGAGATATGGGAGCAAAAAGAAAAAGAGTTTGGAAAAGAAACATGGTATCAGATAGTGAGCGGATTCGGATGCCCAGTCATTGATTATCTTTGGATGGAGCATCTTGTAGATATGGACCAAATAAGAGAAGGAATTGGGCTGAGAGGATACGCGCAGAGAGATCCTATGGTTGAATATAAAAGAGAGGGGCATGAGAGATTTGAAATTCTGGTATCCAAAGTATATTCGATGGTCGGTGATAGATTAGTTTCAATATCAAAGGACGCGGTTCCGAAAAAAGAAGATCTGAACATGGGAAACCTGAATTATCAGCGTGGTGAGATAGAGACCGGAGTTTCCGGAGTTGAGAACAACATAGAGGGAAGAAAGGTAGTTGATAGTTCTGGAAGAGAATTTAAGGTGGAAAAGATAGAATCCGGAAAGGAGAAAATAGGCAGAAACGATCCCTGTCCATGCGGGAGTGGCAAAAAATACAAGAATTGCCATGGCAGAAATATGTAAAAGGATATTTTTATTTTCCCGAAAATTAT
>Ga0255342_1004102_pt1 | contig 15276 bp, 11 predicted proteins | sample wastewater_treat_3_FD_192416 | JGI IMG/M metagenome (GOLD analysis project Ga0255342, IMG submission 192416) | Wastewater microbial communities from Lulu Island WWTP, Vancouver, Canada - plant14 | ecosystem: Engineered > WWTP > Wastewater > Unclassified | place: Canada: Vancouver, British...
CGAGAATTGCCAAGACGGAAATCGACTATATTCAAAAAGGACGCCTTGCTGAATATCGCAGAGAAAATTCTCACACATTTGCCGGCAATATTAAATTTCTCTGGCAGAGAAAGGTGTTTTGGTTGGTTGTCATCCTCGGCATAATGAACAACGTGATCGCCTTCGGCCTCGTGTCGTGGATGCCGACATTTTTTACGGAGGGACGGAATCTCCCCTTCAGCGACCTGGTTTACGCTACCTCTTTGCCCTATGTTTTAAGTATTGTCGGCGCTCTCACCTGGGCATATTTCGGAGACAAGACAAACAAAAGAGGATACATATCCTGCGTAGCCTTTCTGGCCACAGGAGTAATGGTCTATCTGGCCGCCACGACTGCTTCGATTCCGCTGATCATATGTTTTTTCGCCGCTACGATATTCTTTAACGCTTCTTATAATGCCAATGAAATTGCCTTTATTCAGTGGATCGTCCCCAGCGAACGCACCGGCACGGGTATTGGCATTTATCTGGGCATCTCTTTGATGCTCGGCGGCGGATTCGGGCCTGTCGTGGTGGGTGGCGTTGTTTCCGCCACCGGCAGCTATGACTACGGCCTTGCCGCCCTCGCTCTGGTGTGCGTTGTTTGTTCTGTGTTGTCATTCCTGCTGGGACGCGCAGTTAAGTATTGATGAGCCGGCCTTTCATGCTTTGACAGGCCAGGCATGAACGGCCAATAAAACGCGAAGCGCAACCGCTAATGTCCCCCGCTTGCCCTGAGCTTGTCGAAGCATGCCCTGAGCCTGCCGAAGGGGGCGGCGGGGGTGGCCCGCTTTAGCGGGCCGGGGGTGGAAAAAAGGTCGTAAACTTGCGTGATTCCTTCCCCTGATCCCCTCCAAAGGGGGAGATTCAAAAAGGCTAGGTATTTGCCTCTTCGAGTGCCGGAGTAACAATTCCACAGTTACATATTCAACGATATTTAGCGGGCTGAAGGTGTTTAAACTCTGTTGAGGAATATTTTCGGTTGACAAAGGTTTGCTCTTATGAAATAAAAGTATGCCAGTAGTAAACAATGTTATGCGTTAATTATGGGTTTGGCGCCACATAAATGGCAAAAGGTTTCCAGATATGAAACAAAAACCCCTGATCAATGAAGCAGACATCGGCAAAAAAATCAAATCATTGCGAAACGCGAAACGCATAACATTGGAAAGACTTGCGCTTCAGACCGGCTTCACGAAAGGATATTTGTCCAAGGTTGAAGCCTCTGCCAAGGCCCCCCCCATTTCCACCCTGGGAATTATCGCACGGGCACTAGGTAGCAACATTTCCACGCTGCTGGGGGAAGACTCCTTCACCACATCTCTGTGTCTGGTCAAAAAATCCGACAGACCACTCATCACGCGGGCTGGAAGCAATGTCGGCTACTCCTACGAAGCGGTTGCCCATGAGTTTAAAAATAAATTGATGGACCCGTTTGTCCTCACGCTTCCCTCGAAAACGAAGAAAAAAATTATTTACCAGCATGAAGGCCAGGAACTGCTTTTTGTGTTGGAGGGGACGATGCTTTTTCACTACGGTGATCAAGAGGTTATCGTAGAAGAGGGCGACTGCGTTTACTTTGATTCCAGCATACCACACTACGGGGAGTCGACTGGTTCTGTAGCAGTCAAATGTTTCATGGTTATAGTAAATGCCGAAGGTAAATAAAACCAGCAGGATGGCGGCAGTGCCGGGCAGAAAGCATCCATGTTGCCAAAACGACGGTTGTAGAAAGGAAGGGATATGAACGAATTTCTGGTGTTTTTTCTGCACGGTCTTGCCTATGCCGGGCTCCTCTTTCTGGTATCTGCGGGACTGACTCTTGTGTTCGGAATGATGAATGTTCTGAACTTCGCCCACGCGGCCATGTATATGCTCGGGGCCTATTTCTCCTACACGATTGTAATGCAGATGACAGGGCAGTTCTGGATGGCTCTCATGATTTGTCCGGTCATTTTATTTGTGATCGGTGCGCTTGTGGAAAAGTTCCTGCTCAGGCGTGTTCATCGCTATGGCCATGTCCAGGAGCTTCTTTTGACCTTCGGCCTGGCCTATATCATCACCGAGCTGGTCAAGTGGTACTGGGGAAACTATCCTCTGGCTATTAACGTAAGCGGATTTCTGAACGGGACGGTTTCCATTTTCGGATTAATTTATCCCATCTATCGAATTTTCATATTTATCTGCGCCGTCCTGGTCGGCGCTGTGATGTCATTGATTATTTATAAAACCCGACTGGGCATCATCCTTCGGGCTGCGGTCAACGACAGCGAGATGGCCAACACGCTGGGCACCAACGTGCCGCTGGTTTTCATGGGCGTGTTTGCTTTCGGTGCGGCGCTTTCGGGCTTTGCCGGCGTGATCGCCGGACCTCTGCTTTCGACTTTTCCCGGCATGGCTCAGGAAATTCTCCTGGATGCCTTCGTCGTCATTGTTGTGGGAGGTTTCGGAAGTCTGGGGGGCGCCATTTTGGCCTCATTAATCATCGGTGAGCTTCAGTCCTTTGGTGTCCTTTTGTTTCCCAAGTTGTCCATGGCGCTGGTGTATTTGTTGATGGCGGCCGTTCTGATCATCAAGCCGTCGGGTCTGTTTGGCGAGGAGTCATGATGAAAAAGACAAGTCATTCCCTGATCACCATTGTTGCAATTTTCGCGGCGGCGGCGCTAATGCCTTTCGTTCTCAGACAATATCATCTGAACATGCTGACCGAAATCATAATTTTTGCGCTTTATGCGGTCAGCTATAATCTGTTGCTGGGCTATGCCGGTCTGCTTTCTTTCGGGCATGCGTCGTTCTTCGGCCTCGCCGCCTTTGCTACAGCCGTAGCCATTACCCATATTCCGGGGCTTTCAATCTGGAGCGCCATACTGATCAGTATGGCGGTGACCACCCTGGCCGGTTTTGTTCTGGGCGGGTTGCTCCTGCGGCACAAGGGCGCGTACTTTGCCTTGCTGACCCTGGCTTTCAATTCAATTTTATATGCCATTGCCACAAAATGGCATTCCGTCACCGGAGGTGATGACGGTTTGAGTATTGCGCGTCCGGATCTGACGTTGGGATTTACGACCATCTCCATAGCCGGCCTGACTAACTTTTATTATTTGACATTAATTGTGCTCGGTGCAGCAATTATCTTTTGTTGGTATTTCACGAAAACATCAATGGGCCAGACAGTGCTGCTCATGCGCGAAAACGAAGAGCGTATGAAGTTTTTGGGCTACAATACAAACATCAGCCGATTGATACTTTTTGTTTTTGCAGGTGCTGTCGCTGGTCTGGCAGGCATTTTTTACACTTTCCATTTTCAGTTTGTCTCTATTTCCGCCATCAGCATTGATATGACCACGACGGTTCTATTGATTGCTTTTGTCGGCGGTACGAAGAAATTCTGGGGGCCGATCCTTGGCGCATTTGTGTACATTATTCTTCAGAACTTTTTAAGTGACATCACCGACCGCTGGCCGCTGCTCATGGGGTTGATTTTTGTCCTCATGGTGCTGTTCGTTCCCGGCGGCCTGTCTGATGTAATCTCCAATTTGCGGCAGAAGATTTTTGGCAGAAAGAATAACAAAAATGGAAAACTCACCACGGCAGAGGAACTGAAATCATGAGTGACTATCTTCATATAAAGAATGTTCACAAGGATTTTTCTGGGTTAAAGGTCCTGACAGGTGTAGATTTCAAAGTAAGGGAAAAAGAACGGCATGCTGTTATTGGTCCCAACGGGGCAGGTAAAACGACTCTTTTTAACATCATAAGCGGTATGTTTAAGCCGTCCTCCGGAACTATTTTATTCAAGGGGGAGGACATATCCGGCAAGCCGCCGCATACCTTGAATCGGCTGGGTCTTTCGCGCTCTTTTCAGATCACCAACGTATTTCAGGAACTGAGCGTTTTTGACAATGTTTTGTCCGGCGTGCGTTCTCGGAACAAGCTCCGCTACAACTTTTTCAAAAGGCCGGCCATGAATCGTGCCGTAACTGAGAAAACCGAGGCTATCTTAGATAGAGTTGGCCTCACAGGCGTCGAAGGCGAGCCGGCCAGTTCTTTATCATATGGACAGCAGCGCGCCCTGGAAATCGCCATCGCCCTTTCCACAGATCCGGAATTGATACTGCTCGATGAGCCGACGGCGGGTATGACACGGGAAGAAACGGAACATGCTATAAAAATGATTGATCAGGTTACAACGGGTCTCACACTGATTATTATCGAACATGACATGGATGTTGTTTTTTCACTTGCCGATACGATTTCCGTGCTGCATCATGGCGCGATACTTGTCTGTGACTCTCCGGACAATATACGCTGCGACCAGCGGGTGAAAGACGCTTATCTGGGGGAAGGATAATCATGTTAGAAGTCAAGGGAGTTCACAGCTATTATGGTAAGAGCCATATCCTGCATGGCGTTTCTCTCGAACTCAAACAAGGGGAACTGGTTTGCCTTCTTGGCAGAAATGGAGTCGGCAAATCTACTACCCTGAAAAGTATTATGGGTGTGGTGCGACCTGCTGCCGGCAGCATTAAGTTTTGTAGTCAGGAACTCTGTGGCAAGGAGCCTTACAGGATAGCCCGTCTTGGTGTCGGGTATGTCCCCGAAGACAGGCGAATTTTCCGTAGTCTCACCGTACACGAGAATCTGCTTATGGGTATTAAGAGCGTAAAAAAGAACAACGGCAAAGGAGTGAACTGGAGCGTCGAGAAAGTTTATCAGATGTTTCCACGCCTGGAAGAGCGTAAAAACAGCAAAGGCGGTCATTTGTCCGGCGGCGAACAGCAAATGTTGACCGTGGTTAGAACATTAATGGGGAATCCAAACCTGATTCTGGTTGACGAGCCGACCGAAGGCCTTGCACCCATGATCGTCAAGGACGTTCTGGAGATGCTTGTCACTGTGCGACAAGCCGGGGTGACTATCTTGATGGTTGAACAGAATTTCAAAGCGGCCATCAAAATTGCGGATCGGTTTTATATTATGAGTAAGGGAACTATTGTTTTTTCCGGAAACCACGACGAGCTTATGAAAGCGGAAGAGGTGAGGAAAAACTATCTTGAAGTGTGATTAGATTTGTTTCTCTTTAAAGAGGTGCCAGTAGTAATAGCAGTAATAATTGACAGGCGTTGCGAAGAGCCAGTGCCTATTAGCATTTGGCAAAGTTAAAAACAAAAAACCAATGGGAGGTGAAAGATGAGAAGGAAACTGATTAGCGGTTTGTGTTTGCTGTTTGCGGCTGTGATAATGTCGTTGCCTGCTGTCTCAGGGGCCGCGTCCGACACCATTAAACTCGGTGTGACGGAGCCTCTGTCTGGAACATTCAAGGACATCGGCGAGCGCTATCTGGATGGCGTGTTGTATGCAGCGCAAGTTATTAATGAGAGCGGCGGCCTGGTTGGCAAGAAAGTGGAAGTGATTCCAATAGATACGGAACTCAAGCCGGATGTGGCGACCCGTAAGTCGCAAAACCTGATTCTACGCGATGGCGTGAAGTTTTTCTGCGGCGGCACAGGCAGCTCCGTCGGAGCCGCCATGGCCCAGCTTGCCGAAAGACAAAATGTGATCATGTTCACTTACGGCATGGATGCGGCCAGTATGACGGGTGAAAAGTGCAGCAAGAACTTTTTTCGTCCCGGAGGAAGCACCGATGGGCGTTCATTTGCATTGGCCCATCTTGTCGTAAAAATGGGGTATAAGAAGATTGCGATGATCGGTCAAGATTATTCCTTTGGTCACGAAGCTCTGGCTGCTTTCAAGAAGAAAATCGCTGAAATCAGCCCCTCTACTGAAATCGTCTGCGAGCTTTATCATCCGGCCGGTACCAAAGATTTCGCCCCTTATGTCAGCCAGATAATTGCAGCCAAGCCGGATGCTATTTTTACCCCAAACTGGGGTAATGACCTTACACTGCTCCTTAAACAGGGTCGTCCGCTGGGCATGAATCAGAAAATATTCAACTATTATATCAATGACGAAGTGACGATCCAGGGGCTTGGCAACGATAGTCTTATTATCGGCAGCATGGGTGCGGAAATATGGACGATTTCTATGCCGACTAAAAAGAACGAGGAATTCGTGAACAGGTTCTATAAGGATAAGAAAAGATGGCCATCATACTGTGCAGGTAAGGCTTATACAGCCACAATGTTCTGGGCCGAAGCGGTTAAAAAGGCGGGTACAACCGATGTGGCGGCCGTCATAAAAGCCTGGGAAGGACTGACCTTTGACGGGCCGGCCGGAATCTGGACAATGCGTGCAGGTGATCATCAGGGACAGGTACCCTACTGGTACACGGAGATTGTAGCAAAGAATAAATATTTCGAGCATGCATTCGAAGAAGCTCGGGGTATGGCCACCGCCAAGTCAGTGGAAGTACCTTTGGAACAAACCGGCTGCAAGATGAAGAAATAGACCGACAAAACCGGAAAGTCCACCACTACTGGGACTGGCCGAAATCGTTTTAAAACATAACGTAAGCAGTCTAAACCCCCCTTCGAACCGGCCCCGGAGGCCTTTTAGGCCGAAGGGGCCACTTCGCAGGACGGCTCATAACGGTGGTCAGAAGAAGCATACCGAACAGCAGAGGATGGTACAAATGGAAGAATCAAGCGGCAAGGTCATGAGCGCAAAAGAAGCGGTTGAAAGATTTGTGCAAGACGGGGATGAGTTGATCATCGGTAATTATACCGTGGGCAGCTGCGCTGAACTGGTTTATGAGATTATCAGACAGGGCCGGAAGGGCTTCACTCTGTATTCGCAATCAGGCATTTTTGATGTCGAGGTCCTGGTTGCCGGCGGATGTGTGAGCCGCCTTGTGACAGCGTATGTGATGCGTTCCGGCGGCAAAAAAGGCGGTTCAGCCGTCGAGCGGGCGCTCAAGGCAAAGACCATCGAACTTGAGGACTACAGCAATTTTCAATACAATGCCAGGCTGATGGCCGGGTTGCACGGATTTTCCTTTATGCCGGTACTGGAAAGTGTGAAGGTAACAGATATTTTCCATAAGCGCGGGTTTATGGGTGAAAACAAATTTCGTCTCATCCAATGTCCGTTTACCGGCCGAGAGGTTGTCGCAGTGCCGGCAGCCAATCCTGATGTGTGCGTGATTCATGTCCAGCGCGCCGATGCAGAAGGCAATGCTCAGTACTGGGGTGCTATGGGCAGCGTGGCGGCCGCGGCGCTGGCCAGTAAAAGAATCATCGTATCCTGCGAAGAAATAGTGGAACACGATATCATTCAATCAAGCCCTCATTTGACGATTATTCCCGCCTACCGTGTTAACGCCGTTGTGGAGATTCCCTGGGGTGCCCACCCCACAGAGGTGCTGGGCTATTACAATGTAGACACTTTCATGTACAATGGATTATTTTCAACGGCGGCAGCAAGTGAAGATGGGCTGAAAGACTGGATGGATGAATGGATCTACGGCTGTCCGGACCGGATGGCTTACATTGATCACTATATTCAGAGGTTTGGCGTTGAAACACTAAATGAGCTGCGCGCCCGGCCATTGTACTCTGCTCCTGCGAATTACGGCGCGGCATTTACATCTCACTGGGACCGTGACGGCAGGGAGAGGAGCATGGGGGTTACCCTTCCCCAGTTGGAAAAAATATTGAAAGAGAGGGGCAAGATGTATGAGTAGGCCTTATACACTGGATGAACTATTGGTTATTGCGGTGGCCAGGGAAATACACGACTACGAAAATGTGGTGCTGGGTGTCGGCGTACCCATGACAGCCGGCGCGCTGGCCAAAGCTATCTTTGCGCCTCATGCCACGCTTATGATGGAATCAGGAATAGTGGATATTCGTCCCCTTCTGTCGTTAAACAATATTGCCGACGCCCATTCCGCACGCGGATTTTCTTATGCCACAGATTTGTTTTCCTCTTTTACCGCTACCTACCGCGGCTTTGTCGATGTTTGTTTTCTGGGCGTGGCGCAGGTAGATAAGTTCGGCAATCTCAACACCACCGTCATCGGCGATTATGAAAACCCGGTGATGCGCCTGCCCGGCTCCGGGGGTGCATCTGATTTCATTTCCTATGCCAGGCGGACGGTTTTGACCATACGTGGCGGGACTTTCGTAAACAAACTGGATTACTTTACCTCACCCGGTTACCTCGATGGCGGAGACAGTCGAGACCGGACAGGACTGTTTCCCAAGGGCTCCGGTCCTTCCGCGCTCATCAGTAACAAAGGGGTTTTCCGGTTCGACACGGTCACCAAAGAAATGTATCTGGCCGAAATTTTTCCCGGCGTTGAGATCCAATCCATTAAAAACGAGATCCCCTGGGATTTGCAAGTGGCACCGAACCTGAGCGTCACCCAGCGGCCCACCGACGAGGAAATATCATTCATCCGTAATTTTGCACCTGAAATGTCTGCGGGCCGCGAACTGACCTCAGAGCTCAGAGCCGCCCGCATACGGGAAAAAGCACGGCAGCGCGCCCGGAGCAATGTCTGAACAGCGGCAGGAGATATTAACCATGAAAATTGAAAAAAAAGTTGCGATTGTCACAGGCGCAAGTAAAGGCATCGGCAAGGCTATTGCCGCCCGTTTTGCCCGGGAAGGTGCTTTTGTGGTACCGGCCAGCCGCTCGCTTGATGCGCTGGAAAAAGTTGTTGATGAGATAAAAAGTGCAGGCGGGGAGGCGCTGGCCATTACTGTGGATATACGGAGCGTGGACAGTGTCAACGAGCTGGTTAAAAAAACTGTTGACCATTACGGCCGACTGGATCTGCTGGTAAACAACGCCGGTATTACGATGGGCAGCCCTTCTGAGGACTTGTCGCCGCAGGACTGGTGCGCCGCCATGGAAACAGATCTGTATGGTGTGTTTTTCGCCAGCCAGGCGGCGGCTCGTGTCATGATTCCCCAGGGCGGCGGCAATATCATCAACATCTCCTCAGTCAATGGAATTCTGGCCGCGCCCAGGCGGGCCGCCTACTGCGCGAGCAAAGCGGCGGTGAATGCTCTGACCAAAGTCTTAGCCATTGAATGGGCCGACCGCAATATCCGGGTCAACGCCATTGCTCCGGGTTATGTGCGCACGGAACTGGTCCAGGATGTCATCGACAAAGGGGCCATTTCCATGGAAGCTATTTTGAGAAGAACGCCCCAGCACCGTATCGGCGAGGTCGAAGATATTGCCGGTCTGGCCGTCTATCTGGCCAGTGATGAGTCGTCATACATGACGGGCAGCATCGTGACCATTGACGGCGGCTGGACGGCGTACGGATATTTATAAATTTCTTTTTACTACTTATAGCGGATGGTTGATGGTGGATAGGGCATAGCTGATAGTTCGTGGCTCGTGGCTCATAGTTCGCAGCTCGTGGCTAAAGGCTAAAGGCTAAAGGATAAGGGATAAAGGATGCTTCGACAGGCCGGGCATGAACGGGCATTTAAAAGCTCAGCACGAACGGTTAGAGAGGTTCTTCCGTTCATGGTTCGACAAGCTCACCACGAACGAAAAAGCTCACCACGAACGGCCAGTAAGGTTCAACAATAACGGCCAGTGAAGCCCGCAAAAGGTAATATTGCCTGGCTTTGAATCATCTGCCGGTTGAAACTTACCAATCAGAGCACGGGCTTCAGCCGGACGAAACAGTTATTTCTCACGGGGTCCGTGGCGGGTACGTATCCTCCAGATCCGGATAGAGTTTTTTTCGGCACTCAGGGCAGAGGCCATGGGTGAATTCCGCAGCGGTGCGCTCGCTGATGTATTTTTCAATACGCTCCCAATAGCCCTTGTCGTTTCGTACATTTTTACAAGACGCACAGATGGGTAGCATTCCCGAAAGGGTTTGCACCCTGGCCAGTGAGTCCTCAAGCCGCACAATCAGTTTTTCTCTATCCTTTTCTACCGCCGATCTTTGCCTTTCGCCCGCCATGAGTTTCCGGTAGCCAAGTAAAATCAGTATCAGCGTCATAGCCCACATGAGCGCATGGGTTAACGAAATTGTCAGGATGCGCCGCCCGGCACGCTCCAAAAGCGGTTCCATATTGATGGCGATACTGATCCCGCCGCGCAGCTCCCCCGGCTTATATCCCTGGCGGGCGTGGCACGCCATACATGACTCTTCCACAAAAAAAGGAGTCATAAGACGCAGGACTTTAGTTCCATTCATGTCAAGTACGGAAAAAAACCCATTTTCGCCCTGACTGATTTTTAAAAAAGCTTTTTTCTCCCACTCATCCGGTGCGTTTTGAGGGCTGATTGGTCTCGGACTGGTCAGGTGGCCGATAAGCCCGTATTTACGGCCTTCCAGTTCATAAACCTGGCGGGTCATGTAGGCGGGGTTGACGAGTGTCAGTTTTTTGCCCGACGGCGTGGTGATATCTCTTTCCGGGATGTGCGAAAGATAGGGGTTGGGCGGAGTTTCGGGCGTTACCGGCACATACACACCTGAGTGGCGGGCGCCCCATTGCCTGTAGAGAACATCCTTGTGGGAGGCCATTTTTGCATCGCTGTATGCCTCATTTATAACATTTTCCTTTATCTGTGAGATGTTCCAGAAAAGCGAAAGGGCGACAGCCGCCGTCCAGATCAGGGCGATAATCAAAAGTGATTTTTTCAAGGTGCCGGCGAAATTTTCTTCCTTCAAGTTGACGTTCCTCATGTGTGAAATATGAAATTTGTTTATCTTATGGTGTTGAATCCGGGGCTGCAAGACACGGGGGATGAACCCTCCACGCCGCACCATTCTCTAGCCATTGTTTTTTTTGAGTGCCTCGCGAACTTTCGCCGCCAGCACTTCCTGGGTAAAGGGCTTCTGTATGAACACAGCATCCTCGTCCAGTTCTCCGTAGCGCGCGACGCCGTCGGGCGTGTGGCCGGAGATGAACATCACCTTCAGGTGAGGGTGGCTGTCCTTCATTGCGTGGGCCAGCTCAAAGCCGCTCATGCCGGGCATGGCCACATCCGTAATCAGCAGATCGATCTTTTGCCTGTGTCGGCCGGCCATTATCATCGCTTCCGCCGGTGAGGCGGCAGCCAATACATGATATCCAAGGTGCCCAAGAAGAAGGTACAGAACATTGAGGATGGAGTGTTCGTCCTCCACGACAAGGATGGTCTCTTTGCCGCCCGCCGCCTTGCCTCCTTGTGGCACTGCTTCCGTGTCGACGCCGCCGGTCTGCCGCGGCAGATAAATTGTAAAAACCGTCCCCTTACCCAATTCACTCTCGGCGTAGATGTAGCCGCGATTTTGTTTCACCGCACCATAAACAGTGGCGAGCCCCAGACCCGTGCCTTTTCCCTCCTCTTTTGTGGTGAAAAAAGGATCAAACAGATGCTTTTTGACTTCTTCACTCATGCCGGAGCCTGTGTCGGCCACCGTCAGACGGACATAATCGCCCGGCTTCAGGCCGTCAAAGTTTCGGCAATAGGCCGCATCGAGGCTCACATTGGAGGTGGTAAGCGTGATGCGTCCCCGGCCATGGATTGCATCGCGGGCGTTGATGCACAGATTCGCCATGATCTGGTCAACCTGTGCCGGGTCGATCTCTACCGGCCAGAGGTTTTCTCCAGCCTCATGGATTAGTTCGATGTCTTCTCCGATGAGCCGGTGGAGCATCTTGAATATGTTGCCAAGTGCATCGTTCAAATCAAGGAGGCGAGGGGAAATTGCCTGCTTGCGGGCAAAGGTGAGCAATTGCCTGGTGAGATCGGCCGAAAGGCTCGAAGCCTTAATAATCTCCTGTATACGGCCGCGCGCCGGATGGGTCTGATCTATGGCCTCCAGGGCCATTTCGGCGTTTCCCAGAATGACGCCGAGCTTATTGTTGAAATCATGCGCCACACCGCCTGCCAAAAGCCCCACCGATTCCATTTTTTGAGCCTGAAAGAGCTGGGCCTGCATTCTTTCTTTTTCCCTGGCGGCCTGTTTGATCCCGGTGATGTCGATGAAAATATTTGCGCATTGCAGGGGCGCGGGCCGGTAGGCGCTGATTTGAAAGTCCTTCCCCAGACCGTTGTGGTGCATCTCGAAAAAGGCCGGCTTGCCGGTCAGCGCCACGCGGCCGTATGCTTCGATCCAGTGCGGCTCCGTATCCGGCAATATCTCCAGTATGCGGCGGCCGACCACATCTTCGGCCTTTAGACCGGTAAGGCGCTCGAAGGCTGGATTGACGGCCAGAAAGCGGTAATCCACCGGCTTTCCTTCATCGTCGAGGATGATCTCATGCACGGCGAAACCGTCGAACATTTCGCGAAAGAGAGTCTGATATTCCCGCTGTGTCTGGCGATACTGGGTGATATCGCGTCCCAGCGTCACAACAGAAGTGACCTCGCCCTGTGCATCAAGCTCTGGGATCACCCGCCAGTTAAATAGTTTTTTGCCCTGCGGGCCGTCGAAGATAAATTCCGTTTCCAAGGGACGCCCGGTTGTGAAAACTTTGTTTATTGTTTCTTGTGCAAATATGGATAACTTTTCAGGAAAGCCCGCCTCATGATGAGTTTTGCCGATAAGCGAGGTGAGGGGTATTCCGGTTTCCCGGACGATATTGTTCGATGCGCCGATGAATCTCAGTTGGCTGTCGAAGCGGGTCAGGACATCCGGGATGGCCTCCACCAATGTGCGGTACTGTTCCACGCTTTGGCGGAGCTCCTCCTCCAGTATTTTAGTTCGGCTGATGTCCGTAATCATTGCGAAGGAACCGGCAAAGCTGTCCGCCTTATCTTGCAGTGATTTGGCCGATACGATGGTCCAGACAGAGTGTCCGTCTTTGTGGCGGAAACGCCGTTCATGAATTTCATCACGCCCATCACGCCTGCGTTGAAGATATACGTCTCCCTCCGGGCCCGGCGGATCGTAGAAAAAATCCTGTACATCATTCCCCACAAGCTCATCCGGGCTGTAGCCCAGCATTTTGGCCAGGGCATTATTTACATAGGTGAGGCGAAATTCATGATCAGCGACAAGAATACCCTCCAGAGATGCCTCGACAATCAGGCGGTATTTTTCCTCACTTCGACGGAGCCCCTCCTCCATCTTCTTTCGCGCGGTAATGTCGGTAACCATGGCAAAGGCTCCGTCAAAATTGCCTTCTTTATCCAGGAGTGCCCTGGCCGACACCATGGCCCATACCGGCGAGCCGTTTTTATGCCGATAGCAGCGTTCGTAAATTTCATTTCTACCTTCAAGCCTGCGCCGCAGATACTCGTCTGAAATGTCATCGTCCGCTGGTGTGTAGAAGGCATCTTCAATTCGGGAGCCTATTGCGTGCTGTGCTTCAATACCAAGCATATCCGTCATGGCCTTATTGGCAAAGGTGACGCGGTGGTCCCTGTCCATGACCACGATCCCTTCCAGTGCCGTATCCACAATCATACGGTATCTTTCCTCGCTTTGGAGGAGCTCCTCTGTGGCGCGCCTCGACACCAGGCCGGCAGCCAAGATGATGGCCGCATACTCCAAAGCAACGATGGCCGAGGGGCTGAAACGCCCCTGGCGCCGGTCGCTCAGATGTATAAGACCGAGATTGACAGCACCCCATTTAAGAGGAATCAGCGCGAGTGATTCATAGCCTTGAGCGAGGCAGTGGCCACGGGCGAGCGGACGAAGCTGTTCTTCGGTCACCCCGGCCAGCAGGGCTGTCACGGAGTTGGTCCAGAAGCTGCCGCTCGGGGTGAAAAAAGGCGTTGCGGGGTCGGTGTGGCCGTGAATCACATTTGCGCACATGCACTCCAGCGCGGGTATGTCTTTTACGCATTTTACCGGCAGACCCGCTTCGTCTCTTGTGCAAAAATTATTGGCAGTCTCGACAAATCCGGGCGGAAAACCGGCTGTTTCATGGTAGGGATAATCATCTCCGTCTTTGAAGCGGATGCCGGCCGCTTCGCAGCCGCTCCACTTTTGCAGGAGCTCCACTGCATCTGCCATGAACAGGCGCTTGTTCGCCGGCTGATTACCCAGCAACAGAAGTCCAACGATGAGGCTTCGCTCTGCCTGGTTTTCTTTGGTAATTGTTATATCGCGGCATACTGAGACGATGATGCCGCCCGACGCATTTAAAAATGTGGAAGATACTTCAGTATCGAAAAAACTTCCGTCTTTTCGCCGCTGGCGCATTTCAGAAAACTCAGCCCCTTTTTTCATCACCGCTTCTATGCGCCGGTCAACTTCTTCAGGATAGTCAGGAAAATCAATATCCCGGATGTTCATTTTCAAAAGCTCATCGCGGCTATAACCTGTAAGCTTGCAATAGGCCCTGTTGACAAAGATGATGAAGCCTTTGGTGTCGACGATCCGGACGCCTTCTTTTGTGTTTCTTAAAAACTCGCGTAGGATTAGCTGATCATCGAGTTGTTGTTCACGAGATGTTTCCACGGGTGGATGGCTTGGTGCCGACGGGCGGGAGAAGGGCCTGATGAGTTTTTTTAATGAAAAGCGTCTGAGCATCCTGACTCCCTAAGGGGTTGCCGCGCTGCTGCGGAAAAAAGAACGTTAACGAAACTGGGGGCGATTTTATCCTGTGAGCGGCTTTCTTGTCAAATAAATTGATGAAGTTACCGGAGGGATGTGCCGGCCAGCCGGGGCCATGGCCGATGGCCTTACCAAAAAATTGAAATACTCTCCCGGAAAGGTCGGCTACACGCGCCCGTTTTTGTAACTGATATTTTATCTTGTGGGCATGCCCTGTGTATTTCGTCTGGCCGTGTAATTCCTCGTTCCTCTCTTGTGTCTTGACAAGGAGCCCCAAAATTGAATAACTGGCACATTACGCCGGTAAGGAGTGGCAACACATGATGAAATCAGAGGCGCACGCATCAGGAATAGAATATTTTTTCAATCCACGTTCGATTGCCATTGTCGGGGCTTCCGCCAACTTAACGAAGTTAAGCGGCCGGCCTATCGATGCTCTTATTAAAAATAAATTTTCCGGAAAGATATACCCGGTCAACCCGCGCTATACGGAAATTGCGGGGCTTGCCTGCTATCCTAAAATCGAAGACGTGCCCCGGCCGGTTGATCTGGCCGTCGTCTCCGTTCCCGCCGGGGTCACGATCGAGGCACTTGAGGCCTGCGCCGGGGCGGGAGTGAAGACGGCCGTGGTGTTCACCTCCGGATTTGCCGAAACAGGGGAAGCGGGCCTTGCCGCTCAACGGAGGATGGCGGATATCGCCGTGCAGAGCGGTATGCGCATTTTAGGGCCCAACTGTCTGGGGATGATCTACTATCCGAAGATGGTGATGGCCTCATTTTCGGACATCATGTTCGTGGAGCGGCCGCACGCGGGCAGGATGGCCTTT
>Ga0255342_1004122_pt1 | contig 15218 bp, 10 predicted proteins | sample wastewater_treat_3_FD_192416 | JGI IMG/M metagenome (GOLD analysis project Ga0255342, IMG submission 192416) | Wastewater microbial communities from Lulu Island WWTP, Vancouver, Canada - plant14 | ecosystem: Engineered > WWTP > Wastewater > Unclassified | place: Canada: Vancouver, British...
CTCTGTCACTCAGATGCCTCCCGGGGTCCCGGTGGGCTCGGTCGGCCTAAACGCCTCGCTGAACGCCTGTCTGATGGCGGTTAGGATAATTGCGATAAATGACAGAGAGATATCTGAAAGACTTGAAGCATGGACAAAGGAAAGGGCTTCTGCCGTAGCGGAGAGCCGCTCCAAGCTTGCAGGAATGCCTGCAGCTCCTGATGAGGCTTATAAAATATAAAGACGGCTGATCCATCTTTATAGTCGTGAAGCAGCGATATCCTAACGCTGTGAAGCAATTGTGAAGCAGTAGCTAAGCAATTGTTGGAGTGGCTAAGGCAACGGGGAGTCAATGGGGAGTCAATAGCAAATCAGTTGGTTAGAACCTGAGAACCTAGCCCCTCCCCATCGTTCCGATATGCCTTAACGATGGTGAAGTGGCGATTTTTATCGCCGTGAAGCCGTGGTGAAGCAGTAGTGAAACGGTTGTAATAACCTGAGCCCTTGAACCCTGATCGTCTTCCCGGTATGCCGTTAAGCCGTTTTAACGGAGAGTGGGTTCTGTTTAGGAAATAATTCACCGTGGCTTGAAAAGCCGGTCATAGACTGAGTTAAAAGACGCTGGATTTCCGATACAAACACTCGGGGACGACGTCAAGGGCAAAATATCAAACCCAGACCTGGATCCCGGATCTCGGAACGTACTCGAAATAGTGCGGACACTAAGGTTTATATATGAGTTTCTCTAGCGAGAAACAGTCTCCTTCTGATCAAGGGCATACCGGGAAGAGGAGAAGGGGCGGATACTCAGGTTCTCGCAATTGCTTGCCTATTGCTTGCCAGTCTTTACAACCGTTTCACCATCGCTTCACGCGGCTTCTTCTTGCCGCGCTTCACAATTGTGAACTTGGTCATTTCCCCTTAAACACCGGTTTTTCTTTTTTGAAGAACGCTTCGACCGCGTTTTTGTGATCCTCGGTCTGTATGCACTGTGCCTGGAGGAGGGCTTCCTGCTCCATCAGCTGGTCCAGGGTCATCGAGTCCGATCTGTTTATCAGCGCTTTTGCCAGCATGTGGGCTATGGGAGGTCCCTGTGCGATCTTCTGCGCGACCTTCATGGCCTCTTCATATAGGCTCTCGGCAGGGAACGTCATGTTGACTATCCCGATATCTTTCGCCTCTTGTGCGCTGATGTTTCGTCCGGTAAAGACCAGTTCCTTTGCCTTCTGGAGCCCTACAAGCCTCGGAAGCGCATAAAGTCCCCCAAGGTCTGGGATCAGTCCCACGTTTGCAAATGCCATCCCGAACTTCGCGTTGTCGGAAGCGACTATCATGTCGGCGTGGAGCGCGATACAGAAGCCCGCCCCCACGGCATAGCCGTTTACCGCAGCTATGGTGGGTTTTGGCATTTCAGCGAACTGCCTTACCCAGGGAGCAAACCTTCTCATGTAAAAATAGCCTTCGTTTGCGTCAAACCCCTCCGAAAACCTCTTAAGATCCCCGCCCGCACAGAAGGCCCTCCCGGTGCCTGTAAGCACCACTGCCCTGACTGAACTGTCCCGCTCAACGTCCGATGTCGCCTCGCAGAGTTCCTCAAAGAGTAGGCTTTCAAGGGCGTTCATCGTCGCGGGTGAATTCAGCCTTATCACAGCGACATTCGAATCTTTTATAATCTCAATCTTATCGTACCCTGACATCTCATTCCTCCCCGGCAGTGTGGATCGGTCCCTGACTCCTATGCCGAAAAAATACTCAGATACTTGTCTCCTCTGTCGGGCTGGACCGTGACCACGATGCTCTCCTTCGGCAGTTTTTTTGCCTCCTGCAGCGCCGCCCATACGTTTGCACCGGTCGATATCCCGCTGAAGAGGCCCTCTTCTGATGCGAGCCATTTTGCTGTCCTGAGTGCGTCTTCGTCACTTGCCCTTTCATAGGCTGTGACCACGCTCCTGTCGAGATTCTTTGGCACAAAATTTGCGCCTATCCCCTGTATCCTGTGGGAGCCTGCTCTTCCTTCAGTGAGCAGAGGGCTGGAAAGCGGTTCGACCGCGATCACCCTGACATCGGGGAACTTTCCCTTCAGTACCTTCCCAACGCCGGTTATGGTTCCGCCAGTTCCGAATCCGGCCACAAAAGCCCCGATGCTTCTGCCCTCCGGTATCTGGGACAAAATCTCGGGCCCGGTAGTAATTTCGTGTGCCCACGGATTGCCCTCGTTTGAAAACTGGTCGAGCATAAGGGCGTTTTGATCGCCCGAGAGGAACTCGCTTGCTGCATCGACGGCTCCCTGCATGCCTTTGGACGCGGGAGTAAGGATAAGTTCCGCTCCAAAAGAGGAGAGTATCGTTCTTCTCTCTACCGACATGGATTCAGGCATTGTGAGAACGACCCGGAGCCCCATTGCCCTTCCGAGCAGCGCAAGCCCTATGCCCGTATTGCCGCTCGTGGGTTCGACAAGCACAGTATCGCTCTTCAGCAGGCCCTTGAGTTCGGCATTTTTCAGCATCCCCCATACAGCTCTGTCCTTAATGGAACCTCCGGGATTCGAGCCCTCCAGCTTTATCCATACCTCTGCGCCCCCCGTCTCCGTCTTTAGTTTATAGAGCGGGGTGTTGCCTATCAGTTTCAATATTTCGATATCGTCGACTCTCATTATTGCCGCTCCTGACAGGGTCTGTCATTCAGCCGCTTTTTCAAAGACGGCCTTCACCTTCTCTTCGTCCACTGCTCCCTCACATACCTTTTCGCCTCCCACAAAAAAACACGGCACATAGTAATAATCATACTTGTCCGCCACTTCAGGCTGCAGTTTTTCGTCGATCATCACAAGCGGTATTTCTTTGTATTCCGGGTTGGACTCAAGGAGCGATGACATTATCTTCCTGGCCTTCGCACAGTGCGGACAGCTTTCAAACATGAACATCTTGATCTCTTTCATCGTCGTACCTCCTTAATATGGGTTTTTAAAAATTCATCGGTCAGTTGTGTATGACTATGTATAGATTGAGCCAGAATGCAAAGCATCCCCACAGTATGTATGGAATGAAAAGCGCCCCGGCAAGCTTGTCGTGCTTGATGAAGACCGCGGCTGTCCAAAGCACGGCAAAGACCAGAAGGAACAGATCGAACAGCCCTGCTGTGGTCTCCATAAAGTAGAAAAAAGCCCAACTCCAGGCAAGGTTGAGCGCGAGCTGGACAAAATAGGGTATCAGTACACCGGCACTGGCTCTGTTCACGACCCTGTACGCGGAATATCCCATCAGAGCATAAAGGAACGCCCAGACTATCGGAAAGGCTATATCGGGGGGTGTCAGGGATGACCTTGAAAGTTCACGGTACCAGAGCATCGAGCTTTCGCTCATGGCCCTGCTGCCGGCAAATGCAACGGCAAACGAAAGTGCCTCCCAGAAAAAAAGGGATCGGAACACCTTATTCATCCTGTCTATGCACCTCTCTTCTTTGGCGATTCTATCTGGCGCCTCTTGCTTATCTCGTCCGCGACAAAGTATGCCACTGATTCAAGGACATACATGTCTCCCTTGTATCTTCTGGGTGTATCGACTCCGAGGAATCCCCAGAACTCACCCTTTATCGTTATCGGTATGGCATACATACTTTCGATCTTCTGCGCCGCCAGCCTTTGGTACTCTTCGGGATATGTCTCCCTGAACTCGGAAATATCCTTAATGAATACCATCTCCTGTTTCGTGAACGCTCTGTGCCACAGCGGCGAACGTGAGAGCGGAAAATGATGAAGGTTTCCTATCTCGGGGGCGACACCCTCCGCAAGCCACTCGTTGGTCATGCTTATCGTCTGTCCGTCCTCGTCGTCGATCCTCATCATGTAGCTCCTGTCGGCATTGTAAAGCTCACCCACGCGCCTGACGATAACGTTCATCGACTCTTCGAGGTCCGAAGCATAAGCCATCTCGCCGATCCCCTCCAGAAGCGCCTTTTCGATCTTTAGCCTCGAAGAGAGTATCTTCTGCTGCTGCTCTTTTTCTGTGAGGTTGATAGCCCATTCTATCCTGGCAAGCCTACCGTTCCAGTCGATAAGTTTGTCCTTGAGCATGTAGTGGTTCCCTGATATCTCGTCCGTACGCTCCCAGATGTAATACTTATCCTTTGAGAGCAGATCCATGGTACAGAAGGGACATGGTCTGTCCGTCCCGAATAAGAACTCATAACATTTCCGGCCCCTTAAATCCCTTCCGGCGAGCCACGGCAGCTCCCTTCCCGCTTTGTTCAGGTAGAGCAGGTCATAATTATCGGCGTCGCTTACATAGACTACGTCATCTGTCTCGTCGAGCACAATTTCCCAGTTTTTCATCTGAGATACTTTTTCATTGTAAAGGGCACGCTCCCTTGCCCTGAGGACAAATAGGCTTATGGTGTCCGATATTGTCCTGATGGTATCCTTTTCCTCTCTGGTGAAGATATGCTTCTCCTTGAAATATTCAAAGGAGAGACAGGCCCTCCTCCTGCCCCTTTCAACTATATAGCAGAGCATCGTTGACTTGACGCCGCGCGGCCTCATGTCGTCGTTTTCAAGACAATCCGGAACGTATGTCTCTACGTCTTCACAGAGCAGTATATTGTTCCCGTCAAGCTCGGCCTTTATCAAGGACCACTCATCCGAAGGGAACCTCTTCCCCTCTTCCTTGATTGGAGAGACACCGGCAGCGCACCATTCGTAGAGGATCTCGTAGTAGGTGTCGTCATCGGAGAAGACAGCTACGTCGAGGCGTCCCATCTTGAACGAGTTACCGACAAATTCAAGAAGTATGGGCACTGCGGTATCGACATCGTCGTACTGATAAAAGAGCTTGAGGATGTACTCGGCTACGTTTTCCCTGAAGTTCTTCTGAACGAATCCGTGAGGGGCTGTTATCTCTGTCGTACCCCTTGTCTCGCCCAGTGCAAATACGCCGCAGCTTTGCACATCATCGGAATAGAGGGTACACTGATCCTTGCCGCTGCTCTTGGAGAAGTAGAGGGATCTGTCAGCCTTCTGCATCAGCTCATCATAAGAGGTTCCATGCACGGGGTATATCGATACGCCTATGCTGCAGGAAATGCCTCGTTCGTCATCATCTTTGCTGAATGAGCGTTTGAACGAACTGAGTATCCTCTCAGCCTTGCTACGGATAACAGCAGGATCCTTAACGTTCGTCATAAATACCACAAACTCGTCTCCGCCTACCCTGCCGATTATATCTGTATCCCTGAAAAGAGACTTAAGGGTATGGGCAAGTTCGCTGAGTACCGCATCTCCGTAAAGATGCCCCAGTGTGTCGTTCACTCGCTTGAAGTTGTCTATATCAAGCATCATGAATGCTCCATGGTTCGTATTTGCACCTATATATTCCTCTATAAGAGCTTTTGTAGACACCTTATTGTACAGTTGTGTGAGAGGATCTTTCATGGCGCTCTCCTCGGCAGTCTGGAGCTTTCGTTTTTGTTCGTCTATGTCAGAAAGGATGCCGACTACCTTAAGCAGGATTCCGGAACTGTCGAATATCGCAGACATCGATGCCTTGTACCAGCGTGATTCACCATACTTGTTCACAGCTTTGACTTCCGCATCGCTCTCCGTAAGTCCCTCTCTGAACTCTTCAAACAGGGTGATCAGGCCTTCAGCGTCTTCCTGTGAAAATGCCCCGTAACCTTTCAGGCTATAAGGAAAATTTTCATAACTGTCGAGAGGATCAAAGAAATCAAGGAAGTTGGAAGAGTGAGAAATAGTGCCTGCCTCTGTGTCCCATTCAAAGAATATGACATTAGTAAGTCTCTTTACTATATCGAACTGTTCCTTGTTTACATAGAGTTCTCTGTCTGCCGCCTTGATCCCCGTTATGTCTGAAAATATCGCCACAGCTTCCCTGGTCTCGTCTTCATTCCTGATATAGTCTATGTTCATGCAGACCCACTTGGGGTCCCCGCTGCCGCTGTTCAGCTTCAGTTCAGTCTCGAAGGGTTCCTCATTGTCGATCTTGGACCAGAATTCCTCCCTTGCCTCGCGCGGCATCGGTTCCGAGAGTATCTTGAAAATATTGCCCCCGTAATTTCTTTCAAACTCCTCTTTTGAACAGCCTATAAGCCTGTAAAAACCTTCATTTGCTGATTTTATCCTCCACTTCTGATCCTCACGGACATAGCGGACTATCCCGCCCGGCATGCTTTCATAGATCAGAGAGAGTTCCCTGTTTGTACTTTTTATGATCTCAGAATTTTTCCTGATCGTCCTGAAAAAGAAGAGCATAAATGTTCCGAAGATGGCAAAGGAGACCATAACAAATAAGATCCCTTTGAAAAAATCGCCCGAGGCAGAGGTAAAGACAACTTTTTCAGGGACGGATGTGAGAAGGTACAGATCTGCTATCCCCACAGGAATATAGCTGACCACTTTGTTCTCGCCTTTAGCGGGAAATATCATCCCGCCCGAGAGGCCTTTCTGCATAGCTTCGGCAACTGCCAGACTGTATTTGCTCCCGTTTTCGCTTCCTGAGTCTGAATAAAAGAGGTCGGGAAGCGCAACTGCGTCCATGTTGACCATCGGGTGGTCAGACCTGGCTATTATTGCTCCGTCTTTTGAAAGCAGGTAGCAGTAACCGCCCCGCCCAAAGATGTCGAAAGTGACCAGCTCGTTGAGCCTGTCCTGATAGAATCTTGCGGAGAGGACTCCGATCGCTTCACTGTTGTTTATTATCACCGAGTTGATAGTCAGATATCCGCCCTTTGACGATCCTGAGATCCTTATGTTGGAATAGGCTTGGTTCTTTGACATTATTCCTTTGAAGTATTCCCGTTCACCTTTGTTTAGGGGGTTGCCAAAATACATGTTTCCATCTCTGTTTATGAGGTAGAGCGCGCCAAAACCTGTAAAACGGTTCTGCTCCCTGACAAACCTGATAGCCTCCGGAGAGTTGAGCTCGGGGGTAAGTTTGCCAAGAGTCGTTGATATGCTGTCGATAAAGTTTTTGTTTATGAGGAGATTTTGCCTGAGAAGTGCAACGTTTCTTTTTTCGACATCGCGGATAGAGGCAAGTATTTCTGCTTTGACCTGATCATAGGTACTGTTCATAAATACCAGTGAAGAGACGATAAATATAAAGGCGGCAGCGATCGCAGCTGTTGCTATTCTTTTTCTGTCACTGGCATCATTTTCCCCCAACACTAACACCTCCCCCGAGACCTTATTCCGAGGGCACACAAAAAAAAGCCCCCTCAGACGCCCGGAAAAATTTGGGCGGTCAACAGCAAAACAGAGCCGGCAAAGATCCTTGCTGCATAAGAAGACATTTATCCTGAAAATGACTGATATCGTCAAATAAATCGCGGCAAATATCTTGCTTTGAAATTATATCAAACTTCGGGAAAAAATATTTCAAAACATACATTTATTTTTATAAAAATAAAGTCCTTATCTCTGCCGCAGGGTCAGCGGCTGTCTTCCCTGAAATGAGTACCCAGCGAGCTCTTTCTCCTAAGAGCAGCATCCGCGACAGCAGAGGCGGTATCTATCAGACCCTTCATTTCAAGGGCAAGCAGCATCTCTGCGGGGCTTTCTATCCTCATTTTTCTTTCACTTATGTCTCTGATCTTTTCCTGCGCAAGCCTGATCCCATTTTCGTTCCTGATCGGTCCGAGAAGCTCCCATGAAGCTTTCTGCAGTTCAGACCTCAGTTCGGACGGTCTCTCCCCTTTTTCGCAACTTACGACGGGCATATTTCTTTCCGGTTCGCGGCTCAGGACGGTATCCCAGACCTCCGCCATTGATGCATTGCGTCCGGCTATGATACCGAATGTAACGATATTGGAAAGCGCGTTGCCTCCCACCCTGTTGGCCCCGTCCACCCCGCCGGTGGCCTCGCCGCAGGCGTAAAGTCCCGATATCCCGGTCCTGCACCCCTCGTCTATCCTGATGCCGCCAGACATATAGTGCTGTATCGGAGAAACTCTGACAGGACGCCTGAACCCGTCAAAAAATCTCCGATCCACGGTAAGTGAGTAACGGAATCCCTTGTCCTCCCATTTCCCGGGATCTGCATCTTCAAGGTGTGCCAGTACCCGGCCGGACCGCTCCTTCTGTGCCATGAGGACCGAGCAGCGATCCCTTGCAAAGAGGTTTGCCTCGGCTCCGCTCTTGTAACCCCACTCGTATATCGCTCTTTTTAAGAACTCGTCGCCGTTTTCATCAGTTATCCTTACATGGTCGACAAGTCCGGTATCGGCCATCCATTCCGGAAGGCCAGGTTCGTTCCAGCCGATCGGGTAAAACTGAACGAACTCCATATCGATCAGATCAAGCCCTGCCCTAAGTGCGAGAGAATAGCCGTCTCCCGTCATTCTTGCCGGGTTGTCGCTCCTTCTGTAGATACGGCCGCCTCCGCCCGTCGCTATTATGACCGCGTCGGCTTTTAATGAGAATGATTTTCCCGTCCTCCAGTCCGTGAAGCTCGCTCCCGAGACCTTGCCATCCGTCACTTCAAGCGATGTAGCCACTGTCCATTCAATAAACCTGACTCCTTTCCTCCTGGCGATATCAACGAGCTGGTTTACAAATCCGCCGCCGCCCATGAGTTCACAGACAGCCGTCTCTCTTGTGCTGGCAGTCCCTTTTGTAAACTTAATGCCCACTCCCAGATCAGAAAGCCTTCTCAGACTCTCCTCGCTCTTTTCGGAAAGGATCTTTACAAGCACCGGGTCGTTGAGGCCTTTCCCCGTTTCCATCGTTCTGCTGAAATGTTCTTCGGGACTGATCCCGCAGACAGGAAGTGTAAACATACCCGCAGAATAGGCCGTGCAGCTCGCGAGACCTGCGGATGTTTTGCTCACCACCGTAACGTCCGCACCTGCGGCGGCCGCCTCTATCGCGGCAGTAAGTCCGGCGCCTCCGGCACCGATGATCAGGACGCTGTTCCGCTTCATTTGCAACACCTCATTTGGGATATCCGTGCTATCGATTTTAATTGTCAACATTATAACATGCAAAAGCGATGGGTCTATTGATTTCATTATAAAAAAATTGGCAGCCCCGACTCACTTCGTCAGCAGCTGCCAATATTATTGATAGACCTATACTTCCTGCCTAAGCAGACAGGAATACATCCGAGAAGTCTATATTTCCGAGCTCATTATGGCCTCCAGAACCCCACCGGCTATGGCAAGAGCCTTGTCCGTTATACTGAAACAGTGCTCTCTCTCCCCCCGCGGATCTATATCGCCTATCTTGAGTCCTTTGGTCACCCTGACAGACGGGTGGATCAATCCCCTCACTATCCCCTCGATCTGGGAAAAGACCGGAACACCTTCGACGCAGGCGACCGCTTCTTCCGGCATCACCGTGTCCCCGATGCTTTTCAGCGGCACGACATAGCCATCGCACGGAGACCTCAGCACCCTTTCGACAGAATAGCCTTTTATGATCCCCGGGATACCGGTATTGGGTATCGCAGAACCTTTCCTTATGACTCTCCCCAGGTAGTGACCGCGTTTTGTCTCTATTACCGCGTCAACATCTTCAGGGGCCGAGAACCCCGGGCCGATCGCTATCACCAGGGGTGCCATCCCTTTTCGGGTACCTAGATTTTTCTTTGCCATTATCGCATCAACGAGAAGGTCGGGCTTCAAAGCAGCGATCGACTTACCCGCCGGATCGACATACACATAAACTTTTTCTCTGTCACGGGGGAGATCCGAAAGGGAATCTATCCTGACTGCCTCCATATCTTCGATCACTATCGATCCGTCAAACACGGCAGAGGCCACAGAGACGGTCCTCCTTATCGCCAGTGGTCTCTCCGTCTCCAGTGAAAGCACGGAATAGCCTACCTTCCACAATCTGTATATTATCCCGGTCGCCAGGTCTCCGCCACCTCTTACTATCGCAAGTTTTCCGCGTGCCATCGATATCCCCCCACAGAGATCAAGACCGGTGTTCACTTGTTTCTTAACACATCCATATGGCATCCCCCAAGCTGCCAGCAGAGGCACTTTTTGCCTGAGCACGGCACACAGGGCCGTACTGCCGACGACAGAGGGATCTCGTTTGTACCGAAGCCGACAAAGGAACATTGTGTCTTTCTCGGTCGGAGCATCGAACTTCCCTCAGCCCTGACCCCTATAGTCTTTTCTGTATTGCCTGTTTTTTCGATCCTGTCCATTATCTCGTGGGAGACATCCGTGAAGCCCGGATATACCTCGGCGGATATGTATTTTGAGTGCTCACGGCAGACTTTGCCGCTCAGCCATTCCAGTATGGGCCTGTGCATGCCGTAAAGCGCTACAGAGCCCGCGACATCAAGCAGCATGCCGGACATGAGGTTTCCGCTCTGGGACATCAGTTCTTCGCTTTTCTTCTCTATCGCCTCACCTACGGTCCAGACGATAAGTGCCGACAGAGTTGTCTCAGCTTTGCCGAAGTCTATGACATCTCCGAAATTTTTTCTCATATTTTCATCAGACATCAGCAGAATGCGAGCCTTGGGGTCAAACAGCCTGGGCCCCCATTCCTCTTTCCACTGCATGATGAATTTATCCGCATCTTTCAGGTAGTTTTCTCCCAGCGTTCTGTAATGTTCGATCAGGGCGGAAAAATCGACAGCCGCTTCAGGTCCTTCGATCTCGGCTGTTCCATTCGTCGGATCGGCAAGGTCGGAGCTGAAGTATATCCTGATCTTTTTCATGCCCTCTCATCTCCTTACAAGCCGTTATGCAAACGTCAGCGATCTGATAAAACGATCCTGAAAATCCTGCAGCGAAGAGAGTTCTATATATTCCATCCCGCCCATGGTCTGTTCCGTTCTGCGGTAGAAATCTTCCGACGCCTGCGCCATGCAGGCTCCCAGGCCTGAAGAGTTGAAGACGAAACGCACCCTTTCACGTTCGACTTTCGGGATCAGACCGACCGTCATGGCATTCGATATATCTATGTTGCTGCCAAAGGCCCCCGCTAGCAGGACTTCATCGATCCCGTCAGCGGCAACGCCCATCTTCTCCATCAGCACTTCGGTCCCAGCTTTTACGGCTCCCGTGGCAAGCTGCACGGCACGCACATCCTTCTGGGTAAGGTATACAGGATCATTCCTGTCAGTGATCAGGAAGCGGTTGATCCTGTTGTCGTCTAAGCTCAGCCTGTCTTTTATCCTTTCATCGGTGCATTCCTCGCGTGTAAGCATCCTTCCGCCGCCGTCGATCACGCCTTCCCTCAGAAGTATGGCCACTGCGTCGATAAGCCCTGACCCGCACAGTCCTTTGGGAGCAACTCCTCCTATAACTTTGTATGATATCCCGTCTTCTGTCATCGAGACTTTTTCGACGGCGCCGCTGCAGCCACTTATACCCTGGCTTATTCCCGCTCCCTCGAAAGCCGGGCCGGCCGCTGTCGCACAGCAGTACATTTTTTCCTTATTGCCGATAACGATCTCGTTGTTGGTCCCTATATCTATAAAAAGCCTCAGAGGCACTTCCCTGTCTACATCATGCGCAGCGATCCCCGCCACTATGTCCCCTCCCACATATCCGGAAACGACCGGTATCACTTTGACCGTACCGTTGGGGGACATTTTGAGGCCCAGGTCTGAAGCAGCGACCGGAGGATGGGTCCTGAACTGAGGCGAATATGGACTGCAGCCAATGCTCTCTGGCGATATCCCGAGAAAAATATGCTCCATTACGGTGTTGCCTGCCACTACGGCCTCGTTCAGCGACTCCGGAACAGTCCCCGCTTTTTCTGCAAGGGTCGAAAATGCTTTGTTCATTTCCTCAACGAGCATTTCCTGCATACGGGCAAGGGCTCCCGGCTGCAGCGTTGAAGCCGCTATCCTCGAAACCACATCATCGCCGTAGGAGACCTGAGGATTCAGAAAGGAACGGATCCCTGCGACTTTATGTCGGTCAAGGTCCAGCAGATAGCAGACGACCGTCGTAGTGCCCAAGTCAACGGCCACGCCGAGCCCCTTCTTGTCGGGGGACCACTCGGTCACAGGCTTTACTGACGTCCCCTCGAGTATCCGGCTGCCCTGTTCTTCTGCAGCATCGATGACTTTCAGGGTGCCGCTCCCAAGGATCTTCGCGCAGCACGCCAACCGCACACCGGAATTTATCTCTTCCTTTTTGAGGAGTTTCTTTTCAGTAGCGGTAAGCGGCGAAAGGAACCTTCTCCCGTCAGTCGCTGAGACTCTGCACTTGCCGCAAGTCCCGGCACCTCCGCAGGGACGCAATATGTTTACTCCCGCGGCGGCAGCCGCATGGGCAACAAGCTCGTCCGTCCCAGATACCGCCTCTATATTATCCGGCAGGAATAAAACTGTATGCACCGAATTTTCCATCAACAACATCTCCCTGCGAAGGTCATACTTCATATCCTATTTTACCCCGCATGCCAGTGTCAAATTAAGTTCGCAATTTCATTAGGACTCCTGTTAACCTACGCAGCTCTTGATGATAATTTTTGGAGCGAGTCTTGACTTAAGTATGCCCTGTTCGCCGACCAATCCTCCGAGTATTCGATCAGGCAGATCGTAACGAGACTTATGTATGAATCAGCGTTAGGGAATATCCCGATCGGCCTTGTTCGCCTGCGGATCTTTTTGTTGGGTTTTTAGCATATTCAGAATGAGCAACTGCTTTATTTCTTACTATGATTCTTTCATCATAAGCAGAAATTTCTTCTCCAATCATATTTATTATTTCTTTTTTCTCGCGTTTTCCAAATTTTTGAGTACCTGCTGCTGACGTTTCTTAAACGTTGTCAGAAAAAGGCCTTGAATATGAAATTATAGCGGCAGTAAGAAGTGCAGAGCGAATAATATAATCTGAGTTAATAGTATTTTGATTAAGATACTTAAGGTATTTTATAGCTTGATCTAAGTCATTTATTGAAATTCTTGTACGATTAAATTGCTTTTCGATCTTTGTGTATAAAATGATAAAATCCTCCTTTAAAACAATATATTTATAATAATTATAGTACATTATTTTGAATTTAGAAAAAAATTAGATTTTACTCCAATCAAGTAACGGCTCTTTTTTATTGAAATGAAAGGCTAAAGAATGATATAAAAAAAATTCGTAGGGCTGGACCCTACGAACTGTTGGTATCTCTGGAGCGGAAGACGGGATTCGAACCCGCGACCCCAACCTTGGCAAGGTTAGGTATGCACACTTCAATCCAAATCGCATAAACCTGAATATCACTGAATAACCCTGATTATTACTGAATTTTATCTGCTTCCAGCATAATAATTTTATGTGGGATAGTTGTTTAAAGATGTATTTTTTAGTATATTTGTTGAGTAAAATGTGAGTAAAATATTGGGGGATGAAGATTATGCAAGTACTTCTTACAGAAGAGTTTGTGGAACAGGCAACGTGTCCGGATGAAAAAAAATATATCGAATACTGCGACATTGAGACCCAAGGCTTGATATTGAGGGTAAATCAAGGAGGGAAAAAAACATACGCTATAAGATGCAGAAAATATGAGGGCAAGGTTCAATTAAAGAAGACTATAGGCAAAGTTGAAGATATAAAGTTCGATAATATTCGCAAGATTGCCAACGGGTATATCAAACAATACGCTGCCGGAGGAAACCCGCTTGATCCCATTAAGAGAAACAGAAGCGCAGGTGTCCCTACACTTGAAGAGGTATACGAAAACTGGTGTGCTTGGGAAAAGAAGCAGGCTCAGACCAGACGTAACTGTACGCACAGTTCTTATTTGGCCCTCAAGGATTTGTACAAAGTCCGCATTTCGAATATTGACAAGGCTAAAATAGAAAAATATCAAGCGGAGGAGACCCTGGCAGGCAAGAAAGCTTCCACTATAAACAGAAAATTACGAGAGTTAAAATACCTGTGCGTTTGGGCAAGCGAACATTATGACCGCTTAAAGGACTATCAATACCCAAAATACAAGCAGTTATCGGAGATAGGGATTGAACCACGGATCCAAGAGATCCCCGAAGATGACAGAAATAAAATAATTGCGGCCGCATTAGAGCAATCAAAAGAAACATATACTATAGGCGATAAAAAACGCGATATGGGATATCTCCACCCGCTTATAGTCCTGATGATTTATACCGGTATTCGTCCTGTTACCGCACTGGGCCTCATATGGAGGGACATAGATTTAAAAAAGAAAAAGTTTCTTGCCCGCCACACTAACAATCGAAAAGCAAAAACAACGTGCTGGCTGTATTTATCTGAAGCCCCGTATCACGCTTTGAAGGACTGGAAGGATAAGAACCCAAATGCGAAGCCAGACGATAGACTCTTTCCTGTTTCTTCGATAAAAAAACAGTTTAAAAGTGTTCTCCGCCGTGCCGGAATTGATGAAAAAAAGTATTCACCGTATAGTCTTCGACACGGCTTTGCCATGCTGTTGGCCGAAAAAGGAGCCGATCCGCTCCAATTGCAGAACGCCCTCACGCATGCCGATTTTAGAACCACACAACATTATATTGATGCCCAGGAGGAAAGGCAACGTGCGGCGATGGCGCTACTCGATTGATAACTTAAGGAGATATTTACGAATACGGTAAAACTCCGGGACTAACCTAGCTTATGCGTAAAGCCCATGCAGCACAAATACAGAAACCATCCCGCAAAAGATAAGCAATCTACTTCAAGAGCTCAAAGTGAGCTCTGATGGGGCGGTCGTATTCCGATTTTACGCAGCCGTCCCAATTGATTAAATAGTTTTACTATTCCGAATATTCAATGCACTTTACGCATTTTTCTGTAAATCCTCTCTATGACTGAGTTTGTCGCTATTTTTAATGTTTTTCGTATTATTGTTTACTGTTATTTTTTTTGATATATTAATTTCATAAGGTGCTTTCGTTGCGCTATTGCGCCGATTGCACGATTATAGTCACTCTAAAATCATTTATTATTTTTTTGTTTTTAGAGTTGCTATAATAAGCGAATCCCAAACGGGATATCGCGTGAGGTAGCCCCTGATCCCAAACATTCTTGTCTGGGATCAGGGTATCCTCCTTCCGCAAAACTTCTATTCCCTGTCTGCCCTCAATGACCTTGATCCATATTTTTACTGTTTGCCCTCAGCATTCGGCCCATTTTCTTTTTCAAATATTCCGGCAAACCTTACAGTGAAATTTCTTTTTCTGAATACATCTTCACCCAAAGCGGTGATGGCAGCCCTTTTAAACATCGCTTCCTCTTCCGTTCTTATTTTCAGGGCATCTTCCCGGGAGATATAAAACGGCCTT
>Ga0255342_1004135_pt1 | contig 15187 bp, 14 predicted proteins | sample wastewater_treat_3_FD_192416 | JGI IMG/M metagenome (GOLD analysis project Ga0255342, IMG submission 192416) | Wastewater microbial communities from Lulu Island WWTP, Vancouver, Canada - plant14 | ecosystem: Engineered > WWTP > Wastewater > Unclassified | place: Canada: Vancouver, British...
ATCCACATTTGGTGGATCAAGTTCTTCAACATTGTAGAGCACTATATTATTAGCAAAAGCAAAAGCTATTGTTTCATGAATAAGATCAAAGACTTTGTATTTCTCTGTTGTTTGTCCTTCTTCAATAGACGTTCCTTCTTTGGTGATCTCACCAACCAATAATGGAACATAGAACAAAGCAGAATTAGTAGCTTTAGAATATTGCACATCTGCTGGACTGAAGTATACTAAATTGTTTTTAGATGGTGTAAGAATTGATTTACTCTCGTTGGCAAGAAGTGAATAATGAGTACGCTGCTCTTTGTGGCTTCCAGGAAAAGAAGATAAATCCGAAGCGAAAACAGCAAATCTCGCACTTCCGTCAGATTCAACTTCAGGATTATTAAAGAACTTTGTGAGATGAAAATATCTTCGGTAGTGAGTTGATCCAAGAAGAATATCAAAGAATTCGTAATCCCAGACATTCACAGGTTCTTTCCCATTCCAACAATAATAAATATCTTGTGCTCTTACATCTGAATTAAAATATACATCTTCTTCTCCCTCATATAACGTATTAGGTGTAAGTGGCATAGCCCATATTATATTCGAATTTACATAGCTTTGGCTACTAGAATCAAAAGTACTTATGTGTTGAAAGTATGCCATACCACATCCATAATGTGGTCTACTGTAATGTCTTATATCCTCAGACAGCGATTCAAATTCACAACCCAAATGCGAATTTAGCCACGTTTTTGCATTGCAGGCAATTTCATAACCAACTATATTGTTTACATAATCTAATATAGTTAATGAGCCAATTAGATGAGCAATACTATGTATATCACCATTGTCTACGTAAGCGAATCCACAATATCCTGGAGAGTATATTTTAGTTACTTGCGAAATACCTGTAATATAATCTACATATTCATCATCGTTACTTACATCACGCAAATATAGTTCTTTTAATTTCAAATACAAGTCCAAGAACCCACACTCTGTATCTATCGAACTATTTGCTCCGTTAGTATTCGAGACCGGCTCACTATTAGCAAATGCTTCATAAGGAATTCTCAAATAGCCAGCTTCTTCACCATTTGGACGATATTCATATCCATTTTCATTCCATCCTAATTCATAACCAGAACTTGTTATGAAATGTTGAGTTTGTACCCAATAACAATAACAGTCAATCTTCCTATACGGCATGAACGGAAGCTTACTCCGTTTCAAAGTATTATCAGCACAAGATACTGTCGCTGTTTGATTATAAACGAATAAGTTTTTGCTGAAGGAGAAGAGCATGTCTTCTTCCGTTGCAAGAGAATTGAGATAAACATTGTCTCCCATGTTATATGCCAAGAATACATAGTCTTTTGAAACTGCTATAGAATCTAATTTACTTCCTACTGGATTGTTTGTTTCCATCACTTTTACATGAGCAAGAATATCATCGCTTCCTGCGCTAATTGACAATAGTTCTTCTGGATAAACACCGTTTTCTTGAAATACCGAACTCAGATTAAGTTTTGATATAAATAAGGAGCTTCCCTTATAATAGGCAAAATATATATGCACAGGATACCATATATTCCCTATCTCTACTTTATCGTAACTCCACGCCAAGGGCAACGATGGAGCAAGAGGAAAAGAGCTATATGTTATATTCTCTTGTATATCATATAAATACAAATTACCAAAACCGTACTGAGCATAGAGAATATATCTTTTGTTGATTGGAACAGCAAACTGAATATTTTCCTGAGTTGAATAACCATACTTAGAAGAAATCACATCTTCTTCGAAGATTATATCATTTCTATCAACTCCAATAAGGTCTCCTTTGGAATATCCATACCGCAGGTACTTCGTATGCCCACTGTCTTGAATAATGCTCATCTGGCGTCCAATAACGTCCATACAGGGACGATCTCCAGTTGGAGGACTAATGGTACCAACCCGAACTCCATCTACGTATACGTGCCCATTTATATCTTCAGAAACGGCAATATCTTTTCCTTCAACGAATAAGTTTTTCTGCTGTATGTATGCGGTTCCAACTGCTTTGTCTTTGTTCTCCGGTACTGCCGTATTCAGTGAACCATCGACTCTTGCATTCCAAAAAGACACAGCTCCGCCAGGAGCATCTGGTATCGCCGGAGCTGCGCCATTGAACGAGTTGAAAGGGACTATTTCTTTTGGCATTAGAATATTCTCTTTGGATTAAGTATTTCTCTTCGTTGTTTTTCAGCTGGTTCATCAACTACGCTTGTAAGTGGAAGTGGGAATCTGTTCTTCGTGAAGTTAATCGTTCCAGTATCGATTACTATACATTGGAAAGAAGCTGCTCCTTTGTCTTCGCCATTCGGATATTCCAGAGTATTGAATTCATAGATAACTACTTCAAATTCAGCAGATACTATATCGCTATCTAGATTTTCTGCTACATGTTGCATTCTCCAAAAAGGAATGGAAACAATAAAAATTCCATTTCCAGCGTTTCTACAATAAGTTGGACTATCGAGCAAAAAATATTGCTTGCTTATATCAAACACTTGGTCAATGCTTCCTTTGGAAAATACGATAAAATCTCTTTCTAGTTCATTTGCAAGAACACAGTGAAGTAAGACGGCTACATTGAAATCGGTTAAGTCGACTCCAGCCATCTCAGCATCGGTAATCTCATAAACATAGTTTCCAGTAGAAACTATAAATTCATTCAGAGTGCGTGCCATTATTCTGACTCCGGATTAAGAACTACATCAACCACAATTGTAGTGTCTTCTGTTGCAGTTGCTTTGTAGTCTCCTACCCAACTACGTCCACCACTTTGAAGTGTTTCTGGATTGTAATTGACATCTTGGTTATAGATTGTTATGGATTGATATCCAGGAATAGGCTTCTTAAATTTTGCATTTGCTACTTTTCCCATGGGATTAGTAAGATATGCCATTCCTGTTGGAGCAATGTGCGCATCAGCAATGTTCCCAACATAAACAATGGGAGAAATTATTATATCTGCTTCACTGTCAATATCGTTCAAGGAAACATCAAAACTTTCTGTAATATAACCACCGTGATGTACAGCATTCGGAGCAGGGCTTAAACATAGATAATTAGAGTAACCACCACCGATTCCTCCATGATGACTAGTAGCATTATTGTAAGCATCTATTTCTCTCTGAGTTGGTGAATATAATTTCGTAAGCTTTTCTCTATTCTTAGAATTAATTACCGGATTTATTCTATCTATCGTACTCCAACAATTAGGACCTGAGCCGCTTGACCATTGACTGTTTGGGCTTTCTGAACTATGTATTCTACCTTTATGTATATATACTTTACACCACATTTCAGTATAGGCATCTTTATATGAAAGTTCATAACCTAAATTCAGATTTTGAAAAATATCATTCAAAATATTACTCGACGAAAATGTTGTCTGAGGTGCTGCTGTTCCTACCGGGCTTCCATCTATAAATACTATATTAAATTGAAACGGTGCAATATAAATTACATTAAATGTATTACCAAGAAACACTTCTTCCCATGAAAGAGGAAGAAATGGAGTTTCCATAGCACTAATATATGGTAGATTCGTAAATAGCTGATATTGTAAATCTCTTGCAATATACAGTGTTCTCGTATCAACACTTTGCGTTCCACCTGGCTTTATAAACTCAAGTTTTAATTGGTTTATAATCGGTATTTTATAATCTCTACAATAGTGATAGAAATAATTACTTAGAGGTTCTATGTTCGCCAAATCCATAGGATGAGAAGAACCAACTGTAATCTCTCTTGCTATCTTTCTAGTAAAATTGTTGATATATGCATTCATTGTTACTGTGTGTGGCATTATTTGTCTCCTTGTATTTTCTCAATCAGGATTTCTATCCTGCTTCTGTTTGTATAGATTACCTGCTTCAGTAATCCGTTTATGTAGATTAAGAATCTTTGGAACGCTTCGTAGATTACGGTAAGCGCCCGAATACCTATTTTTTTAAGAAGCGAGTAAGTTTGCTTGTGCAGTATACCGATACTATATCTACGTGTTAGATTGAAACTCTTCTTCCAACTTATACTTCTGGGCTGTATACCAAAGACCTTCAACTTACTCGCTTGCTTGCACATTGTTATCTTTTTCTGGAAAGAAACAGAAATATCTCTAAACCTTTTTCCCATCTCTTTCTTCTCTTGGCGTCCAAGGTTCAGTGGTACACGAAGACCAACAGATGTAGGAATCGCAGTTGCAATCTGAACTTCAGAATGCTTCGGCAATTCTTCTTTCTGCTGAACATGGAAAATCGGAATCGCAAACTTATTGTGTGCGAAGATAAGTGTCTTTCCGAGTGGTTCTCTTCTCAACATCAGAAGTATACCTGTGTAATTGTCGCAGGAGAATTCCCGCTATTATATTTCGTTTTAACTGCCTGAAAAGCACCAGAGAACTTATTCGCATATAATTCAACAGTTCCAGGCTCCATAGGAAAGATTCCAGCCAACTCTGTAATCATCAAATAGAGTGCACATAGCTGAACTTCGGTATCTTCTACTCCAGGAATCATTTCATTCCATTCTTCAATAATATTCGGATTACTTTCAATATCATCATCAGTTGGAAACGACAATTTTATAGCTTTACTTATGCGTACCCAATATTCTATTTCCAATTTATGATTTCCTATGGTCGCATCCGTGATAAGTTCTTTATTGGAATCGTATATCAGTAGTTTTCTGTGTCTCACTTCCCAGAAAATATCGTCTCCTGAAGCATCTTTCACACTGTCTATCTTGACTGCATTCTGTTCCAGAAGGTTCTCATATAGACTTACACTGGTTGGTCTAAGTACAGGAGTCAATAGTCTTACTTCTCTGGAAATCTTCTCAAAAGCGATATTATAAAATTGCACAAAAGCTTTTGCCGTAAGCTCCGGTACAATCAACTGAGCGAGTGCAAGTAATTCACCGTTTGTCATTGTACTCCTCCTGGTGCTTGTGATAGAACACCAAACCAGTCATAGTATTCCTGTCTCAAGTTTCTTATCCGTTGAAGAATATTCACAACATTCTCCATCGTTACCCGAAGCTTATCCGAAGCAGTAGCTTGTTCGCTTATAATTGTTTGAATTTTCTGCAGCTCTGCTGAAGCGAGTTCCACATCGTCTTTGTTGAGTCGCTTCTCCACATTTGAATAATCATAAGGTATCTTATCTGTAATCATCTTATTCACGAGGAGGGAAACATAGGCATTAAATACTTTATTGAGCTCAAATATAGAACAATACAGTGCCAATGGATACTTATAGCGGTCATGCCAAATAAGTTTCCCACCACCTTCAATCCCATATTTCACAATCTCTGCACAATAGCGTTCTGTATCTTCAGCTCCTGCCGGGATTGGTGGATATGCGAATAAGTTTTTGCCTTCCAACCAATAGTAGCGCTTCCCATACGAACCATCATTCAGCAGCGAATATGGATTCATTATCTGTTCCGGATTATCTACTCGGATTGCCAATTTTGGAATCTTGCCTCTCACATAGTAGACCTTTATCTCTTCATTATCTGCCGGAACATACTGAAGCATAGTAGAAAAGCTGGAGACACCAGTAGCAGAGCTGGAGGAACGAGTGAGGATTACTGGCGTCTCCAATACCTTCAGTGCTTTCGGATTGACAATCCCAATACGATTGACTATATCTTCCATGCCAGACATAAGAACATTATCTTCTATGATAATATCCTTCGTTCCAAGAATGGAATTCACATAGTCCTGAATATCAATCCGATTCAGTATCATTATTCTTTCACCGCATATCGAATTACTGCATTTCCAGTTGCAGCAGGAGTAAGAGTGATTGCAATGCGATAGAAGGGCGCTTTGATATTTCTTACATCAAGAGATATTCCACATCCAGTTTTTGCAGCGGAAATAGCTGGATTTGTTCCGGTTACCATATCCAACCATTGCGTCCCATCTACTGAAATCTGCAACTTTATCGTGTTTTCAGTTACTGTTATATTCTCGGTTGAAGAAATAATTGCAGCGGGAAGAACAACATTCCCCTGAAAACTGGCAAGCGCAGAAGAATATATCGTCTGAGCACTCGTACCAGTAAAGGCAAGTGTTTCTTCGTAAGTTTTCCATCCAGTGTAGGTTGCTCCAGTTACATCTGACCAAGCCATCTTTCCTCCTTATGCATTCCACTTCAACACAGCATGTGTCTCAGGAAGCGTAATTTGCATTCCAGCTTCAGTTATAATCTGATCAATACGACCGTCAATATCTGGAGCCTGAACATTGGTTTGATAGAAGGTATCACGGCTGATACCATTTCCGACAAGTGGACGATATGCAACCTGACCCAAATCGATTACCAAACAGTAGTCTTCCCACTGTTCCCTCAGTAGAGGATTGGCAACGAAATTGAAGTCGCCAAAGACACAACTTACTCGAGTAAGGTTGAAACCAAATTGAGATTTGACATTTTGAATATCCAACTGAGCGGAACCACCAGCAAGAGTATTGCCCAAGAATGTTCCATTCCCCAGTTTGTTGAACCAAGAGATTAGTTTCCGAGAAGCCAAAACCAGTTTGCTTCCACTGTTTCCATTTTCCGGAGCGAACATATCTCTTGACCAGTCTACGAAGTTATTATATCCACTATTGGAATAACTGAATGTAGCAACATTACCATACAGAGAAACAAAGGGAAGGATTCCCCAAGTATATCTTTTTACAGCGGCGTTTGTTTCTGCGTCTAATGCTCCAGTAGTTACATTTACGTTTCCCACTCCGAACAGGAAGGCATGTTCCATATCCATCTTATGCTCACGCAGTTTTTCATCCCAAATTCGCATGAATTCATTTTTCTTTCCCCGATATTCAGTAGCCATTGCAGAACCAGACATCATCGGGCAGGCAGTTTTGAATATTTGAGCATATCCTTCGGTCTGACTTAGAAAATCATACCAACTATCTGGAGCTCCGGAACCTTCTGGATATGCCGTTCCCACAATTTGTCCACGGGCATTAACTGGAAAAACTACATTTCCGGTGCTAATGGCAGCTTTACTGGTTGCAGTAAGGATAAACAATGGAGTCATAGTAACTTTGGTAAATCCACTACCAGTTGTAGCCGAAGAAACTCTTCCGTAGAATGTTCCAGTGTTAGAACCATTGGTAACATTTTCAATCGCCACTATCTGCCCTTGGACGAAAAATATTGGTGCTTGGGCTTCTGTGGTGGTCTTTCCACGAGAATCATACTTACAAGATACTTGCAGATTAGTAACATTGTTATAAGCTAATGTTGCTCCAGTAGAAACATAGAAGTTTCTCCGTTGCCACTGGTGACGTTGTTCCATCATTTTGAATACAGGGTCGGGAGTTGCAATCTTCCGAAGCCGTGTAAGATAAGAGAAGAAGGGAGATTCCTGCGGTCGCAGTTCTGCAATCTCTCCACTCAGATCGAAAGTCCGACGCAGATTGTCGAGACTTATATTCACAGGAGGAACAGTAGTTTGAGTATAAGTTCCGCCTTGTGAAGTTGTGTAAAAGTTAGTAGCCATTTTTCATTTCTCCTATTTTCAATATTGAGTATTCTTGTTGCTCAGTGCAATTGCTTGACGAATAAGTTCAAGTGTTGGGTCAGTTGCTCCTTCGGACTGAGCGTTATGCACTCCCATTGTGGGTGGTATGCTTTGCGCTCTCTGTCTTTGCAGAAAATCCGGAGAAGGAACATTTGCTCCATAGGGATTGTACTGAGCTCCTGGATTTGGAGGCGGAGAGTACATAGGTCTTGGAACGGTTGGAGCTGGAGTTGTTCCACTTTGCTGTTGCATCTGTGCCTTCTGCAACTGATACAGCTGAAAGAGATTATCAAGCGTCACAGACTTATCGTCCGACATTGTCTGAACAAAGTCTATGGCGGTGTTGTAATCTACTCCATAATTGTTCATAACCGTACTAATCACGCTATCCAAAGCTGTCTTCACTTCGTTGGCACTTCTCAATTGTCCAATTTTCGCTTCCTGTTCTCTTTGCAAGGCTTCCAGTCGTTCCTGCTGTTTTGCTTGGAGCCACTCATTTTTCAGTGCATTATACTGATTCATTCTGGTGTTGTAATCAATGAGTGCAGCCATATACTTTGCAGAATCCGAGTTTGGATCACTATATGCTTCCACCTGGCTGAAGTTAAATGGTCTTACAGGTGCAGGCGGTGGATCAGGAAATTCTTCGTCTTCTTCTTGTGTTTGGTTTTGGGTTTGCTGTGAAGCAGTATTAGCAAGTTGCTGCTGAATACTGTTCAGCTGTTGTTTCAATGCTTCATTCTCTTCCTGAAGCTTTTTGTTCTGATTCTGGGCTTGATCAAACTGCGACTGCCAATATTGGTAACGAACCTGATCGTTATCCGAGGGCTGCGTAGCATTCTCGTCCTTTTTTTCGGGTGTTCCAAAGGAAGCCGAGTTTGTATCATCTTCCCAAGAGTCATCAATGGGTACTCCGAACATGTCATATTGTGGTTGTAGCATTATTCCTCCTTTTGGGAATTTCGACGAGTTTGTTCTTCCACCATCATTCTTTGTGTTTCCAGGGCAGCGGCATTGCCGGCATTTCTGAGCGTATCATTTAATCTTGCACTGTATAGTTCTTCCGCCTTCCTCTGTTCAAGTGCGGTTTCACGCAACTTCATTCGTTCAGTTGATACAGCTTGATCAAGACGTGAATGGAAAAGTTCTCGTTCTCGAGTTTGAAGGTCTCCTTCAAGCTCTTTGATTTTTTCTTGTGCTTGTTGTAGTGCTTGCTGAAGTTGTTCAATGGTGTCAATACGACTCAGAACTCCTTCAATATCAAATACATCTGTTTTCTTAAGTACTTCTACTCTGTCAATGATTTGGTCTCGATACATGTCTCTATAGAATTCTAACTGAGCATAACGATTGGCTGGAAGTGTAGAACCAGGAATAACCATTAGGTCATACTTTCCTACGCTTACATCGTTCATTACGCTTACCTGTTTTCCATAATCGTCATAGAGACGCTTATTGATAGCGAATTCAGAGAGAGAGTTGTTTGGCTGCAATATCCGAATCATCTTCTCCGCAATGTAGAATTCTTGAACGAAGCTAATAATAACTTTTCCCAGAAGAGTAAGTGCTTGTTCAATAACAGCTTGCTTTACTTTGATTCGTCTCTGCCCAAACTCATCGAGCATCATTATTCCACGATACGTATCTGGTGCCGCCTGAGGATTTCCCATCATGTTCTCAAACAGACCAAGTTCGTGGTCGATATCCTGTTTCGCCATGATCTCATTCTGATAGAGTTCATTGGGCATTGGTAGTGGAGCTACGGGAACGGGCTGACCTTCAGTGAAGTCAAGTTCGATTATTGCTCCGGGTTGAGCCCATTGTTCTTTTAGGGCTTCCACATCAGTTCCTCTTGGAACAAGTACTTTCACGTTTGTGGAAGTGGACGCATGCGCAACAATCAGAGACCGAATCTTGTTGATATATTTCTGCATATCTTTCACCAGCCTGACATCGGACAGAGGGTATGGTGAACCGGTATGCATATTCATCAACGGGATTATCGGATACTCTTCACAATTGAGCAAGCGTCGGTAAAGGGTCTTGTCTCCGGCAACGAAACCCATCTGAATCCGTTGCATAGGCACCTTTACCGCAGTAATCAATCCTTGCTCCGCAAGTTCCAGCATTGTGACTTGCTGAATTTGTGGAGGTTGAGGGGGTTGCATCCCCTGCTCCGCAATGGCTTGTGCATATTCTGGATTTTGCTGAGCAACTTGGATGAGTTGCTGATATTGGGCAAGAGCCTTTTCATACTCTGCCATAAGACGTTCTGCTGCCTGACGAGCAAGAACTTCTTCGGTAGTTATGTTTCCGTTAATAATCCAAACTGGGCGCTGGAGGTATTCTTCAAACTTCTCAGGGGTAAGAGTATACTCTGCCCTGCTCCAGCTTTCGAATACTCGAACCAATTCTACCCAGACCTTGGTATAACGCTCATAACCACGGATGTATTCACCATCGAAGAGATCCGGATTCTCAACTCCGGCAAATACGATAAGATTATCACCCTTATTCCCAGTGTTGATCATATCACTGCGAAAACTGTTTCCACTTGCCGTATCGATTGCTTCAGTGTAGGATGGGTACAAACGCTGAAGTTGCCCCTTGGTGTAAGTGCGGCTGATGATAATATCAGATGCATCACTACAGAATTCATCTTGAGAATTCGGGTCAATATATACTTGAAGAGGATCGATTGCTTTGAATTTCACTTCACCTCTTCCACCATCGGCATAAGGATCGATATACACAAGTAGAACGCCCATTCCCGTGACATAAAAATCATCTATTGCTTTGGAGAGTTGTCTGTCTCCTTGCGAAATATTCCAAATATACTGAATAAGTCCATTCATTGCTCCCGCTGTTTGATTGTCTGAATCTTCTGCAGCAGTTACTCGAAAAGTTGGATGATTGGAAGTAAGAATACCTTTTGCCAACTCTACTGCAGGATGAATACGATTGATAACAAGAGCCGCTTGAGAACGAGATTCAAGTATCTTAACATCCTCTTCAGACCATTGTTTTCCATAGCGAAACTCTCTGTCCTCGACTGCCTGATTTGCCCAAATAGTTCTATTTCCAGAACTGAACTTCGCAAACAGTTCCTGAGTTTCTTCGGCATATTCCGTATCTTTTGAGTTTAATACATTTTTCTTTTTCTTCACTTTGTTCTCCCAGATATTACATCTTCTTCAAATAGGTCTGTCGTTTCGCCTATGAAGCCAATTGCAGAGCTTCCAGGAAGGAGTTCTTCTTCTCCTGGAAACGCTTTCTCTATTATGAAGCGAATAAGTTCTGTGTTGTCTGTGGCAGAGATACCGTGTTCTTTCAACTCTTTCACCACAGCTCCCACTCTATTTGTCCAAACGATGCATCGGGCAATACCTTCGGCATCGATATCTTCTTCTTTCTTCTTCATACTACCATCCAACTCAACCGACCTCCATTCTTCGCAACATTCTGCTCCGAAACATTGCTATTTTTTCTTTTCGGAGGTCTGAAACCAAAGTTTGTCGCCATCCAAATACTGTCAAGTATATCGTCATGTTTTCCTCTGGGGAATGCCAAGAATTCCCTTTCTGCTTCTATATCGAGGGCTTGTCGAAAAATAAGTTTTCCCTGAGCCATTATCGGTACGAGACCAATCAATCGCTGAGACTTATTCGTCCGATGTGTGATTTTCTTTTCAATTCCAGGAATATAGATATTTTCCTTCAACATCATCTGTCTTACCGCCTGCCGACACGCTTCTTGATAGGATTGCGACTCAATATATACACCACGATGGTGCCACTTCTTGTAGAGGTCAATAATCATCTGTGGATGCTCTGCAGGATTACATTTTCTTCTTACCATATCTACAACAAATTGGTATCCATCGGCATCAATACCAATGGTGGTCATCACAGTATAGTCACTATGCCGAGAAAGAGCCGAAGCCAAGTCAATACCCATGAACAGATATACTAATCGTTTTTCTCCCAAATAGTCAATATACCATTCTCCATTTACTTCTTCAATCTTTCCATCGTAGGTATGAATATATTCTGGTTTGAAAGGTGCATCTTCTGGAGCTTGGGGTTCATTCATGTATTCTTGAAAGAATCCAGAAATATTGCCCATGTGTTCGAAACCTTGTCGGATTTCTTCGATCTTTTCCATCGGATACATTTCTTCCCAGATACTCTTCCCATCGTCATCAATAATCGATTTCCAGATTACTTTCCAATCCGGAGCATCCTTCACCCACTGAAGGAAACAATCTTCAGAAATAGTGGTACCAATTACGATTATTCTTCCATCCGGCTGAGAAAGAGAAGGAATCACAGCTTCCGTAATCCACTTTCGGTTGGAAGCACGAGATTCTGCAGTATTGGCATTCATTTCGGATTCGAAGTCATCAAGAACAATAATATTCGCACGAGTGTCATCTTTGATCAATCCCCGTACTTTCTGACCAGTACCAAGAGAAAGAACCCGAGCCCCATTGGCAAGAATAATATCATCTTCTCTCCAGCGTTCCGCAGTGTTGGAACCGAGGTCTCCGAAGTATTTCCGAATTTTCCTATTGTGATCCAAAGTATTCTTAATTCGGGTAAGAAAGTTAATTGACTGACTGCGGGACTCGGAGATAAGAACAACGAATAAGTCCTTGCCTGGGGACTTATGGAGGACTTCCCAAAGGATGTAGATAAACGAGGCAATCGTACTCTTCGCCATTCCTCTCGGCAGTGCAATCGCCAACTTCTTCGTTTCTCTATCCTGAAGGAGATCGTAGATTTCAAAGTGTACCTCCGGCATTGTCAAGGGTACCGACCTGGGAAGACAAGTGGTGGCAAAGATGGGAATAGAAATCCGCATCGCCATCTTCAATATCTCGAAGTCGGTTGCTTCGGGAAACTCTTTCTTCAATTCCTTCAGAATCAGAGAGAAATCAGGTATCATTTGTTCGCATTGAGAGCAAATACTGCTCGTCTTATAGTTCGGGTATCATAGCGAGACTTATTCGCCAAAACATGTCTGGCATAAGCAAGAACATCGTTATATCCAGCGGCATGTGCCTGCGCAGTGAAAGCACCTTCCGTTCCCTTCTCGGAAATGCTTTTTGCGGCTTTGGCAATCCAATTAGATTTCTTTGCCATTAGTATCCTTCCTTTCCGGTCAAATCCCAGAATGTTGCAAACACTGGGTTTCTCCCAGCAATTTTTTCATTTCGTAGATAATTGTACAGATTTTCCCATGTATCTCCAGTTTCTGGATCAAGCGGAGTACTACAACCTGGAGTAGCATAACTTAAATCTTTTGCAAGTGCAACCATTCGTCCAGTACCAGAATGAAGAGCGTTTGCAAGTTGCTGAAATGGTTTAAGATATTGCGCCGAAACACCTTGAACACTGAGATATGGATCATTTCTATCAAAGCTTCCTGGAACAACTAACTGGTATAATTGCTGATGTGCCTTGCTCCCGAATTTTTTTGTCCAATATTCTGCAGCTTCTGGATAAGTAGCCGGATTAAGCCAAGAATATTCTTTCCCGAAAAGATGAAAAAAACCACTCTTTCCTGGTATTGCTGGATTTTTCTTGCCTCCGCTTCTTCGATCATAATCTTGAATTTGTTTTGCAGTGAGAGGAACATATTCTTTCACGTCTTCCAAATTTCTTGCCTTTCCTGCAGTTGCAGCCGGAATTACTTGAATCTGTTTTCCGTCTGGAGAATAATAAATTGTTCCGCTTTTTTGCTCTTCGAGAATGAGTGGATTTCCTTTTCCATATCTATTCCTTTTAATCATACTGAGGACATACTCTGTTATTTCCGGAGAAGCTCCAGCCTGCCGGAGTATTTGATAATTCATATTATCGATATCCGTAGTATCTGCAGACCTTGATTCTTTCCTGATACGTCGTATTTCTTCTTCTGAGTGTCCACTTGTTGGGGCGAAAAGAGTATCTGTGAAAGAAATTTCTCTTCCAGGCATAGTTGCAGATTTCTTAGCAGGAGAAGAGGAGAAAGAAAGACTTTTTCGCAAATTTCCCACAGCATTGCCTAACCAATCTCCAGTATTTTCTATAGCTTCTTCAATCCAGTTTCCTGCTTTTTCTGCCGCATATGCTCCTCCAGCAATACCGCCACCAACTATCTTGGCAATCGTATCCCACACATTTTCTGCTCCGCTTTCCACAACACTTGGAACCCTTTCTCTCGCCTCTCCGGTGATTTTCCCAATTTTTTCAAATACATTTTGTGAAAGCGAAGAAGCCTCTCTCTCTACTTTGTCAGCAACATCTTCAATCCAACTTCCAACATTTGCTGTTCCTCGGTAATAGGCTGCAATTATTTCTTTCTTCCTTTGAGAAAACGAAGTTCCGGTTCTTGTTTTTTTTCCTGGAAATTCTACATCCTTTTTTGGAGGAACATAAGGTTCTGGTTCCGGTTTCCACACTGGAATTACTGTTTCTGGGTGTTTCTGAAGATAATTTCTGCGATTTACAAGTTTATTGAACTCCTGAGCACCGGAATCATACGAATGTGCAGCTCCTTCATAAGTACCTCCACCGACTCTATACATTCGGTTAATTATCTCCTGAAGTTGCTCTTTGGTAGCATATTTCAAGAAATCTTTAGTTGGTCTGGGCATCTTTCTCCTCCTTTTGAGTAAGTTTAAGACGATCGGAGACTTTCTCCAGCTTCTTTAGGTCTTCCACTTCGGACTCCACTTCGAAAGTTCGAGTGTCAATTTGTCGATCTTTCTCCTTCATTCCATACATATCCACAAAGTTTTCTGCAGCCCGAAGCATATTGGCAGCATCTTTCTTCTCCAATGCAACTTCTCTTGCCTCCAGAAGCATTTTTACTACCGCTTCTTCGGTAACTCCACAGTTTTCTAGTATTTTTCTGACTTCTTCTCTTACCATTCTGGTACACTCCTCGCTTTTATAGAACTGTTTTATCTTTGTCGCTCGCTGACTTTTCGGCGAAACACAGAGAATATTGACGATTTCTCCAACATCGAGACCATTTGCCGCCATTCTTACTACTGCTCCCCGTAAAAGTGCCCCAGGAGTGGACTTATAATTGATATAATCCTCGGTTTGAGAGCGATTTTCGGTAAGAACGAGCATTTTTGCTCGGTCATGATAGTACCGAGACCCACTATTGGGGAGATGAAACTCTCCAAAAGCGCTTCTGAGGACGATTCCGGAGCGAATGAAGGAAATGGAGTAGATGGGAACCACGATTCCGTCATCGGAAAGGACAAAAAAGGGCACTTTCTCTGCAGTTTCCTGGGAATAGTGGATATCCTTCCAGTAGGAATAGGAAATCCCACGCTTTTTCGCTTCTTCTTCGTCAAAAGCTTGCCAGGTAATAGTCTGACCACCGAAAAGGTGGCGGTGTGAGACACGTCGTTCCATAATCATGATTCATAAATTAAACGAATTCTGGAATTTGTCAAGAAAAATTTTTAGGAAAGGCGAATAAGTTCCTTGTGGATACGCTTCGGGAGATTCGGAAAGAAGTTGATCGGATTCTCAAAACATATTCCACACTTTGAGAAGATGAAATAACCCAGAGCATACCCAGGTCGAACGCGGATCGCTTTTGC
>Ga0255342_1004140_pt1 | contig 15174 bp, 15 predicted proteins | sample wastewater_treat_3_FD_192416 | JGI IMG/M metagenome (GOLD analysis project Ga0255342, IMG submission 192416) | Wastewater microbial communities from Lulu Island WWTP, Vancouver, Canada - plant14 | ecosystem: Engineered > WWTP > Wastewater > Unclassified | place: Canada: Vancouver, British...
ATTATCCTCTTCAGTTCAACATAGTGCGTCCGGAAAACAATTCGCGCATCCTTGCTTTTTTACGCCTTTCTGTTGTGGGAATTCTCGCAGCATTGCTTCCGCATCTGATCATATTCTTTATTATCAGCGTCGGAGCCTCAATATTTTCACTCATAGGTCTCATCAGCATTATAATAACAGGAAAATATCCGAATTTTCTATTCGATTTTCTTGTAAGATATTTCAGATATTACACAAACATTGCCTCATATATCGCAGGATCAATAGATTCCTATCCTTCTTTCAGATTTGACTAAAATTTAAAATTACTCAAAAGCCGCCTGGCAACAGGCGGCTTTGTTTATAAAAGCATCATTATTTCTTGAATATTGCTGTTTGTCATGCTATACTTTGCTATGTTTTCCAATAAGAACATATCATCATTCTTTTCCGAAGCTCCGATAGGAATAGCTTTGTGCGATGTTTCTCTGATCAAAGAAAAATTTGCCGGAATGACAGAAAAAAATACGAAAGACAATACTGAAAGCAGGAACAATAGATAACCTTATTAAATTTACTTATGCCAACAAATGTGCGCTTTCATTTGTAAATTCAGCTTCACTCGACGACTTTACAGCAAAAATCACCCAAACAGTCGGTATCGATTTTGTTACGCAATTTGCACTTTTCTCTTTTCAGACTAAGGAAAAAATAATTAGTTTTGATATCGAATCAATAAAATCAGAACAGGAGAAGGTATCTCTAAAGCTATGGGTAACACATAACGCTGAAGACGAAAACGGCGTAATAATCGGATTAGTAGATATCAGCGAATATAAAATTACAGAACAACAGCTTTTCAGACAATGGCTTCTTTATTACGGTATAAACCGTCTTTTCAAGCGTGCAATTTCATTAAGCAGTGTTGAAGAAGTCATAGACGCCGCTCTCGAAGAACTATCCGACCTTATAACTTCTTCAGCAGTTTACTGTGTTTATAATAATGACGGAAAAAAATATTCTAATGTTGCTTTTCCGCGCAATTTTCCGGATACAGACGGAAAGTCGAAATCATGTATTTTAAAAAATATCATGTTTTTTTCGAAACAGATTCTTGATGAAACCAGATCACGTTTCGTCGAAAAAAGCGATAATTCAATATTCACAGCTACCAACTGCATAAACAATCTGCTGATAATTCCGATAGAAAATGAAGATAAAAATATCGCGGCTATAGGCATAATAAACAAGGAAGGCGGCTGTGATTTTACGGATCAACAGATTTTTGAAACCATAGCTTCCGTTTTCAAAGACGTGATACTTCATAAAATAAGTGAAACGAAAAGACTTGAGGCAATCGACAAACTGAATGCTCTGCACAAACTTGCATCAGTAGCGACTTCAACGCTAGAGATTTTTGATTTTTCCGACAAACTTTCATCAACATTAAAGAGTCTCAATGTTTTTTCTCATCCGGATAAAGTCTTCCTTTATATGTTTGAAGACGGAGTACTTTTCAGAATTGACTCTTCTTCCGACTCAAGCTTATCAAAACTTCCTGAAGATGATTTCATATGCATAGAATCACTAAGAAGCAGAAAGGTTGTCTTCAGCAGGGAAAGTTCGAGAATTGATGAATCAAATGATTTATACCGTTTCGCAGCTATTCCTCTCTTTTCTCACGGAGGTGAAATCGGCTGCATTCTGATTGAGCATGAGGAATGTGAAAAAATTCCTTCATCAGACATCATTGAGATATATACAGCCGCATCATCACAAATAGCTCTTGCCCTTTCCAACATTCATCTTTATGAAAAAACTCGCATTCTATCACTTTATGATCCGCTCACTGGTCTTGCCAATAGAAGGCAAATGGACTCGATACTCGAAAAAAGCGCTCATGAATATAAGACTTTCAAAAAAAGTTATTCGCTCATTATGGGAGATATTGATCATTTTAAAGAATACAATGACACAAAGGGACACGAAGGCGGTGATAAACTTCTGATGGATATCGCCGGGATAATAAAAGCTGAACTCAGAAGCGTCGACACAGTAACCAGATACGGCGGAGAGGAATTTCTTGTCATCCTGCCCGACATCTCCGAAAAAGGCGCTTTAAACGCGGCTGAAAGAATACGATCGGCTGTACAGGAAAAAACCGAAGTTACAATAAGTCTCGGAGTCGCATCATCATCCGAAGTCGATAATATCGACGATCTTGTCGGCATGGCAGACAAAGCGCTTTACTTCGTAAAAAACAACGGACGTAATGCCGTAAAGGGCTATGCTGACATAAAATAGAATTGCAGAACGAATTTATCAGAAATTCAATAATTCCAAAATAAAAGTTATTCAAACTGGTTATAAAACTTCTCTCCGGTTTTAACGAAAATAAATCAAAAAGCTAATGAGATTAATGAAAAGTTCCGATAATATTAGCGGCATGATTTACACGGAGGTAAATTATGGAAAACAACATTAACGCATTAGGAAACACATATTTCAGCCCGCAGTACAGAATTCAGTCCGAAACTGCTAAAGACGTACGAATAGAAAAAACTCAGGAAAAGACAGAAGCTCATGTTTCGTACGAGAATGCTGTAATGGATGAAGAATCCATGAAAAGATTTTTCTATCTGATTTCGGGAATTCCGTATGAAACAGAGGACAAAGAAAGCAGATGGGCATAATATGCTTATTTCTATGTTTTTTGTTATTAAAATTTTCTTGACTAAATCAACGGCAGTTATTAATTTTAATTATGCCGTTGCGGAAGGGTTGATGAGCCGTGAACTTAGAGATAAAGCTGATGTAATGATTAAAGAACTCAAGGAAGTTCTTGTACCGCTAAGCGCGGAAATAAACAGGATGAAAAATACTCCGGAGAACAGTATAAATGATGATTATTTTACAGGGTAATTATGCCGGCTAAAGGTCAAAAACGCAAAAATCAGATAATTGATGCAGCAAAAGAGATGTTCATCGAAAGAGGATATCAGAGCACTCATATCGGCGAGATATGCGATAATCTGGATATAGCCCGGGGAACAGTTTATCAATACTTCGGCAATAAACGCGAGATAGTGTATTCCATCCTTGAATCCCTTGAAGAAAAAATAGAAGATATCTTCGACAGCGACGATCTTGTAGAATTCATAAAATCCGATCCGACAGGAGATGAAATTTCACAATTTATCAGAAAAAAATTTTCAAATTGTGTAAGCGCAGTAATTGAAGAACCCATCGTAATCATGCTGATGTATAAAGAAATCATCGGTCTGGATGAAGATGTAACGGAGCGGACAGAACGTTTCGTTGATAATGTCATCAAAATAATAGCAAAAGATCTGGCTGAACTAAGCAAAAAAGGAATTTACCGCCAGGATATAGACCCCCTTCTCACTTCCCTTCTCATTTTCGGATCGGTACAGCTGCTTATTCATGAATACCGCAGAAAAGGAAAGGATATTCTTGACAATAATGTCGTACAAAGCGTAGTTGATATGATCATGAAAGGCATGATGCCTTAATTATCAGATTCAATAATATGAAAAAAATAGTTTATCTCATTCTCGTACTGATTTTCTTCGCGAATTCATATACGCAAGACCAGATTATCCAAAGTAAAGCAAGCGCTGAAATGTTCGCAGAGAAAGTCTCGTCCGCATGGACCAAATCATCACGCGAAGAAGCCTTTGAAAGTCTCAAAAAAATCGATCTGTCTTTTTCTCTTTCCGCCTGGAAAACCGTTCTTGATAAATCAAATGAAGCTGCGTTTAAAATCGAAGCTATAAACAGAATTTCTCAAAGCAAAGATAAAAGGGATCTCAACAGCATAATAAACCAGCTGGACTCAAGATTTTCTGAAGTCCGCACAGCGGCAATCGCAGTATTAAAAAGAATAGGCGACGACAGAGTTTATCCGAAAATATTATTAATGTCACAGAACGAAAATCCCGTCTTCAGAGTATATGCCGCAGAAGCATTGACGAGCATGTATGACAAACGGTTTCTACCCATCGTTGCCGAAATGGTAAAAGACAAAAACAAATCCATACGGCTGATGATTATCAGACTTATTTTTAAAAATAAAATTTCAGAACAGCTGAATAATCTGAAAACTATTGCTCTTCAGGATGATGATTATGAAGTCATTATCGAATCGATGAATGCGCTGTCTTCTTTCGGAGATTCTTCAAGTTCATACATCTACATCAAACTTCTTTCTCACTCAGACTATAATGTCAGAAAAACCGCTGCTGAAAAAATTGAACGCTATAGAATATCTTCTGCAGCCTCAGCTTTAAACGAACAGCTGGAACGGGAAACAGATGATTATTTAAAAGATTTCTACATCAGCCTTCTAGTTTCTTTCAGAAGTTCTTTCATCAGAGGAATTGAGCTTACTGCTCTAAAAGATTCATCCGCACGTCTGAGAATAAAAGCAGTAGCTTCTCTCGGCATTCTGAGATCTGACAGATCAACAGGGGTTCTCATTCAAACACTTTCTGATGAAGATTATAGAGTTAGAAGCGAAGCATGCAATTCTCTCGCAATAATAAATGCAAGAAGCAGCTGCCAGAAAATGACTGCTATGGTTAAAAACGAAAAGAATATTTTTGTGAGAAGCGCAGCTCTTTACGCTCTTGAAAAAATCCGCGACAAAAGCACAATAATACCGCTTTATGACATTTTGGCTGAAGAAAAAGACGAAGTATTCCGGATGCTTTTAAACAACACGCTTAGAAACATGGTAGAAAAAACAATATAGGTATTTATGAAAATCGCTCTCGCGCAGTTCAATCCGATTGTCGGAGACATTTCAGGCAACAAGAATAAAATCATCAGCCTCATTGAAGAATCCGAAAAACAAAAAACGGATATAATTGTATTTCCCGAACTTGCAACTATCGGCTATCCGCCGATGGATCTTTTGGAAAATAAAACACTTATAAAACAGAACCTTGATTCATTGGAAGAAATAGCTTCCAAAGTTTCAGATACTGCAGTTGTAATCGGAGCCGCAACAACTGATGAGTCAGGTAATATTTTTAATTCTGCACTTTTTATCTCACACGGAAAAATTATAAGAACATATAATAAAACCCTGCTCCCTAATTATGATGTATTCGATGAAGAAAGATATTTCACCTCCGGAAACTCATACCAGCCTGTTGAATACAAAGGAATTAAATTTGCATTAACAGTCTGCGAAGATATATGGAATTGCGAGGATTCGGATTTTACCGGCGGACGCAAATATGATCTTGATCCGGTTTCTATTTATGCAGAAAAAAAAATCGATATTCTGATAAACATATCCGCGTCGCCTTTTGTTACAGGAAAAATTCAGTCGAGAAGAGAAATGGTTTCTTCCATTGCCAAAAAGTATGCAATTGAAATTGTTTACGTGAATCAGGTCGGAGGAAACGATTCGCTGATATTTGACGGATCTTCCTTCGGAGTAAATAGAAAAGGACAGATCACTTCTACTGGAAAATATTTTGAGGAAGGCATCTCTTATCATTTGACAGGTTCTGAAAACGAAATTCATTTTAATGATAATCTTCTCGGAGAAATAGAATCCGCTCTCATCTGCGGGCTCAGAGATTATGCACACAAAAGCGGTTTCAAAAAAGCGCTTCTGGGTTTGAGCGGAGGAATTGATTCTGCGCTAACCGCCGTGATAGCTGCAAAAGCACTCGGGAAAGAAAACGTAACAGGAATTACAATGCCTTCAGTATTTTCTTCACAAGGAAGCGTTGATGACTCAAAAAAACTTGCTGATAATCTCGGAATTAATTTCGAGGTAATTCCCATAAAGCGCCTTCATGAATCATATCTTGAAGATCTTGCTCATGTTTTCAAAAACACAAAGCCGGATGTCACAGAAGAAAATCTTCAGGCAAGAATCCGCGGAAATCTTCTGATGGCATACAGCAATAAATTTTCCTCATTGCTTCTTTCAACCGGAAACAAATCCGAGCTTTCGATGGGTTACTGTACCCTATACGGCGACATGAACGGCGGGCTCGCTGTAATATCCGATCTTCCGAAAACTACAGTTTATGAGCTTTCAAAATACATCAACCGAAACGGCGAAATCATTCCTTCAGACACTATCACAAAACCGCCGTCAGCAGAGCTCAGGGAAAATCAGACAGATCAGGATACACTTCCGCCGTATGATATCCTTGACGGAATAATCGAATGCTACATTGAAAAGAAGATGTCAAGTGCTGAAATTATTAAGAAAGGCTTTGATAAAACAACTGTTGAATTTGTTTTAAAGGCTGTTGACAGGAATGAATATAAACGGCGCCAGGCGGCACCGGGACTTAAAGTGACAGGTAAAGCTTTCGGTATCGGAAGAAGATACCCGATAGTTCAGAGGTATGTTCCGTGAAAATTTATCTTATACGCCATGCTGAAACAGAATGGAATGTATCAAAAAGACTTCAGGGATGGGGCGACGGGCCTCTCACAGAAAACGGTAGACTTCAAAGCGCAAAACTCGGAGAACGTCTTAAGTCAATCAAATTCAATTCAATTTACTGCAGCACTTCCGGCCGTGCGCGCACCACGCTTTCCATTGCTCTCAAAGATGCCAATGCAGAATATCTCGATTCATTGCGCGAAATAAGTCTCGGATCATGGGAAGGAAGAAGCCAGGCAGAAATAGAAAAAGAAAATCCCGTTCAATTTGATAATTTCTGGCATCATCCCGAACATTTTTCCGTCGACGGGGGAGAAACTTTTTTTGACATTTACAGACGTACCGGAGAAGTTCTGCGTCTTCTCGCACAAAAAGAGCAGAATGATTTCATTATATTAAGTCATACGATCGCAATCCGTGCAATGATAACATCTGCTCTCGGCAAAACCGTATCGGATATATGGGATGGAGAATATTTAAAACCGACATCAATAACCTGCCTTGACTATTCATCAGAAAATTTTAAATTAATTTATTTCGGAGACGCAAATCACCTTGGATGAAAAACCTGTTCTTCTTGAACTCTCGGACAATGAAAAAAGCGATGACATTTTACTTAACAGAATAAGAAAAAACTACAAGCATATCCGCAAATGGTGCAGAAGAACTTCAAGCGACTGCTTCCGTCTATATGACAGGGATATTCCATCATACCCTCTTGCAATAGACTATTACGCAGGCAAACTTTGTATTCAATATTTTGCGAGAAACCGCGAGGATTCTAAACCCGATAATGATTTCGAAGAAAGCGTTAACAAATCAGTAAACAGCTTATTCTCCGAAAATTGCGAAACTGTCTGGAAATACAGAATAAAACGCGAAAAATTTCAGCAATATGAGAAACTATCGGATTCAAAACATTTTTTCACAGTGTTTGAAAACTCACATAAATTTCTAATCAATCTGCACGATTATCTCGATACAGGACTTTTTCTCGACCACAAGGATGCAAGACTCTTCGTTTCAAAATTTGCAAAAGACAGAAAGGTTCTAAATCTTTTTTCATACACTTCATCATTCAGCGTGTATGCCGCAAAAGCAGGAGCCAAATCAACTCTAAGCGTTGACATGTCAAACACCTACACTGAGTGGAGCAGAAATAATTTTGACATTAATGGAATCAATCCAAAAGAAAATAAAGTTTTAAGAGAAGACTGCATAAAATTTCTTAAGTCATATTCAGGTGAGAAATTTGATCTTATAATAATTGACCCTCCGACTATATCACGCTCAAAAAAAATGGATTCATTCTTTGACGTCAATATCGATTATCCTTTTTTAATCAATTCTGCGCTTAAGAATCTAAACAAAAACGGAATGATATTTTTTTCCACCAATTCGCGGACAATCAAACTCGATACCGCTCTTCTCGATAAATGTTCAACGGAAGACGTATCAGAGAAAACGATTCCCTTCGATTTTAAAGATAAAAAAATCCACCGGGCGTGGATAATAAAACATGAGGACAAATGAAAAACATCATCTTTGTATTACTGCTTTTATGTTCATTCTGCTCAACAACTCCTGAGAAAGAAACAATCCGGAATTATACGCCTGCAAAGATTAAATGTATGATACTTATCGATGAGATAAATGCATCAAAAGTTAATAAAGCCGGAAATAATTATTCTGAAGAATATACCGCATCCATTCTGCCTGATAATTTTATAAATTCAGGAAAAGAAACAGCACAAAAATTCGCCCAAAAAACAGGCATTAACGTCAGCGAATCCTTCACAGGAATAATTGATCCTGTCATTAAGGATTATCTGATTTCGGAATTGAAAATTGACATTGTTATTCTCGGTAAAATATTTCTGGATTCTGACGGAAAAACTGATGTAACACTGAAGGCCGTTAATCTTTCTGATGACGGTACTATTTCCAAAATCAGTCAAAATGTTAATTCAGCAAATGAATCTGATACAAAAAAAAGACTTGAACACGCTGTAAAAACAGTTATCAATGCTGATGCAAATAAGTTTTTTAAAAATATAGAACGACATTTTGAAAACAGGAGACAAAAATGAAGAGTGCAGTAACAGCGGTCTATTTATTATGCGCGGCATTATTATTTGGTCCGCTCCAGGCAGATGATTCAATTGAGAAAGGAAAATGGACCCGAAATATAAAAATATCAGCCGAATATAACGGACAAAAAGTTGAGGGAACATATTCTGTTTATATTCCTTCAAAATATACCGGCGGAGACATGACTTCGGTTTTACTTCTTCACGATTATAACGAAAGTTCATCCGAATGGATTCAGAAGAGTCTGTTCACGAGAGAAGCAGAGAAAAGAAATTATATTCTTATAGCCCCTGACATGAAAACAAGCGCGTACGAATCGGAATTCTTTCCTGAAACAAGATTGAAATGGAGCGCCATGCCGGGAATAAAATGGATCGGCGAATATCTGATCCCGCACGCACAGAAAAAATTCAACGCATTCAATAAGCGCGATAAATCAATGGTTGTCGGAACCGGAACCGGTGCAAGAGGCGCTTTTCTTTGCATAGCGAGATATCCTAAGTTTTTCAAATATGTCGGCGGATTCGGCGGATGCTATGACAACGAGACTCTAAAAAGAAATCCGTCTATCATCAATCATCTTGGTGCATATAAGGCAAATCCCGAAAGATGGAGAACAACGGACAATCTCATTATACTTGCCGAAAACTTTTCTGATGTTGTACTTTTTCTTGCGCATGGAAGCGAAGATTATATGGTCAATCCGGATCAATCGATGATGTTCGGCGTAAGATTAAATACAATAAGAAAAAAAAATTCGAATGTGCAGTTTAGATTTTACAGTCATAGAAACGGACTACATGACTGGGGGACATATAATCCTTCAATTTTGAACTTTCTCAACTTCGTGAGTGAAAATTAGTTAATACTCTGCTTGCCGGATATGAACCCAGAACCTTGACCTTGTTTCTGTCGGCGATTTCTTCGACGGCATTAGCAAGGTCAATATTATCAGGATAAGCAGCATCAATATCCATAAAAAAGAAATATTTACCAAAGTCTATCTTGTTGGGACGCGAAATGATTGAAGAAAGATTGAGATTTCTCCGGTGAAATGAACCGAGAATATTATAAAGCGAACCTGGTTTATCTTCAGCTTCAGTAATAATAATTGTAGTCTTTTCGCGACGCCCGGTTAAAAGTTCCTCAGGTTTATCCGCCAGAACAATGAATCGCGTTCTGTTTTTTTCATTATCAGTTATATCTTCAATCGATAAATCAAAACTCTTAAACGAAAGCATGTGACAAGGAATTACCGCAGCCTCACCTTCTTTTCCGGAGCAAACTTCATCATAAGAAGATGAGTTACTGTCAGTTGTGATTATCTGAACATCATCTTTCAGCGTAGAGAAAAATTTGCGGCACTGACCATGCGCAGCAAACTGTACATAAACTTTTTTTACATCATTCAGAGATTTGCAGTTCGCCGCAAAACTGAATTTCACAGGAATCATTATTTCATCAATAATTTTCAGTTTTGTATCCGCAAGAAGATCGAGAGACAAAGGAATGAAGCCTTCGACCATATTTTCAATCGGTATAATTCCGGCATCGGCTTCAACACCGACAGCTTCGAAAGCCTTCATAATATTTGGATAAAGAATAATATCATACTTTAAAGACGACTGACTGATATAATTAACAGCAGCCATCTCGGTAAAAGAACCTGAAGGTCCAAGACATGATATTTTCATTATACTGAATGCCTCTTGTTTTTATCTTTCAAAATACGTATAACCGTTTAATCCGTCTTCAAAAGCTTTGAGAATCTCGGCACGCTCATTTACAGAAATGCGTTTTTTCCTGACAGCATCTTCAGCGCTTTCCCTGAGACGAGTCTTCATTGCTTTTATGTCATATTCAACATATGTGAGAACGTCCGACACAGAATCTCCTTCAAGTTCACCTACAAAAAAGTAATCCCCGTTTTCATCAACACGTATCGTAACTACATTTGTATCACCGAGAAGATTATGAAGGTCACCCAAAGTCTCCTGATAAGCTCCAACCAAAAATGCTCCGAGATAATATTCATCATCGGCTTTAAGATTATGAACAGGAAGAGTATTTCTGACATTATGCGCATCTATGAATTTGTCTATTTTTCCGTCGCAGTCGCATGTAATATCCGCAATTATTGCTTTTCTCGACGGCTGCTCGTTCAGCCTGTGAATCGGCATGATAGGAAAGACATGACCGATCGCCCATGAATCCGGAAGCGACTGGAACACACTGAAATTGCAGTAATAAGTATCGGCAAGCGCGGCATCGAGTCCGTCAAAATCGTGAGGAATCGTTCTCATGTTTTGGGTATTTTTTGAAACCGCAACCATGATATGCCAGAAAATGTTTTCAGCAAGAGCTCTGTCACGCAGGGAAACATCACCATGCTTAAAAAGCTGACGGATTTCATCACGGTAGAAAATAGCGTCATTATAACATTCGCGCAGATTTTTCAGATTAATTGATTTATAAGCATCAAGAAGATTTATAACATTTTCATTAATCCCTTCAGGAAGAGACTCAGGAAGAACTCTTGTTTCAAAACGGCTGACATCGAGAACATTAAAAAGAAGAACTGAATAGTAGGCAACTGTCGCCCTGCCTGATTCAGTTACAATTGTAGGATGAGGAATCTGATTTTCATCAAGAGTTGAAATAACCGTTTCAATGATATCCGCACAATATTCATCAACAGTATAATTTCTGCTGTTTACATAATTAGTCTGCGATCCGTCATAATCAACAGCAAGACCGCCGCCGAGATCCAGGTATCCCATTGCAGCTCCTTCCTGAACTATTCCCGAGTAAACACGGCAGGCTTCAACAACTGCAGAACGTATGTCGCGGATATTAGGTATCTGTGAACCAAGATGATAATGAAGGAGCATCAGCCTGTCGAGCATATTCTTAGTCTTTAGCTTATCTATAACATCGACGAGCTCGGAAATTGTGAGACCGAAAATACTTCTGTCTCCCCCGCTTTCAGTCCAATGTCCGCCTGCACGGCTTGCGAGCTTAACGCGTACACCGAGAAGAGGTGCGATTCCGAGTTTTTCACTACGCTCAAGAAGCATATCAAGCTCACCCGGCATTTCAAGAACGATAAAACACTTATATCCCATTTTAGTCGCGTATAATGCCAGATCGATAAACTCTTCATCTTTATAACCATTGCATATTAAACACGCATCAGGATCATGCAAAAGTGAAATTGCCGCAATAAGTTCTGCCTTACTGCCGGCTTCGAGACCATGATGATATTTGCGCCCAAATCTGGTTACTTCTTCAAGTACTTGCTGCTGCTGATTAACCTTTATAGGATAAACCCCGCGGTATTCGCCGTTGTACGGAAATTTTGAAATTGCGCTTCTAAAAGACTCATGAAGCAGCGATATCTGCGAATCAAGAATATTTCCGACTCTAAGAAGTACCGGCATATCAAGACCGCGTGCTTTTATTCCTTCAATAATCTCTGTGAGACTGATACTCTTTTTTTCATCTTTTCTGCACGGCAGAAACACGACATTGCCGTCAGAAGAAATATCAAAATAACCGGCACCCCAGTTGCGTATTCCATAGATGTCCGCCGCGTCTTCGATCGTCCAGCGCTCAAGAGATTCTTTTTTTATCATTAACTGCTCCATGAGAAAATATTCATAAATATAATTTCACATCGTTGATAATGCCGATATTAATCAAGTTTTTTATGATGCATTTTTTCTTTTCATCATATTCAGTTTTACTCCGACATATGCTGTAACCGGAACAGAAATAATCATACCTGCGCATCCGGCGAAAGACCTCAATATCTCTATTAAAATCTCATTATGCGAAAATATCATCGAAAAAGGCATTGTTGAATCATATTTAATATAAATTATAAGAACAAGAGCTACGGAACTTCCCACATAAGCCATAATAAGAGTATTTACCATGGAACCGAGATTATCCCTTCCGACTTCCATCGCGGACTTAAATGCAGTTTTAAAATCAACACCCGGATGAACTACAAAAAATTCATTAATCGCTGATGAAACAGAAACTGAAATATCCGTTACAGCTCCGAGAGAGGATAGAATCATTCCCGAAAGAGCAATTTCGACAAGATTGATATTAACATCAGACACATAAAACACAGTCAGAAGATCATCGGTAACAATACCGGAAAGATGCATCGCCCCGCCGATTACAGCACATAGAATCATTGAAAAAACGATTCCCGAAAAAGCTCCGGCAACGGCATTCATGGTTTTCAATGAAAAACCTGTTATAACCGGAATAGTAATCAATATCGAAATAAGACAAACCAGAAATGTCGAAACAAAAGGTGAAAAACCTTTCAAAGTTAACGGAATATAAATAAAAAATATCAGAAGAACGGTTACAAGTAAACCGGCAAGCGATAATAATCCCCGGAGTTTTCCGACAACAAGCAGCAGAATTAAAACAAAAACAAGAAGCACAATTAATCCGCGGGAATTATCTATATCATAAATTGAAATATACTCATCTTTTCCGTCAGAAGTATAAACAGTATTTACGCCGATGAAGACATTATCACCTTTCCGGTATTTCATATAATTAGGAACATCAGTCTGTCCCTTAAAAACAAGCGTCTTCTGCGATCCCGCATATTTTCCCGACAATACTTTGAAAGTGAAAACAGTTTCTATATATTCTGCACCGTTTTCTGTTTTGGTCTGATCTTCTATGCTGATAATTTTGGCGCGGCAGTAATCAATGTTCTGCTGATAATCAGCGGTCGCAGGAATTATGAAATAAGGAATAATGAATAATATTAAAAAAAATATTTTTTTCATTTACACACCGCCGGAAGTTTTATTATTCAAGAATGGAAATTAAATCAATATTTGTAAATTTCTTTTATCGAAAATCATAAAAATCAGGTAAATATGAAAGATGCTGTAACAATACGGGCCGGAGAAAAAGCACTTCAATCAATAAAAGACGGTTCATTTAAAGCAAATAATATCATATCTATGGCCGGCGCTGCCGGAGGACCCAAGTGGTTTGTTTTGTCAAATCTTGACAAAGCTCTTTTCGGAACAATATTTAAAAACAGAAAAAAGCCCCTTTCTTTGATTGGGTCATCAATCGGCGCATGGCGTTTTTCTGCGCTTAGCCAGAAAGATCCGGTCTCAGCAATAACCAGACTCGAAGAATTGTATCTTGGTCAGAAGTATTCCCTTCACCCTTCACCTGAAGAAATATCTCACGAAGCAGAAATAATGCTCAATGCATATATTCCTGATAAAAGCATAAAATATATACTTAACCATCCATTTATAAAACTGAATATCATTGCCGCAAAATCCGAACCGGTGATTTCCACAGAAAAAAAAGAATTATTGACAGCTGCATTTGCCGCCGCTTACTTAACAAATGCCGTTTCAAGAAACAGTTTATCATATTTCTTTAAACGTATAATTTTTCAAACTGATACCGAAATCTTTCCTTATACATTTGCTGATAAAATTGAAACATCATATTACGGATTAACCGAAAGCAACTTCAAGCAGGCGGTAATGGCGTCGGGATCAATACCTCTTGCAATGAAGGGCGTCTATAAAATTAATGGAATACCTGACGGAGTTTACCGTGACGGAGGTATGACCGATTATCATTTCGATATAAACTTTAAATGCGCTGAAGATGAATTCTGTCTGTATCCGCATTTTTCTGAAAAAATAATACCCGGCTGGCTTGACAAAAGTATTTTCTGGAGAAAGCCCCATGCAGATAATTTTAAAAATGTTGTAATAGTGTCTCCTTCTGAAAAATTCATTTCAAGACTCCCGTATGGCAAAATACCGGACAGAACTGATTTTAAAACATTTGGAGATAATCATTCAGATAGAATAAAATATTGGAAAAAATCTGTTAAAGAATCAGAAAATATTTCTGAAGAATTCATTGATCTTATTCAAAGCGGAAAAATCAGGAATAAAATTCTGCCGCTAAAAGGTTTCAAGTGAAAACTAATGATATTTTTTTTATGGAATTGGCTCTAAAGCTTGCAGAAGAAGCCGGGAGCAATGGAGAAATCCCAATTGGAGCCGTAATAGTTTTGGACGGTAAAATTATCGGAAAAGGTAAAAATACAAACAGAGAAGAAAACAACCCGACAAGACACGCCGAGATTAATGCAATAGAAGCTGCGGCAAAAACTATCGGAAACGAAAGACTTACCGATGCAGAATTATTCGTCACAAAGGAACCTTGTGCGATGTGCGCTGGGGCTATTATTCATTCAAGAATAAAAAGAGTCATTATCTCCGCTAAAGACATAAAATACGGAGCATGCGGTACTGTATTCGATATTTTAGGAAATAAGAAATTCAATCATATCCCTGAAATTGTTTTTGGAGTAATGGAAAAAGAAGGAAATGAAATAATTAAAAATTTTTTCAAAGAAATTCGTAATGGCAAAAAAAAAGACACCCGAGGTGTCTTTGAATAATAATCATAAATTTCAGCGGATACATATACCCGCACCTGAGACAGTGCGCGATATTTCATAATCAATTGTAACTATCTCGGCATCCAGACCGGGCATAACCTCGGCGTCACGTTTTTCAATGGCAAAGCTAACATTACCAAGAACAAAGTTAAATACAGGTGAAGGTTCAGCGCACATATAA
>Ga0255342_1004144_pt1 | contig 15167 bp, 5 predicted proteins | sample wastewater_treat_3_FD_192416 | JGI IMG/M metagenome (GOLD analysis project Ga0255342, IMG submission 192416) | Wastewater microbial communities from Lulu Island WWTP, Vancouver, Canada - plant14 | ecosystem: Engineered > WWTP > Wastewater > Unclassified | place: Canada: Vancouver, British...
CCAGCCTCCGGCCGCGAGCGGCATCTTCCGGTCCCGGTACTCGAGCAGGTACATCAGCTCGCCGAAGACGCGCGCCAGGTTCGCCCGGTTGATCTCGTCGAGGATCAGCACGCAGAGGTCGTCGGAGGTCAGCTCCGCGGCGCGCCTGCAGAAGCGCAGGAAGCTGCCAGCCTCGATCTCGTAGGTCAGCCCTCCGCCCTCGACAAGCCGCGGCCGGATCCCCTGGATGAAATCCTCGTAGGCGTAGGCCGGGTGGAACTGGAGCACCTCCTTGAAGCCGTTCCCCCGGGAGACGAGATGGTCGGCGAGGTGTTCGGCGACGAACGTCTTGCCGGTCCCCGGCGGGCCGTAGAAGATCGCCTGCCCCTTGCGCTCGAGAGCCCGCAGCCAGCGTGAGAGGGTCGCCTCCGCGATCCCCGTCTGCGCCGCGCACTCCGCAAGCGACACCCGCCGCGGCGCTGCTGCCATCCCGGTCCCGGTCGGCGGCCTCACGATCGCCTCGAACTGCTCGGCGGTGAGCTCGATCAGGGGCCGATCCCATCCCGGCTGGTCGACCGTGCGCGAGGTGGTGTCGTCCCAGCGCACCGGCAGGCGATGGCTCTGCCGGGCTCCATCCTCGAAGCGGTACGGACCGGTGACGGTGCCGATCCCGAGGACCTTCGTCGTCCCCTGGTTCGCGACGATCCGGTCACCCGTCCGGATCCGGGAGAACTGCCAGGCCTGCTCGGGCTCCTCTCCCTCCCACTCCAGATGCGCCGGGCGCAGCTCCTCGAGGTGACCCTGGAACTCCTCTTCCGACAGCTCGCTCAGGTCGCCGAGCTCGTCCCAGCCGAGGGCGATGAAACCGCCGTCCCGGCACTCCTCCCACTGCCAGGCGTCTTCACCCGGGGCGATCTTCCAGTACCGGGTCGCAACCGGTGGCAGACCGAGGAAGGCGCGGAGGGCCGCCTGCTCCTCTGGCGAGAGGAAGCCCGGCTCCCACTTTTCGAACCGGGTGATCGACCAGAGCAGCCCCTGGGCGTCGAGCCGGTCGCGCAGCTCGAGCTCCTCTCTGTCAGCCTCTTCGAGGAAGCGGTCGAGGAACTTCAGGGCGTGTTCGTAAACCTCCCACTCGCTCGCTTCCCTGGCCGGGTGCGGGAATCGGGTCAGTTTGTAGGCCGTCTCGAAGGCGGTCGCACGGTAGATCGGGAAGCCGGTGGCATCGAGAGCCATGTGGAGGAACGAGGCCAGGCAGATCCGCGCCCCCGGAGTGCCGATGCTCTCCTTCGGAAGCCGCTCGAAGAACCCCCTGAACCGTTCGTCCACGGGCCGCGCGTCGTCCCAGATGCAACCGAGGGCATCGCTGGCGGCCTCGGGCGACGCCGCACACCATTTGAGGAAGGAGTCGTTGACCCGCCACGGGGTCAGGTTGTTCGGCCTTCCGAACGCCCGCTTGACGGCATCGAGCCACTCGCCGCCCTGCGTGAGCTCCTCCCGGGCCCGCTGGAGGTTTCGGGCGATCTCGAGCTTGTAATCCCGCTCCTCGGCATCGAAGCTCTCCTGCCGGTAGTAGAGCGCCGTCCATCGGATCAACTCCTGCCAGGGGTCGTTGCGCCGACCGATCGTCTCTCTCCAGACCTTTTCGGTTATCTCGAGCAGGTTCCTGCCTTCGGACCGGGCGAGGATCTCCCGGTAGAGCTGCGACGTCTTCGTCGGCGGGTCCGCCATCCGTGCTGCTACCCAGCTCCTCAAGTGGGACTTCAAAAAAAGTGCGACGACCCCGGGGTGATCGCGATCCTGGTAGTGGAAGGCGATCTTCCATTTGTAGACGTGCCCAAGGTCGATCGCGTCGATCGCTTCGTACTCCGCGCTCGCGGCCGCTTCGGCCACCGCGACCACGAGTGAGCGGACCTTCTCGAACGCCTCCTCGGGAGTCGCGCCGTATCTCTCCATCCAGGCGTACTCCGTGCCGTATATCCTGCCGCCCACGCTCGCATGAGGCGTCCTGTCGGCCCGCGAATAGATCCCGAACTTGAACGCGGAACCGCCCTTGATGCTCCCAACCTGATCGAGCCGGTTCTCGATCCAGAAGATGAACGATGACCTGTCCCCCGCGGTCGTGTACTCCGGCAACGTCATCCGCCGGAGCCGATCGAGCGGCCACTCATCCAGGAATTCGGCCCAGGTTCGCTCAATTTCACCGCTCATGCTGCTGGGGTCCCACATCGGTTCCTCCGGTACCCGGCCTCGCTGGCGTCAGCTTCGGCCGTCCTTTCTCGTTGTCGGTCGCTGATTCCGTTCGCGCTACCTGACTCTCGACGCAATGATCTCACCGGGAGAAGGGCTTCGGAATCTGCTCTTCGGGAGGCGTGACTGCGAGCCCTCCTAGGCTCGTGTGCGGGCGGTCGTGCAGGTAGTTGTCGGAAGCGTCCGCGTACGGCCCGCCCACCGCGGTCCGGATGGTGAGCGGCAGCCGGCCCGCTCGCGGCGTGAAGATTCCCTGCATGCTCACCAGCGGCACGCGCACCCCTTCGTGCACGAATCCCGCGAGCAGCACTGGCCAGGGCAGCACCTCCCCGTGGATCGCACTCTGCTCCTCGAGCCACTCGAAGGTGGCGAGGCGGAGGGGGAGGTCGGAGGGGGTGAGCATCAACCGTGCGAGCTAGCGGTTTTCGATCTCTTTCAATAGGTCATCGACCAGCAACCGGCCTGCCTGTTCCAGATCGCCGCCGAGATCGAACGCGAGAGCCAGGACCCTGGTGCCACCCAAGGTCGCCCGATAGCCGGCCGGGCGGGTGTTCGGGTAGACGAGGAATGCGTTCTTCGTGCCGATGAGATCGGCGTAGGCATTCACCTGGTAGATATCCCCTGTGTCGGGGGTGTCCGTGTTCTTGTACTTCGTGTCGAGCACGGCCACGGCGCGACCGGTCCGCCGGTCGCGAATCAGGATATCCATCGTCGCACACACCCGGCGTTCGGAGTCGATCTCCTTGCCCACCTGCCTCGAGATCGAGAAGCGCCCGGGTGCCAGTGTTTCGAGCGCATCGGTGAGCCACTCCGCGACGAATCTCTCGAAGAGCCGGTCCATGTCGACGAGAAACGGGACCATGGTCTCTTCGCCGACAGCACAGGCCGGTCCCTCTCCATCCAGAAAGAAGCGGCAGAGACCGTGGAGCGGCTCGTAGTCGAGGTTGAGGCGGCTGTAGAACCGATCCCGGCAGTCGGCCCCTCGAAAGGGCTCGACCGCGACGGCTCCTCCCATCGCCCGTACCGCCTGCCTCACGGCGGCGCGAGTCTCGTCTGTGGTGAACGCCGAGCGCGTGATCCTTCGCAGCGTCCAGAGGAGGATCTGATTGTCGGCCACGTCGGGGGTCAGTTCCTGGAAGCGGCACCGAATGGCAGCCGTCACCCCCTTGCGAACGAGCGGCCTGATGTCCAGACTGCCCCGCACAAAGGGAAGGTCCTCCTCTCGGCTCAGGTACTCGCGATGAAGACCTCTCTTCAGCCTGAAGAGAGTTCCGTTCGCCAGGATTCGCGCCAACCGATCGAAGAGGTCGTCGACAGTCTCGCAGGAGATCGGCCGCCCGTAGGGGAACTCGAGACCCGTCAATTTGCGATCCAAGCGATACGCTACTTCGACCATGGAAAAAAGGTTCGCCACCGGCACCTTGGGTTGGATCACCACCGATAGCTCCGGTGTCACGGGGAGATGGCCGACCCATCCGGTGCTCGTCAGCACCCACGAGTCGCTCGCGAGGCCCGACGGAGGCTGAACCTTCACCTTGCCCTGGGCCTTCTCAACGATGCTCCGAGCCTCTTCGATGGAGAGCATTCCCGCCGGCAGTTCCAGCGGCTTGTGCTCCACCAGATCCAGGCGGCGAACGACGGAATTCAATTCGGGAGCACCTCCGCCCGAATCCGGTCCCAGCGAAACTCCTCGAGTTGAGTGCGCCTGTCGAAGAAGATCTCCTCGAGGTAGGGCTCGATCTCCATTCTCCAGATGTGCTCGAGCTGGCCCGCAAGGTTGTCGACAAGGAAGAAAGAGATACCGATCTCGTAGTGGGGGTCGGCGATGGACTGGTTGACACGCTGCAGGAGCGAGACCAGACCGCTCGCATCGAACATCCGTGCTTCCTGGAAGCGCGACAAGACCCCGTAGTCGGGACAGAGCTCGAGGAACGCAAAACGTCTTCTCAAGGCATGGTCGACGAGCGCGATCGAGCGGTCGGCGGTGTTCATGGTGCCGATGATGCGCACGTTGGCCGGGATGCCGAACCGGTCGCCCCCCGCGAGCGGGATCGTCTGGTCGCGGTATTCGAGGAGAAACATGAGCTCACCGAATACCCGTGAGAGGTGTGCGCGATTGATCTCGTCGAGGATGAGAACGCACTTGCCGCTTCTCTCAGCTGCCTTTCGGCAGAACTCCACGAACCGCCCAGGAACCATCTCGAAGCGCAAGCCGCCGCTGGCTGCCTCCTGTGGCCGCAGCCCTTGGATGAACTCTTCGTAGGAGTAGCTGGGGTGGAACTGGAGGAGCTCGATGAAACCGTTTCCGCCGCCGGCGAGATGTTCGGCAAGGAGGCCCGCAACGAAGGTCTTGCCCGTGCCTGGGGGGCCATAGATCACAGCCTGCTTCTTCCTCTCTATCGCCTGAACCCAATGCCCCAGCTTCTGGAGAGCGAACCCGGTCTGTTCGCAGATGTCCGCGAGTGACCGCACCGGCAGGAGCGGTTCCTCCTCAGCCGGCTCCCCCAGGAACCTCCTCAGTGAAGGGAGAGGATCATCAAGAGCGCCCAGAAGGAAGAGCGGGAAGAGCGCCTCGAAAAGACCGGCAATCTCCATGGTCAAAGCCTCGCGGCTCAGATCCGGTACCTCCCCGGCCGACCACTGGCGAAACACGTTGATGCTGTCTTCGTCGACTTGCTCCAGCCAGCGCCGTGCATCCTCCGGCGACGGCGCCCCGCCGTCGACGACGCCAGTTCCGTACGCGAGCCCCATCGGCCCGATTTGTGGAGCGACCTCGGAGCGGAGGATAGGCCGAAGCCGTTTCAGGTTTCGAAGGAAGCGGCTCCGCACCTCGGAGGCTGCGTCGGCCACGGTGAATCCGGCCTCCAGGCCATCCGCCGACACGAACAGGTAGAGCTGAGCCGCATCCACCCTCCGGCCGCCTTTCGGATAGGCCGCTGCCCAGAGGAAAGGCCAGACGCCTCCCCGGCCGTAGTCGTTCTTGGGAAACCTCGACTGGACGTTGTTTTCCGTCTCCAGAAACTCCAGAACCTCGGGCGGAAGCTGTGCCACGACGGACCTGAACAGCTCTCGGAGCGGTTCGTCCACCTCACTCAGGAGAGACTCCCTCTTCCCGAGGTAGGTATCCCTGTATGGCGACGCCTTCAGCTCACCGAGCAGACGGAAGGCAAGCGGCCCGAACCACCCCGAGGCTTCACGAACCTCCAGCGGCTCGGGTGCGGCGTTCGCGAGCGCGTCGAAATCTTCTTGGCTCAGCTCGATCAGCGTCCGGCGCCACCCGGGCTTGTTCACCGAACGCGGAGTCAGGTCGTCCCACCGCACGCGCCTGCGGTGGGGCATCTCGGCGCCAGCCTCGAAACTGTAGTCCCCAAGCACCGTACCGATGGCCAGCACCTCTCTGGTCCCGCGGTTGACGACCACGCGATCTCCTGACCTCATGTCACGCGCAAAACGCCATACTTGACCGGCACCGTTCGCAGTGTAGGCGCGGTCTTTTGCCTCGCATTCCTTTCGGCAAACCTCGAACTCAGCGGCGGTCATCTCGCCCACGTCACCGAGATCCTCCCAGCCGATAGCGATCAGCCCATCCGCCTTCCACTGCGGCCAGGAGTCGGCCCGCTCCCCCGCGGCGATCTTCCAGAAGCGGGGTTGGATCTGCGGCAAGCCGGGCAGTGGCGGCGGTACGGGAACGCCCGACTCCGCCACAAGCCAGTGACAGAAGGCATCGAAAAGGTCGGCCGGGGGGGCGTCACTCTCCGAGATCGAATGCATCTCCCCACTGACCGCTGAAGTGAGCTCGGCGATCGCCGCGTTCAGGGCGGCGAAGCTGGTCAGTCGTTGGTCGAAGCTCTGACCGAGCTGCCAGCCAACGACCTCGCGCGGCTTGGCGTTCGTCAGGCGGAACCGCACCGGGTCGATCGCGTTGAGAAGCGGACTGAGCATGCCAGCGCTGAATCCCTTCGAGAGCGGGTCCGACGCATACTCGCTGCAGATCGCCTCGAACTCGCCGGGCGCCTTCTCGCAGCTCTCGAAGAAGGCCAGCAGGCGGAGCGCCTTGGCCGGCCACTCGCGCGGCTTGGCCCAACCAATCCTCTCGAACCAGAGCTTGACGTTGCCGTTGATGGCGGGCGCCAAGTGGGTCCAGGCCCCAGCGGTCCGGTTTGCCTCGCTGTTCTTGTACGGCAGCAGCTTCAGCAGCACGGCGTCGGTCACGTCTTCCCCTCGCTCTCGTGCTGCCAGAAGCTGCCGGTAGTTCGCCAAGCCGCGCGCTCTGTGGTCCTCGTACCAGGCCATGTGCTGCCGCCCGATCTCCTGCCAGAGGAACTCCTCGACGAAGCGCCGGAAGTACCAGACGAAGGACTCGGAAGGCGATGGGGCCTCGTCCCCGTACTCTGGCCGCGGCAGCGCCCCACCGACTTGCTCCTCGAGCCACGCCAGGGCAGGAGCAGAGTGGTGAATGAAGAATGGCGTCCGGGCAGTCTCGGCCGCGGCTTGCTCCACGAGTTGCTGATGCGTCGCTATGTCTCCCCTGAAGAGGAGTGGGAACGCACCAGGAGGAGCCGAGAGTAGCCGGGCGCCCGGAAGAAAGCTGAACGGCTCTTGCGTCACCTCAGGAACCGGTGCCGTCTCGCCGGAGCGCTCAGGTTCCATTTTCACGTAACGAACCTGTTTGGGCCCGATCTCGAGCACCTGAAGCCGCCCGACGTTGAGCGAGAGCTCTCCCGTGGGCCGCAGGGTAAGCGACCAGCTGGCGGGGCGAACCCCGTGCGCCCTGCGAACGTCCTCCGCGATCCAGCCCAGGATGGCTGCTCGCGCTTCCGGATCCGGAAAGGCTTCGAGCAGCGTCCTCTCGAGAGCCGCGATGGCTCCCTGGTTGTCCGTTGGCTTCTGCACCTGTGTCTCCGTCTGATCGTCGCTCTGGTCCGCCCCTTGCCTGTCAGACATTCCTTCCCCCATCCGAAACCCTGAAGCCAGCCATCAGTACAGAGCGGAGGCCCCGTAGCTCGATCCACCGATCTGAGTAATTACCGCACCGTGCGAGGTCCCCATCAGGCCCGCCGTATCAGTCCGTCCTTCCCCGCCTCGAGTGCTCCGGCACGCAGGAGACTCGTGATGAGCGATCGCCCGGTTTCCTGGATGAGCTTGCCCGTTCTCCGGAAGCCCATCCAGCGGGCGAAGCCGCGAATGGCCTCGTCACGGGTCCGCCAGGCCTTCCCACCGAGGGAAACGAGAAACTGCTCCTTGAGGAATGCCTTCTCGTAGTCGGTGATGGCGCGGGCGAGCAGGGCGACCTCGTCTCGTTCGCGCCGGATCACTCCCCGCCGGGCCGCGGCCCGAACGGCCCTCTCCAAGGCTTCGCGCATTCCCGGTTCGACCCGCTCATGGCCTAGCTCCCGAGCAAGCTCCCGGATCGGGGACTCCGGCTCGCGGCTCCGCCCGTCACCGAGGAGTTGCCGAATGGAGCAGACCAGCTCGTCCCGGTCCGGCTCTTCAGTTGGCGATTCCGCCTCGCTGTCGGGAACAGTCTCTGCGGGCTCCAGAAGGGACCCCTGGCGGCTCTCCCGGGACCGGCGGCGGCGGGTACCCTGGCGCTCCGGCGGCGCCGGCCTGTCGACCGCAGTCGCGCTAACCGCGTCGGGGCGCTGAGAGATGTCGTCCGGCCCCAGCACCGCCACGAGCTCGGCCACCACCCGCAGCCGCTCCTCGTCCGCAGCCTCGAGCACGATGGGCTCGAACTCGGGATTGGCCGGTCGGAGAGTCACAGAGGCGTGGCGCCAGGAGCCCTCCTCTTCGCGCTTCTCGCTTTCGTACCGTTTTACGGTGTAGCGCTCGCCGGTCTCGGGGTCGAGGGCATCGCGGAGTTCGACGAGCAAGGTCTTGCCCTGCCGCGAGCCCTCGACGGGTGCCCGGAAGAGGCAGAAGGCCCCATCAGGGATCTTCGGCTCCATCGACTTGCCGGCGACCTCGGCCACGAACATCCCGGGCCGCAGACGGTGGCGTGCCGGGACTTCAACCCACTCGGTCTCTTCGTCCAGAGACGGCAGCGCCTCCCCGAATGTTCCTGCCGCGACCTTGAGCGGCACGAGGGGCACGCAGGTCACGTACCGCTCCTCCGTCGCCGGCTCGACCGTCCGGGGTCGGAACGGCAGCACTCGCTCCACGGCGATCTGCGCGTTCGCCCCCTCCGTCTGGAACGCCCCTGGCCACCCGCCGTGCCGTTCGATGACTTCGTCGATCTCCATCATGATCCGAATCGTCTCAGAGATCGCCACCACGATCTTCTGGTAGTGCTCGATGTCCTCTTTCGAGAGCCGCCGCCCCTTCCGATCCTTCAACCATTTCTCGCAGACCTGGTAACCGCCGATGTGGAAATTCCACACCTCCTCTCGTACATCCCCGAAGCCGGTGGTTTGTGCCTTGTCAAGCCAAACGGTGTTTTTGGACCAAGAAACCTTCTCGACTTTGGGGGTGCGACCACCAAGGTACTCGGTGATGGGGCGATAGAGCTTGGGGGACTCGAGCAGATGTAGAGCAACGAGTTCGGTGCCTCTCTCGACCAATGCACGGAAGAGCGACCTCGGCGGAGTCATCGGAACACGAGCGAAGTCGCTCTTAAGGAAGTCCGTATATCGTCGCCGGTACTCGACTGAGTGGAGGATGGCGTAGACGAAGTCGAACACATCTCGCGGTCCGAAGGTCGCTTTAAGGTCGCCTCGGCCATCTCGACCAGTAGAAACGGTCTGCTGCACAAACGAGAGGCCCACCGCCGAAAGAAGTTGACGAATACCGATCGAGGACAAGTTTGGCCGCCGCGTTGTTTCAGGCCAAGCTGGCTCAAGCCACAGAGGGAAGAGGTAGTTGATCTCTTTGGTCTTGTTTGAGATCGCTGTGCTTTCCGCAGGTCGCATAGTGCACAAGACCTGCGCCCAATCATCCTGACTTGATCTCTGGCGACAGGTGATGAGCGCCACGGAGCGCCCGGCAAGCAGATGACGAGACACGCGCTCTCGTCGATGAACTGCCACGTAGCGGCTGTACACCGTCCACCGTATGTCAAACGGCCGATAGAGGATCGGGACCAGTTCCTTCCGCCAGTCTTCGGTCCGAAGGGCGCGCTTCGCGTCTGCGTACACCCATTGGTTCTGCGAACACAGAGTGAACAGTTTGCGGGCGTCAGCCTCGGTCCTCGTGGCAAGCAGCGCCTCGACCTTCTCGATCTGCTCACCTTTAGAGAACGAGATGGCGAACTTGTCATGAGTGGTCACGATGCCGGGAGCAGGGTCGCCGTTTTCTCCCATGAGTTGAGGGATCGAGATATATGCGTCGTACTCTCTCTTTCTGTCGTCGTCCAGCTTCGCAAACACAAGCTCGGGCGGTAGAGGCCGGAAGCACACCGCAGATAGTTCCATCACAGTGCGCTCCGCGAGGGTCTCGTACTTGGCTGATTCGCTCCCGAACAGGTCGGAGCGCTGTACCAGACGTGCGGTCGGGTCGAGATGTTCAGGGGTACGCCGCAAGATCGATACGGCCACACCCTGCTTGATTTCGAAGATGTTCTTGTCCGGACTGCCGTCAGCGGCACGTTCCTGCTTGTTGGCGTTGCCGTGCAAATCCAAGACTGCAACGTGATCGAAACCGTCGAGGAAGTGCTGCCGCATTCCCTTGAAGGTCGGGTTGTCGAGCCACGCATGATTCGTGATGAACCCGATCGCGCCGCGGAACGCCCGCTCGATCTGCCATTCCGCGAATCGGAGGAACTTGACGTAATCATCCTGCAGCCATTTGGCCTGGCCAGGCTTCTGCAGGTCCGGGTAGCTGCGCTTGTAGTCGTAGACCTTGTCGACGATCCACGCGATCTGGTTGTTGAGGCTATGGCCAGCATATGGAGGATTACCGATGACGGTCGTGAACCGCGCCGCATGCTTCACCGCGTTTACTGCGTCGGCTTCCCGCGCGAGGGCAGGGATAGCGAAATCGAAGCGCTCCGAGAAGTCCTGCGCTGGCTCGAGAGCGTTCGTCAAATACACCTTGACCCGCTTGTCGCTGCCGAAGCGGTAGCCCGTTTCGTGGAGCTTGAGCCCGATCTTGAGGTGTGCGATGGCGTAAGGCGCCATCAGCACCTCGTAGCCGTGTAGGCGAGTGAGCAAATGCCTCGGTACATACTCGTTCCAAAGAGCGTCGATCTTCTTCAGATCGCATCCTTGAGCCTTCCACTTTGCGACGAGCGTCTTGTGGATGAGGTCGATGACCTCGACGAGGAAGGTGCCGGTGCCAGTGGCCGGATCGAGGATCTGGACAAAGTCCTGATTGGGTGAAACGCCCTCCGGGATCCTCAGGTTCGGATGGCGTTGCGTCATCTCGCCCCAGGTGGTCGTGTCGGCAAGGCCATCCTCGAGACCGAACTCGGTGCGAAGGAGCTCATCGACCGAACGGACGATGAATGAAACCACCGGACGCGGGGTGTAGAAGACACCGCGCTGCATGCGCTTCTTTGCGTCGTACTCCTTGAGAAAGAGTTCGTAGAAATGGATGACCGGGTCTTCCTGCGGGTTCCTGTCGCCGAAGTCGCGGACCACCGCCTCCATGTTTGCGTCGTCGAGCAGCTCGACGACTTCGGAGACGCCCAGCTCGTCGAAGTCGATTCCCGGATCGCCAGTCCGTCCGCGCCGGCCTCCCACGTGGAGGAAAGTCTCCATGAGCTCCTTGAGGAAGGGGTTCGTCACCGGTATCGCCCGCGGCAGGCCGTCAGCGGTGCTTCCGGACGGATTGGCGATGCGGGCCGACAGGAGGCCGTAGGCGATCGTCTGGGCGTACATGTCGGCGAAACCCGCGGCGTCAAGGTCGTGGACCAGGGCTTCACGGAAGGCCTTCATCAGCTTCGTCAGCGGGCCGCGCTCACTCTCAATGGCGAGGGCGGTACGGATGCGATCGCGGATCGCTCGCGCGAGCGCGGCGAGCCGGATCGCCAGATCACGGGAGGTGGTGATGACCTCCCGGTGGCGGAGCGTGAAGGCCTCCCGCCACTCGCGCCGCCAGGCCGCGACGTCCGACGGGTTGCGCGGCCAGGCGAGCTTCCCCGTCAGGGTTCCCGCGACGTCCGCCAGGTGGAGATCCGTGTCGAGGTTGTCCCAGCCGAGCACCTTGAGGGTGGGGAGATCCTCCTTCGCCTGGTCCTGCGAGAAATGGGCGAAGCTGATCCGTCGGTCTTCGCCCTCACCGTAGCTCGAAAGAAAGAGCAGGTCGTCCGGACGCCAAGCTGCGCGATCCGCCGCGTTTGCGGAAGCGCGCTTCTTGATGGCGACGCTCGACAGGATGCGGCGTAGCGCCACCACCGGCAGCCGCTTGGGCTCGAACTTGACGAAGAAGATGCCCCAGGGCTGGTTCGACGAGAGCGGCCGCAGGCGTTTGATCTCCTGGATCTTCGCGGCGTTCTTCGCGTCGATCCCAAGCTCCTCGGGCGTGTAGTCGAACACCAGGTCCTCGAAGCTCTCCCGCTCGATCGGCCAGCCCATGTCGTCGCGCAGGAAGGCGACCAGCTGGGGGAAGGTCTGGATTCCGGCGAGGCGAGTGCGCAGGTCGGTCTGGTTCATCGGAGGCATGCCCTCAGCCCTCGTTCAGTTCCATCCAGCAGCGGAGCTCCGGCTTCACTCCCACCGGAGCGTCCACCCGCTTGAGGTAGGTGTTCTTGATGTGTTTCTCGACCGCTTTACGAGCCTCAATCAGGTCTGCCCTGCCGAAGCGGCAGCAACGAGGTGTCTCGGGGGCCGTCTGCACGTGCGGATGGACCTCCTCGGCCCGCTCGATGATGGCGCGCGTCTCCCAGTCAAAGAGGTACCACTCGACATGTCCGTCGGCCGTTGTCCATTCCTGTTCGGCGCCGGCCGCCGCCAACGGGGCCGGAAGGGCGTAGCAGAAGAAGACGCCTTTCGCAGTCTTTCCGGGAAGGTGCTTCCGGCCGCTGAAAAGGCGCTGCGGGAGCCTCCCGAGCCGTGCCTCCAGCGCGGAATCGGCCGCCAGCGCGGCCCGGTACTCGAGCCGCATCTCCTCGAGCGTCGAGAGCGTTCCCTGGTAGCTTTCGTTGAACTCCCGCAAGGCGTTGAGGTGGTCGTCCGGGGTCAGGAGCTTCTGCCCCTCGATGCCGAAGGTTTCGGAGATGCGGAGGACCTTGTGCGTCACCCGCGTATAGAGCGTGAGGATCCGGTTCAGGTCCTCCGGCGGGAGGAAGTTCCAGTACTTGACCGTGCCCCGGAGCGGCTTCTTCTCCGGGTGATCGGCGACCAGCAGGTCCTCGATCTCGGGGTTCATCCGGCGGTCCACGCGGCCGATGCGCTGCATCAGGCGGACTGGGTTCCAGTGGATGTCGTAATTGATGAGCCGGGTTGCGTCCTGGAGGTTCAGGCCCTCGGAGAGGACGTCGGTCGAGATCAGCAGGCGAATCTCGTCGTCGACCTCGGCCGAGCGGCTGTTGTTGTAGTAGGGAGCAAACCGCCGGATCACCTCGCCGCGGTCGAGCTTGCTGCCGCCGTCGATCGCCTCGACCCCCTCGATCCCTCTATCCCGAAGCTCCTTGACCAGGTAGCGCGCCGTGTCGGCGAACTCGGTGAAGATCAGGCACTTGTCCCGCCGAAGGACCGGGTCCTTCTTGAGCAGGGCGACCAGGGCGAGGAGCTTGTCGTCCTTCTTCGGGTCGAGCCGCCGCACCTCTTCGACGAACTGGGCGAGCTGGTCGAGGTCGTCGAGAACGTCGTCGAGCATCCGTTTGACGTCATACTCGTCCCGGTCGAGGAGCTCGACCGCCTCCAGCATCTCGGGGGAGATGAGATCCTCCTCCGCTTCCGCCTCGTCCTGCTCGAACTCAAGGTGGAGCTGCTCGAGGTAGCCAATGACCTTGGCCCATTTGCGGCGCCACCTGTCGAGGCGTGCCCGGTCGATCGAGTGGTCTTCGGTGTGGACTTGCGCCCAGGCGAGGAGCTTCACCAGGAGCCGTTCGCAGGAGCGCAGGAAGGCATGCGCCGAGCTCTCGAAACGCTTGAGGAACTGCGTCCGGATCAAGCCGACGACCTGCTTCTGGCGACCTTCCTGCAGGGGATCGATGTCCTCGCGCTTTCCGCGGTAGTAGGCGAGGGGGTAGTAGATCGGCAAGACGAAGAGCGGAGCTTCCTTCGAGAAAGCGACCTCGATCATTTCCAGGAGCCGTCCGTACGTCTTGCGGATCGAGTACGGCGCGACCTCGGGAGCCTCGCGCACGGGGAAGATCGCCTGGTTGCCGCCTTCCTGTTCCTGGCTCCGGCGCACGTAGGCGCGGCTGCGCTGGACCACGAGGGCGCGAAAGATCCGGTCGTCCTCGAGAACCCTTTCGGCCTCCGTTGCGTCGCCGCCGGCCTCGACCGCCGCGGCACCGGCGGTCAGCGCTGCCACTCTCTGCTGGAGCTTCCTCTCGAGTACGCGGAAGTGGCCGCGCAGCGTGTGGATCCCGAGGGTTCGGGCGAAGTAATCCTCTTCCTTCCGAGTGAAGAGCTCGGCCATGTGGCGGAAATCGTCGAGGCTGTTGTTGATCGGCGTGGCCGTCAACAAATACACCTGCTTGGGTCCACTCGGGCCATCGATGATCTCGGCGAGCTTCCGGTACCTGGACGGTCGCAAGCGGCCGCGGCCGGCGATCCCCGGGTTGCGGAAGTTGTGGGCCTCATCGATGACGAGCACGTCGGCCTGCGCCTTGATGTTCTCCATGACCTGGGGCCAGTCGACGTCCCCGGACCGCTCGCGAATGAGGTCTGTGTGGTTCACCACGATGAGCGGAAGGAACCCGCTCAGCAGCTCCGGGCAGTAGCGGCGGATCGTCGCCTCCCACACCGGCTTGCGAGCTGACTTCGGAACGATCAGGGCGACCCGGCGGCGGTCGTGGACGACGAGGCGCTCGAGGAGCATGAGACCGATGAACGTCTTCCCGAGACCGACACCATCGCAGAGAAAGGCGCCGCGGTACTGCTCGGCGATCTGGAGGAGGTTCCGGTAGCCCTCCTGCTGGTAGCGGTCGAGCTTGGCGAAGACCTTGGAGCCCCCCTTGTCGGCTCCGACCACTTCCCATTCCGTGCCCGTGTAGGAGGAGTCCTGGAAGAGCTCGTGGAGGGCCTTGGCGTAGACATCGAACGGGAGATACTCGCGGATGTGCCGGTCGAGAACCTCGGTCACGGCGGCAGTTGCATCCTGGGCCGCATCCCAATGCTCATCGAACCACTCCTGGAGGACGTTGACCGGAGAACCGGTGATCTGGACGTTGAGCTCGACGTTCTCCGAGAGGCCGGGCGCGGTGAAGTTCGATGAGCCGACCAGGGCGAAAGACCCCACCACCTCTAGGCGGGCGTGGGTGATGTAGGCCTTGGCGTGGAACTTGTCCTTGCGATAGACACGGCATTCGATCTGGCCCGAGCGAAGCGCTTCGACGATCGCCGGAACCCCTTCCAGGAAGTCGTTCTCCTCCTTGGAGGTCTCGACGCTCTCGTCGAGTCGCTCCGTGATACGCGGCAACAGCTCCCGCTGGGCAGCGGTGAATGCCCGATGGGTTCGCTTGGTGACCTCGCTTCCCATCAGGATGCGGATCTTGTCGACCTTCTTCCACTCTTCTCCCAGTGCGAGGAGCGAGCCGATCTCGAAGTAGCCGGTGGCGATATCGATCTCCTTCGACAGCTGGCACCAGTCGTGGAGGTACTTGCGGACCTTCCACTCCTCGTCGCTGTTATCGACGACGAAGAGCTCGCTTCCGGTCGGGCTGGTCTTGATCGGCATGGCATTCCTCCACTAGGGCCTGAAGACCGTATCGGCGTGCCACTCGAGCGCTTCGCGGCTCGGCCTCGCCTCTTCCCGCTTCGGCACCCAGATCCGATGCCGGTCCAGCGGGTAGTAGATCTCCCCGTTTCCGAACTCGGAGCGGAGGCGGCTGC
>Ga0255342_1004151_pt1 | contig 15146 bp, 10 predicted proteins | sample wastewater_treat_3_FD_192416 | JGI IMG/M metagenome (GOLD analysis project Ga0255342, IMG submission 192416) | Wastewater microbial communities from Lulu Island WWTP, Vancouver, Canada - plant14 | ecosystem: Engineered > WWTP > Wastewater > Unclassified | place: Canada: Vancouver, British...
TGATCAGGTTGGTTCCAAGGACAGCGACGGTCTGCCCTGCGCCTTTGCATGTTTGAGCATCGGTGTCCGTTGATCAGGTTGGTTCCAAGGACAGCGACCAGGACTGTCTGTTCAATCTGCAGAGCTGACTTTGTGTCCGTTGATCAGGTTGGTTCCAAGGACAGCGACAATTCTGGATTATTTACTACAGTCGGGTATGGCTCGTGTCCGTTGATCAGGTTGGTTCCAAGGACAGCGACATCACTGTCGCAAAAGAGTCTTACGCTGTCATCGTGTGTCCGTTGATCAGGTTGGTTCCAAGGACAGCGACCCGCATAGCGGTCAGCGTATTGAATACTCCTACAGCGTGTCCGTTGATCAGGTTGGTTCCAAGGACAGCGACAAAAAGGAGACAGAATCATGAAATACCCAATTCTGGTGTCCGTTGATCAGGTTGGTTCCAAGGACAGCGACAACAGACATGACAAACACAAAATCAAACACACAGGAGTGTCCGTTGATCAGGTTGGTTCCAAGGACAGCGACGAGCCAGCACGGAAACACCCTAGCGATCCGAACGCAAGTGTCCGTTGATCAGGTTGGTTCCAAGGACAGCGACACAAGCAGCGCGGATAGTGCTTTGCGTTCCAGAGAGGTGTCCGTTGATCAGGTTGGTTCCAAGGACAGCGACGCGGTCAGGTCCTGCGGACGCAAACAATCTCATCGTGTCCGTTGATCAGGTTGGTTCCAAGGACAGCGACGGTCTGCCCTGCGCCTTTGCATGTTTGAGCATCGGTGTCCGTTGATCAGGTTGGTTCCAAGGACAGCGACATACGAAGGCATCGCCGGCCGTCAAGAGCTCTTGGGTGTCCGTTGATCAGGTTGGTTCCAAGGACAGCGACCAAAAAAAAACACAAAAAACACAAAAAAAACGCAAGTGTCCGTTGATCAGGTTGGTTCCAAGGACAGCGACTTAAGCGTATTGGTCATCCATACCTTTGCCGCTTTTGTGTCCGTTGATCAGGTTGGTTCCAAGGACAGCGACGCTTTGCCCGGTTTAAAAACTGTGCCCGGTGTGGGGTGTCCGTTGATCAGGTTGGTTCCAAGGACAGCGACCTCAAAGTGTGCGACATCGCCCGCATAGCGTAGCGGTGTCCGTTGATCAGGTTGGTTCCAAGGACAGCGACAACCATAGTATCCAAACTTGCCCTTGACACAGGGAGTGTCCGTTGATCAGGTTGGTTCCAAGGACAGCGACTGTCAAGGCTCTGCAGGGCGTCATGCGAGTCGTGGTGTCCGTTGATCAGGTTGGTTCCAAGGACAGCGACCGGTCGAAAGGTATTCCACCATCGAGCCATGTCTAGTGTCCGTTGATCAGGTTGGTTCCAAGGACAGCGACCTCATCAGTCGTAGACACTTTCTAGTTTGAGTTTTAGTGTCCGTTGATCAGGTTGGTTCCAAGGACAGCGACTTACAGCCCGGGCAGCCCATACAACAACCTGTACAAGTGTCCGTTGATCAGGTTGGTTCCAAGGACAGCGACGAGGATTCGGGGTGATCCGGTGCGATGACCGGTGGGTGTCCGTTGATCAGGTTGGTTCCAAGGACAGCGACATCACCTGCTGTGCTGCGACTTCGATCACGACGCGAGTGTCCGTTGATCAGGTTGGTTCCAAGGACAGCGACGAGGAGGAGGAGAGGGAGAATCCCTACTGAAAAGGGTGTCCGTTGATCAGGTTGGTTCCAAGGACAGCGACAATCTATCGCGCAGGGGAAAACATGCTGATCCAAGCGTGTCCGTTGATCAGGTTGGTTCCAAGGACAGCGACACACGATGCGTGGTTTGCGTGGGGGTCGGACCCCGCGTGTCCGTTGATCAGGTTGGTTCCAAGGACAGCGACAACATCTATGCGTCTTGTACCAGCTTCAGCATCAAGTGTCCGTTGATCAGGTTGGTTCCAAGGACAGCGACACTACCTCGTCGAGACCTGCTCCCAGCAGTATTCGTGTCCGTTGATCAGGTTGGTTCCAAGGACAGCGACCTCTGCCGGGTGACCGCCGCCGGTACACCTGGAAGTGTCCGTTGATCAGGTTGGTTCCAAGGACAGCGACTTCAGGCATACTATCATGAACGACTTCCCAATTTTCGTGTCCGTTGATCAGGTTGGTTCCAAGGACAGCGACCGCCGTCTCATATGAGGCCTGTGTTTATTGGGTATAAAGAGGCTTTTGCGAGTGCGACCTGACCGATGTCTTTTTTCACTGTCATTTGATCCAAATTTAGAGATTAAATTCTCTCTAAGTGCCGGGATATCAAGAAGAACGAGTATCCCCCCGGCCCCCCCCTCAGCACCATCGCACTCGCGACGCACCGGCGGAGGTGAACCGTCCTTTTCTGGAACTAAACTGAACAACGCTGCGGTGCCACGCCCATTGAAGGGGAAGACACGTTCCGCAGTCTTTTCGCCTCCTGTAGAAGCATTTATGAGTATACAGTTTTATTTTTGGAAAGTCAAATCACGACGAAGCCACTTTCAGGTTCTGGAAGGGCCGTTCCGATAACGGTGGTATTTTTCCTTGCTTCTTTTTCATTGGGTCCCAGATCAAGAATGACCGTCTGGTCTTCTTTATGATTAATTTCCTCTTCGATATCCGCCTGCAGGCGCACACGGTCAATATCTTTGAGCACACAAAAAAAGACGGAGTACTGCCACGCCTCGCCGTATCCCCGGAGAATCCGGTGTATGCGCCGGAGTCTTTTCGGATCACGGATATCGTAGCAGACAAGATAGCACCTGCGCATAAGGTCCTCCGTTTTCTTTATCGTGTAGTTAAAAATTCCAGTGTGTCAATTTCACCCATGAGCCAGGCGGCGACCATCCGTGCATGAATCACAATCATCCGCCTGTATCCGAGCCGGTATCCGTAGCAGGGATGCGTGACTTCCGTATCCATTCTTCTGCCGAGGGCGTTAAAAAAACTGCGCCGCCCGGCATCAGTGAAGAGGCATCCGGCGGCACTGCGGCTAAAATGACCTTCCGTCAGTTCCCCACGGTTAAAGCAGCTGAGCGCAAGCGAATCGGCAATGAGCGGTCTGAACGGTTCCATGAGATCCAGTGCCAGCGCCGGTCTTCCCGGCCGGGACACATGGAACCCGCCGATAGACGGCTCAAGCCTTGCGAGTCGTGCTGCAGCGGTGCACTCATGCGCCAGCATGGTATACGCCATGGAAAGGCAGGCATTGACGGGATCCGGCGGCGGCCTGCGCTGACGTCCATTTTCATCGAATTCCTGCCCCGGCTTCCCTTTGATCATTCCGGAAAAATGGCGGAAATAAATCGCGGCGGCCCGCCCCTCGTGACCGCGGACGGTTTCAATGTTGTCCGCTTTCAGCACACCGTTGATCTCCCTCAGAAGACTGTCCGCCACGCCCGGCGGGAGCGCACTATGGTTACGCATCAGCAGCGTGCGCTGGTTTTGAATTTTGCTGGAGATCAGAGCCTGTGCCAGTGCCAGACAGACTTCCGGCTGATCAAACTTTCTCACCTGCGCTTTCCGTATTTCCGCGCTGACCGAATCCATGGGGTCCATCATGGAAACCAGCCTGCCTGCAGAGGAAAGAAAGGCAATGGGTATGTTCAGCCCCGCCAGCGCATGAAGCGCCTGCGTAGTAAGCTGTACAGAGCCCAGCAGCGAGAGGCTTTCAATGTTCGCAAGAGGGACTGATTTTACTGTTGCGCCGTTTTTGTCATAAACGTTCAATTCTTTCCCGCGCACACCGGCTTTGAGCCCTTCTGCCTGCGCTACGACGTGGATACCATCGTCACGGGGCGGCCAGATGCGCCGTGGTGTCCATTCTTCATCATCAGAGTGGGCACGATGCAGATTGATTTCGTCAGGCAGGCAAATGGGCTGCAGCGAGCATCGGGGACATTTCGGATCATTGATCAGCGGCAGGGGCCGAGTCCCTCCGGCGCATTCTTTCGCCTCCTCCAGCGTACGGAGTGCTTCTTCTTTCAGGGCGGCATCCACGGGGATGGTAAGCCTTCTTTTTTCTGCGGCGTAATACAGCACAGCTTTTTCCACTGTGTACCCCGCCTCCTCCAGAAGAACAGCCTGCAGTCCCACCTGCACCCTATCGGTAGGCCAGGGCTCCGGCTCCTGAGACAGGGTCTCTTCCGGCTGCTCCTCTTCCGGCTTCGCAGGGCGGCGAAAGAAATGACGGGGGCGCCCTTTCCTGTACTCCACAGGCACAGCTGTCGTACCCTGTATTTCCGCCAGATCCAGCGTAGCTGTCAATGACAGCGCTTTGCTGGTCAGCGTCAGGCTTCTCACGGCAACAGGACGTTCGGTATCCTCCTCTTCTTCTGAAGGGACAGGTTGCGGTGCGGCACTGGGCTTATCCACCCTGCCATGAACGGACTTGCCCTCCTCCGTATCATAGCTGGGGATAAAAACTCCTTCGATCTGCATGAAATAGAAGAGCCGCGGACAATAGGCATACTCTGCCACGTTCCTTGCGGGCCACAGGCTTTCGTCCATACTTTTTTCCTTTTCAGTAAGGGATTTCTTCCTCGTCCCCGAGATTGCCGAAGCGCAGCGGGTTCCGGGCTTTCAGCTGCGCCGTGAGCACCTGAATCACACGGTTCTCTACTTCCTTCCGGTAAGCAGTATAATCCAGCCATTGCCCGGTCATCAGCGGCTCTGCGGAAACATCACGCCAGAGATTCATCACCTCTCCCTTTCCTTTTTTTCCGCCTTTCGTCTTGCCTTTATTTTCCTTTTCTTCAGGAAGAACAAAAGGAAGCGCCTGCTTCACATCCACAGCAGCACTTCCTTCCACTTTTTCTTTCGCCGGATATGCCGTTTTTCTATCGCAGGGAACATACCACCATTTCCCGGGCCAGTCGGGATCGAGCAAAGCCCGCAGTCCAATATTGGCGGCGGCATTCAGGTCTGCCTGAAGCCCCTTTGCCGCCGGAGAGGCTGCATCTGCCGAAACAAAGACTTCGCCGCCTGGCACCGGCACACGGATGGGCCCCATTTTTTTCTCTTCCTCCATGCCACCCTGCGCCACTGCTTCTTTCAAAGCACACAGGAAACGATCCCGGGCTGTGCTTTTGTTTTTTTGCGCCTGAACGCATTGTTTCTGCCAGAACGGCGAATTCAGAAAAGTCTTTACAGTCACGTCCTGACAGCGCATGCCCGGAGCACCGGTACGCGAGTCCTGTCTTGAGGTGTAACCTGCCGGCACTTCCCTGAGGAACAGGCCGTGCAGTTGGCATGCCTCGCTGAGATATTTCTTCACTTTGGAAGAAGCCCAGTTCATCAGCCCGCGATTTTCCCGCCGTGTCCGTGTTTCTTCCGGGCGATAGTGTTCGAGGTTTTCAATAATGACGGCGTGACATGCAGCATCCACCCGGGCTTCCGGCCGTTTCGGATCCTGTTTCAGTGCTGTGCGGCTGACTCTGCCTGCGCCGAGGGCTGCTTCCGCAATACGACTGGCAAGCTGCTTGACCCGCTGCTCCCGAAGCCGCTCAAGGGCATCCAGCGCAGTCTGCCCGAAAGCCTCTTTGATTTCCCTTTTCTCTCCCGAGGGGAACAGGCGCGTATAAAATCCCACCTGTACCTTACGGCGGAATTCGGTCAATGTGGCGAGACGGGTCAGGGACAGACCACCCACATAACGTATGGAAGGCGTAGCGGCACGACCGCCCCGTGGCAGAATCCCGTCTTTCATCCAGCGCAGGTGCTTTTTCCATTGCGCATCATCTTTTTCCCAGCGTTCTTTCCAGAGACCGTGCAATTTTTCACGGAGCGTTCCGTCCGCCAACAAAGCTTCGGCAGCAGGCGTCATTTTCGCTCGCGCCTCTTCCCGTGCTTTTTTACGCCCCTGTCCCGCCTCTTCCTGAATCGGAGCAGCAGGCGCCTGATAACCGGGCAGTGCCGCTATATGGAGGTTCCAAAGTTCTTTCGCCTCTTCATCCCGCCACTTGCGGGAAAACGCCAGGTCATGCCAGAGAAGAAGCATGTCCAGAAGATAGTCCTTGTGTTTTGCCTCCCGCTCCGCTGCATCAGCACCCGATGAACGGTCCTTCGCCTCGGAAAAATAATAGCGGGTATCGCCGGGCATGGGCTTATAGTCAGCAGTCAGTGCAAAGGCGATCCGTGCCCGGTCACCATGGTATTTCAGGGCAAGGCGCAGGGTGCGCACGGCAGAAAACATCAGTTCATCCACCGCCAGAGACGGCTTGTACCCGCCTCCTTCCTCGTCCTGGTCTGCCGGGGTTCCTGTCGGTTTCCAGCCTTTTTCACGCAGCGCTTCCAGCCGGGCAGCCTGTTTTTCCGTACCACCCCATCCGGCATAGACCAGCCTGTCGATGAGGGGGAAGGAAAGGCCCAGCGCACTTTCCATAAGATGGACCTGCCAGACTTCCTCATTGGATGCCTCACGTACTTTTTCCTCGCCCTGAAGCTTGATCAGGAACTGACGATCCAGCCGTGCCCAGGGCGCCGGATGTGCCGTTCCGTCGGGCAGGCGGTCCGCACCGATACGGCGGTAAACTGTGCTTTCTTCAACAGTCTTTTCGCCATCAATCAGATTTTTCTGTACCGTGCGTTTCAGATGCAGATACAAATCTGCCGGCGCAGGGAGCTGATGATTTGCAAGGCGGCATGCTTCCTGAATCGCTTCAGAGCTCATGGTCTCCCATACAGCACAGGCTGCGGCAAAACGATGCCCCAGATCAACGGAAAGAATACGCAGACCGGGCAGACGGGAAAGAATCAGCTTTGCCTGCCCTTTTCGTTTTTTGTTGATTTCAGAGTGTGGCCAGTATTTAGGATCACTCTGGAGTCCTTGCGTCGGTGCGTAACTATGCCAGGGCCCCTGAGGACGAAGCTTGGCGGAAAAGGTTACCAGCCACCGGATCCGATCCTTCATAAAAGCAATGCGCCGTTCACGTTCTTCAGAAGACAGTTTCTGGTTGTCCCGTACGGCAGCGATCGCCTCCAGTTGCTGTCTCGGCGCCTGGAGGCGGCCATTCCAATGAGCTTCCTCAAAAAGCCCGGCAATGGTCACCCCTGCCCCGCGGTCAATCCCGGCAGCAGCCCTGCCAAGCCGGTCAGCGCGGGAAACTGCCGCTGTGTCTGTCACTTCTTCTGCCTCCTGATCCAATGCCAGATCAGCGGCAAGTTTTTTCGACTGCCAGCGGAGCGATACAGAAAGGACATCTGATCCGGTCCATAATTTCATTGCCACGCCCCGCGGCATAGCCTCTTCCTTTTTCGACCCGCGCTTCGCCTTCTTTTTCCCTCTTGCTCCATGGATATCGTATGTAATATCCCATCGCGAATTTCCGAAGTCACAGAAAATCGGGTGCAGCAGGGCATCGGGATGCCTGTAAGCAGGCACTTTAAACCGGCGTTTTTTGGATTCAGCATCAGATGCCAGTACATAATCTATCAGCATTTGCGCATCAGGCGATTTTGCAACATCCCCGTCTTTGTGCCATACACAGAGCGCTTCATCCTGTGCAAGGATTTCAAAGAGCTGAATATCGCCGAATTTGTCAATTTCAGGATCGTCCTGCAACGCTCTTGCCGCCGCAACACGATCTTCCGCTGTAATACAGCTGCTCCTTCCCCAGCTCGCAACCACTTCTTTCCACCCTTCTATTGCTTTACGGCGGATACGGTACCCTTCCCCTTGCGCACCAGATATATCCGAGCGGTTGCTGCAGAAGGTATCCAGCCACTCCTTAACCTTGTCGGGAAGATCGTACACTTTCGCTGCATCCTCCTCACACCGATCCCGTTCCGCTTCGGCAAGTTTGATCCAGCTGTGGGCTACGGAGATCCGTCTTGCGGCATGATCAAGAATCACTGCAAATTCCGAATGGCGGGCAGTACCCCATTTATAATCGGAAGGAAATTCTGATGTGTCAAGGATGGACACAGAGCGGTTGTCGCTGTCCGTCAGATAAGTGAACCCGCACCGTTTCTCCACGTCATTCAGGATCGCATCAGCATAGGGGCGACGTCCTTTTGTTCCTGTGCTCTCTTTGCACTTAACTGTATCCTCTGCCGCTTTTTCATGCAGGGCGGACAAGTGATCCCGGGACACAACAGGCAGGCTGTCCAACTCGCCGAGAAGGTTGCGTGTCGCGCTTTTGTATCCGGGGCCGGAAATCAGTTTGAGAACCCCTTCGAGATTTTGTGATACAGGTGAAAATGCAGCAAGCGCATCAGCGAGATTTTTGATGCCTTCCTTTCCGGATACACCCTCCTGCGCCGTTCCCGCCCATTCGGATATTTTTGAATACACTTCCGCCATGGCAGCGAAATTAGCCCCCTTTCCTGTGCCAAACCGGCTGCTGAGCCATTGACCTGCCTTTTGAACAAGATCTTTTGCCTTCTCTTCCCCCGTACCCTCCGAAGAGTCTTCATCCTCCTTTTTCTTTTTCGCTGGTGTCAAATAGGCTTCGCGGCTTCCGAAGAAAGGATCCAGCATATCCCAGATATCTTCTCTTGTGAGGGAGGCGCCAATACGCACTTGCGCATCATCAAAGGCGGCACTTCGGTTTACCCACACGGCGTCGTCGCGGATGGCGGCACTCAGCGAGGCACGGCAGTCACTCATCCACGATTCGGATTCTTCCGCACTTAACCCGCGTCGTTTCAGAATTTCCTTGAGTGCCTGCAGTACCTTTTCATTTCTGGAACCCGCAGGTTCTTCGCCTCCGGCTACAATAAATTTGTCGGGTGCGCCCCGTCTCGACTCAACAGACAACCAGGAAAGTGCCAGAAGAATGCGGCGATTTTTCCTGAGCTCGTCTGTTATGTCCTTTTTCCCTTTGACCGGTGTGTCTGCCAGTTCATGGGCAATGCCTCCGCGAAGTGTAAGCAGCCAGTCTCCAAAAGCGCGACCGCCGGCATTCACCGCCTCGTGTGTCATCCAGAGCGCATCGCGCCAGGACTGATCTTCGGGGTCAGTTCCCTGAAGGCGGAGGGTGTAGGCACGTTGGGTGGAAAGATCGTCAGCCATGAGAAAACTCCTTTATTGGGTTGAAAGAAGAAAACATGTTCAGAAAAAAATATTTTCGTGAAACAGAAGGAAACGGGCAGTAAAAAACATGTGTGCAACAGAGGCATGGCGACTGTACAGGGGAAGGATATAAGAAAGAAAGGCAGGAACAGCGAAACCATTTCGAATATTCCTCCGGATAAGTCCGGAGATCCGTCTGCTATGTTGTCTGCTGTCGGCACACATGCAGCACCCCTTCTTATAAGACAGGCCGCCACCGAAAAGGCTTCGGTATTTTACATTTCCGGAAGGATAGAGAAATCCCACATTCCGGAATATGATTGTAACACCAGAAGCAAACGGAAAAGCAAATGGCGGCCGAATCTGTTCCGCCGTCATTCCTGCGCAAGCAGGCATCACGCCCCATTTCCCGTCAGAAACAAAACAGCAGATGAAGACTCGTTTGCTTCATCTGCTGTGCAGTGCTGTCTGTCAGAAATGGATCAATCCGTAATGGTCAGCTGCTCCGCTGTGGGAAGTGCGGGGAAGGGAGCATGAGGCTCCAGCTGGTACCAGAAGCTGACAGCGCCCAGATCGTCCTGCAGCGGCAGGTATCTGCCTTCACTCTGCCAGCCGAGGCTCTGCAGGGTTATCTTCAGATCGTTTCTGAAATGAACCGGGTCGGTAATATGCCAGCGATACTGCCCGAAGCGCCTGTATTTTCCGTCTGCATAGGGCACATGATAAAAGCCTGTATAAGGCGAACTGAAGCTGGAATATACTTCTTTGCCGTCTTCGTTGCGTTCGTTGTATCCGTAGGATCCGCAGAAGTAATCTTCTTCACCTGTACCGCAAATGGTGGGGAAATCGGTGTCGCCGTCGATATAAAACTTGATCTCCCCTTCACCCCACCAGCCGGGACTGTTCGCGCCGTGGGTCACATAGGTGCCCACATAATGACCCCGCCCGCGAATACCGTCTACAATGGTGAAGACTTCCTTTTCAGGGAGCGGATTGGTGCGGCGGAACTGGGCATGGAAATAAGGCGTATCACGCTTTACTTTTTCCAGCGTGTAATCGATCTGGTAATAGATGGTCGCTGGTTTCTCGCTGAGATTTTCGATGGTAATGCGGAATCCCTTGCGGAAAGGCATCTGCCAGTAGCAGTTAAAACCGCTGCGGGGATTCACACAGACAGCCAGTGAGGTCAGCTGCGGCTCTTTGCCCATGCCCCATCCTGCCGCGAAAAAGTCGCCCACAGGTACTTCCACCGACGGCTTTTCTTCACCGTCCCAGTAAAAGCGGAAAATCATACACCGGTAATCGCCGACGGGTGTCATCCAGATATGGTTGATCACGCCCGAATCCTTCACTTCACCGAGGGTAAAGGTGGTGCCGGGCTCGATATGGACATAAGGGTTGACCTTCCATCCCTGGCCGAGCTCCCGTGCGGCTTTGGCAGCGGTACCTTCCTCGAGGGTTGCCATACCGCCCTTCCCTTTTTCTCCGGTAAAGTTTTCCGGGCTGATGGAACGGCTTTCCGCATTCTTCAGACGGCACAGATTGTCCAATCCGGGCATCTGCGCCGCCAGAGGAAGAGACACAAGCCCGAGAATAAGCAGTAAAAATAATGTCTTTTTCATAGGTGGCTCCTTTTCGGTTTACAGTCCTGTTTTTCCGGTGAGACGGCAATAGGCTTCCAAATATTTTTCCCGGGTCCGTTCAATGACATCGGCGGGCAGGGGCGGCGGCGGCGAATCCTTGTCCCAGCCGACCGCTTCGAGATGATCACGGACAAACTGTTTGTCATAACTGGGCTGTGCTTTTCCGGGCGCATACTGATCAGCAGGCCAGAAGCGTGAAGAGTCGGGCGTAAGAATTTCATCTGCCAGAACCAGCTCTCCGTCCAGCATACCGAATTCAAACTTTGTGTCGCAGAGGATGATGCCCCGGTCTGCCGCGATCTCTCTTCCCCGTTTATAAATGGCAAGCGCCGTTTCCGATACCTTCCGGTTCAAGTCTTCACCAATGATTTTTCCTGCTTCTTCCGGGCTGATGTTGATGTCGTGCCCGTCGGTGGCTTTGGTTGCAGGCGTATAGATGGGCTCTTCCAGACAGTCCGCTTCCACCAGCCCGGCAGGGAGGGCAATACCGCAGACGGTTCCTTTTTCCCGATATTCCTTGAGTCCGCTTCCGGCGAGGTAGCCGCGAATCACAAACTCCACCGGGAACATCTCACATTTGCGGACGAGCATGCTGCGTCCTTCGAACATAGACGCGCGTTCCTGAAACTCCTTCGGGAAGTCGGCGACATCAGCAGAGATCAGATGGTTTCTACAAAGATCCTTCATCTGCTCAAACCAGAAGAGGGAAATTTGGGTGAGGATTTTTCCCTTGTCGGGAATGCCCACCGGGTTGATCCAGTCGAAAGCGGAGATACGGTCGGTGGCAACCAGAAGCAGCCGGTCGCCCAGGTCGTAGATGTCACGCACCTTCCCCGATTTGTCGGGACCGCGGTCGGAGAGAGACGTTTCGCAAACAGGCGTAGTACTCATGAATCGGATCCTTGCGATAGTGAGGGTTATCAGAAAAAGGTTCCCTGAAGCCAGGGCGCATTGATTTCAAGCAGTTCGTCCAGCAGTTTCGTGCACAGCCCCGCATTGGGCATAAGCGGATGGAGCAGCATGGCTTCGTAGGCGGCATCTCTGTCGCCTTTCACCGCCGCTTCCACCGTAAGGCTTTCATAGGCTTTCACCAGCTGCATGAGCCCGCGGATGGACGGTGCGGGCGCCTGCTGCTGAATCGCTTTTGCGCCGTCCTTTCCGATGATGGCGGACACTTCCACCGCAACATCATCATCAAAGGTGGGAACAGCGCCGTTGTTCCGGCAGCAGACGACCTGCCTGCTCTGCCGGTTATTTTCAATGGCTTCCACCAGATGGAAAGCAGCGGTGGAATAATGCGCTCCGCCACGCTTGCTCAGTTCCTCCGGCTTTTCCGAGAGAGACTCGTCCTGGTATTTGGCGAAGAGAGCATTCTCCACTTCGAGCACTTCCTCACCCCGTGTCTTTGTCTTATGCTGAATGGTACGCAGGGCAGTATCCGTGCTGTAGTAGTACTGCAGATAATAGTTGCAGAACATACCCAGGCGACGGATTGCTTCAATCATGTTGTTGCGTGTATCTTCCTCTTCCCATTCCAGACGGGCATGCTCGATAAATTTTTCGAGGACGGCATCCGTCACGTCCTCGCCTTTATAATAAAAATGGCGTACCCAGGAGAGATGGTTCAGGCCGACATAGTCCATGGTCACTCCGGCAGGGTCGTAGTTCAGATGTTTGGACGCATCCATGATCATGCCGATGGGAACATTACACAGACCTACCGTCCGGATTTTGCTGTGCTTGATCACCGCTTCCGTATTGATGCCGGCAGGATTGGTGAAATTGATGAGAAAGGCATCGGGCGCCACCTCTTCCATGAGATGAGCGATTTCGAGGATGCGCGGAATGGTGCGCAGCGCACAGGCAAACCCGCCGAGCCCTGTTGTCTCCTGCCCGACAATACCGTATTTGAGCCCGAGTTTTTCATCGGCGATACGTGCCGCCATCTGGCCGACTCTAATCTGAGTAATGGCATACCGCGCCTCTTTCAGCGCCTCTTCCAGCCGGGTAGTCACATGGATGGAACAGGGAACGCCCCGATGGCGGATCATGCGCCGGGCAAAAGCAGCGTTAATCTCGAGCCGCTTTTCATCTGGATCCATCAGCCATACTTCACTGACCGGAATCTGATCGATCCGGGCAAATAAACCGTCGAGCAGCTCGGGTGAATAGGAGCTGCCGCCGCCAATAATTGCTAATTTCATGGAATAATCTTTCTCTCTTTAAAAACAAACGGGGGGTGCCATAGCGCCGGAACGACTGCAGAACCGCCGGAATAAAGATCCCGTCACGGAAACACGCCAGCCCTGCGGGAGATTCCGCTGGCTTCATAATACTTGAGGGAGGATTTAAAGTCAATTTTAAATAGCAGACAGCGGAACCGTGAACTCAATATCGAGACGCATTTTTCCTTATTGGCACACAAGCGGGTCAGGAAAAAGACAGTCACTCAGATTCGCCACGGAAATATGCCTCGGGACACACCCCCCCCTCCGTCATTCCTGCGCAGGCCGCCGTTACGTCCATCCCCGGCGTCATTCCTGCACGCGCCGCCCGTTACGTCCACCCCCGGCGTCATTCCTGCACGCGCCGCCGTCACGTCCATCCCCGGCGTCATTCCTGCACGCGCCGCCGTCACGTCCATCCCCCGGCGTCATTCCTGTACACGCCGCCGTCACGTCCATCCCCGGCGTCATCCCTGCACACGCCGCCGTTACGTCCACCACGGCGTCATTCCTGTACACGCCGCCGTTACGTCCACCACGGCGTCATTCCTGCGAAGGCAGGAATCTTAACGCGAATTTCTTTTTATTAGGGTCATACCATTGTTGCCAACTACGCGGCAATACCATCAAGACATATCTCATACGGGAAGGGTGACGGGTTATGTGTCCTGAAGTCTTTGGTGTGGATCAGGGCGATATGAAATTAAAACGTCCATAACCTGATTAAGATTCCTGCCTTCGCAGGAATGACGGGGGGAGGAGGAGGAATGACAGAGAGTGCGGAAACGACGGCGGGCACAGAAGCAACGTCGGAGACATGTAATTCTTCCCTGGGAACGCCAATCTCCGCATTGGCACACAAGCGGGTCAGGAAAAAGACAGGCACTCGAATTCACCGCCGAATCATGCCCCGGGACGCACTTCCTCCATCATCCCTGTATACGCCGCCGTTACGTCCATCCCCGGCGTCATCCCTGCACACGCCGCCGTTACGTCCACCACGGCGTCATTCCTGCACGCGCCGCCGTTACGTCCACCCCCGGCGTCATTCCTGCGAAGGCAGGAATCTTAACGCGAATTTCTTTTTATTAGGGTCATACCATTGTTGCCAACTACGCGGCAATACCATCAAGACATATCTCATACGGGAAGGGTGACGGGTTATGTGTCCTGAAGTCTTTGGTGTGGATCAGGGCGATATGAAATTAAAACGTCCATAACCTGATTAAGATTCCTGCCTTCGCAGGAATGACGGGGGGAGGAGGAGGAATGACAGAGAGTGCGGAAACGACGGCGGGCACAGAAGCAGCGTCGGAGACATGTAATTCTTCCCTGGGAACGCCAATCTCCGCATTGGCACACAAGCGGGTCAGGAAAAAGACAGGCACTCGAATTCGCCACGGAATCATGCCCCGGGACACACTTCCTCCATCATCCCTGTATACGCCGCCGTTACGTCCATCCCCGGCGTCATCCCTGCACACGCCGCCGTTACGTCCATCCCCGGCGTCATTCCTGCACGCGCCGCCGTCACGTCCATCCCCCGGCGTCATTCCTGTACACGCCGCCGTTACGTCCACCACGGCGTCATTCCTGCACACGCCGCCGTTACGTCCACCCCGGCGTCATTCCTGCGAAGGCAGGAATCTTAACGCGAATTCCTTTTTATAAAGGTCATAACATTGTTGCCAACTACGCGGCAATACCATCAAGACATATCTCATACGGGAAGGGTGACGGGTTATGTGTCCTGAAGTCTTTGGTGTGGATCAGGGCAATATGTAAGCCAAAGGCATCCATACCCTGATTAAGATTCCTGCCTTCGCAGGAATGACGTGGGGAAAGGCAGTTCTTCCCTGGGAACGCCAATCTCCGCATTGGCACACAAGCGGGTCAGGAAAAAGACAGGCACTCGAATTCGCCACGGAATCATGCCCCGGGACACACTCCCTCCATCATCCCTGTATACGCCGCCGTTACGTCCATCCCCGGCGTCATCCCTGCACACGCCGCCGTTACGTCCACCACGGCGTCATTCCTGCACGCGCCGCCGTTACGTCCACCCCCGGCGTCATTCCTGCGAAGGCAGGAATCTTAACGCGAATTTCTTTTTATTAGGGTCATACCATTGTTGCCAACTACGCGGCAATACCATCAAGACATATCTCATACGGGAAGGGTGACGGGTTATGTGTCCTGAAGTCTTTGGTGTGGATCAGGGCAATATGTAAGCCAAAGGCATCCATACCCTGA
>Ga0255342_1004154_pt1 | contig 15144 bp, 14 predicted proteins | sample wastewater_treat_3_FD_192416 | JGI IMG/M metagenome (GOLD analysis project Ga0255342, IMG submission 192416) | Wastewater microbial communities from Lulu Island WWTP, Vancouver, Canada - plant14 | ecosystem: Engineered > WWTP > Wastewater > Unclassified | place: Canada: Vancouver, British...
CGCTTCGCGAGAGCGTAGCGTCCCCGTCCCCGAGCATCGCGAAGGGATGCCCTAGCTTCTGCCAGCTAATCTCTGCATATCAGCCATTTAGCTTCCATTTACACCGTCAGCTCAGTGACTAGGGAGTTTAATTGTTCCACAGATTGTTCCACGTGGAACAAGCAACTGTTCCACAGTAGCCAAGCAGCAAGTGATCAACTGTCCCGCACTGCTGCGCAGCTGTTGCGCTGCTTACCTCTTGAGGTGGGCACGCGCCTAGGCGTAGGCCTAGCGCAGCGGCTCACCTCTGGTTCGCATTCTAAGAACCCTAATCCTAAGCTGTCAAGTGAAGTTTTGAAGATGGGGAAATGAAGCATTGGTAGACAAGCGCTTACAGCAAACAAATAGTGGAGCGTTGTACTGAGGTGGATACAAGGGACTATGTGCGCAACAAAGTTGCTGCCGTTGCCGTTGGTAGATGCGCAGTTGCGAAGTTGCCGTTAGCTTTTGCGGCGTTATGTGCACAAGATGCTGCGCAGGGGATGCGCTGCTATGCGGCCTAGTAGCCATGCCGCACAGGCTCCGCAGTCAACGCAACGGCAACGCTGCCGCGCTAGGATGCACCGACAAGCAGTCGTCAACCAGCCACAGCAGCCCAGCCACTACCCCCCACCCATTCGCCGGCGCAGTTGCCTCCCCCCCTATGCCCCCATGGACCCGGGGGCTTGCCGCGCGCACACAAGGGGCTTCCCCTTGCGCGTAGCAAATTGAGATTTGGAACTGCTATGCCTCATGCCTCAATGCATAATCTTGACAACATTAGTAAAGATGGGGAATAAGGGCGATATGAACAACGAAGAAGGGAAGATGGGGAAGAAGGTGGGAGTATTGAACAGGGGAGGAGAGGCTGTGCGGAAGGTGAAGGCGAGGGGGGTGAGTAGGGAGTGGAAGAGTGTGAGTAGGGAGAAGCGGCGTGAGCTGGTGGGGATGAGTGAGATGGGGAAGGAGGTGGTGAGGTTGAGCAAGGCGGAGCGAGCTTTTATGAGCAAGAAGCTTAGAGGGGGGACTGTGGCTGAGTGTGTAAAGGCGGCGGGGTGGAGTGGTGCGAGTGAAGGGAACATGAGTTGGAGGCGGTGGATGAACGAGAAGATGGAGCGGTATGAGGCTGTGGTGATGAACAAGGCGGCGGAGGCGGATGTGATGAGTGCTATTGAGCGGCGGGCATTTTTAGCGGCAATGGTGCGTGATGGTGGTGGAGCGGAGGAAGGGAAGGGGATGGTGGTGAAGACGCGGTGGGTGGAGGATGGGGGGCGGGAGAAGGTGATGATGCAGGCTCCTGGGTGGAAGGACAAGTTGCGGGCGGTGGAGTTGGATGCGAAGTTGAGTGGGGATTTGAAGGAAGAGAAGGGGTATGAGGCGATAAATGTGACGGCGATATTGGCGGGGTTGGGGGGGACTGCTGGGCGGTTGCCGATGGAGATGGAGGCGGTGGAAGGTGGTGGGCTGAAGGCATTGCCGGAGGCTGGGCTATGAGCGTGGAGGTGGTGGACTTTGGGTTTGTGAGCAAGGAGGAGGCGCAGGTGAAGCGGTATAAGAAGCCGTTGAAGGATGCTGCGATGAAGGAGAAGAAGGAGAGGGAGGCCATGGAGAAGTGGAACAAGGAGTTGGCGGAGATTGAGGCGCGGAAGCCTATGGCGGAAGGGGTGGAGCCTGTGGTGGAGGTGGAAGTGCCTGAGTTGGGGGTGGTGCCTGTTGCTGCGTCGAAGGCGGTGGAGGAGTATGAGCCTGTGGTGCCGGCTGGGGTGAAGACTGTTGCTCAGTTGAAGGAGGAGGTGGCAGGGGATGGGGTGCTGAAGGAGATAAAGGCTGCGCCTGTGGAGGAGGTGGTGGGGAAGGTGAAGAAGACGAATGGGGCATTGCCGTGGGAGCGTAAGGGGGACAGGGGAAGCGCGAAGGTGGTGGCTAAGGCGTTGGGGGCTGACACGAAGGACATGGAGACGGTGGAGGCGAAGGTGAAGCGGCTGCTGAGTAACAAGCGGTGGCGGCTCAATCATCTTTACTGGATTGTTGATTCGAACATGAAGCGAGTGCGGTTCAAGATGAACAAGGTGCAGGAGCATCTGTACGCGAACGCTTGGTGGCGGACGGTGGTGCCGAAGTCGCGGCGTCATGGTATCAGCACGTTTTTGGAGCTATATGCGTTGGACGATGCGATTTTCAACAGGGACTTCACGGCTGGGTTGGTGGACTGGAAGGAGGAGGACGGAAAGAAGAAGCTGGCGATGATGAAGTTTGCGTTTGAGATGATGGACTGGCGGCCTCCGGGGGAGTTGGACAAGGACGAGGAGTTCTTGGTGGCTATGGGTAAGCTTGTGAAGAAGGGGATACAGGCGAAGGCGAATGAGAGTGAGATTCGTTTCAGCAATGGGAGTCGCATTTGGACGTCGTGCTCAGGGCGTGGTGGTGGGGCGCAGTTTCTGCATATTTCAGAGCTTGGTCCGAAGAGTTTGAGGGACCCGATTGGGGCGCAGGAAATCAAGAGTGGTTCGATTAACACGGTGCCGGTTGGCGGGAAGGTGTTCATTGAGAGCACGCACGGGGGCGGGCGCTTTGGAATGTTCTACGAGTTCATGGAGCTTGCCAGCAAGTTCAATGCAGATGGGGCGACGCCATTGGACTGGAAGATGGTGTTCTATGGGTGGGACTGGGACGACAAGAACAGCATTGATCCGGCGTCGGCTCCGAGGTGGCAGTTCCCGCGTGAACATGTGGAATACTTCGAGGATGCGGCGCGTAGAGGGAAGGCGTTGACGGCTGGGCAGAAGCTCTGGTGGAGCAAGAAGAAGCTGGAGCAGGGGGAGGCGATGGCGACGGAGTTCCCGTTGACGATGGAGGAGATGCTTTCCTCGACGATTGTGGGCAGCGTGTACGGGCCTATTGTGGCGAAGTTGAGGGAGGCGAAGCGCATCCTCGATTTCCAGCCGGACGTTGGTGCTCCGATGTATGCCTTCTGGGACTTGGGGCGTGTTGACCTGACGTGTATCTGGCTTGTGCAGTTTGTGGGGCCGGCCATTTACGTTATTGATTATTTCTCGTCAGCAGAAGTACATAGCAAGGTGTATGTGGACGTGATTGATCGGTGGGGGTGGAAATACAACAGTCAGGTGAAGCTCAACTTCCTGCCGCATGATGCGGACAACAAGGGAGGGATTGGGCCGTCATGGCAGGGGGAGTTTGCCAACTTGGGGATGAAGAACACGGTGTGCGTGCCGAGGGTGGAGAATCGCCGGCTGGGCATCGACCTTGTGAGGAAGCTGCTTCCGCTTTGCTATTTCCACGCGACGAATTGCACGAAGGTGTTTGACGGGCCGGGTGGTAGGACGCTTCCTAGCGGATTGGAGGCATTGGAGAGCTACCGCGTGGAGCAGGTGAAGGATGGGCAGAACATGAAGACATCGCCCGTGCATGACATTTACAGCCACGGGGCTGACGCCTTTAGAACCATGGCGGAGGCGTTGTCGCTAGGGATGCTGAAGGGGAAGAGTGCAGTTGAGCGTTCTACGCGAGGGATTGCGGCATCAAATGCGACAGGCGACTTCGACGATGACGACGATGCTTGGTGGGCGCGGTCGAAGATGCGGGCGATTGGCAACGTCCATGGCGACTATGCGACTGGACAACGCAGGCCATTGAAGCTAGTTGGACGTGTATGACAACGACAGGACGTATGCTTTTTGGCGACGTTGGCCCCTATCCGATACTGCGGATGCGGCAGTGGTATGCAGACCATGCAGACGAGTTGCTTATGAGCTTCGATGAGGAGCTAGACCTGTACACGCTGAATGGTGAGGTGCATTCGACGAAGACGTTGTTTGCCATGTGCAGGCCGGTTGTTGCAGGTGCTGACGCTGCGCTTATTTGCAACCCTCGTGTGGAGTTTAGGGAGGACGACATAAACTGCTGGTTCATTGCGGCGGCGGCTGGTGACATCGGGCAGCTTTACAAGTGGGAGTCGCTGAATCTGCCATACATTTGCTGGGTGAACAGGGGAGATATGTACACGATTGAGATGGACAGGGCTAAAAGAATCTTGACCTCTGTACTAAACTTATCCAGATAAGGCGTCATGGGTGGCCCAAGCAAATCTCCTTCCGTCAGTCAGCCCGTTGTTGTCTCGACTAGCGAGGCGGCTACGAAGGCTCGTGAGCAGCAACTAGCTGCACTTCGTCGAAAAGGTCAGCAGAGCACGCTTCTTGCAGGGGAGCAGGACGGGAACACGCAGGTGGCTACGAAAACGCTATTGGGTGGGGTGTAACAATTTATGAGCGAAAAGCCTTCAAGAGAGGAGTTGGGTCGGTGGGTGGTTGACCGCTACGACAAGATGAAGGCTGATGCCACGGACTGGCTCAACATCATCGACGAGGTGGCAAAGTACGTTGCCCCGCAGAAGTCGGATGTTATGCGTTGGGTGAGCCCAGACCTTCGCTCAATCAGTGGCAACCTTTATGATGACACTGCCGTAAAGGCCAACGACGTGCTTGCTGCTGGCAGCATGGCGAACATGACGCCGATTAACGAGATTTGGTATGCGGGCGTGCCTCCGGCGGGGTTGGCCGATAATGAAGAGGCGGTGCAGTGGTATGCCAAGTGCAGTGAGATTATGCGTCAGGAAATGGCGCGGAGCAATTTCTACACGGAGAGCTTGGGCGTGCTTCAAGATAGAGGCTGGGCTGGCACGAGTGCCATGTACAGCGAACTGCATAACGGGAGCCTTTGGTTCAAGCATTTTGAGGCCGGGCATTTCCTCATCGACGAGGACGACCGTGGCGTTGTGGACACGGTGGCGCGGTGCATTAAGTTTACGCATCGTCAGGCCGAGCAGAAGTTTGGGCGTAATGCGTTGTCGTCGAAGGTGCGGGAGGCGCTCGACGATCCCAGCGGCAAGAAATGGGACGACACGCACGAGTATGTCCACATGGTGATGCCGCGTCCTAGCGCATGGCGCGATGAGAATAAGCTGGACAAGGAGAACAAGCCCGTAGCCGACTTCTACGTTGACAAGGACGACAAGTGGCTTGTGAGCGAAGGCGGCTTCGAGGAGATGCCTATTTTCGTCACGCGCTGGGAAAAGATGCGTGGTGAACGCTATGGCATTTCTCCGGCGATGAAGTGTATGCCGACGATTCGCGAGACGAATTTCCTTAGCGCCTGTCTCTCTGCCGGCATTGAGAAGGCTGTATTTCCGCCCACGGCTGTTTACGACAATATGGAGGAGTCGCCCGACCTTTCCCCCAATGGCCTTGTCGTATTGGACAGCAACCGTCCCGACCTCATACCGAAGTCTTTGTATGCTGGTGGGCAGGTTCAATGGGGGGCTGACTTGCTTGCATCAAAGCAAGAGTCGATTCGCGCCACGTTCTTCAATGACATGTTCCAAGTGTTTACGGACAGCACGAAGCGCATGGCGACTTTTGAGGCGATGCAGTTGGCGGACGAAAAACTCGTTCTATTCCATCCTGCGCAAGCCCGCTATTACGGAGAGTTCATCGACCCGTTGCTGAGGCGCGTATTCGCCTTGTTGCTCCGTGCGAAACGGTTCCCTGAGCCTCCGGCGGTTGTGTTCCAGTTTGCGGAGAACAACAACGTAGAGCCGCAGATGGCCTACCAGTCGAAGATTAGCTTGGCGGTGCAGGCAATGCAGACGCGGAGCAGTTTCCAAGTGCTGAATATGCTGGCGGCCATTGCTCCGTATGACGCAACGGTGGTTGACCAGTTCGACTTCGTTGACATGGCACGCAAAGCGGCACGCAGCTTCAACCTTGCCGACAGCAGCATCCGCACGCCTGAAGAGGCGCAGACGGTGGCCGATGCGCGTATGCAGGCCATGCAGCAGCAGAACGCTTTGGCCATGGCGAGCGAGGTCGCTAGTGCCGCCAAAGACGCCAAGGCCGCTGGATTGAATCTTGCAGTGGGTGGAGGCGGCGGACAGTAGTTTCGCATGAACCAAAACACGCACAAGCCCATCTATAAAATAGTAACGTTGTTTCCTGGATTACTTCGGCCAACGTATTCCGAGGAAGAGTATCTATCGGTGGTAGCGCGTGAGGGTGCCATGCTTACATGGCTTTTTGTTTCGTTGTCAGTGCTATCACTTACATCTGTTTTCGCTACCGCTTTTCTTGTTATTGAATATCTAACAAAATGAGCATCATACACGGACAAATGGCTGACGTAGAGAAGATGCGTCGCAAGCGCGAAGAGGAGCGAAAAGCTTTCATCACTGTGTTTGGCGAACCAAGCACGCCACGAACCGAGGCGCAGCAGACGGTCCTAGAGGTGATTGCACGCGAAGGCGGCATCTACCAGCCCACGTTCATTTCCTCGCACATGGAGGAAACGCACGCAGCCGCCTATCGTGATGGCGGGCGCAATTTTGCTTTGGGCCTTCTCAAGCGGGTAGGCTTCATTGGCACTAACAACAACAACGACGAATAACACTATGGCAGACGCAACTGGAAGTGATGGCGGTAACTCGGCTGGCGCCAATGGCGCTGGCTCCCAAGCTGGAGTGCAGGGCGGCGGTGATGCCGCTAATCAACAGCAGGCTCAAGCGCCGCAAGGTGGCGCTGGTACACTTTTGTCCTCATCCCAAGAAAGTACGAATAAAAGTGAGGCACAAGGAGGCGGCGATGCTGGTGCTCCCGCCTTCACAATTTACGAGAAGGACGGTACGCTAAACAAGGCGTTCCTTGAAGCATTCCCCGAAGAGTCTCGTGCGGCGTTCTCCAAGGTGGCGAGCCGATGGAAGGATGCTGCCAATCTAGCCAAGGGCCTGGAAAATCTTAACTGGGCGGCGTCGCAGAAAGGTTTTGAACGCCCGCCTGAGGATGCCCCGCAGAACGTCAAGGATGCCTTCAACACCCGTATGCGCACGCTTCGAGGTGTCCCTGAGTCGCCAGACGGCTATGAGCTTAAAGCGCCTGCCGAGCTTCCTTATGGAACGAGCTGGGACGACGCCACGGCCAAGGAATTTGCAGCGTTTGCCCATAAGGAGGGCTTCGGCAAGGAGGAGGTGCAGAAGCTCGCCGAGTACCAGATGGGCCTTGAGTCGAAGCGTATGGAGGCGTACATGAAGCAACAGGACGCTGCGCTCACGGAGGCTTTCGGTGCAAAGCGTGCTGAGGCTCTGAAGAACGCTTCTGCGGCGGCTGTGGCGCTTGGCGTTGACGTAAACGACCCTTCGATTGGCAACAATGCCTCTGTCATCAAGCTTCTGGCCAAGGTGCATGAGAAGCTTGGAGAGTCCAGTTTCGTAGCAGCTAATGGCCCTAGCGACGGCGGTGGCTTTGTCAACTTGCAGGCCAAGGCGCTCGAACTTGGCAAGCAGGCCATGCAGGCGCAGGCCGCTGGAGACTTCGCAAAGTACAATGAGCTTAATCGCCAGCAGAGCGAGATTGCCAGAAAGCTTGCATCTTTAGCAAAGAAGTAAAGATAGCGTATTGACATCGCCTAGCGCGGGGCTATTCCTCCGTTCTAGGCGATGTCCTGTTTGCCACCCCAGCAATGGGCCTCTCAGGTGCCGATGGAAAGTAGTGCCGCTGGTGCGGGCACACGAAATCCGAAGTGTTAGTTAACTTCAATGTAAGGATTTCAAATGTCTTATACGATCCCTGAGATTTTTCATCAGAAATTCGCCACCAATATCGAGGCGGCGATTCAGCAAACCAGCTGTGTCCTCGACAGTACTGTTACCCCGTTCAACTTCAATGCAAAGTCGAAGTCCATTCTCGTCGGCACCACCATTGATTGGGCGGACGCCACCGATGGCCGTATGGCGCAAACCAACATCGGTGAGTACAATGCCACCCAGCGGTGGGTTGTCACTGAGAAGGTGATGGTCCCTGTGGCTCCGGCTCTCGATGAATGGGACGAGTCCCTTCTCGACGAGATTACGAGCCCCGGCTCCGACATCATCAATGCCATAACCTATGGCTACAACCGCATCAAGGAGAAGAAGATTATTGCAGCCGTCGAAAGTGCGGTGTCCATCGGTGCCAATGCTCCGACCAGCACGCAAGCGTTCCCTTCCACCAACATCATTCCGCATGAAAGCAAAGGCCTGACGTTCTCCAAGGTGGCGCAGGTCGCTCGACTTGCTCGTGAGCAGGACGTAAATCCTGCCGAACTCACTTGGGTCATTTCCGCCAAGGACGAGGAATACCTCATCCGCGGCGTCGATGAACTTCGCTCCAAGGACTTTACGAAGGTTGCCCCGATTGAAGGCGGTAGCGTCGTTGGTAGCCGTTGGATGGGCTTCACCTGGATTGTTTCCAACCAGCTCACCACGGACACCACCAACAAAACCGTCAACGCTTTGGTTTACAGTAAACAGGCCATCCGGTTCAACTTTGGCTCGCGCAAGTCGGCCATTGAGACCCGTCCTGACCGTAACGGGGCCATCCAGTTCCGCAGTTCCGCTCGTATGGGTGGCGCTCGCGCTCAGGATAAGGGCGTGTTCATCGTCAAGAACCTCTACGCCACCATCGCCTAACAACTAAAGGAGGACAAATAATATGGCTTCTTCTATTGATTCCGACATCTATGTCGTACAAAACACCGAGCCGGCTCCCGCTGGCTACGGTTCTCAAATCGGGGCGAGCTTCGCCTACTACGAAGCTACGATTGCCGTAGCAGGCGACTTCGACGCAGCCGACGATACGGCCAAACTGTTCGTCGTTCCCGCTGGCTATCGAGCTGTTCCTAATCTGTGGCATATCGACTGCGAAGCTCTCGGCGGCACTGCCGCGACGCTTCACATCGGTACGACTGCCGATCCGGACTGCATCGCTGCGAGCGTTAACGTTAGTGCCGCCGCGTCGAAGCTCGCTGCTGGCGGTGTGGAGTGGCTGACGCCTGCCACCACCACGAAAGCCACCACGTTTATCGCGACCCTTGCCTCTGTGACCGGTTCGTTGACCGCTGGCGCGAAGATCGTGATTCGCGCGGTGTTTGCCAAGATGTAAAAGATTGCGGGAGGGGTTCATGGGCCTCCCGCTGTTCGTGTGTTGTTCATAAATAGGGCTCCCCCGCCTGAGTTGTGCGTCTCGGGCGGGGGGTTTAATGTAAGAGACATAGGAGACATCCAGAATGGCCTCACAGTTGGACGTAGTGAATGAAGCGTTGGTGAGAATTGGCGAGAAGCGCATCGCCTCCATCAACGACACCAAAGACCCCAATGCTGTGCTGGCCTCTGCGCTTTGGGCCGAAACAGTTAAGCAGGTGAGCCGCGAGACGCCTTGGAAATGCCTCACGACGCTTGCAACGCTTACGGAGGCTACGACAGCCCCAGCCTTTGGATGGACGAAGGCATACACGCTTCCTGCTGACTTTGTGCGTGCTCTGAGCTTTAACGAGCACACGGCCCCGGACGAAGACTACTTCGATGTAAACGGAGGCACGATTGTAACGGATGCCACCGAGGCGAAGCTCTGCTACACGGCATACAAGAGCGACCCCAGCACGTTTGACACGGCGCTGTGCGAGGCCATTTCCGTCTATCTTGCCTCCAAGATGTGCTCTGTGAAGCGGCAAGACTCTGACTTGGTGAAGCTCCTCACGGACGAGTACAAGGTGCTTATCGAGAACAGGGCTCAACGTCTGGACATGGTGGAGACTAAGAGCGAGTGGAAAGAAGTGGGGGATAGCAGTGGCATTCTGAAGGCTGCGCTTCTCAAGATTGCAGAGCCTCAGAGCCTTGACTTTAACGACTCGTCATTCATCCATGCGCGGACACTGGCCGCAGTTCTTGAGGAGTCCATCCGTGAGGCTGGCCGTGAACGCAACTGGCAATGCCTTACCACGCGAGAGACGTTGACGGCGGCAGATGATGTTACGCCTACGTTTGGGTGGAAGTATGCTTATGCGATTCCAGCCGATTGCCTGCGAATCGTGAAGTTTAATGAGGCCCCTTACATCTCTGGCAGTACGATTTTCGCAATCGAGGGCAGCTACATTTACACGGACGCAGCCGAGGCAGAGCTTGTTTACGTGAAGTATAGCGCCACGGAGACATCGTTTGATAATCTGTTCCGTTCCGCAGTGATTGCCTTGGTGGCATCGAAGCTTGCAACGATGCGCAGGCGAGACCCCAATCTTGCCGTGATGCTCAACCAAGAGTACCAGCGTGCGCTCAGCCGTGCGTTTACAGTGGATTGCGGCCAGCGCAAAGTGAGGCAGTGGAGTCCTCGCCTAAACAACATCTTCGACAAGGCACGTTGGCATAACCACACACTCTAATGGCAAAGCAAGGAAATAGCCGCAGGGACCAACTCAACTTCAACGGCGGCGAGATAAGCCCGCTGCTTTTCCGTCGCTACGACCTTGACGTATTTGGCCGTGGCTGCCGTCAGATGCAGAACATGATTCCGCGTAAGTACGGGAACGCAGAGAAGCGGGCTGGCACGCAGTACATTGCCTCAACGAAGTATGGAAGCGGGAAGAGCGCTCGCCTAGTCACGTTCAGCTACAGCACGGATGTCGTCTTCTTCCTGGAGTTTGGAGACAGGTACATTCGTTTCTTCACGGATGGCGGCATCGTGATGAAAAACGGTGCTCCTTACGAAATCGTGAGTCCGTATGACGAGGACACGATTGGGGACATTGACTGGAAGGAAATCAACGATGTGGTATATATCACGCATCCGCTTATTGCTCCTCAGAAGCTGGCCCGTTACGCTGACGACAACTGGACGATAACTCCTATCGAATTTGACGAGCCTCCGTTCATGCCGTTGAACGTGACGGACACGACGCTTACTCCTTCTGCTGAGTACGGGAACTGTACGCTTACTGCATCGGCGCCATTATTCGACAAGAAACACGTTGGCAGCTATTGGAAGATTGGCGTAAAAGCTAAATCTCGCAAGGCTCGTGACCCAATTACTTGCAATGGCGTGAAGCCTTTCATTCGTGTTAAGGGGAAGTTCACGTTTAGTACGTGCGGTACTTATGCTGCAACTATCGTGCTCCAACGCGCTTATGAAGCCGCGACGCCTGTATGGGAGGATATTTACACATACGAGAGTGCAAAAGATAAGAACTTCGAGACTGAGATTGAGCAGACGGATGAACTTGCTCTTTGGCGCGCGAAGATTGAAAACTTCTCAGGCTATGAGGGGGAGGTGCCTTATGTAACGCTTGAGGCCGCAGAGGAATACATTTACGGTACGGCAAAGGTGCTGAGTGTAACGTCGAGTACGGTTGCAAACGTTTTCATCTATGACCGGATGTATTCATCCGGGGAAGCCACAAAGATTTGGTACGAAGGGGCGTGGTCTGACTACCGTGGGTTCCCTCGCTCATGCTGCTTGTTCCAGCAACGCATGGTGTACGCAGGCACAACCTATCAGCCGCAAAGCGTGTGGGGAAGTGGCGTCGGAGACTACGAGAACTTCGCGTATGGAACGCAGGATGACGATGCTTTCATGCACGAAATAGGCTCAGATGAACGCCTATTCGTCATGTGGATGACGGCACACAATAATTCGTTGCTCATTGGAACCTCTTCGGCTGAATACGTCCTTCAAGGGAGCAACGCTGGCGATGATCCTGTTACGCCAAGCAACGTGCAGATTAAGCGCCAATGCTCCATAGGAAGTGCACGGATTCGCCCAATTCATGCTGGAGGTGCGGTACTGCATGTGCAGCGCGACACGGAGAAGCTGTACGAGCTTACTTATTCGCTTTCGACGTATGGCTACGACGACAACGACATTACGCAGTTCGCCGAGCACATCATGAGGGGTGGAGTGAAGGCGATGGCCTTCCAGCGTCAGCCAGACCCGATTGTTTGGGTGGTGAGAAACGACGGCGTGCTCCTCAGCTGCATTTACGACGCTTCCCAGAAGGTGGTGGCATGGGCGAGACACGTAACGCAGGGAATCGTTGAAGACGTAGTTGTTGGCTATGGCAAAACCGCTGGCGATGAAGTGTGGCTAGTGGTGACACGAACGCTTGGTGACGGAAGTAAGGGGCGTTACATTGAGCGCATCTATCCAAGTGCTTGGAAGACGAAGGACGAATGCATTTTCGTTGACTCTGCACTGTCAAACACGATGTACGAGTATGCCAGTATTGCGCAAACGCCTCCCGGTGGCGGCGGAGGTGGAACTGGCGAAACCGATGAGCAGGATGAAGGCGGGAAGACTGGAGGGGGCACTGATCCATACTACCCTTCAGAGCAGCCAGACCCAGACAATCCTTGGGTACCTGAAGACCCGTCAGAGCGCAATGCTCCATGCCCTGCGACGCAGTGCAGATACAAGGCTTTTAATGCGACGTTGGTGGGATTCTCAGAGAACCCTGGGTATGAAAGCATTCCGCCTAATAAATACCTGAGCGCGACCGCCAGCGGGTCAGTCTCGGCCACTGGAGGGTGCGGATGGAGTAACACCATGTCGTGGTCTGGCACCTCCACAGTGGACCCGACTACAGGGGCAGTCACCGCTGGGCAGATTCGTGTATCCAGCTCAGAAGGCACCTCAACGCGCGAGCGACTTGAGAGTAGCGAAAGCGGGTCTGCGTACTACGCCAATTGGGGCATGTGCAACACGAGCGCCACCACGCGCTCGGTGAAGCTGACTCGATACTATGGGCCGTACTGTGATGCTCCGACCTCGTTCGACACTGGGGGCTGCGATTGGTTTTATGGATCGGGTGAGATCGTGGAGACACTCGAAAACAAAGACACTGAGGCTGACGCCGAGGCCCGCGCACTTGCAGCTGCATCTGCACAAGATTGGACAGGCCCAACATCTGATTCTTGCCAAGTGCCATCATTCCGCACTGATCGAGGAAACACGTTCTCTTGGAGCGCAACGCAGGCGCAGCATCGTGCGCAGGTCCCTGATTACAATCCTGACAATCCAGACGCAGAGTACGAGGTGGACTTGTGGTATGTGGTGACGGAAGGACTTATGTCTGCTCGGTGGGTGACGGAGGGATTCCATACGGTGACGAAGAAGCCTACAGGACCAGGCGACAACTGGACTGAATGGGTGGACATTCCTATCCCGGAGGTTGGATTCTTCGCTTGGCACATGGGATGCCGCGTTCGGGTGCATAACTCAGGGAGCTAACGCCATGGCCATAATCAAAGAAGGTGTAAGGCTTCTCATCCCGCTTGAGGAATACAATGCGCTTGTGGCTCAGAAGCGCGCCTCATTCATCGCTTCCAGTGCGGCTACAAGCCACGTAGAGGCCACTGAGGCGTATGCTCCGGGGATGGTGTCTCGCGGGGAGAATGAGGCCCGTAAGGCCGCCTGCAATGGGTGCGAGTGGAAGGGGGATGCAGAAAAGTGCGGATGTCACCCAATCTGCAACCATGAATCCGTGCGGACGATGGAGTCGCTTAAAGCTCCCAACTATTGGCTGAAAAGCTCTACGTGCCCTATTGGAAAATGGACTGAGGAGGCTAAACAATGATTTACTACTGGTACATCTCCACCGTAAACCCGCATGGCCTCAGCAATGGGGCGCGTGTACGTGTGCAAAACACTGGGATTCCAGCCATTGACGACAAGGACTTTGCCGCCGAAGTGGTGTCTGACACGAAGATTTGCCTGTTGAAGCTTTCATTGGTTGGAGAGTCCGGCCCTTTCTCTGTCAAGGATAGGGTGGTGAACACGTATGGGCTGACTGTGGACAAGGGGCGGATCCGCCATGGCGTCTTGTCTGCACTTGGCCTGCAACACTTGGAGGGACTAACGGTTGTCGGGTTGGGCGACGGAGAGTGCCTTGGGGAAATGGTTGTGACAGGCGGAGCGGTGACGTTACCGGGTAGCTATTCAAAGCTGACGCTTGGCTTGCGCTACGATGCCGTCTTTGAGCCTACGGGCGTGGCTATGTCGCAGGAAGTGGGGCCGGCGCTTGCTCAGGTGAAGAACATCCGCAACGCAGTGGCGTACATCAAGGACACTTGCGGGGCGAAGGTGAAAGACGCCAGCGGCACCTACTACCGCATCTGTGAGTTTCAAGTGGACCCGGCACGCTATGAGTCGTTGTGCGCCATTGGAGCCACGCCTGTTAAGGCTACGGACACTTGGAGCGACCTAGTGAACAAGCCGGGTTATGATGAGAAGAGTGAAGACCCTTATTTGTTTACTGGAGAAGTACGGATTGACGTTGACATGGCCCACTCTACGGAGCCTCGTATCATCCTAAGACACGGCGACCCGTTGCCGTTTAACATACTCAGCCTAAGCTACAACTACACAGTAACAGAAAGCACAGGGTCAGTACGATGAAAGTAAGAATATTCGACATCGAGGAGGACTACGAAATCACGGAAGGGTGGCGTGCAGGGCATGGGCAGGCTCCGCTTCCGAAGGACATGCTTTCAAACGTGCTTGGGACCGTTGTGAGCGACGATGACGGCACCGACATTGCAGCGGCGTGGCTTTATCGCGACTCTGGGCGATGGGTGGCGTGGATTGCATGGACGGTCACAAACCCGAATGTAAGCGCTATGCGTGCCGTCCGTGGGATCAATGTGGCTGAGGACTTCTTGGAGACAGTCGCCCAAGCGGAAGGGTTTGGCCGGCTAATCGGCATGTTCAAGCAGGATAGCATGGTGAGGCACTTCGAGCGGCTAGGGTTTGTCCGGCATGACACTGACGTTGGGCATTTCCTGACGCTCAAAACTTTAGCGCAAAAGCAAGAGGAGGGAGACTAAAATGACAACAGTAGCAATAGCACCGGCAGTTATCGCGACGGCGGCTTCTGCCGCCGTAACGGCTGCTGGTGCAGTTTACAGCGGGATTCAGCAAAAGCGCGCAGCCGACTACAACGCCAAGATGTCTGAGCAGAACGCCAAGGCCATTGACGTTCAGACTCGTGAGGCCATTCGTCGCCAGCGTGAGCAGAATCGCGCCATCCTTAGCGCACAACGTGCATCTGCGCTTACAAGTGGCGTGGCAGAAACCGGCTCAACGCTTCTCGTGGCAATGGAGAACGCACGCAACTTGGAGCGCAACGTAACAGACATCGCCACGCAGGGAAATGCGCAGCGGTATGCGGCAATGAATCAGGCAACACTAAGCCGATTCCAGGGGAATGCTGCTATGACATCTGGTATTCTTGAAGGGACCGGGACTCTTCTTAGCGGTG
>Ga0255342_1004159_pt1 | contig 15136 bp, 10 predicted proteins | sample wastewater_treat_3_FD_192416 | JGI IMG/M metagenome (GOLD analysis project Ga0255342, IMG submission 192416) | Wastewater microbial communities from Lulu Island WWTP, Vancouver, Canada - plant14 | ecosystem: Engineered > WWTP > Wastewater > Unclassified | place: Canada: Vancouver, British...
AAAAAAGCTTTAAAATCAATCGAAATTTCTCGTCTGAAATCCTGCCTCTAAAAAAATACTTGTTACTCATTGGTCTTCAATTAATTATGCAAAGATAATCTTTACTTAACTAATCTTGAACCTTAAAGAATATTGGATATCTGCTTGTGGATCGTTTGTGTGGAAAGGGAATGTTTACAATGAAAGTGTGGATGTAATTGATTCATTGAAGACACGTTTTGGTTGCGATAGCGTTGTGATGTGCCATATTACCATTAGACATCCCGAATTTAGAGAAATCACCATTGAAGGTTGCGATACTGTAATGTACAAGGACAAAATCTATCATCAGAATACACTTGTAATTGATACGCTGAAAACAAGTTTTGGCTGCGATAGTATCTTAACTGTTCATATTGTGGTACATCAATCGTCGTACACAGAAGTTACTTTGCGAGGCGAAACAAGCCTAACGTACAACGATATTGTCTATACTGCCAATACCGATTTAAACGAATATCTGAAATCGGTTAACGGTTGCGATAGTACGGTTTTGGTACACATTCGTATCGGAAATATTGATTTGCCGTCCGATTCAGTCGATTTAATTGTGAATAAATACAATTGGATTGTGTTGTGCAACAATGTGAAAGCGAAAAAGTTAGTTCAGAACCCGCGTCGCATCTACTACCAATAGTACAAAGATGGCGTACTGCTGCGTAATGCCATTGATGACTATTATACTGAAGACAGGGAAATGGAAGGCTGTTTCTTTTTGAAAATACAGATTGTGACGGATGATGCCAAAATGTACCACTTTAATTCTAAAACGCTGTGTATCAAAAAACAAGAAATGTCATTAACACCTAATCCTGTCGCTGCGGGTGCTCCGTTTGTGGTTGATTATTCGTTTGCCGAAGGCGAAAAAGAAAATGTGAAATTGGAAATCTACAATTCGGTCGGAATAAAAGTGCTGTCGTTGATTTCCTCCACTTATCCGTTATCGGTATATGGCGGTTTGCCGTCCGGCATTTATTATGTGAAATTGCTTGTGGGAGAAGATAAGGCAATTATTAATAAGTTGATAGTGAGATGATTGTAAAAAAGACGCTTCAAATGGCGTTAGTGTTGATAGGGGTGTGGACGAACAGTTTTTTTGTTTCGTCACAAATGCTTATCGACTATCCATTATTGGAACAAAGCCGATTTTCGCGTATTCGTTATTTTATCAACAACGATTGTCATTGCGGTTCTGTTCATATTGGAAAACAAAAAGTGCCCTTTTTGCATTATTTTCAAATTTCGGCGCATGGCGGTTTGTCGGGACTTACTTATCAATCGGACTTTGGGAAAATGAATCCTAAAGCAAATGGTGCGTTGGGCATTGCATATATGTTTTACATTCATGGCATCGCCGGATTGAAACTTGGTGCCAACGTTGCCTATTCGGGCAGTCAATTTAAAGCAATCAACTACCATGACAAATACAGAGTTGTGGATGTGGAAGAAGATAAAATGGATGTTTATTACACGGCTGACGAAATTACGGAACGGCATCATCAATTATTGTTAGAAATTCCGTTTCAGTTAGCGTTGCGCTTTGACCCAATAACCATTGATTTAGGTCCGAAATTTTCTATACCTTTGCTCAAAAAATACCGCGAACAGTTGTACGGTGTTGATTTGTGTGCCTACTATCCTGCTTACGATGTAGAAGTTGATAAAGCGTTGGCGTTAGCTGCCGGAAAATATTTAAAATCGGGTATCGACGGTACAATAGATAAATTTCCGGCGTTGTGGATTTCCCTATCAACAAATGTTGCCTATACAATTCCGCTAAAATCGGGCAACGAGTTGGGTGTTGGCGTATATGCGGATTATGCTCTCAAAGGCTATTTATCACAGCGTACTAGAAATTTGTCGTTAGTTACCATTACCGATACACACGACGGCATTCCTGTTGAACGTTTAGTGGAGAGTGTTTTACGAGCCAATCATGCGTTGTCGGGTAAACAAGTGGTGCCGAAGTATAGTTATTTTTGCACCGGTTTGAAATTGACTTACAATATTGTTTTAAAAACAAAGAAATGAAAAACTACTTTCCAAAAAATGTGTGCATTTGTGGATATTTTTGTAACTTTGTATTTCGAAAATTTTTTAACAATACAACATTCTGATGAAACTTCTCATAACAGGCGCCTACGGGCAGTTGGGTAATGAAATGCGCATGGCGTTGATACGCTATCCGCAGTTGCAATCCGTTTTTACCGACGTTGATACGCTTGACATTTGCGACAAGGTGGCATTGAATGCATTCGTATGCGAACATAAACCTCATGTGTTGGTCAATTGCGCAGCCTATACCGCTGTGGATAAAGCTGAAGATGATGTGTCGCTGTGCTATAAAATTAACAGCGATGCCGTGCGTAATTTGGGCGAAGTGGCTCAAGAGCATGGTCTGAAAATTATCCACATTTCTACTGATTATGTGTTCGATGGTACAAGCCATGTGCCTTATACCGAAGATATGCCCACAAGTCCGAATACGGTTTACGGTAAATCGAAATTGGCAGGCGAGCGTGAATTGCTTCAAGCGTGTCCCGATGCGCTGATACTGCGTACGGCATGGCTCTATTCCGGATTTGGCAACAATTTTGTAAAAACGATGTTGCGTTTGTGCGCTGAACGTCCCCAAATGAGAGTAATTTTCGACCAAATAGGAACGCCAACTTATGCCGCCGACTTGGCGGGAGCAATTCTGCAAATTCTTACGGCAGACAAGTTTGTACCGGGCATTTATCATTTTACCAACGAAGGCGTGTGTAGTTGGTACGATTTTGCGAAAGTTATCGTTAAAATGGCAAATATCAGTTGTGATATTGTTCCCATTGAATCGAAAGATTATGCTGTGCGTACGCCACGCCCGCACTATAGCGTTTTGAATAAGAGTAAGTTAAAAGCTGTTTATGGTATCAAAATTCCTTACTGGATGGATGGCTTGGAGCGTTGCTTAAAAGTACTTTTGGCAGAAAAATAATGGGAAACAGTTATGTTTCTTTTTAAAAGGGATTGCGTTGTGTGTAGTCCCTTTTTTGTGACCGTAGGAACGTTGCTATTATTTTCGTATCTTTGTATTTCTAAAATCATATTTTCAATTTAATTTTATGGCAGACGACAAGAAAATTATTTTTTCGATGGTAAATGTTAGTAAAACGTTTCCACCTCAAAAACAGGTGTTAAAAAACATTTACCTCTCTTTTTTTTACGGTGCTAAAATTGGTATCATTGGTCTGAACGGTTCCGGAAAATCCACACTGATGAAAATTATTGCCGGTGTGGATACTTCTTACGACGGTGAAGTGGTATTTTCTCCGGGTTATTCGGTAGGTTATTTAGAACAGGAACCAAAATTTGACGAAACAAAGACGGTGAAAGAAGTGGTGCAGGAAGGCGTTGCAGAAACGGTAGAACTTTTGGCTGAATTTGAACGTATCAATGTTGCTTTTGCTGAACCTGATGCCGATTTTGACAAATTGTTGGAGCGTCAAGCAGAAGTGCAGGACAAACTCGATAGTTTGGACGCTTGGAATCTGGAAAATAAATTAGAGCGTGCCATGGATGCTTTACGCTGTCCCGATGAAAATTCAGTAGTAAAATCGCTTTCGGGTGGCGAACGGCGCAGAGTGGCATTGTGTCGTTTATTGCTTCAACAGCCTGATATACTATTGCTTGACGAACCTACTAACCATTTGGATGCGGAATCTATTGATTGGTTGGAGCAACATTTGCAACAATATGCAGGAACGGTTATCTGCATCACGCACGACCGCTATTTTCTCGACCATGTGGCGGGTTGGATTCTTGAACTCGACCGTGGCGAAGGCATACCATGGAAAGGTAATTATACCAGTTGGCTCGAACAGAAAACCGTCCGTATGGCGATGGAAGAAAAACAGGCGAGCAAACGGCGCAAGACTTTGGAACGCGAGTTGGAGTGGGTGCGTATGGCACCGAAAGCCCGTCAGGCAAAGGGTAAAGCTCGTTTGAACGCTTATGACCAATTGATGAATGAAGACCAAAAGGCACGCGAAGAAAAATTGGAAATATTCATTCCCAATGGACCGCGTTTAGGCAATAAAGTGATAAATGCAGTGGGAGTGTCGAAAGCGTTTGGTGATAAACTTCTTTTTGAAAATTTGAACTTTACATTGCCACCCAACGGTATTGTTGGCATAATAGGTCCCAATGGTGCAGGAAAAACTACTCTGTTCCGTATGATAATGGGCACGGAAAAAGCGGATAGTGGAGTATTTGAAGTTGGCGAAACAGTGAAAATCGGCTATGTTGACCAGATGCACTACGCTATTGACCCTCAAAAATCGGTGTACGAAATTGTTTCCGGCGGAACGGAATTTATTCGTGTAGCAGGTCGGGAAATAAATGCACGCGCCTATTTGTCGCGCTTCAATTTTACGGGAGCCGATCAGGAAAAACTATGCGGAGTGCTTTCAGGCGGCGAGCGCAATCGTTTACATCTTGCATTAACGCTGAAATCGGAATCGAACGTGCTGTTGCTGGACGAACCGACTAACGATATTGACGTAAATACGCTGCGAGCGTTGGAAGAAGGTTTGGAAAATTTTGCAGGTTGTGCAGTGATTATTTCCCACGACCGTTGGTTTCTCGACCGTATCTGTACGCATATTTTGGCGTTCGAAGGCGATTCACAAGTATTCTTTTTTCAAGGTTCGTACACGGAATACGAAGCCAATAAAAAGATGCGTTTGGGAGACGAACTTCCGAAACGTATTCGTTACCGCAAACTTATGTGATAGAAAAAAAGTGAAAATTTCGGCGGGCGTAATCCATCAGGTTACGCTCGTTTTTTTTGAGCTGTAATCTGTAAAACTTTGCGTTCCGTTCCATAAACTCGTAACAAATTAGTACCTTTGCATAAATTAAAATTATTGCAGATGAAATTTGAAGAGTTAGATTTGAATGATGATTTGTTGGATGCGCTTTACGATATGCGTTTTGAAACGTGTACGCCGGTTCAGGAATTAGCGATACCTAAAATATTGGCAAAAAGGGACTTATTGGCTTCTGCACAAACGGGAACGGGCAAAACGGCGGCTTATCTGTTGCCGATTTTGGAATTGCTGGCGCGTGGCGGACACCATGAAGATAAGGTGAATGTGCTCATTTTAGTTCCAACACGCGAATTGGCGCAACAAGTAGACCAATTGTTAGAAGGTTTTGCCTATTACTCTGATGTCTCGTGGATTGCGGTGTCGGGGGGCAACGATGGTGTAGCTTTCGGACAGCAGCAGCGCGCTTTTGAAAAAGGCAGCGACATTGTTATTGCCACACCCGGGCGATTGTTGTCACATCTTCGTTTTTGCGATGCCGATTTGAGCGGCATACACTATTTGGTACTCGATGAGGCGGATAGAATGTTGGACATTGGCTTTTACGATGATATTATGGAGATTATCAGCCATTTGCCCAAAGAACGCCAAACCATGATGTTTTCCGCTACATTTCCGCCCGATGTGGAGAAGTTAGCACACAATGTGCTTAATAATCCCGAAGAGGTAAAAATTGCGGTTTCAAAGCCTGCCGATGGCATTACGCAGGGCGTTTACTTGTTGCAGGAAACTCAAAAAGTACCGTTGATTTTGTCGCTGTTTGGCGACCAATCGTATGGCAAAACCATTATTTTTTCATCGTCGAAAGATAAAGTGAAAGAACTTTACCGCGAACTGAAACGCTTAAAACTTTCTGTGGCACAGATGCACTCTGATTTAGCGCAAACAGAACGTTCGCAGGTAATGTTGGATTTTAAAAACAATAAAATTCAAATTTTGGTAGCTACCGATGTAGTTGCGCGCGGCATCGACATTGACGATATTGAATTGGTGGTGAATTTCGATGTGCCGATGCAAGCCGAAGATTATGTTCACCGTATTGGGCGCACGGCACGCGCCGGAGCAAAAGGCGTTGGTTTTACCTTTGTAACTCCAAAAGACCGTTTCCGTTTTGACAAAATTGAACGTTTTATTGAAAAGCAAATTCCGCGTTACCAATTGCCTGAAAAAGTGGCTAAAATTGCGCCTAAAGTGGAAGATAGACCGGCTCAAAAGAACAAAAAAAAGAAATATTTTGGCAAACGTCGCAATTTTTCCGGCAAATCGAAACGCAACCGTCCTTCTACTATGCATAAATAATTTTAAACTCTCACACTCATGACCATTTGCGCCATATCAACAGCTCCGGGAATAGGTGGGATAGCCCTTGTACGTGTTTCGGGCAATGATGCGTTTGCTATTTGCGACAAGCTGTTCAAGCCGTTTTCGGACAAACTATCAATACCGGCAATGCCTGCCAATACGGTGCGTTTCGGGGAAATTTTGAACGCTGACGGCAGCGTTTTGGACGAAGTTTTAGTAACTGTTTTCCATAAACCGCATTCGTTTACGGGCGAAGATGTAGTGGAAATCGCTTGTCATGGTTCGCTTTTTATTCAACAGGAAATATTGAAATTGCTTTTGCAAAACTGTTGCCGAATGGCGCGTGCGGGCGAATTTACGCAACGAGCTTTTTTGAATGGCAAAATGGATTTAAGTCAAGCTGAAGCGGTAGCCGACTTAATTGCATCGCAAAGCAGGGCATCGCACCGTTTGGCAATGAACCAGATGCGGGGCGGATTTTCGCACGAATTGTTGCTGTTGCGCGATAAGTTGCTCAATTTCACATCGTTAGTTGAGTTGGAGTTGGATTTCAGCGACCACGAAGATTTGGAGTTTGCCAATCGTACGCAACTTTGCGCTTTGGCGGACGAAATTGAACATAAACTCAAACATTTGGTCGATTCGTTTGCTACGGGAAATGCTATTAAAAATGGAATTCCGGTGGCAATTGTGGGCGAAACAAATGCCGGAAAATCAACGCTACTCAACGTGCTGGTTGGCGAAGAAAAAGCCATTGTCAGCGACATACACGGCACTACACGCGATGTGATTGAGGACACGGTCAATTTGTACGGCGTGCAATTTCGTTTCCTTGACACAGCAGGTTTGCGCCCCACCGACGACACTATCGAAAATATCGGCATCGAACGCTCTTTGGCTGTTATCGAACAAGCGCAAATAGTGTTGTGGCTTATCGATTATTCGCAAGAAAAAACCAATTTGGCTTGGTTGTCGCAGCAAGTGGTGGAACGTTCACGAGGCAAACAACTTATTTTGGTCTTTAACAAACTTGATTTATTAAATGATACGCAAAAATCGGAAGTTCAAGAAAGTTATAAACAAATAGGCGACCACCGCATTTTTATTTCGGCAAAACAGCGTCATCATATCGACGAATTGCAGGAGTTGCTCTACAAATCGGCACAATTGCCGGAACTGTCGTCCAACGATGTTGTTGTAACCAGCCTGCGTCACTACGAAGCATTGGCGAATGCGCACGCTGCCATTGTACGTGTTAAAGAGGGTTTAAACAGCAAAATATCAGGCGATTTTCTGGCTCAAGATTTGCGAGAATGTCTTAACCATTTAGGCGAAATAACAGGTCAAATCTCTACAGATGAAGTACTTAGTACTATTTTTTCTAAATTTTGTATAGGAAAATAATTCGCAGATAAAAGAGTATAATTAAAAATAACCCACTAAGAATTATTGGGTTATTTTGTTTTTGAAAATTCAGACAGCAAAAAAAATTGAAATGTCAATTAATTCCATTTTGTTATTGAATAAAGCAAGGGCTTAAATAATAACGATATATTTTATCAGTTAAAAAATTTAAAACTCAATTATTTTTTTTACATTTGCACTTTACTTCTGATAATTTAATATTATCAGAGAATTTTATTAAATGATATGTTGCCCGAAGAAAAAGCGCGTTTAGATATTGACCGAAAATTGCAAGGTGCCGGCTGGGAAGTAGTAGATAGAAAGCATTACTCACCGACACTGTCGGCTGTTGCCATTACGGAAGGTATTCTAAAAGGTAATCTTGAAGTTGATTATTTGCTTTTTATAGAAGGTAAAGCTATTGGTGTCATTGAAGCAAAAAGAGCTGATATACCACTGTCTGAAACCGTGATAAAACAAGCTGAGAATTACACCTATAAGCTGTTGAAATGGTATCAATATTGGCAAAAACCGCTGCCATTTGTCTATATTTCAAACGGGAAAGAAATTCTGTTTAGAGATATACGAGATGCAAACTCTTCTTATCAGCTATTATTGCAGATGCATACACCAAAAGAGGTGGCTAAAATGGCGGGTATTAAAAATGAATTTGCCGGATTATCTTATTTATCGCCAAAAGGATTACGAAAGTGCCAATTTGAGGCAGTTACAGAGTTGGAGAAAAGCTTTAGGCGTGGAGAAAAACGAGCTTTGATGGTACTGGCTACCGGAGCAGGAAAAACCTTTACCGCTTGTATGGCAGCATATCGTCTTTTGAGTTACACACCCATAAGACGTGTTTTGTTTTTAGTTGACCGCAATAACTTAGGGAAACAGGCAGAAGGCGAATTTGGGACATTCCGATTAACGGAAACAGGCGAGCCATTCAACACTATTTTTGCAGTAGAAAGGTTGAAATCGCCTGACATTCCACCCGAAACCAATGTAGTAATCTCTACTATACAGCGACTTTTTGCTATGCTTACAGGTGGAGAAGTTGAAGATGATGACGAGCGAGATGATTTTCAAGAGAATGAAAGTGAAATTACACTTGGCGATGACTTAAAGTTACCTGCCGATTATTTTGATTTGATTATCGTAGATGAGTGCCACCGCTCTATTTACGGTAGATGGCAAAAGGTTCTTAACTATTTTAGCTCAGTTCGAATTGTGGGTTTAACAGCTACACCTGCCCCTGAAACTAAAGCTTTCTTCAACGACAATCTCATTGTCAATTACACTTTGGAGGACTCTATTGCTGATGAGATCAATGTTAGCTATCGTGTTTATCGCATTAAAACGAGAGTTACAGAAGAAGGCGGAGTCATTGAACAAGATGAAAAGATAACTGAAATAACTAAATATACAGGCGAAACAAAAAGTTTAGTTGCTGAAAAAGAGACGGAATATCTAAAAACAGAATTAGACCGCTCGGTTGTAAATCCGGCTCAAATTCGGTTGGTTTTAGAAGAATTCAAAAATGCAATCTATACGGACTTGTATCCCGAAAGAGAACCCAACTTTGCGTATATTCCCAAGACATTAATATTTGCCAAAGACGATGCACACGCCACGCGAATAATCGAGATAGCAAAAGAGGTGTTCCCCGGTCAAACAGAAGATTTTGTGCAAAAAATAACCTATTCAGCAGGCGATAGTTCTGAATTGATACGCAAGTTTAGAAATGAAAAAACATTTCGAGTTGCTGTAACGGTAAATTTGGTTGCAACCGGAACCGACATACGTCCGTTGGAAATATTGCTGTTTATGCGTGATGTTCGTTCATCCATACTTTATACGCAAATGAAAGGGCGTGGTGTGCGGATAATCGGAGATGAACAACTTCGCAATGTTACACCCAATGCCATAAGCAAGGATTTGTTCTTTTTGGTTGATGCAGTAGGCGTAACCGAAAGTGAAAAATATGTTCCAAAACCGGTAGAAGGTAGAGACCCTGTTCCTGCCAATCCAACCTTAGAGCAACTTTTGGAGCAGATTACGCACGGCTATTTGTCAGATTACTATTTGAATATGCTCGCGAGTAGCCTGTCAAGAATTAATGCGAAAAGTAAAGATAAACATCGGATTGAGTTTACAGCGATAACCGGTGCTACGATGTACGATTTGTCCGTATCAATTTTCAGTGCTTTGGAAGAAGGAAATCTACCAACATTTGAGGATGTAAACCAGCCCAACACGGAACGGAAAGCATTAGTGGCATTGTTGGCAAATAATCCACAAGCACGAGAATATCTTTTGATATTAAATGCCGGATTTGTTGATATTCTTATCCCCGGCGAAGATACGCTGATTTTCAAGGGGTTTTCGCAGGAAGAAGCTCTTTCTGCCACACAAGCTTTTGAAGAATATGTGAATGCACATCGTGATGAGATAGAAGCACTTCGCATTGTTTATAACAATACAAATGAACCCATAACATACGCTCTGCTTACAGACTTAAAAGATAAGTTATTGTCGGCTGACACTCGTTTTGCTCCTTTGCGATTGTGGAGTTCTTACTCGATTATTGAAGACGGCAAAGTAATCAAATTACAAACTCAAACCGAACGTGAAAGCCTAACTAATCTAATTCAATTGGTGCGTTATGCTTTTAAGCTGATACCCGAACTCAGGTCGCTTCACACTTTTGCAGCACAACGTTTTGAACTTTGGTGTGGACAAATACAACGTCCGCTGACTGAAACGCAAAAAGAGATTATGCGACAAATAGTAGGTTATATAGTCTCTAACGGCACTTATACCAATAACGAACTAAGAGAAGAAAACTTGACCGTCTTTGCTCAATTGGTTCAAAGTTTTGGCTCTGCCGATGCAGTAAATGAAGTATTGGGTAGTTTAAGCGGATGGATGTTAAGGGTGGGATAAGAAAAATTATATTAAAAGGAATACATTATGAGTAATACACAACTTACAAGAGGTTCAGAGTGGAGAAAATGGGATTTGCATGTGCATACAAAAGACACTAATAAAAACGACCAATTTAAAAGTGTTAGTTTTGATAATTTCTGTACTACAATGTTTAAAAAGGCTTTGGAAAAGGAAATTAAAGCTATTGGTATAACCGACTATTTTTGTATCAATAACTATAAACGGGTTGTTGAATACCAAAAGAATATTCAATCAAATGATTTGTTTAATGATGATGAGAAAAGCAAGATTACTGAAATTTTCATTCTGCCAAATGTTGAATTAAGGATGTTACCAGTGACTGACACTGGAAGATTGATAAATATACATTGTATTTTTAACCCTGATTTTGTACCCAGCCTAGATAATGATTTTTTCAATACTCTTAAATATGTGGGTGGAGATAAGGATTATTTAATGAATAAACAGGGAATTATTTCTTTAGGTAGGTATTTAGACACTTCTATCGTTGATGATACTGTTGCTTATAAAAAAGGTATAAGTAATTTTGTCGTTTCACATGAAAGTTTAAAGAAAACTCTTGATAGTAATTCTAATTTAAGAGAGAACATTATTATTGCTGTGAGTAATTCAAGTAATGATGGTGCTTCTGCTATTCAGAAACATTATGACTTATTTGAAAACGACAATGGTTCATTAGATGGAGTGCGAAAAGCCATTTGTGAAATTTCTGACTGTATTTTTTCAGCCAACCAAAGTGATGTTGATTTTTTTGCAGGAAAGAAATCAGGATGTTCCCCTGACATAGTCAAACAAAAATGCGGTTCTTTAAAACCATGTATCCATGGATCCGATGCACATACTGAAGAAAAATTGTTTAATCCTGATAATGACCGATTTTGTTGGATTAAAGCTGATTTAAACTTTAATGGGCTAAAACAAATTCTATATGAACCTGATGAACGCGTGAAGATTCTGCAAGATAAACCTGATGAAAAAAGAGGCTATCAAGTAATTGACTATATTGTATTGAATGAAGATAAGTTTTGGAATCAAACGATATATTTTAATGAAAACTTAAATACAATCATAGGTGGTCGTTCAACAGGAAAGTCAATATTATTAAAAGCTATTGCTAAAAAAAATGATTCTAAAATAGAACTTGTTGATGAAAATGAATTTATTGACAAGCATTTAGGAGGAGTTTCAGTCATGTGGCGTGATGGCGAAAAAGATATTGAAAGAGATATTGACTTTTTCCCACAAAGTTATATGCATGAGATAGCTAAAGACAAAGAAAAAACAAATTCCTTAATTAAAAAAATTATTAGAAATAAAAGTGAAAATCAATATTTGATTGACTACGAGTCAAAAAACAATGAAATAAAAAAAATTATTTCTAAGAATATATTAGATGTGTTTCAATTGCAATCGGATATTACCAATTTACAAAAATTATTAAAAGAAAAAGGAGATAAAAAAGGAGTTGAAACTGAAATAGGACGATTAAACAATAAAATTCAAGAGTTAAACAAAAATGCTAAAATTACAGAGAAAGAGTTAGAGGAATACCAATCTTTACTAAAAAAAATAGCAGAAAAAGAATGGCTTGTAAAACAATCAGACAATGATTTGTTAATAATCTCTAATTTTAAAAGTAAATCTATTGTAGATGTTTACTTTATTAATGAATTTGATGATTTAACTTCATCTATCAAAGAGTCAATAATTGTAGCATTTAATAAGCTTAAGGCTGCCGTAGATAGTAAATGGATAGAATATATAGGTGGCTTAGAGCAAAGCATAAATGCAAATAAACAAAAATATTTAAATGAAGTTGAGAATATAAAAAAGCAGATGTCTTTAAGAAAGGAACACAGTATTATAGTAATAACAAAGAATTAAACGACATTCAGAAAAAATTGACAAAAGAAAATAATAGACTACAGGAAATAAAAGAACTTGAAGAAAGACTATTACAACTGAATACTCGAAAAGCTATTGCTATTAATCAAATAATTAATGACTACAGTTCATATAAATCAAATGCAGAATTTCTTTTTCAAAATTTAAAGATTGAACATGATCAAGTTAAAATTACAACTAAAATTAGTTGTAGAAAACAAGATATACAAGAGTTTCTCGAAAGTAGATTGAATCAACGGGGATATGAAAGACAACAGTATGTAATAGATTTTGCGGCTAATTACGATTCTGATATTGTTGAAATAAGTAAAGAGTTTTTGATTAGTGCACTGGAAAACAAAATTGAATATAAGAATTATAACACAAGCCAAAATGTTATAAATGATTTTTTTACAAAGAATTGGTTTGATATTTCTTTCGAACTATACTATCAAAATGATATATTTACAGAAATGTCTCCCGGCAAGCAAGCTTTTGTAATTCTAAAATTATTATTAGAATTTAGCACAAAGGAATGCCCTGTACTGATTGACCAACCAGAGGATAGCTTAGATAATAGAGCTATTTATAATGAATTAGTACAATATTTAAGAGCGAAGAAAAAACAACGACAAATAATCCTTGTAACTCACAATCCAAATGTGGTTGTGAGTGCAGATAGTGAAAATATTATTGTTGCTAATCAAAACGGGAAAAACAGTAAAAATAAAAATAAGATTAGATTTCAGTATGTTAATGGTAGTTTGGAACACTCAAATTCTAAAGACGAATCAAATGAGATTGTTCTTGAGTCACAGGGTATAAGAGAGCATGTTTGTGAAATACTTGAAGGTGGAAAAGAAGCTTTTGAGAAAAGAGAAAAGAAATATGGATTTAAATAGCAATAATAATATGTCAAATCAAAATAACACCACCACTTCCCAATCCCTAATTAAAAAAGTCTGGACACTTGCTGATGTGATAGCGGCTGCCGGAGTGGGATTTACCGATTATATTATTCAGCTTACTTATCTGCTGTTTCTGAAAATGGACGAAGAAAAAGTGCAGTTAGGACTACAAAGTGCTATTCCACAGGGTTATGGTTGGAATGATTTGATAGCACTTGATGGGCTTGACTTGCTTCGTCAATACGAGGAGACATTGAAAGTGCTTAGCAATCAGGATGATTTGATTGGTACAATATTTACCAAAGCCACCAATAAAATAGAGCAACCTGTATTACTAAAAAAAGTGATTTCGCTTATCGAAAGTGAAAACTGGCTTTCGATGGATGGCGATTTGAAAGGTTCTATCTATGAAGCAATTTTAGAGAAAAACGGGCAAGATAAAAAGAGCGGAGCCGGACAGTACTTTACCCCGCGAGCTTTGATTAACACGATGGTTGAGGTTACTAATCCGCTAATATCCGAAACCGTTTGCGACCCTGCTTGCGGAACCGGAGGCTTCCTGCTCGCTGCCTTCGACCATATGAAGAAGCAAAGCAAAGACAGTGAAAAACTCCGCTTTCTGCGTAATGAAGCCCTAAGCGGAAACGATATCACACCTTTGGTTGTTACGCTTGCTTCCATGAATCTATATTTGCACGGCATTGGTACGGAACATACGCCTATTCGTTGTCAGGATTCATTGGAACGCACACCGACAACATTGGTAGATGTGGTGCTTGCAAATCCACCTTTCGGCACTCGTCCCGCAGGTTCAACCGATATTTCGGCAATGCGTGATGATTTGTATGTTACCACAAAAAACAATCAGTTGAATTTTCTGCAACATATTATGTTAATGCTGAAAAACGGCGGACGTGCTGCTGTTGTTTTACCTGATAACGTTTTATTTGAAGGTGGTGCAGGTGAAATTATCCGAAAGAAGTTGTTGAACGATTTTGATTTGCATACCATTTTACGACTACCCACAGGAATTTTTTACGCTCAAGGTGTAAAAGCAAATGTTCTCTTTTTCAGAAAAGGAACAAAAACCAAAGATGTGTGGTATTACGATTATCGTACCAATATAAAACACACATTGGCTACCAATCCTATTCAGCGACATCATTTGGATGAATTTGTAGAGTGCTATAATAACAGAGTAGAAACCTATTCCGAAGAAAATCCCGATGGACGTTGGCGAAAATACAGTTATGACGAATTGATGGCGCGTGATAAAACAAGTCTTGACATCACGTGGCTCCGAACAGGCGAAGAAACCGTTGATTATTCATTAGACGAACTGATGAGTATGATAGAAGAAAAATCGGCAAATATCGCTGATGCAGTAAGCAAATTAAAGGAAATTATTGATACGATAGAGGAGTGAAAAATTTAACTTGCTTGTAACTTGCCAACAATAAAATATGGACACTAAACTATTACGACAAAAAATATTAGATCTAGCAATTCGCGGTAAACTTGTTCCACAAGACCCAAACGACGAGCCGGCTTCAGTTCTACTCGAGAAAATAAGAGTGGAAAAGGAACGGTTAATCAAAGAAAAAAAGATTAAGCCGGATAAGAAGAAAGGTTTGGATAAGTCACATTATGAGAAGAAGGTGCCGTTTGAGGTGCCAGAGAATTGGGAATGGCTGAAAATAAAAGATGTTTTTTTTATTAATCCAAAGAATGATTTAGACGATAATTTAGATGTTTCTTTTA
>Ga0255342_1004162_pt1 | contig 15125 bp, 9 predicted proteins | sample wastewater_treat_3_FD_192416 | JGI IMG/M metagenome (GOLD analysis project Ga0255342, IMG submission 192416) | Wastewater microbial communities from Lulu Island WWTP, Vancouver, Canada - plant14 | ecosystem: Engineered > WWTP > Wastewater > Unclassified | place: Canada: Vancouver, British...
CTTATTTCGCTTTTTTACCATCTGGGTATCTCCTGTTGTTTGGGGTTTATTTGCATATTCCTTTATACAACAGGTTTCCCAGATGGTTCATTCAATATTTAATAAATGCGTGCAAGATTCAGGTATTCACTCAATTCAATAAGTATTAGAAGGGCATCTCATCGTTTTCCGTAGCATCATCTATAACTTGTAACGATCTTTTCGAAAGATCTGGTGGCAGTTTTTTTATAGTCTGATCATCTAATTCTAACGCGGGAATGTTCGGTATCTGTCCCCCGATGATACCCTGCATGTCGCCATAAAGACCCACTGTATTTTTTATCACTCGTTGAATCTGCTTTTCCCGCTGATTCCAGTGTTTCTCCATCGCGCGGCGTTCTTGATTCAGTTGATCCTGCATCAATGTAAAGGCTTCTACAATGCCTTCGATCTTCTGTTTAAACTCGGTCCCGGACAGGTATTCATAGAGCGCCTCCATTTTGTCATTTTTGCCACATGAAATTGTCCGTTCCCGACTTACCGCGATTAATTGATGCCGAAGGGCTGCAGCAAGTGGTAACGCACAGAGTGGATCACTTACCCAGACACCATCTACATATCCAAAACGAGCGATGCCGCCAGGCAAAGCAGTAGAGACCAGAATGGCCAGAGTTGCACGAGTGGCAATTGCATCATCCTTCAGCTTTTGCAACCAGGATGCATTCCAACCCTTGGTGTTCTTGGTTTCCCACAGAAGAATGCCACATTCATGACCTAAAGGTGTATGTACACACTGGATAATGTCAGCACCCCGTATTCCCTTCGGAACAGGTTTTATATCATCGTGAGGGAACAACGCCTTCAGTTGGGTTTCGAGATCCTGCTCAAGGACTTCACCTTGGGTTTCCATAGAGCCCTGTTCAGCTTTTCGTTTCATGTCTTCCAGTGAGGCTTTTAGGTCGTTAATGACTTTGTCCTTTTCAAGGTCTTTCAGACGGTGCTCGTCCATCGCTTTCTTAGACGCAGCTTCTTGAATTTTTATTCGCTCTTCATCCAATTTTCGGGCAATTACTAGTTCAGCTTCTTGCTTTGACTCTTCCAGCTCCCTTTGCTTTTTTCGCAATTCAATTTCCTGTTGACGGAAATCTTTAATGGCCTCGTCCTTTTTTTCGAGGTTTTCCGTCAATTCTTTCAACTGTATTTCATACTGCGTTGCCACGGCCTTGCTAGCTTCGGTCTTTAGGACCTCGCGCTCTTCATCTAGCCTCCGGCTGATTTCAAGATCGATAGAGTTTTGTGAATCTTCCAATTGGCGTTGCTTCTTACGTAGCTCGCGTTCCTGATCCCTAAATGCAGCAATTTTTTCATCACGTTCTTTAAGATCACTCTCGAGTTCTTTGATCTGGTCAGCGTATTTGTTTTCAACTTTTTTGGCTGTTTTTGCCTCGATCTCCTTTTGAAGCTCAACCTTCAAATGTTCCTTAATTTTACCGGTTAGGGCTTCCGAAAGTTCGAATTCCTGGCCGCAATATGGACAAGTGATGAGATCCTCTTGCATTACCTAACTCCCTTCTACCAATGGCGCCTCGTCAAGGTCAGCGATCTGTCTCAGCCAACCCCGTATTTCACCGTTGGGATCACGTTCATCGATTTCTTCCACTGTCATTGTGGGGGCAACCTCGTCACTCAAAATGGCCTTTACCTCGGTCTTTTTCTTGCCGAGAGCTCCACACAAAAGCGTAACAATATCATTTTCGTCCGTAACATCAATTGCCGCACCGGTGACACGAGCTATAGCCGCAGGATGGATGTAATTCTCCATTGTACGTTTTGATGTTAGTACAGCTTTCGATCCATCCCCTCTGTTGCTGACTTTTTCGGCCTGTTCTTTGTATGTGTCGTTGTCGTCACGGTCATAAATGTGAAATTCAGGCTTCCTGAAGTTTTTGAAAAGATGCAGGTTGACTACATCGCGCAGGTTCCCTCCGTGCATAGGGATGATGGCAAAACAAGGATTGCAGCTAAGGTCTGGAATTTGTTTGTTGGATGTGTGCAAGGTGTGGCTGATGTGCCTGAGGAAACGAACATCATTTGCGCCTTCGACGCATATGAGTGCGCGGACAAGATTGTCCGGCAACATGCCCAGCTTCTCTGCCAACCCCACATAGAACGGTGCTGGGTCATCCGAGTCAACGCTTTTCACCAAGCGCCTTTTGTTTTCGTCCATATCAATGAGGCGAAGGCTGGTGACAGGTACCTCCCCAGCCAAGCCCGGAGAATGTGTGGTGACAAGCACCTGCCACATGTTATCCGAAATATCCAGAAGGGCACGTATCAACATGCGCTGATGATCGGGATGTTGCGATGTCTCCGGTTCCTCAATGGCGTAAATGATGGGGCGATGCCCATCTGTAGAAGCTTTCCGTTCGGCTTCCGCCCTGAAAAAATTCAGCAAAACCAGTCGGCGGACACCGGAACCACGCTTGTCCATTGGAACTTCCAGATCGCTGGTAAGTGTGTATTTAAAAAGATTTTTCCATTTGATGCTTTTTTCCTTGAGCTGTGGTTTAAGCTCCGCCGCCAGTTCCGCATTCATTTCTTTGAGTTTTGACAAGGTTCTATCCGCCACTTCTTTAACTCGTTTTTCTACACGGGAAGCCAGTGCATCTAGCTGATCTACACAATCTGCCAATGCTCGCTCGACAGCAACCCCCATCGGGGTTTGTGCTTCTGGATCCTGATCAGAACTTGACCGGTCGGAAACAAACAAAGCGCACATTGGAAGGTGTTTAAGAATTTGTTCCCAGAGTGTTTTTGTTTCATTCTTATCCACTGGAATATCGATGGGACGAAATTCATAAGCATTTGATCGCTTAACGATGGCACGCCTGATTTTTGCTTTGATTGTTCCTTCCCCCGCCTCCAGGGTCACTTGCCGATTTTCAGCTTCTTTTCTCAATTCCTGAATTGTTAACGGCAGTAAAGACTTGCTGCTTTCGTCAACAGGATGATTTTCTGCGTTGATAAATATAGAAGGGTTGATTTTGGACTTGCTGCAATCGTAAAGTTTTGTGATTCGAAGACGTCCATTTGAACGAAGCAGATGCTCATCTGCAAGATTTGTTTCATACGCGTCGTCGAGTACTATATTTTCAGGCAAATTGTCGAACTCGCAGGTAATACGTACTCTTGAACGATCTCCATGAAGCGATCCGTCGGCCTGGTCAATCTTTACGCCATCGCCTTCAAGAAAGATGGTCAGTGCTGCCAAAATAGATGATTTTCCAACATCATTCCGACCTATGAAAGCCGTAAAGTCATCTATCTCAATTTCCAAGGGAGGCGCAAATGCGCGAAAGTTTTCGATCTCAATACGGCGCAATTTCATGCTTCGTTCCTCGATAAGTTTAATACCTTGGCCTGCTGTTCCATCTCCTGCAGGATTTCCTTCATATGCGCTTCGCGCCATTTGGAAGTAAGGTCGCCGGTAAAGGCGCGGTGAAGAAGGACAGAGAATATATGCTCCAAATTTTTCCTACTGCGGTCACTTTGTTCAACCCATTCTTGGAAGCGCATCACTGCCCTAGAGAATTTCCGTTGTAGTTCAATCGGCGGGCAACCAATTGTGTAGTGTGAAAGAAAATCTGCCGGGACCCGTTGTTGCCCGACCGTCCCCGTAAAGCTTGATTCTGCCTGTTTTCTGAACCACGGCAGCCGAACTAGAACATACAGCCATTCAGGTGTGCACAAAGCGCCCGTACGCAGGACATGGAATTCCGTGGAGCCGAATCCAAACCCATTAACCATATTTCGGGCGATAGCCGCCTTTCCGTTCTGCATGCATGGAGTGATTTTTGCGAAAAGTACATCGTCGTTTTGAAAGGCAGTGAATCCCCGCATTATTTCGGAATAGGATCGCACTTGTTTGCCAACGATACGCCCCCATGTTTCATCAACATCGGCCATCGGAACGAAAGAAAACTCTGTGTCAGCAGAAATATTTTTACATGAGAACCTTGGATTGATTGTTGCCACATTAGGATCGCCAAGCCGTTTGGTTGGCCAGCTCTGCGGATTCGTAGCCGGGTCGCCGAACATTTTGTAGAAGAGCAAGGGGAGGATGCAGGCGGCTTTGGCGTTGGCCTTGGCGCGCTGTTTTCGCAGTGCATCCGCCTGATCCAGTATTTCGACAATGCGACGTTGCTCGGCGAGAGCGGGAAGAGGGATTTTAAATTTCTTTAATGCAGTCTTGGTAACTTCTTTGAAAGTAGTTGACCCAGCCAAAGCGGTGATTTCGGCTGTATAGTGTAGCAAACAGTAGGCAAGATACTTTGCATCAACAAATTTTTTGGGAATGAAATTGGCAAAGCCCTGATTCGTGGCGAGAGGGGCCCTTGAGATTCCAAGTTTTCCAATTGTTGCACGAGAAGAGAACAACACAGTCCCTACAGGAAGAAGCTGTGCTGAGATTGCAGCTAACCCTTCCTCAGTAATTTTACTTGCCGTGTCACTCACATCGGTAATGCCTTTGCCAGGCGTTGGGAGGTCGGTCGGAGTAAGCCATAGAATTGAACCGTTCCAATACTTTTCTTGAGTACGGCTTGGGGTACTCCCTCCGGTGATGGTGGCAATTTGTCCCAAAGCGGGTGTGGGCCACTTCATTCAACTGCCTCCACTTCCCGAAGCAGTTTCTCCAACCCTTCGGCGATCTCACGCTCGATAGCGAGTGTTTCCTGGATAAGCTGCACCGGGTCTTCATCCGGCGCCTTTTCGGCGATCTGCGGTTTATAGCGGCCGGCAGCAAGGTTGTAGTCGTTTTCAACTACGGATTTGATGCTTGTCCACCAGCAACGCGGGTCGTCGCTTCCAGCAGGCAAAAGGGTTCCGCCTTCAACACCGGGGGGATTGGTAAATTTGGATTCTTTATAAACTTTCCACTCGCTGAGCAGGTCAGGGATGTCGTTTCGTTCCGGAGTTTCCGGTCTGCCTCCGCCGGAAATCTTGTCCGGATCAAACCCGTCCGCCCGCACCTCGTAGAACCAGATCTTTTCCTTATGCTTTGTATTTTTGTCCTTTTTAGCGCCCGAAGCCGGCCTTCTAAAAACGATGACTCCGGTCTTTACTCCGGCGTAGGGTTTGAACACCCCGGCAGGCAGCGACACTACAGCTAGAAGGTCGAAATCCTCAATCAGCTTGCGCCTGAGTTCCATATGCGCGGACGTAGAGCCGAAAAGAAGCCCCTCGGGCACAACGACGGCGCATTGGCCGCCAGGAGCCAGGGCCTCCATCATCACTCCTAGAAAGAGCAACTCGCTCTTTTTGGAATTTGTTGGAAGATCCTTGCGGATCGATTCTTTGGGCAGCACACCGGCAAAAGGCGGATTGGAAAGGATTACTTTGTAGCGGCGGTTCAGATCGTCCTCGGTGAGGCCGCCCATATCGGAAAGCGTATTGGCGCGCTTGACGTTGGCCTGACGAATACCGTGCAAAACCAGGTTCATCATGGCGATCCTCATCATCTGGCGTGACACGTCGATGCCGTAGATGGAGCGCTCAAGAATGCCCCAGTCAGGGATTTTTTCGCCCGGACCTTTTCGATAGGTCTGCAGCGTCGGGATTTCCTGTTTGGCTTCCTTGATGGACTGGTTACGCTTTTCCAGCCACTCCTCGCCGTAGATGGGGACTTCCTGAGGCTCGGTCGAGTATCTGGCCAGAATGTACTCTACTGCATCAATGAGAAAACCACCGGTACCACAAGCCGGGTCATAGATTGTGTCCCCCAGATTGGGGTCCATCATCTCGACCATCATGGTTCGGATCTGGCGGGGCGTTCGAAATTGGCCATTCAGCGCGGACTGCCCGAGATGGGTCAGCATGTACTCGAAGATGTCGCCCTTCACGTCAGTGCCGAGCTTGGCGAAGTCAATGCCGTCGATCTCGTCCACTACTTGCTTGAGCACATTCGGGTCAACAACCTCAAGCACAGCGTCGCGGAAATACTCGGCGATCTGCGGTTCTTCCTTCACCAGCGAAGCCATATAGGGAAAAACGTGGTCACGCACGAAGTCACGCAGGTCGGTGCCGCTTTTGAAACGCCACTTGGACCAGCGGAAACGTTCGGCCTGTTTCGGGTAGAGCGGTTTTCCCATGAGCCGGGCCTGGAGTTCGCGGCTGGATTCCTCTTCGTCGAGCAGCTTGAGGTAAATCAGATAGGAAATCTGCTCGATATAGGTAACCGGATTGGTTACACCGCCTGCCCAGAGGATGTCAGTAATTCGGTTTAGTTTTCTGCGCAAATCCTGGTTCATCGCTGCTCCTTATGCGACTGTCTTTGTGAAGACCGAATCGTTCAAATCTTGGATTATTTCCTTGAGCCCCCTCTCGCCGAATAGCTCAACCCCAAGCCCTGCCGCATTTAAGATCGAAAGTGGCGGCTGGAACAAATCCTCCAGCTCGATGCGGCCGCGTGCGATGCCGCGGTTCTTGAGGAGTGAAAGATACTGTGCCTGCTGTGGTGTGATCGATTTTGCAACCAGCCAAGCCTGGAAATTTTCGGTCAATTCCTCTTCGCGTGGTTTTATCCTTAGCCTGCCAAGGGCGGCTTTAATAAAATCGATCAGGTTGCCACCCGGCTGGCGGTAGGCTCGACGAAGGTTCTCCTCGTTAAAATACATCTCCGGCCGGTTTAAACGGTCGGCCAATGCCTTCTCTTCATTTTCGGTTAATAATTCTTCCTTCCGTATCTTCTGGAGGATCGGGTCATCCTTCACAGCGGATCGAACGGTTGTTTCCCAATTGGTGACATAGTCACGCTTGTCGAATCGCCCACCGTCCGGGCCAACCTCCACATAAGTGACAGCGTGGAGCCATTCGTCCTCAAGACCAAGTTCGATAAGGTCACCCTGTGGTTTAGGTGGTTTACGTTCGCCGCCAGGGGCATGTCCGCGACCGATGCCGCTGAAAATGTCAGTATCGCTATCGTTGAAGTAGTCGTGGTTACCGAAGAAGTCGTAGATGACAAATTTTTGCTTCTGGATATGATCTGCCGTGCGTGTTCCGCGGCCCCTCATTTGTTGGTATAGTATAGGACTGCGCACCCGGCGGCACATTACCAGGTGGAGAATTTCCCTGCAGTCAAATCCTGTATCCAGCATACCGACACTAACAGCTATCTGCGGGTATTCTTCCCGTTTTAATTTGCGGATGAGGTCATCAGCGTCGGCAACGTCGCTGGTGATAACCTCGGCATACTGGCCCTTGAGTTCAGGATGGAGTTCGTTCAAGAAATAAGCGAGTCTTGCGGCATGGTGTTTGGTGATGGCAAAAACTATGGTCTTGCCGGGCCCGGTCTTTTGACCAGGAGCCAACTCTTTGAAGTTCTCCCAGGCGAGCCGGTCGAACTCCTGCATCATTTTCCTGTTGGAGTCTTCGTTTGTCCATTTGCGTTCAAATTCGGATGGGTCGTATGTTTGTTCATCGACTTCCGCGCCTTCAGCAAGGATTTGGGTGATGCCGGTGGCAAATTTGTATGGCACCAGAAAACCATCCCTGAAGGCCTGCAGGATCGGAAAGGTGAAATCCGGCTGTCCGTCGTGGCATTGATAGAATTGGAAAGTGTTCCGCTCGATATATGCAGAGGGTGTTGCCGTCAGGCCGATGTGAAGCGCATCAAAATGAGTGAGAGCGGTCTGCCAGGAGCCGTATATGGAACGGTGACATTCATCGGCTATGACCACGTCGAAATAGCCACTGGTGAATTCCGTGTAGCGGCTGATCATTGTCTGGAGCAGACAAACCGTAATCTGTTGTTCCTGCCGGACCATGCCCGGGCGTAACCAGTAGCTGCTGTGTTGGTTCAGAATGTCCTGAATAGCTTCGAGTGCCTGTTTGGCGAGCTGCTCTCTGTCCACCAGAAACAGAATGCGCTCGGCACGTCCTGCCTGGATGAGGCGCTTGATATAAATGGAGATGAGATCCGTTTTGCCTGTGCCGGTGGGGAGTTCAATCAAAAAGCGTCGTTTGCCTAGCTCCACAGCGTGATCCAGTGCCTGCATGGCCTCTCGCTGATACGGGCGCACTTTTCTTGTTTCACCCTGGCGAAGATAATATTCCGGTATTTCAATAGTTGCGAGGGGTTTGCGCGTAGAACGCATTTCAACGATTCTTTCAAGATCACGACAGGAAAAGAATGAATTTACAATGCGGGCGTCATCATTGCCGTAATCCCAAAAATAGATGAGTTCTCCATTGGTAAGAAAGATGAATGGCGCTCCTATTGCTTTAGCGTAGGGCAACGCCTGCTGTTTTGCTTGGTAGGGTTCGATCGCAGAGCGTTTCGCTTCAACTATAGCGAGCGGGCGTCCACGACGGTCCATTAAGACATAGTCAGCGCGACCGGTTGCTATCTCATCACCATCTTTCGTTTTACGGCTGGGTTTATACCCATAGGGGGCAACGGGTTCGGCAATCACCCAGCAAGTGTCACGAATGGAAACCTCGGTCAGCACCTGCGACTTGTCAGCGGGGTTCCACCCCGCTTGGCGGAGCAGATCGTCTATTACTATTCTTGCATCTGCTTCAGTAGAATAATCCCTCACAGACACTCCTTCTGAAATCTTGGCAGATCACTGCCACTTAGGAAAATAATCTGCAAGATTTCTATTTTTGAAATATACCTCACAAACCAAACGTCCTCGGTCGATTTTGTGGGCTGTGCGGAGTTCGACTTCTCTTGCATATATGAGCTTTGATAATTTATCTTTAGCCGCCTGGCCTCCATAGGAGTGAAGTTCCGGGGCATCGTAGCCCGCCGGGCGGACTCGGGTGCCCGTCATACCATTCCATTTCCATAGGGGGTTGACCTCGAAAGTATCTCCGTCGATGATTGATGTAACCGTAAATCTTGGCATGTCTGCTCCTTTCTTGTTTAGGACCCTTGATCGGTCTGTCTATGACCGATAGAAAGCAACGCCCATGCCACTTCTCTGAATAAGCGGCAACCCATTGTTATCACAATTGTTAATATCCTTGTCGTTATCCCTGGCATCATCTTATCCTTCAATCCAGGTTGAAACATCTTAAACCCTGGTTTAAGTCTTTGGTCTCGATTGCAAGAACTTGTGCACCGCCTGCGGCGTGATCCCAAGCATTCGAGCTGCTTGGCTTTGGTTGCCGCCGGCTGCTTCAAGCGCACGGAGAATCATTTGCTTCCGAGCGCTCCCGAGAAACGCATCCAATGAGAATCCCTCGTAAGGCTCGGGAAGTGCATCCAGTGGGTCGGCGTAGGTGACCGGTTCCGTGATCAGGAGGTCATCTGCGTCCAAAACATCGTTGCGGCAAAGAAGAACAGACCTCTCGATGACGTTTTCCAAATCGCGAACATTTCCCGCCCAGTTGTGAGATTGCAGCCTGGACAAGGCTTCCGCCGACAACCTCTTGGGTCGTCGCAAAGAGCCATTCAACCTATCGAGAATGTGGAGCGCCAGTTTGGGAATGTCAGAGCGTCTTTCACGGAGCGGAGGAAGTTTGATTTCGCCGACGTTGAGCCTATAAAAAAGATCTTCACGGAATTTACCCTGCCTCACCAGCTTGCGTAAGTCCCGATTCGTTGCACACACAATCCGCACGTCAACCTTATGCGCCTTGGCTTGTCCAATCGGCTCTACCATTCCATCTTGCAGAACTCTCAACAACTTGGCCTGTGCGCGTATGGGAAGCTCGCCGAGCTCATCAAGGAAAAGAGTCCCCTTATCTGCCGTATCGAACTTCCCAACCTGGTCGTTAATCGCGCCAGTAAAGGCTCCTTTCTTGTGACCGAACAGCAGGCTTTCGACAAGGTCTTCTGGAATCGCTGCACAATTTACAGCGACAAAGGTCTCTCGCGGCCTTCCACTCAATCGGTGAATGTATCGTGCGAATAGCTCCTTGCCGGTCCCTGTCTCGCCAAAGATGAGGACCGGGGCCTGTGATGGAGCCAGCATCGCACCCATCTCGAGTGAACGCTGCATCGCAGAGTGATCTCCCACAATGCCAAGCTGCACTCTGACGTAATCAACATCGGCTTGGCTCTCTTCAACAGGAATCGATACATCCTGGAACCTGACGGTAGGGAACTCACGCGAGGAGAAATCCACCTCGGTCACGAGCGGGTGTTGTTTTGTTACAAAATGCGGTGGTCGCACATGGAGGATGCGGGCGGGAATTTCGCCGGATGCCGTAAGAAGCACCCAGCAGGCATGCATATGGGGCGTTCCCGACGCGACTGCGACAAAGAAGCGTGCTGAAGCAAAATTCTCAATAATGCGATTAAGATGAGTTTTGAGCCCCCTGAATATCTCTTGGTAATTTGTCGGATCGGCAAGGTTGATTTCGAGAACGTGAACCTCGCTCCTGTGATGGAGCTTCTTGATAGCGTCCTTTGTTTCCCCGGTAACCCGCTGCGTGCTTGGGGTATCGAAGAGAAATATATGATCAAATGAGCGTCTGGTTAAAAGGGAAAGGATGGGGCCGGGCTGTTCCTCCTGGTCAACCAATCCCTTGAAATAAGGGTCATGAAATCCTGTAAATGTCAGTAGAACATCCATCATTTCTTTCCATTATCCGAATTCTGGGAATAGGATTACTAAACTCCCCTTGTTTTCGCCCATTCGTCTACCTTTTCCTTGCCGGATTTCAAGAAGCGGCTGATCGGGCACACCGCCATCTACTTTGGAGTAATTTGTTTACCGTGCTTATCCTACCCGATGCAGTCCCAGACCGCAAGGGTATCAACACAGAACAATCCGCGGTTGCGGTATAGTGCTTTCTTTTTTCCCGGCTGTCCGGCGTATGCATTTACACAAATTATGTCAAACAGTGGCTAAAGTATCAAACTGCCAAGCCTTGTCAAGGTGTTTGTCCGGTTATTTTAATGGTTTGCGCTGAATATCCGGATGGAGAAGTTGCCGTGCTGAGCTCATGTACGTAGCGAAAGGCTCCTCTGTTTTTGATTTGCTTCTCTAAAAGCATTGCTTCAGAACGGCTCGCTACCTGCTGTGTCCATATCACTTTCCAGGGTCCCTTGAATCTTTTCGTGGTCTTAGAACCAAGATAGCCCGGATCATTGTGCTCGCCAAGCCGTCGCTCCAAATTGTCTGTATGCCCCGTATAATATCTGCCGCTCGCATCACTTTGCAAAATGTAAACCCAAAACGGCATGTCATCACCTGAAAAAAGAGCCCGTTTGTAAACGGACTCTTTCATTTTGTCTGTGCGCCCGGCAGGGCGCACAGACTTGGTGGTGCAAGTCCACTACTCACCCGGCAAGGGGAAGAGTTAGCTAAACGGCAAGGGTGTCGCGGGTGACTGCGAATCTGGAGGAAGCCGAAGGCAAAGCGCTGGCCTGACGAACAGGAAGCGGATACGAGGCGTTACAGCTGGGTAAGGCGGCAATTATCGTCAAAGCCCGGTACTTGCACGGAACGCTGTAACGTAGATCCGACAGGCATAAGCGTGAAGGTCTGTGCGTCATACCCGGGGAGATCCGGCAGTCTGCCGAATTGTGCTACCACGGTCGAGAGGTCGTGGGATGGACTGCCGGAAGTCAGCAGAGGCCATATTAGGCGTAAGCCGAAGGGCCGAACATGAAACGCCGCAAGTAGGCATCGGGATCACGTGGAGAGCCCATGAAAGCAGAAGCGATCCGGTAAGGAACGACCGGCAGAGAGGAGATGGGGCGGAACCCCGTCAGGGCTCTGACCGGCGCTGAGGCGGACACGACGACCCGGAGGCGGACGAAAGCGGAGACAGGTTCACGTCTCCAGTGCGTTTCATGAACCGCCGGATGCGGAACCGCATGTCCGGTGGTGTGGGAGGACGGCGGGGGTGACCCCGCCTCCTACCCGATTTGGCTCCCCAGCGCGGACTCGAACCACGGACATGCTGGTTAACAGCCAGCCGCTCTACCGACTGAGCTACTGGGGAATATTTTTTTCAAACAATTCAGATTCTTTCCGGCGCACCGGAAATAACGAAGCGGTTACATATTACAACCGGGCGTCGTTGTCAACCACTTACATGAAAAATTACCGCTTATGAAATATTTGGTCAAGCAGGAAAAATTGTCATGTTTTTTCTCGATTTCGATGGATATTGAAAAAAGAGCTTTGAAAAACTACTCTTATTCGTCATACCCGCGTGAAATCGGGGGGCCGGCATCCAGAAAGATTTGAAATAACTGGATTCCCGCCTGCTTCGACAAGCTCAGCAACCGGCGGGAATGACAATATTGTTATTTTTATGTGGTTATGCAAACGTTTCGAAAAGAATCCTTAATTAATTGGTAATTGTGCGGCATTTGTAAAACTGAAACTGGACATTTTGTATCCGGAGTTATAAGAGCTACCAGTCGGGTTGTATTATAGGGGAAAGCTCCTGCGGTGCCCGGCTCAATAAGGAGAGTCACCGCCGCCGGAACGAGCCGTAAAATATTTGCAGAGTTTTGTTTATGGACAGCGAAAAAAAAGAATCTCCGGACGATTTGCAACTGACCGACGCCCTGCTGAAAATAAGCCGTAGTGTGCTGGGTAATGATCAGTTGACGATTGACGATGTTCTTTGTCCTGTCAGGAGAGACTGGCTGCTTGCCGCCCGGTTGTTGTTTGAAATAGAAAATCTTACCGGGAAGGTAGTGCCGCCGTTCTTCATCTTTAACGCCGGGACGATCAGGGAAGTGGTAAAAAGGCTCAGTCTGTCCGGTACACGGTTTGTGCCGGCCGGCTCTGAAGGCAGGGAGCTTGTCCATTTGTTTTATGGTGATTTCAATTTTGGTGGCGCTCATATCAGGCATTTTCTGGAATTTATGGGCCAGAAGCGCCGGATCAACCCCATCCTGCCTCATATTCCGCAAAAGGGAGAGCGAGTAATGTCTCTGGAAGAGATGGCCGCAGAAAGGGTGGACAGCATCATAGAAACGCAGCCTGAAGGGCCTTATACCATAGTCGGGTATTGCGCCGGGGCGCTGGTCGGGTTTGAAGCAGGCAGGCTTCTTGCCGGTTTGGGAAAAGAAATAAAATCCATCGTTTTGATCGATCCGGTGATCATCTCGGTCAGAAGATCTTCACAGGCCATTTTTAAAACAAAAGATTTTTTTATGCGTCTGAAGGGGGTGCCGCCGGATGAGCGTCATGAGCTCCTGGTGAAGACGTACAAAAAAATATATGATCTAAACATCAAAACAAAGGACGTCTGGCGCCTGAATCATCTGGTGAAGATGTGGAAGGAACTGAAGTTATCGTCGTGCCGGATAACGGATGTCCCTCATCCTGTGCGTTATCTTTTGCACCGCAGTTGGAGGGACAGGATCAAATTGATCCGTCAAATCCACCGCTCGGGGCCAAACAAATATGCGGCGGATTTACCCGATGACGATGGGGGAGTCGGCGATAGATTTAAATATTACTTCTCCAACCATTTTTACTATAAACCAAAGCCGCTGGATGTGCCGGTTTTATACATTTCCCTGGAGTTCAGTGGACGCGCCTGGCGGCGGATATCGCCAAACACCACTTTTATGAATGTTTGTCGTGGCGTCCACCATTTCTGGAAGGGAGATTTCATGCCGCGCATGTTTGACAGGATTAATCAATTCATTGACCGCTGACGGAGATGCGCGCCTGCCGCTGCTTTTGGGGGCCTCTCCTGGTCGGGGCCGGGCGCCAAAAGCCGGATAAAGTCGGCCATTTACCTGATTTTATCATGTTTTTCCCTGTTTGCATCATTCGCTTGCCTCAACTTTAGTGTTACGCTATAAGCAATTTCATCTCTTTTGAGGTTGATGGATGATTAAGCTCGGGGCGCAGGCCAGACTAAAAAAATATGTTCTTACGCAGGGGCTTTGCACGGGCTGCGGAGCATGTGCGGAGCTTTGCCCGTATCAGGTTTTTTATCATGACCGGACGGTGCAGCTCTTTCGTTGCGACCTCGCCGACGGGAAGTGCTACGCTTTTTGTCCCCGGACGCCCACCGATTACCAGTCACTCAAAAAACTGCTTTTCGACCACGATGACCTCACCGATGAAATCGGCCCGGTAAAGGGCTTTTTTCTGGCGCGTGCCGCGGATGCCGGTGTGCGCTCCCGTGCGCAGCATGGCGGGACGGTCACCGCTCTTCTGGAGCTGGCGATGAGTGAAGGTCTTGTCGAGGCGGCGCTTGTTTCCGGCCAAAACGATGAGGGAGAACCGGAAGGCAGACTGGTCACGAACAAAAGTGATCTGGCCGTGTACGCCAAAAGCAGGTTCACCGTGTCGCCGACGCTGGCGGCATTCAATAGGATAAAGGAAGAAGGGCGGAAAAAAATCGGCATCGTCGCCACGCCCTGCCAGGCGCAGGCTCTGGCCAAAGTAAGGACGGCCGCCATCGAGGGCTACACGGGGGTGCAATCAATCGGTCTGGTTATCGGCCTGTTTTGCGGCTGGACGCTGGCGGCGGAAAAATTTCACTCTCTCATTGGCGAGTATTGTCTGCCGCTTGAGGAGCTCAAACGGATGGATATACCGCCGGGGCGAAATGTGCTGGAGCTTTGCACAGCGGAAAAGACACTGGAGGTGCCGCTGGGCGAGGTGGAGTCCTGTATCCGCAGCGCCTGCCGTTATTGTCTGGACAGCACAGGCGAGTTTGCCGATGTCTCGGTGGGCGCGGCCCGCTATGGGATGGGCGAACGCCAGATGAGCGGCTGGAATCAGGTGCTTGTCCGGTCCCGCCGGGGGGAGGAATTGATCGGTCTGGCGTGCGAAAAGGGCGTGCTGGAAATTTGTGACGCGCCGGACGGGGCACTGGATGAGCTGAAAAAGGCGGCCGTGGAAAAAAAGCGTCGAGGGCTGGAAAATATCGTAGCCAAAAGCGGATCTGGGAAAAATCTTTTGTATTTGAAAAACTACACGCAGCCACGGGATAAAAAAGCAGGCAGGGTGAAATCTGTTTCCCGACAAAAAAGGCAGGATGGGGATTCATGAGTAAGCTTCTTTCGCCGGACAAATCGACAGTTCTGTTTCTGGGCAACGAGGCGATCGCGCGCGGTGCGCTGGAGGCAGGCCTTGCCGTGGCCAGCGGTTATCCGGGAACTCCGTCGTCGGAGGTGATCGAGTCGCTGGCGGCGGTGGCGGACCGGC
>Ga0255342_1004163_pt1 | contig 15124 bp, 10 predicted proteins | sample wastewater_treat_3_FD_192416 | JGI IMG/M metagenome (GOLD analysis project Ga0255342, IMG submission 192416) | Wastewater microbial communities from Lulu Island WWTP, Vancouver, Canada - plant14 | ecosystem: Engineered > WWTP > Wastewater > Unclassified | place: Canada: Vancouver, British...
GGGTCTTGGCGACGTTGAAGTCCCAGTTGGTGGTAATCTGACCGATAATCTTACCCATCTCATCGCGGGTGAGGGTGGCTTTGTCCTGCAGGGCAACCGCTTCGGGGGAGTTCTTGATGACGAAGGTGCCGTCAGCGATCTTGGGTTGGAGGACGTTCCAGGCGCCTTCGAAGAAGAGGAAGGCGTTGTTGTCGGAGGCAGCGCCGGCGTACAGGTACAGGGGGTTGCCTTTACCTTCAGCGTGGTCCACCAGGTATTGACCCTGGGCGGCGCCAACCGAGACGGAGTCGAAGGTGACATAGTAATCGACTGCGTCGGTGTCGGTGATCAGGCGGTCGTAAGAGACAACCTTCACGCCGGCAGCACGGGCGGCTTCCGCGGAGGCGGCGGCAGCGGTGCTGTCATGCGGGCAGATAATCAGGACTTTGACACCCTTGGAAATCAGGGTTTCAACGTTCTGCTTTTCCTTGGCGGAATCGCCCTGGCTGAACAGGATTTCCACGCTGTGGCCGGCTTTTTGAAGAGCATCTTTGAAGCGGGTTTCATCCTGGATCCAGCGGGGTTCATCCTTGGTCGGCAAAACAATACCGACTGCCAGTTTTTCGCCAGCGGCGGGGGCTTCAGCAGGTGCTTCAGTTTTCGCGCAGGCGCCCAGCACCATCGATGCGATGATGAGGATCGAGAAAACGAACATTAACGACTTTTTCATTCTGAGTATTCTCCTTGTAATATTGTGTGTTGTCGTTGTTACCAAACAGCTTATACTTTTTTCAGTCTCAGGAACCTCCTTGTTATGCTTTGGTTTCTTGGTTTTTCAGAACAAAACCGATCAGCAGTGTGTTCAGCGGATCGGGTTTATCCAGACACAGGGCATGCCCTGAACCCGGGACCACCACGTATTCTGCGCCCTGGATCTGATCCACGATGACGCGGGCATATTCCCGACCTTTGATCAGATCTTCCTCCCCCACTACAACCAGCGTGGGGCATTTGATTTTGGGCAGTTCGCTGGTGATATCCAGCGCGTAAAAAGCTTTTAACAGCTCGTTTAAAGATACCATATCAAGCGCGCCAAAGCGCGTGATCATTTCCGCGGCAGTATGGCGCGTTTTCGCGACGTATTCCGCGGAAAAATTCATGTGCACGGAGGTCCAATACAACATTTCCGGGTCGCTGCGTTCCGCGGCTAACTGCCAGGGGTATGTTTGCGCGGCCAGCATGGGCCGGACTTCTGAGACTCCGTCAATCACAATCAGCGATTTGGTTTTTTCGGGATATTTCAGCGCGAAAACCATGCTAATTTCGGAACCGTAAGAAATCCCGCCAATATGCGCTTTTGTGATTCCCAAACCGTCCAGAAGGGCTGCCAGGTCATCAGCGTGCTGTTCCATCGAATACGGACCCGCCGGATGCTCAGACCGCCACATCCCGCGGCAGTCATACAGGAGCACGCGCATATGCCTTGCCAACGCGCGCGTTTGAAAAGCCCAGCTGGCGGTGCTCATCATAATGCCGTTGGAGAGCACCAGCACCTCCCCGTCTTCGGGGCCGTGCAGTTCGTAATACAGTCGGACGTTATTGGCGAAAATCTCCGGCATGCCTGATCTCTAACTCACTCAAGCGGTTTGAAGGCAAGGAACTTTTTGGTTTGTCCCTCTGCTCCGCGTTCAATAACCGTCATTTTCAATGGAGTGCCAATTTGAATTTTAGCAGGGTCGCTCAAATCCATGTCCAGGATTTGGGCGCTGATGCGCGGTCCCTCGTCCAGCGTGACAATTCCAACCATATAGGGGTTTTTGCTGTCATAACCGGCTTTCACCATATCGGTGGCGGGTACATAAATCACCGTGTAGGCTGCCAGTTTTCCCGTTCCCGCGAATTCAAGCCGTTCAGCCTGGTTTGAGTGGCAGCGGGAGCAAATATAGCGCTGCGGGAGGCTGATATGCCCGCAGTTCAAGCAGCGCGAACCAATGAGGGCTTCGTTTTCAATCGCCTGGAAAAAAGTTTTCGTTTCAAGTTTACAGTCGCTCATCTCAGCTTCTCTTTTCAAAAATATGTACCACGGTGGTTTGACCGGTTCCGCCCACGTTGTGCGTCAGCGCGTATCGGAGGCTGCCCGGGAGCTGACGCGCCCCGGCAGTGCCTTGCAGCTGCTTCCAAACTTCCACAACCTGCGCGACGCCTGAAGCTCCTACCGGATGACCTTTGGCTTTCAGCCCGCCGCTGGTGTTGATCGGATGTTCACCCACACGGGATGTTTTGCCTTCCATAGCTGCTTTCCAGCCTTCCCCGCGCGGGAAAAATCCAAGGTCTTCGCTGGCCATAATTTCAGCGATGGTAAAGCAGTCGTGTACTTCCGCGAAGTCAATATCCGCGGCAGTAATTCCGGCCATCTCGTATGCTTGCGCCGCAGCTTTGGCAGCTGAGGGGACTTCGGAGAGCGAATCGCGTTCCGCCAGGGCGCCGTCACTAGCCTGACCGATGCCAGCAATGTAAATCGGGTGATCGGTATATTTTGAGACCACATCTTCACTGACCAGCAATACCGCGGCCGCCCCATCAGATACCGGGGAGCAGTCGAACAGACGCAGCGGCCAGGCAATCATCGGGTTGGCTTTTGGGTCGCGCATGAAGTCCATTTCGCTCTCCCAGGCAGGAACGGGCAAGCCTTTTTGTTCCGCTTTGGCGATTTTACCCGCCATCACGTCCTTGATGGTCTGGTTGAACTGCGCTTTATCGTTCAGAGCGCCGTTTTCGTGGTTTTTGATGCCTACACGCAAGAACGCTTCGGGGTCCGCCTGGTACTTATCCATATACGCGGTAGCCATGGCTGCGTAGAAACCCGGGAAGGTGAAACCTGCCGGAATTTCGAACATGGTGTCCGCGGCAGAAGCCAAAGCATCGGTCACCGCGGCGATAGGCAGGTCGGTCATCTTTTCCAGACCGCCGACCAAAACCACATCATACAATCCGGACGAAATCGCCAGGATTGCCTGACGCAGCGCGACGCTGCCGCTGGCGCAGGCGTCTTCCATGCGCGCGCTGGCAACCGGGGAAAGGCCAATCCAGCTGGCAACAATGGGCGCAAGGTGCCCCTGCTTTTCGAATTGGTCTGCGCTGAAATTCCCGAGGTAAAAGGCTTCAATATCCTTGGGAGGCAGCCCTTTTTCGACTGTTGAGCGCAGTTCCTGGTAAGCTTCCACAAACAAGTCCCTTGAGGATTTATCCGGGAAGACTCCGAACTTGCTCATCCCAACTCCGGCAACTGCGACGCCGCGTGCTAATTTTTTCGCTGTCATACTTAATCCTTTACCTGTAATACTTTCTCGTAAACAACCGCGCCGCTCAGGTCCGCGGGGCGTTCTTGCGAACCGGAAGCGACCACGTTTAACAGTAAGCGGGTGCCTTCCACCTGGTAGCGCCCGACGAAGAGACCAATCAGACCAAACGAGTGTTGGGTCTGATTCAATTCAATCAGCTCGCCATCGGTTGTGTAAGTGCCCGCGGATGTGATGCTCATCATTTCGTAGACGGCAGAAAATGTGCCGTCCGGGTAAAAAGTGAAAGCAAGCCCGGGATAGGGTTGACCTTCAATCTGCGCCCAGGTGCCAATCAAATCCTGCATGCTGCCCTCTCTCTCCTCAGATTCAGTGATAGCGCTTATCGGGCACGATGCCCAGACGATGCGCTTCCTCGCGGATAGACTCGCGGAAATCTGGATGCGCGATTTTAATCAGGGCTTCCATGCGCTTACGGACGCTCAGCCCGCGCAATTCCGCGACGCCGTATTCGGTAACGATCGTATCCACATCCTGGCTGGTTACGGTCACCCCGGAACCCGGCGCGAGCGTCGGCACGATGGTGGAGATGGTGCCGTTTTTGGCAGTCGAGCGCAGCGCGATGATCCCGCGCCCACCTTCAGACATCTGCGCGCCGCGGTGGGTATCGGCCTGACCGCCTGTGCCGCTGAATTGGCGAACGCCCAGGCTTTGGGAACACACCTGCCCGAGAATATCCACCTGAATGGCGGTATTCACACTGATCATGCGGTAGTTTTGCCCAACTACAAAAGGATCATTGACGTATTTGCCGCGCAGGATCTGAACATCCGGGTTGCGGTTGATGAAATCGTAAAGCTTTTGTGTCCCCAACGCGAAAGTGGCCACCATCTTACCGGGATGCAGGGTCTTGCGGCGGTTGGTGACAATCCCCGCCTGGAACAGGTCCACCATGCCATCCACGAACATCTCCGTGTGCAGACCGAGGTCTTTGCGGGAGCCCAGGAAAGACGCAATCGCGTTCGGGATGCCGCCGATGCCGAGCTGGAGAGTGGCACCATCCTCAATCAGTTCCGCGATGTGTCCGCCAATGAGACGTTCGATTTCAGTCGATTCCTCATTGATCAGCGTTGGCAGCGGGACATGGTTTTCCACAAACAGGTCTACTTCGGAGATATGCACCAATGTGTCGCCAAGGGTCCAGGGCATGTTTTCGTTAATTTCCAAGATGACCAGATCGGCAACTTCCACCATATCTTTCTCGTAGACAGTGCCCAGCGCAAGGGATAGGTAACCCTCGGCATTGGGCGGGGTCGCGGTGCCCACGAAAACGTCCACGTGGTTTTTTGTGGAATGGAGTTTGTCGCTCGCGGCGGAGTGTAAGTTGTTGGGAATGTACGAGACGCGCCCTTCCGGGTGCACTTTGCGGTCTGGTGCGCCGTAGAACCAGTTTTCATTAAAAATATGGCCTTCCATCTCCGGCTTCATAAACGCGTCGTACGGGCGCATCGGAAGGCAGGTCCAGGTGGTTACATTTTCCAGGCGCGGGGCTTGCCTGCCCAGCTCTTCCAGAATGCCGGGCGGTTCCGAGCCAGCCATCGCCACACAAACCGTCTGGTGGGATTGAATTCGAGAGACGGCCTCTTCCAGGCTGACTCTTTTAGCTTGGTATTCTTCCAGGGCAGCCATAACTCCTCTGCAGACTAAGGCATGATATAGGCGGTAGCGGCTTGGTTGTATCCAACGCCGGAACCGACAAAGAGAACTAAATCGCCGGACTTTATCTTGCCCAGCTTGCGGGCATCATCAAAGGCGATTGGAAGGCAAGCCGAGCCGGTGTAGCCCCATTTATCCATCACCCAATGCGCCTTTTCAATCGGCAGTCCCAGGTTTTCCATCACCAGCTTGATGCTGTTCACATTCACCTGGGTGAAGATGACGAAGTCGACGTCTTCAATTTTGAAGCCGCCGTTCGCGGCGCATTCACGCGCGCGCGCCGGCCAGCCTTCATGGTTGACGGTGGGTGGGAATGGCGTCACCAGTTTTACCTTGGTGCGGCCGGCTTCCACGCTTTCCACCGTGGCTGGTTCGTAAGTTCCGCCAGAGTAAATGCCCCAGTGTTTATGATAGGAACCATCCGCCTTGATGGAGCAGGATACAAAGCCGGGTTTGTCCGATACGCCAACCACCGCCGCGCCTGCCCCGTCTCCGTAGAAGAACGCGGTAATGTCGTGTTTTACATCCGCGAGTTTGTGCATCATGTAGGAGCCGATTACGAGGATATACTTCAGGTTTGGGTTGGTAGCGATCATCCCGGCAGCCTGTGCCAGAGCGGTCGGGAAGGACGCGCAAGCGCAGCCCACATCCCAGGTGCCCGCGTTAACACAGCCAAGTTTGTACTGCACAACCACTGAAGTGGCTGGCGTAATGTAATCCGGGCTGTCGGTGCCGAGAATCACCAAATCCACTTGTTCGGGGGTGATGCCGGCGTCTTCGAGCGCCTTTTTTCCGGCTTCCACTGCCAAATCGGAGGTCGCCCAATCATCCGGAGCGTAGAAACGGGTTTTGATGCCGCTGCTCGCTTCAAATTTGCCTACAACTTCGGCGAGCTTGGGGCTGACCGCGCCCATCCACTCCGCGAAGGTAGCGTTGGTAATTTCATTTTCGGGAATGTAGCGCCCTGTCCCGAGAATTGTCGCGTAACGTGCCATTGTAATCTCCTGCTGCTTTTCCGCTTGATTTAGGGGATGACGCCGCCGTCCACGCTCAGGGCAGTCCCATGAACGTAGGAGGACTCATCGCTAGCCAGCCACAGGTAGGTGTTGGCAATTTCTTCAGGCGTGCCCAGACGACCGAGCGGAGATTTGGCTGCCATAGCCGCCAGCACGTTTTCAGGCATTTTCAGGACCATGTCGGTGAGGATGAAGCCCGGGCAAACCGCGTTTACGCGGATTTTGTATTTGCCCAGTTCGCGAGCCCAGGTTTTGGTCATGCCGATGACGCCGAATTTGGTTGCGGCGTAGTTTGTCTGTCCAAAGTTTCCGTACAGACCGACCACGGAGGAAGCATTGACGATGACACCCCCGCCGCCCTTGATCATATAAGGTGTGACGGCCTGGGTACAGTTGAAAACGCCCTTCAGGTTCACCGCGATGACCATGTCGAAAGCTTCTTCGCTCATCTGCCCAACCAGTTCGCCTTCCTTAAATTTGACGAACTGTGCGTCGCGGGTGATGCCGGCGTTATTGATGAGCACATCGATGCGTCCGTACTTTGCCGCCACCTCATCAATCCAGGCTTGCACTTCCTGCCGATTGGTCACATTCACTTTATAGAAACTGGCGTTTTCGCCAAGCTCTTTGACGAACGCGTTTCCTGCTTCTTCGTTAACGTCACAGATGACGACTTTCGCGCCTTCCTGGGCAAACCTGAGAGCGGTGGCTTTTCCGATACCTGCGGCGCCGCCGGTGACAATACAAACTTTATCCTTCAAACGCATGCTTAGCTCCTTTAATCCGCGGGAAAATCCCAAATTAATATTTGATAATATGTTTTTAACACATAGGGATTACAAGGCGGTTACAAAGCGGTAACAAAATCCTTTTTTATTAAAATTTGCTGGGAACTTACCATTCGCAAAAAACACCTTCGAAGATTCAGCGGTTTAACAATACGAATTGAGGAAATTGACACCCTGACTTATTGTTTTAATCGCTGGTGGCCTGTATACTATTAATTACAGAAGCACGTTCGTCCCAATCACCAGTATTGTCCACTTGACCACATTTGGTCTGCATGCCAATCAACTTTATTGTTTACAAATTTTAAAGGAGGAGTGCTATGAAAAAAACACCCTGGGTTTTTACGTTGCTTCTGTTTATTTCGGTTTTCGCGCTGAGCGCTTGTGTTCCTTATTCTTTTTCAACACCTATGCAGATCCATATCAATGCGGGGGATAAGGTGGAACATGCTGTTATTGCCGTGGATGGCGACGGTCGGTCGCATATTGCCGGTATTGTGGCTGACCGGGTTGTCTATTACCGCACACTCCATGGTGAACCGCTGCAAAAGTTCACAATGGCATTAGGCGGAACAGGTCCAAATTGGAAGCAGTACAACCCGGACATAGCCGCACTGAATAACGGCACTTCATTTGTGACCTGGGTTGAGCAGCGCGGCACAACAGATAAATTTGCCTGCTACCTGACGATACCCATCACACCGCCCATAGGCGGCTTTGACAAGACCTGCCACACCCTTGATAGCACAGATCCAACCGCAGGTCATGTCTGGGTCGTCGCGCGCGAAAACACGGCATACGCTGTTTATGACAGACCCTACACCGACGGACGGACCTCCGAGCTGTGGTACAGAAAACTCTCCGCCTGGCCAACTTACGCGGGAAGGGTTCATTGGTTTACTGAGCGCTATGAGACCGCAAAGATTTACAGCCTGGATATGGGCATCGATGATGACGGCTTCCTGCATGTGGGTTACCACTACAACTGGACAACCGGCGGTCCCCCGCCTTTTGCAGAACGTTTGGAAATACGTTCCAACCGCAGCATAAATCCAGATGGCCAGATGAATCAAATCTGGGTCATTAACACCCAATCAGGCACAGACGAGGACGTCCCCGTGAGTCTGTCGTTTTTTAATGACGGGGGCTTTCAGAATGTTGCCCTGGCATCGGTAGAGCATGAAGGTACTTTGGACTGCATCTTTATATCATTTTGTACGGCTGCTGGCTGTGTTAATAAAGGAGACCACGCAGTGAGTTTGCCCAGCAGTTGGGATACTAAATCGGTGATAAAAGATGTAGAAATCCTCGGGGTCGGCAATTACCTCTATTTAGGCTTTATCGGGGATGACGATACCGCCCCGACCGGCGCGGAACAGGTCTATTACACGTGGGATCCATTTGCATTACCTGTTTCCCTGCTTCAGCCTTCAGCTGGTTCAGCCACCTTTAAATATGATCTGGAAATGACCAGGGTAAACGCACGCCCCGGATCTAGCGCGACCCATTTCCCCATGATGGCTTGGGGTGAGTCTAATATGCTCCTCAATGAATTCTTCGTTTATGAAGGTTTGACCCCAAAAGTGAAGATTTACGAAACCAATTGTATTACCAACCTGCCTATCGGTGAAATCGCATCCAATGGCGTGTATTTCTCCGGTGTATGGGATGACTGCTACAATACGATTTTCTCGACCCAGGCATACATTACCGATCTTCCGCTGGTCGTGAAATAAGCCTGACTGGTATTGGGGGCGGGTTTCTTGCCCGCCTTCTTCTTTTCATTGCTGCTTTTTTACGTTAGGACCCGGCGTGTTGAGCCCTGATCGTTATTCTTGGCGCTGAGGTCTGAAATTTTTGCGCAACTTGGATACAAAATCAGTCTGACTTCAAATAGGAAAATAAGCTTGTCGTAACGGCAAAGTGAGCGTCGCAGCGGTCATGTTTTGTTTGTTATTGCGAGCCCCCACTTTACGACCTATGCCAGACCCTACTTAACAGGAAGGGGCGCGGCAATCTGCCTTTTTCTCTCCTGAAATGCAGACCGCGAGCCGCATGATTCGTCTTTGCGAGCCCCCGTCGAGCGACCCCACGAAATAATACCTATAGGAAGGGGGCGTGGCAATCTGCCTTTAGTTTTTACTAACAATTTCCAGCTTACTTCAAAACCAATCTTCAGCGAGGTCTTTCATTTCGGGATTAATTGACTTTATCAGCTTGTCCTTATACGCCCTGGATCGTGCTTTGATTTGCTTTTCACGATTAATGGCGGACATAATATCACCACCGCATTCGAAGTAAACAAGTTTGTAAACTTTGTATTTACTGGTGAATGCGCTTCCTGTCCCTTGCCTGTGCTCCGCGACTCTGCGTAAAAGATCGCTGGTTACGCCCGTATAGAGCACTCTGTTATCAATAGTAGACATGATGTAAATGCAATTGGTTTCGTTGCCCATTATTCTCAATTTTATCCGTATTTAAGGGCAGACTGCCACGACCCTTTGCCAGACCAAAACATCATTAATGCTCTGAGGCGCTTTGGCAAAGGGTCTCGCAGTGACGGCAAGGCTGGTTCTCGCAGTGACAACACAGCGGGTGGCGCTGTGACGGGATTGAATCCGTCTTTGCGAGCTCCCGTTTTCGGAGTTGCACGAAGTTTGGAATCGCAGGAAGGGCGCGCGGCAATTCGCCTTTATACCTCTGGCATGTTCTCGGGTTTGTCTTGTCACACTCCAGGTTTTAGGCACGATTTCATCGGGTATATAGCCAATATTATCCAGATCCTAGCTGAATAGTTGAATGCAAGTTTTAAAGTGTAGATTGCCGCGCTGTTTTGCTCTGACTGAGATTACTGTCTCCCTACTAGCTTACAGACAGACTGCCATGCCCCCCTCGATCGTATCAAGCTCTTATCCAGGCAAGTAGCGGGGGGCTCGCAGTGACCATAAAGAAGAGCCCGCCTGCAAGGCGGGCTCTCGGACGAACAAAACGATATGGTTTACTTGAACAGCAGTGGAACGTAGATGTTCTTAATGCTTGCGGGGAGTTGAACCACGGCGATCGCGCGTTCCTCCACGGTGCCCATCTGGTTGTTCTCATGCAGGGCAACGTTGGTCAGCAGGTCGGCGCTGCCCTCGTCCACAGTCACCTGGAAGGTGATTGTCTTAACTGCGGACATGAGCACCCAGTCGAAGCAGATGGCCATGCCGTTGCTCAAGTCAGCCAATGCCGCATCATTGTAGGCAAATTTGACGCCCTTGGTGCCGGTGCTATTCTCCACGCCAATGGTCCCTATATCCTTTGGACCAGTGATGTTGTCGTAGGCAATGACCACCTCATACTCGCCAGGGGTATTGTCCACTGCCTTTTGGATATACATTTCAATATCGTATGTCTGAGTCGGTTGACCCTTTACATGGACGTCATCCCATTCGATAACATGCCCGACTGGGACTCCACCAGAGGTCAGGTTTGCCAGGCTTAAGCCCTTATTGGCATCCAAGTCATAGACAGCAACCATATCCCGCCACAACATCGCAATCAGGTTGTTGGGGCTGGCCGGGTTTGGAATGTCCGCGTTGGCGGCTGGTTTAGGACCAAACGCTTCCAGGTACACATAACCATCTTCGGTGATGAGAATGTTATTACCCGAGTTTTGTCCATAGAACTCTATCGCGCTCCCAGGGGCCGCCAATTGCCATGTGCCCTCTCCAGAAACACCAGATTGCGTCTTAATTCCATAACCATACAAATCAACGTACGCCCCGCTGTTTGCCAACGGCATGGCGCAAACCGGGTTGTCTTTGCTTGTGGTCATGGCATAATCGTAACCACCAGACTGAACCGTTCCGTTCCATTGGATTGCATTGGTGCCAGCGTCATAAACCGCTCCCCCGGTAACAGAACCAGGAACATAAGTCACACCCGCCGGCAGAACGTCGTTAATGTCGTAAACAAGCGCGTTGGGGGTGTAGTTCGTAATTTCAATCGTGTAGGTGATGGTATCGCCGGGTTCGGCGCTTGTCACGTCCGCGGTCTTAACCACATCATCCTTTTCGCGGATTACATCCAATTGGGAAATACCAATCCAGACGTCATAATCCGCGTCCGCGTAGACGTCAATCATGCCATACAACCGGTCACCCTCTTCGGTATCCATGTCGTGCCAATAGATATCCATTGAGAATGGCGCCTCTGCGGGGTTGCTTGCCGGGCCGTCGACGGTCATATTCTCAGGGGAGACAGGCGCATAAGGCACGTGCCCAATGGTGAGGGTGATGTCATCCAACGCGGCGCCAGAACCCCTCCAGTTCTGAACCATAATCCAGACATCATAGAAAGGAGCCGGGAAACCCCATTCGGTCAGGTACTCAAAGGCAGTAGCCGTAGCGCTGTGACCGTACTCCTCATTTTCCTGCGGTTTTCCATCTCCGTTGAGGTCAAAGCCCCAGTAAAGGTCAAGGTCCAGCGCGGTGGTAGCGGTAATTTCCGCCACAAGCCGGGCAGCGCCCTCATCCATCGGGACTACGGTGTACCAGACCTGAGAGAGGTTGTCGTAGGGGTCGCTGTTGGTGGGGTCTTCGGCAAGCTGAATCTGGTTCTTTTCGCCCTTCACCCAACCGTATTTATCCACAGTCAGCTCGGTAATTTCCACAGCCAGCAAATCTTCGAGCGTATCACCGCCAGTATCACGGTGGGTTACAAACTTAGCCAGCGCGGGCAGGTTGCCAGCCGCAGGCAGAACCGCGGCAGGGATAGCCACGTCGGAGATGGGTTTCCCTGTCGGGACGGACGTTAAGGCGATATCATCTACCACCCAGGCATCCGCGTCATCACCCTGATAACGGAAGGCGAGGTAAACAGTCTTTCCGCTATACGCGCCGAGAGGAACCGTGTGTTGAGCCCATGCTGTCGTAGGGTTGTCAAATTCAGCCAATTCAACATAATCACCATCTGCCGGGTTGGAACTGCCTTCAGAGATCCACAACCCATGATACATGTACCAGGTAGGATATCGAGTTTGCTCCCAGAAGGAGAAAAGCTCACCGCCGGTAAGGGTGATAGCCGGAGAAACCAACCAACCATCCTGGTCTTCTCCAGGGTTGCTATATAAGTGCCACGCACCCGCTGAACCAGTGTGCTTATAAAGAGTCGTTCGAGCCCAGTTTGGAGACACACCATCCATATCAAAAACCTGCCAGCCTGTCGGTGGGAAGGTGGTGGATTCAAAGCCTTCGGATAAGAGCACAACCGGAGCGCCGCCAGCAAAGGTGCTGTCGGTCAGGAATTCAATGTTCCCAAAAATCCAGTCACCGGGTTCGTAAGCCGAAACATCCGCGGTGATGGTGATTTTCTGGGTCGCGCCGGGATTAATCGTGAAGCTGGACGGCGCAACCGTTATCCACGCCGGAGCGTTCACGGTGTAAGTCGCAGGCATATCAGCCACGCTGGTAAAGGTGCGCGTCCAGGAGCATTCGCCCACGCAAGTGCTGTTATACACGCTCGCAATGTTTAGCGACTTAACATCCCCACCCAAAGCCGGATCAGCAGCCTCGTAATTCCCGATGGTCTCATCCATCACCAAGCCCGTCAGACCAGCCAGCTCAAGCTGCACACGCCCAGCGCCAATGTCAAACGGGTCGGCAGCGGTGGTTTTATCTTCTTTCAGCAGATAGTCGTAGGCCGTCAGCATCAGCGCGGACTTAATTCTGGAAGCAGACCAGGTCGGGTGCAGCGCCTTAAGCAGCGCGGCGGAGCCGGCATCGTGCGGGCTTGACATCGAGGTGCCCTGCATCAGTTCAACTTCGTACTCGGGGCTGGGAGCAATTGTTCCGTCCGCGACAGCAGCCAGAATCTCTAAGCCGGGGGCGGCGATATCAGGTTTGAGCACGTCAAAAGTGTTGTTCGGCCCGCGGGAGCTGAAATTCGCCATAATATCAGCATAAGCGTTGGAATGAAGGTCGCCAAATGCTGAAATGCTGACCGTATCATCCATCGCGCTGCCCACCCAGGCGGCAATCGCGTCGCCAGTCGTGCCGGGGATATCCAGCATAACGCCGGGGATAGTCGTGCCCGAGACGCTCATCGCGCCGGGAGGATTCGTGTTTGTAAAAATCAGTACGCCAACGGCGCCCGCGTCAGCTGCGTTATTGATTTTTTCGGTGAAAGTACAGCTGCCGCGTTTTACCAAGGCAATGCTGTCTGTAAAGAAACCAGCCGGATAGGCATTGCAGCCGAACTCATTACCCAGATCTTCGCCGGAATACTTGACTGCTTTGTCCACGACCGCGGTAGTGAAAGGAATTTCACCGGCGAGGGTGGTGATGCCCTGATACAAGGGGTTGGAGAAATCCACCGTATGCGTAAACTTGCGGTTGTGTGAGGTAGCAGCCGTGCTGAGCACCCAGGGCGAGCGGTGCGCGACGGTCCCGGCAGCTGGTCCGCTGTTGCCGGCGGAAGTTGAAACGGTAATGCCAGCCGCGGTCGCGTCAAGGAACGCCAATTCGACGGCATCGTTATAGGGATCTTCCCCACCAGAGATGGAGTAGTTAATCACATCCACGCCGTCCAGAATAGCCTGTTGGACAGCCGCGACAGAATCATCGCCCGCGCACTGACCGCCGGATGGGGTTGGATAGCACACGTCATAAGCAATGATCTGCGAGTGCGGCGCGACGCCAGAAATGGTGACCGGAACACCAAAGAATTCCACGTCCACTGTGTTACCGGCAACCGTGCTGGCTGTATGCGAACCGTGACCGTCCGAGTCTTCCGGGGTAACCGTTTCGGAAGGCGCGTCGTGCGTGTAGCTCCAGGCGCCAACCAATTTATCATTACAGGCGTCCTTGTAATCAGGGTCACCGCCTGTTGAGGCGCAAACACCCAGATAGTCGCCGGCCCAGGTATAAACGTAGCCGTCTGCGGGGGTGTCGCTAAAAGAGGGGTGGTCAAAGTTGATGCGCTGTCCAGGATGCCAACCAGCACACCCTCACCCTTGGTTCCAAGCGCGTCCGGAACGGCGCTGCCGGTCCAAATACCATCGGCGCCAATCCATTTGGGACCCGCATCGGTATCCAACGTGTAGTCGCGGTCTTTCAGGACTTTGCGGATGCCGGGCATGCCTTCCAGGTTTTTAGCTTCCTGAGCGCTCAGCTCAACGGAGACGCCGTTCAGAACTACGTCATAAATATAGCGGACCTCGATGGAACGCCCCAGCAGATTCTCAGCCTTGAAAAGCACAGACTGGCGATTGACAGCCAGGCTGTTCAAGTAGTTTTGGCCCTCAATGCTGTTGATTCCCACGCCGCCTTTGGCGCGGCTGAGCGAAGCGCCTTCAAAAAGGACAATATATCGCGAGATTTCTGCCTGGTCGACAACGTCGTCCGCCTCGACAAGTGAATATTTCTCGACCGGTGTATGACCGGTGGGGACCAGATCGCTGCGCCCGGGTAGGCCGCCCTGGGCTTCGACGGTGTTCAACCGCAGGCCGCTGACCGGGGAGGCGATCATCGCCAGAACAAGGCTTTTTTCACAAATTCTGGCTAATATTGGCTCTCACAAGCGGCAGGTTGAGTTCAATTTCGTCAATAGGAACTGTTGGAATGCGAAATTTCAACACCGCGGACGCAAATGAAGCGCGGCACCCAAATCGCGCGCGGATTACGCTCTCCATAGCTCAGTGAAACGTTGTGCGCGCATTGTTCGCGGGAAAGCCATTCCAGGCGATCTCCAAACAAATCCTCAAAACTTTGCGTGACGCGCACGTTATAGGGCACCGTCACGCTGCCGTCCTTGCGCAGCAGCAGCGCGCCAAACCGCGAACTTCCCGTGAAGATTCCGGCGGTCGGGTTAACGATGTTCATATAATGGATATAAGGGATATACAGGATGTCTTCCTCACGCGGGAGAGCTGCCAGCTCCTCCAGACTGCCAACCTCTTTTTCGCCGCCCGAGAGCACAAGATTGTTGTGATAAACAGAATGACCGGTTGCTTCCCTTCCGAACTCATCCGCGTCATCCTGGCTCCAGAAGAACGCTTTCAACACGCCTGCTTCAAAGAGCGGGAAGCGTTCCCGGCGTTTGCCCGTCAGGTCATGCGAGACCGGATAGGTTGCCTGGCAGCGCGGGTCATCCGTCAGCGTGAACCGGGGTGAAAAGACAGGCTGTCCAATTTGTTCTTCTTTCAGGAAAGAATAGCCACGCTTCATCATCCCGCCGTTAGGTCCGACCCAATTGAACATATCCAGCACATCCCCCACTGCCGCGGCGCCAAACACTACGGTGTACTTACCCAGGGGCAGCTGGACAGCCGGGTTTTCGCTGTATT
>Ga0255342_1004168_pt1 | contig 15105 bp, 22 predicted proteins | sample wastewater_treat_3_FD_192416 | JGI IMG/M metagenome (GOLD analysis project Ga0255342, IMG submission 192416) | Wastewater microbial communities from Lulu Island WWTP, Vancouver, Canada - plant14 | ecosystem: Engineered > WWTP > Wastewater > Unclassified | place: Canada: Vancouver, British...
GCTTCTTGCCCATTCTGTTCAAGAGCATACTTGAGGGAGTAACACTCCCTCAAGAACTCACAGTTTTCTGGTCCATATGGCCCATACTCAAGATTAGATTGTACTACTAACCACTTATTCTTCTTCATCAAAGTCTATCCAATCAACAGCAGGTTCTTTGCGTTTGCATAAACTAACTGCTTTAACAAGATAAGACCTATACCCAGATTTCAGATATTCAACAGCGAGTTTCTGCGCTTCTTCAAGTGTATAATGCTTACCTTCCCAACCTTCTGGTACAACCAAATAAAACTCTTTCATAAATACTTCCTCCTTTTAGTTTTTTATTTCTTCCATATCAAATATGAAATCTAAAACAGTCATTTCTGCTGGTGTTAGCTTAATATCAGCAGCAGTAAACTGATTAATAGATATTGTAAATACATCAAATTCAACATCCATTTCAAGGAACTCCTTAAACTTATCATTAAATTCATCCCTAGTTTCTTCTTTCAGTTTAATTTCAATCTCACTAAGCATTACTATTTTACCATTTTCATCTCTTTCAGCAAATTCATCAATGAGCTTTTGTCTAGAAACATTGAGTATTTCTACTTCCCTATCAATAGTTTTTAGATTTTTACTTAAACCATAAGCAATTTTAACAGGCAGTGGAAGATTGGATAATCTTTTTACTACATTACTTATTTGATACATTTCCTGAGCCTTAACTTTTTTTAACATTGAATCCTCCTTTACATCCCTTTGCTTATAGCAGTAGAATAGTTGTGGTTAAAGCCACTCCATACATAGCTACCAAAGCTTAGATTATATAGTTTATTCTTTCTTATTAAGAAAGATAAAATACTCATATCATGCCTATGTTCTTTAAATTCAGGTCTAGTGCTACCACCTATGCCATTTAAAACATCTATATTTGAAGCATACTGGATATATTCGTCAAATACTATATTTGCCACATCATGTCTAAAATCAAAGGCATATAATCCACCATAGCATTGTGTCATAGCTTTAGCAAAATCAATATCACAGCCCATAGCTTCAAGTGTTATATCTGCTGTCCATTCAGCTTCTATTGATTTTGAAGCGTCAAATGTTAATACCCCAATTTCTTCAACCAAATCAAAGTACATCTGTGGGTTTTTTAAAAATATAGTAGAACTATCACACCACATTACTTGGTCATAACCTTGTTCCCTAGCAAACTGCATTGTATAAGATTTAAATTGATAGTTAGCTTCTTTATGGGGTTTACACTCACCATATTTTTCATTACACCCCCACCCCTCATACTGGTGTAATGTAATGTTTTGTGGTAAAAATGCAGAAACAATATAATCTTTAATTAAAGGACTCCATACAAGTATATCACCAATATACCCAACATCTTTTAGTGAATTTATAAGTCGTTTAGTTCCAGCAACATAATTTTCTCTACCTTCACTGAATACATTGACAATGCATCTTTTCATTTATATTCCTCTAAAAAAAGTTTTAATGATTCCCAAGTAGCAATATCACAATCATACATTAAACTTGGTGTATCATACCTAGATTTATAATTTTTTATTTCATCTATTATCAGATTTTTTGTATGAATATCTATATCATTAACATGTTTCCTTATTATTTCTGCTATCCATGAAGGCATGTAGCTATGTCTGCCTAATGCATAACGGAATGAACAGATAATTAAAGCTTTGAAATCATTTTTGTCTAGCTTCATTTTTTTCTTCCTTTGGGGAATAAAGTCTACAATCACCATCACTATTCTTAACAGAACGGGTATAATCCCAGTATGTATTAGAATACTCATTGTATACTGTACAACTATCATGCGAGTTATAATTCCATTTACAGTTTTTACAATAAACTTTTTCTGTATTCATACTTCAACACCATCCTCTCTTGCTTTTTTAATAGCACATTTGTAGCATCTATATTCTGGAAATTCATCTTTAGTCTTATCATACCCTCTACGTAATACTAATCTGAATCCATATTCTTTTCTACCACAATCAAAGCATACATTTTCTTTCTTAATTTCCCATAATGGATTAAGAAATTTAGAAGTAAATATAAACTTATCTATAAAAAAGAATATTATAGCACCCACACAGTTAGCTATAAATGTAGCCAATATTTCATTAGTGATTAAATAAACAAATATAGCTAGTACAGGTGTTGATAATTGCCACCGTAATGCGTATATTAAAAATCTTTTCACTACCACCCACCTCTAGCAACTACCACATTTTCTCCATTCTGATACAAAAGTTTCCTAAATCCAGCTTTATACAAATAATCATTTATTTCTTTAGTATTATATGTATACTCAATACATAACAGTTCAGTTTTAGTTTCATCAAGATTTATCTGTTTTAATATTTCATAATCCATACCTTCTGTATCTATGCTTATAAAATGGTAAGGCTGATAGTGCTTACTATAAAAGCTATCCCAACTAATACATTGCACATAAGTTTCTTTATAATCTTTCTGATAATTTTTCCATTTATCATAATGTAATCTGTTAGCTGTAGCTACTGCACCAGTTGAATCATAAAATTTTAATATTCCATCATAATCAGCTATTGCTGCATTAACTACTTTAACTTGTGGGTCATTTTTATAGAATGTTGCTATAGTTTTATAACAAACTTCTGATGGTTCAACTAAAACAGCACTCCACCCACTTAATATCAATGCCCTGCTATTGCTAAAAGTTTCTGGATGATACGCTCCTATTTCTAGTACAGTCCCTTTTCTATTTCCAAAAAACTCAAAAATAATCTGTTCTTCTTCGGATTGTGAATACATTAAACCCCCTTAATAATATTGCCAGTCACCATTTAATTTTCTTATTTTTACTCCACTCATTCTTATTAAGTATTCTGATACAGAATCATAGTATTTATCTTCTTTACATACTATTTCTGCTACACCAGCATTAATTATTTCAATTAAACAATCTTTACAAGGTATTCCACAATTCATATACATTGTAGCACCTTTAACACATACACCATGTCTAGCTGCATTTATTAATGCATTACGTTCTGCATGTCCAGCAACACACCACTCAAGACCTTCACCTGATTTATACCCTAAAGCGTGTCGTGGGCAACCCATCCATATATATCTAGGTTTATCCACCATTTCTTTTGTTTTAATAAAACCTATTGTTTTTTCTTCAAAAAATATTTGTTTGTTTTCTTCAATAGATTTTATTTCATCAAGAAAAGCTTGGTCATACAATCCTCGTAATTTACAGTCAGGTACACCTCTTGGTGGCCCATTATAACCGGTAGCTATGATAGATTTATCTTTAACTAGAATAGCCCCAATTTGTCTTGAATGGCATTTGCTGTTAGTAGCTATTACATTGCAAATATCAAGATAATATTTGTCCCAAGTCATATTAACTATCTTCTCCTTCTTCACTTTGAGGGTACATTATACCCCTTTTGCTCCCAACCGCAGCTAAAGGTAATTTTAGTTGGTCTATTTGACCTTCTACCTGAAGTCGTTTTTTTGATAGTTCACAGTATTTTCTATCTATATCAATTCCAATACCTTGTCTCCCTGTTTCCAAACATGCAAGCAACGTTGAACCACTTCCGAGAAATGGGTCGAGAATCTTATCGCCAACATAGCTAAAAAGCTTTATACAACGTCTTGGTAGTTCAATAGGGAATGGGGCCGGGTGCCCTATCCTTTTTTTGCTTTCCCCATTAAAACTCCAAACACCGTTTGTCCACTCCATAAATTCTTTTTTAGTTATATCTGATTGCCTGCTGCCACCTGTTTTTTTCCATTCTTTTTTGTAAAGTACAACGATTACTTCAACGGGTGCTATTACATATGGGGCAGCCGCAGAAAGCCACGACCCCCAAGCTGTTCTCCTTGAAATATTTTGTTCGTTCCAGATAATTGTAGAATGATATTTAAATCCAACTTTTTTTGCAATTGTTGTGATATCGGCGCATACGCTCTGTTGGCCACCTTTGTTTTTGTCTAACGGTATATTAAGGCAAAATCTCCCATCATTCTTAATAAAAGAGTAACAAACGGAAAGCCACTCTTCTGTGAAAGATAAATAATCGCTGTAAGACATAGTATCATTATGTGAATTGTATTGTATGTCAACATTGTATGGCGGAGATGTAACGATTAAATCTATACATTCTTCTTGGATACTTTGTATTTTTAATATATTTGCATTATATATCCATATGTTATCTCTGTGAAAAAATAATTCCTCACTTTGCTGTATAGTTGGCGTTGATATATAATCAATTTTATCTTCGTTTACCGCAATAGCAGTTTTTTTATATTTGCTTGGATTCTGAGGGGCTTCAAATTTTTGGCTTTCTCTTAAATATTTTTCAATTTGCTCCCTGTTGAAACGACGTTGCCCACCAGGCGTTCTCGATGAAATAATTAATCCCTGTTTTTCCATGCGATAAATAGTGGCAGGACTAATTCCCAGATATTGTGCTGTATCTTTTGTTGTAAGAAATGTTTTTTCTTCCATGAAGTTATCCTCTGAATTTTAATTTACCTCTAAGAGACGTTACAGCATTAGTCAACACTTGTCAATTAATTTGCACAAAACTGCCCTAATTTTGCTGTGAATAGGTATCGGAAAAATATCCAGCCTCTTCCTAATACGCATTTTGCGTACAAATCATTTGTTTTCTGCTCACCTTTTTGAACAGATGTAACTAATCGATATTATTAATCCTCGCAACAGCGTTTTTGAGGGGGTTTTCTGCTCACCCACTTCCTTGACGAATTACAATGGGCGGTGCCGACTCCAATGTCTTGGAGCGGCTTGTAGATGAAGCGGTCAGGAAGGGCAGGAAACAGGCTTGAGGGTTGTTTTTGACACCAATGGAATAGAATAGGCCATCCCTTCAAAGAAAAACAATCCTGGGTCAATTTCAGGCAATGGATTTAGGTGCCTCCCTTGAATTGACATTGTAACGATTGTTCTCTATACTAAATTACATAATTACATAAATACAGCAACAAGGAGGAAGACACGCAATGCCCTGGGCAAAAGTATTAAGAAGCGGTCAAGTCACCTTTCCGAAAGAGGTAAGGGAGTCGTTGAATCTCAAAGAGGGTGATATTGTTGATTTCCGAATCAAAGGTTCTGAAGTAACAATCCGACCCAAGGTTATGGTTGATAAAGAGAAGGTCGACGTTTGGAAAATGTTGGATGATATTCATAACAAGATGAAAGGGACAGATCCGGAGAAAATTGAAAAGCTCATCGAGGAAGCTATCAGAGAGGTACGAAAGGGAAAGATAAACGCCAAGGCCCAAAAGAAATGATCAAGGTTGTTTTAGACACCAATGTTGTGGTAAGCGCTTATTTGGTGCCGACAGGAAAACCGGCTGAGATTTTATCATTGGCAAGAAAGGGCAAAATCCATATTTTCCTGTCTCGTGAAATCCTTGACGAAATTCAACAAACCCTTTTGAGCCCGAAGTTGAGGAAAATCCACAAGAACACGCCGGAGCAAATAAGTCTTTTTATTAGGGCTTTTAGTAAAGCTGCAACTGTCACACCGGGCATAAAACCAGTAGATTTTATCGAAGATGACCCGGACGACAATAAAATATTGACATGCGCGCTGGAAGGCAGGGTTGACTATATTGTGTCCGGGGACCATCATTTGACCGATTTGCAATCCTTTCAAGGCATTTCTATCGTCAATCCGCACATGTTCCTGCAGGTCATAAGGGGGCTGTTTTTTTGAAAAGGATAGCCATATACGCCAGGGTATCAACCGACCGGCAATCCGCAGAATCCCAGCTTAACGCCCTTCGGGAATACATAGATAAAAGGGCATGGGCAATATCCAAAGAATACATAGACGAGGGGTACACCGGGTCCACCACAAAGCGGCCGGCATTTGCCGCAATGATGGCGGATGCAAGAAAGCGAAGCTTTGATATTCTCTTGGTCTACAAATTAGACCGCCTAAGCCGATCCCTTAAGGACCTGATAGCAACCCTCGATGATCTTCATTCCCTGGGCATTGACTTCATATCCTACGACAACGGCCTTGACACCACCACACCAACCGGCAGGCTCATATTCAACGTTGTAGGCGCTGTTGCAGAGTTTGAAAAGGATATAATAAGAGAACGGGTAAAGGCAGGGCTGGAGAATGCGAAGCGCAAGGGCAAGCTTTTAGGCCGACCTCCCCTGTCTCCTCGCCTGCTCGCCCAGGCAAACCAATTGCGCAAACAAGGTTTGTCTTTTCGCAAAATCGGTTTACAATTAGGAATCCCGGAATCAACGGTTAGAATAAATATTAATAAAAGAAGTCTTGAGGGATTTGTTTAGAACTACAAAAACAATAAAACTTAGGAACATGGAAAAATTATTATGTCCGTGTTAAGATTAGACTATTTAATTTACTAGGGGGTCAATGTGAAGAACAACGGCTGGGGCGGTAAGGATAGCGACTGGGTTCTTAAGAAATTTTATATGGGGCTACGCCACCAGAGAATATTTAGGATTTCCGATATTCAAGGTCAAATGGTAGACGCTGTTATATCCATGAGAGGAAAGGGACCAGTCCCCGCCAATTGTTTTTTACAAATTCAGAGAAACGATTTTTTAACAGTCAAGCTGACGGACAATGAAGAATCTATTTCTCTAACCATAAATTCTGACGGTCTTATTGTTATGGTAAATCTCGATGAAGATAATCCTATTACAGTTGAGCAGGTTGAGGAAATATTCTCGGCAATAGCGACGGTTGTGGTGCCGATGACGGAGGCTAAAGACAAGATAACCCGACTTGGCATTGTCCATGAGTATGAGCGACAGGGGTTTGAGAATTCGGCAAAAACCATGTTTTCCGATTATCTCAAGTTTGACCTAAAGGGTGTCCCTGACAGCCTGCACCTGCGTTTCGCATTAAAAAACCCCACAGAGAGAGCACTTATAAGCCTTGGCAAGAAGGGAGATTATAAGAATGTTATATTCACTCTTTCCTCACGACGCGAGAAAGAAGACCTCGAAGAAGCGGTCAAGGAAGAGGTGGAGGCAAAAGAACAGAGCCCACCCACAGTGGTTACGGCGAGCATTGATTATCAGTTATACTATGTTCCCCAAGTATCATTGAAGAATGTAAACATTAAAGGCCACTTGTCCGAAAGCAAAACATACATAGAAAAACTCAAGGAGACAGGGGCGGTCTTGAGACAGTAATGACGAAACATAAAAATAAATTTAAGCGTGGGCCATCGAGAGAGGACCAACTCTCAAATTATCAGGCAAGTTTACTGAGAAGGCGTGTTTCAGATACTGTACGGCTCCCTTATGATGACAACACTTCGGGTACTGCTGATTATAGACCGCCCGGGGGCACTTATTACTCTGCATTAGTGCCAGCAAATGGCCCGCCCACCTTTATTTCCAAATATTTTAAGGAGATATTGTCGGTTATCGGCCTACTCATTACTTTGATTGTAATTGTTAGTGGGGTAGTTTATAAATTCGGCACCCTTGAAAAGAGTGTTGAATATATACAAAAAACTGTTGCAGAACTAAACATAAGAATGAATAAAATTGAAGATAAAGTTAATAATAGTGTAAAGAGGGAATAATATTTTTAATGCCCCTGCTCTCAAACTGCCCTCGATGATAAGGATGAAAATAAAAAATATTTGTTTTTTTGATGATTTTCTATATCTATTGGATTGTTCCAACAAAGGCCGAAAACTCTCATAGGCTTTTTATGAAGTCTTTAAATGGGGTAACCCCAATCATCGGGCAAGATAATGCTCCGTAATGTCCGCCCGCTCATGGCCCATCTCCCAACTAACTTCCTGCAATCTCTCTTCGTAAGTCATGCTCGTATGTTCTTGCAGTTCCTCCATGCGTTCTTCTGCGAAATTCCATCTCAAACCATGCGAGCCGGTATAATCTTGTCCTGAAGCTTCGGCGGCATCTTTCAGGATCTCTCTATACTCATTTTTATCGAAGTGCATATTGCTGCCGTTTTCCTGAAGAACCCTCTCTACCGCATGGTACGTTTCCACTGAAACCGATATTTCCCTCTCTTTGCCGCCCTTGCCTTCGACTTCTATCCACCCCCGGAATTCTCCTGTGTGCTCATCCATACGAATGCCGCGGAGATCGTTAGTCTCAACGCGCCACACCTCGTTAAGACGCGCGCCTCCCTCGTATTGGACCTGTGCAGCAGTTCTATAAGCATCGTTTTCTATTGCATTGATAAGGGCAGTCGGGTTCTCGTATGCCCGCGTTTCAGCCGATCTGTCAAGCACTTCCATCGCTTCTTTACGAACATCTTGTATGACCTCCCGGAAGCTGTATGTTGCATCCTTGCCCGCTCGATCGGCGTACATATTCATGGCATTTTCAAATTTTGACATTGCCGCCGCCTCGCGCTGAAAGGTTGAATACTTAATTCCGTCCGCTATCCTGGACTCAAGAAACGCCCTCACATGTTCGCCCCGCAGAGTTTCCACGTCTCGGATCCCCAGATTATCTTTAATCCACTGGCAAGCCTGATGCCACGTATCTTTGTACACTTGCGCCGTTCCATAGCTATAAATATTTAGCGCCTTGCCCATATCAGCCCATGTCCGGGCACCCTCGCCCCTGGCAACCTCTTTTTCGGCGTGTTTAGACGTTCCGGGCGCAAATATCCCCGATTCCACAAATATCTTGTTTACTTGAAAATTGATACTACCTCTGATTATTTCACCTTTCTATCTTATTAATCTTGAGTAAACCCGCGTTTTAATCCTGACGCTACAGGTGCATTTTTTTTAAACCTTAATGCATAAAAGGTAATACGCTTTTTTGTGCACTGCGTATTATGTGCCGTTCGCCGAATCCTTTGCGGTTCGACAAGGGGAAGCCCTGTGAGCTTTGACCCCACCCCGATTTTGTGCCTCGGACGGCCGATTGCTTAGCTAAAGATTTGCTAAGCCACACTTAACACACATCCACGGGGATTGTGGCGCGTTAAGTCAACAACGAGACGATAGAAATAACAGTTGTTTATATTATATACAGAATTTTGCAGTTGTCAATATCGCTTTTGGTAACAAAAGCGATATTTTTGTATTATTTAGTTATTTCATTTAGTTGTGATTAATTAATTTAATATTATTCTAATATATTGCGTTATATTTATAAATATGATATATAAATTATATGCTACTGTCTGATAACTTAAAAAAGAAAATTATCAACTGGTTTGCAAGGCAACCCGAGCAAATAAAATTAGAAATTATCAAAAGGCAAAGGGATTTATATTTTAAGTTCCGGGAACAAAGCAAAGACAAAGCGCCCGAACAGCTTACCCTTGAAAGCTTCTATGTAGTTTTATATACGGCATGGAAAACCGAGTATATCGGAGCAATAAAAGAGAAAGACCATGATCTTGAAAAGATCAGAAAAAAGATAGTCGAACGGCTAAAAAGGCATAAAGCTAAAAAAAAGCAAAAGAAGCAAACAAAACTACAGCAACTGGAAAAATACGACAGCGATATAAAACTTATGAGGCAAGAAGGCTTATCCTATCAAAAAATAGCTGATTACCTGGAGGAAAAATACAAGCTTAAAGTCCACCTTACATATATCAAAAAATATCTTGAGGAGCATCCTTAATGTTGGAAATGGTCCTGCTGATTGCATCAATGATTGTCTCAGGCTTTTTTGTTTTTAAAGCATGGGGTTACCATGACAAAAAGAAAGAGCAAGCAAATCTCGAAGCGGAAGAGATAATAAACAGCGCAAAGGCAGAAGCGGATAAAATAATTAAAAAGGCAACGCAGGACGCCAACATAATGTTGCAGGAACTAAAATCAAAAGAAGCGGAGCTAAATAATAAACATAAGGAATTATCTCAACGCGAACTAGATCTTAACCAAACAAGAAATAATTTACTGAACGCGCAAAAAGCAATCGAGAAAAAAATCGCCAGACAGAACGAATTCATAAATAAGATTAAGCATATTATTATGGGTGAAAAAAAATATAAGTACGACCTGCAAAAATGGCTCAGAAAGATATTTATGGAGTATGAAGCATGAACATCAGTGAATTACGATACGACACAATTATTGTAAAACAACACGATATAAACATTAATAGATTTAGGGTTATTTTTGATGAAGTTATTGTAAACATCAATGTTTCCTATAACGCTTTTAAACATACAGCAAAATCAACACAACATGGATATATTTTAAAAGGCATCTATTCCTCTGCTTGGGAGCTTGTTATCGGTGACTTAATTGATTTTGCTAAATTCCTTTCAATAATGCAATTATTTTTGAAAAACCAACTGCCTAATGGGCAACATAAAGTTAATGAGAGATTAATGTTAATGAGAGACAGACTTGTTAATGAGGAAGTCCTCACGATGTTAATTGATAAAAAGAAAATGGCGGATTTTGGAAAAATAGATATACAGCACTATGTAAACATACTGAACAAGCTTTTCAATAAACTAATATTAGCTCCTCCCGTTGAAGATTAGAAGGGATCACGGCAACGGGTAGACGTTGTGATTTGCAGGTCAAACCCTTGCCAAAGGAGTGGACATAGCCCACACACTTTTTGAGTTTTCAACATCGCTAATTATTGGAACTTATATTTATAGTCCTTTTAGTCCTTTTTAAAACCTTTTAAACCTTTAGACGGCTTGTAGCGCTTTGCTGGTCAACGGTTTGCGGGCGACTGCATCGGCCATAACCCGAAAAATCATCGGCCATAACCCGAAAAATCATCGGCCATAACCCGAAAAATCATCGGCCATAACCCGAAAAATCATCGGCCATAACCCGAAGCAAGGAGTTACTTTTTGAGGGCTTTTTTTCTTTCTGCTGATTCGGATTTTCTCACGAGCTTTATAATGTCCTGCGATATAAATTTGCTCTCTTTTGTCAGGATCGCTTCTTTAATAAGCTGTCTTATCGCCTCTTTAATGCCCTGTCTGATATGAAAGTGTGCTTGTTCGAGATTTAAATTTAACGAAGCGCCCAAGGTAAGAAAATGCCCTTGCCAGGTGTTGTCCCGATGGCTTAAAACAAAACGATGCAAGGCCTTTGAGATAGGCGACTTTAAGCGCATACGCTGTTCTATTTCAATGAGCGTGAAGTTGCCCTTCATATATATTTCGTAGAAATAGGGGTTAAGCGTTATTTTGAGTTCTTTTGTCTCATGGTTCCATTCGGCGTATGTCAGTATGTTAGAAAGATATTCTTTTTGTATTTTATTATCCCGGAATATTATTAGGTTAAACCCGGATACGTTAAGTAGTTTCAATGCCCGGTGCACGCGCTTGTATTCTAATTTGTTGGGCTTGGGGCCTTTTATAAGCCTCAGCAGCGGATAAAAAGGACCCTTATAAGTATATGTGTCCTTGCCGTCTGCCGTCGTTTCGCTTCTTTTGTTTTTGTTGTTGAGTAACGCAAGAATGGCCATAAGAACATCTTCTTCATATGTGCTGAGCTTAGGGCCGCAAAACTGTATTTCGCCCCATGCGCTTTTCATAATTATCATATCCTCTATGAATGCCCGTTCTTTAATCTCGTTTCTGTTAATGGGAAAAAAGGGCGAAATCCTGCATAGATCTGTCGGCATGGGGCAAACCGGCAACCACATTTGCGTTCCCCCTGCTTTTGCATCAGTAGGCACGCTTTTTTTTAATTCTTCGGCAGTTTGCAGAGCTTCTTTTTCTATGGTGGTTTTTTCGAATATATTCTCAAACAGTTTTTGAAGTTTAGGGTCCTTAATGGACTCAAGCACCCTTTGCTTTGCTTCGTCCGGCGATTCAGATATGGCCGGGCTTTCTGTTTTCTTCATGCTCCCCCCTTGCCTGCATTTATAAAATTCCTTTTTCTGCCAACATCTGCCTGACCAATGTTGAAAAAGGAATCCCGATCTTATCGCAGTAAGACTGTACCTTTTCTTTTTGCTCGGCCGTGAGATATGAGGCCATTAACTCGCTCGCCTTTGCCTCTTTCTTTTTTCTGCCGCCCCTGCGTTGATTTTTTGAGTTTACCAGATCGGCGTTGTTAAGAAATCTGTTTACGCTATGCGTTTCTTCCAGGTCGTCAATTTTGTGAATTACGGGTTTTTGAACAGTCATTTATCACACCTCCTGTATTATTAAATAATGCATTTAATATGCATTTTTTATGCATATTAAACATGTTTACAAATATTAACAATTTCTTTTGTAAGCTGCTGTACTTCGTCGGCTGCCTTCCCTTTTCTGTCAAGCTCGGTTACCCCAAACCCGCCGGCGTATGCTTTCTTAAAATCTGCCCTGTTGTGAATTACTGTTTTGAAGAGATTCAGGTACGTGGGGTTTTCTTCAATGTATTCCCGAACTGTTTTTGTGATCCCTTTGCTTCGGGCATCGGCATTATTTATAACAACATTTGTTTTTATGTTGATTTTGAGGGTTTCGCTTGCCTCTTTTAATATTCGTTCAAATTTCTGAAGCCCGAAAAGTTCAATCTGTGAAGGCGATACGGGAGTAATAATCAGGTTTGATTTTATAAGAGCAAGGCGGTTGTTTTTGCTGTCGAAGCCCCCGGAATCTATGATAAGCGTTTTTGAATTGAGGTACTGTTTCAAAATCAAATCGATCTCGCTTTCTTCGTCGCACGAAAAACAATTAAGGGGATTGAGGCCGTTAGCTTTCCTGATTTTATTGAAAAGAATACAGGAATGCTGGTTGTCAAGGTCAAGGATGTCTGCTTTCAGAGATACGGCCAAATTAATGGCTATGGTACTTTTCCCTACCCCGCCTTTTTGGTGAGCTACATTTAAAATCATGTATATTTAACCCCCTTAAAATGCATAATATATATATTTATTATTAATAAAATATGTATTATATATAGTCAACAAGTATTTTGTGGAAATATTTAGATATTTAAAATTTGATAAGCAAATCTGCGTAAGAACATTGCTAATATTTTTAAAAAAACGGTGATCATTAACATCATTTGTAGAACCCTTATGTGCCAACAATCTAACTTCATTATCTAAACATAAAGATTCTTTTGTCCGCTCTTGTTTTATTTTGTTTTTCCATTAGGTCTTTCAATGTGTCCGTTTATCTTGTGTTTGTCATAAACATCAAAAACATCTTTGCAAAATTTTATTATGCTATCATCTTTGTTAGATATCGCTTTTTCATAAAGTTTAATAAAATAGCGTTTGCCAGCCTCTGTTTGAGAGTAGTTTTTCTTTATAAGATTGTGTTTTGTACACAGTGTTTGACCATTTCCAACAGAATTATCGCCGCCCTTGTCTTTAGGCTTGATGTGGTCAGCGCATATTTCCACTCCATCTTTTTGTCCTCTACCGCATACAACACATTTATAACCATCTCTTTCAAAAATCATCTTTTTAACTTCGGGAGTAAAATCAAATAGCTCAGAGTCCATTATATGGTCTGGGTCGTAGCGGTAAATTCCTTTTGCAACCTTAATGAGTTTTCCTTCTTGGTGAAGCTTGCGAATAGCTCTCCACGGGTCTCGTGGGGGCTCATTATTATATTCCAGATATATTTTAGTAACATGATCAACAACGGGACCATGTTTAAGATCTTTTTTTGGGTTTTGCTTAAAGTAATCCATGATTAATTCACTTATACTTTTAGTCATCTTTTGCTCCCAACCGCAGCTAAAGGTAATTTTAGTTGGTCTATTTGACCTTCTACCTGAAGTCGTTTTTTTGATAGTTCACAGTATTTTCTATCTATATCAATTCCAATACCTTGTCTCCCTGTTTCCAAACATGCAAGCAACGTTGAACCACTTCCGAGAAATGGGTCGAGAATCTTATCGCCAACATAGCTAAAAAGCTTTATACAACGTCTTGGTAGTTCAATAGGGAATGGGGCCGGGTGCCCTATCCTTTTTTTGCTTTCCCCATTAAAACTCCAAACACCGTTTGTCCACTCCATAAATTCTTTTTTAGTTATATCTGATTGCCTGCTGCCACCTGTTTTTTTCCATTCTTTTTTGTAAAGTACAACGATTACTTCAACGGGTGCTATTACATATGGGGCAGCCGCAGAAAGCCACGACCCCCAAGCTGTTCTCCTTGAAATATTTTGTTCGTTCCAGATAATTGTAGAATGATATTTAAATCCAACTTTTTTTGCAATTGTTGTGATATCGGCGCATACGCTCTGTTGGCCACCTTTGTTTTTGTCTAACGGTATATTAAGGCAAAATCTCCCATCATTCTTAATAAAAGAGTAACAAACGGAAAGCCACTCTTCTGTGAAAGATAAATAATCGCTGTAAGACATAGTATCATTATGTGAATTGTATTGTATGTCAACATTGTATGGCGGAGATGTAACGATTAAATCTATACATTCTTCTTGGATACTTTGTATTTTTAATATATTTGCATTATATATCCATATGTTATCTCTGTGAAAAAATAATTCCTCACTTTGCTGTATAGTTGGCGTTGATATATAATCAATTTTATCTTCGTTTACCGCAATAGCAGTTTTTTTATATTTGCTTGGATTCTGAGGGGCTTCAAATTTTTGGCTTTCTCTTAAATATTTTTCAATTTGCTCCCTGTTGAAACGACGTTGCCCACCAGGCGTTCTCGATGAAATAATTAATCCCTGTTTTTCCATGCGATAAATAGTGGCAGGACTAATTCCCAGATATTGTGCTGTATCTTTTGTTGTAAGAAATGTTTTTTCTACTTTCATTTTTCCCCCTTTTCAATAACCTTATTTCTTTTTTGTAATTCTAAAAATTCCATCTCTTTTATCCTTTGTAAATAAGAAATAGGGAAATGATGCAAGACCCCAAACATGTTTGTGTATATAATCTTCTATATTCACATTTGTTGGTATTGCTATCTTTTCAGTATCATCTGAAACTGTCAACTCTTTAGCAAAACCAAAAAAATTTAATTCTATTTTAGTCATTTAATTTACCTCAATAGGTAATATACTTTCAATTAAATTCATAGGCAACTGAATACCAACTTTAGCAAAAGTAGGTCTATATTTCTTCTCTGTCTGTACTCCTGAATCACCAAAATAA
>Ga0255342_1004173_pt1 | contig 15078 bp, 15 predicted proteins | sample wastewater_treat_3_FD_192416 | JGI IMG/M metagenome (GOLD analysis project Ga0255342, IMG submission 192416) | Wastewater microbial communities from Lulu Island WWTP, Vancouver, Canada - plant14 | ecosystem: Engineered > WWTP > Wastewater > Unclassified | place: Canada: Vancouver, British...
GAGGAACTGCTTGTCACATGGTTTGAGGAAGTAGCACTTCTCCGGTCACAGGCCCCGAGTGCATCATGGCAGTTTTTTGATACGGTTCTCTTCTTCCAGGAGATATCAAAGGTCAAACGCATCATCAGGCTGATCCATGTGAACAGGGCTTTTGTCATTGCAGACAACCCGGATCTATGGCCAGCCGGTTGTTCTCCAGATCTTGCTGCAAAGCTTGGAAATGCAGGGACCATGAGTGAAGCAGTCAGGCTGCTGCAGGAGACCAGATATGGAGAGGCCCTTCTTGGTGGACTTTCTTTTTATGAGAGGGAAAATTCAATTTTTTACCTGGATCATGCCCTTGACTGTCTGGGCTTTTCAGAGCTTAAAAGCCAGATGTCGATGATCCAGGAGTTTCTTGCATCCCCTTACCGCGACTACCTTGCAGTGCTAATTGATATACAGAATATCCGGGTTTTAATTAGAGCCAAACATTCGGGATGGAACCCGGAGACTGTGCCCTTCTGCCTTGTTGACGGGGGCCAGGAACTTCCGTTGTGGAGGCTTGTACAGTTGAATGAGATGATGAGCCTGCCTGACCTTGTCAGGCAGCTGGCAGGGACAGGGTATGATCCCATCCTGTCTCCATTTATCAGGACATATCCGTCTGCTGATACTTTGCTCAATATGGATATTGCACTTGACCAGTACCTTCTGGATACAGTGTCAGGGCTTGGCCTTGTATACTATCATACCGGGGGTCCTCTTCTTTGGTACCTGGTTGCAAAAGAGTTTGAACTACGGAATATACGGATCATCCTTTCAGGCATGTATGATGGTCTTCAGGTCGATGAGATAAGCCGGATGCTTGTTACCTGCAGGGAGGAGACATGAAAGTTGCCCTGCTTGCATCACGGCGGATGGTGGTGGGATTTAATCTTGGCGGTATTCATGCCGGGTATACCTGCGAAAATGAAGAAGAAGCACTGGCCAGCCTTGAGAGATGCAGAAAAGACAGGGACATAGGAATTATCCTGGTAAGCAGCACAGTCGCTTCGATGATCCAGGACAGGATACAGGAGATGAAGAGATCGCCTGACATGATACCGGTGATATCGGTGATACCTGATGATGACGAGCCTGGACTGCCCTGTTAGGGGCTGGTGATGATGATGGTGGACAGATCAATGGAAACGAAAGAGAAAAACGACGAAAATATCACGACTGAAGAGAAAAACGGGGTCATTATTCGCGTGACCGGCCCGGTCATCGAGGCGGAAGGAATGGCCGGAAGCAGGATGTACGAGTCGGTAAGGGTTGGCAATGACGGGCTGATTGGTGAGATAATTATCCTGGAAGGAGACAGGGCCACCATTCAGGTCTATGAAGAGACTGTCGGGGTTACTCCTGGTGAACCAGTGGTCAGAACCTACCTTCCACTCTCCGTTGAACTGGGGCCGGGACTTGTTGGCACCATGTACGACGGTATCCAGCGGCCGCTTCAGGAGATTTTGAAAAAGACCGGTGATATGATCGAACGGGGTTCGTCGGCCCCGGCACTTGACCGGACGAAAAAATACATGTTTCACCCGCTCTCCAAGGCAGGAGATGTAGTCAGGGAAGGCGATCGTATCGGTTGTGTCCGTGAATCTGTATCGGTTAATCATTATATCCTTGTCCCTCCGGGAGTTACAGGAACCTTGCAGACCGTGGCAGAAGAAGGAGAATATGTGATCACCGACACCATCGCAGTTCTTGATACAGGCAGGGAGAAGAGAGAATTGACCATGATCCAGCGCTGGCCTGTCAGGGATCCCCGTCCTGTCCAGGAGCGCCTTGATCCGGTTGAACCTCTCCTCACCGGTCAGCGGATAATTGATACTCTTTTCCCTCTTGCCCGTGGTGGTACTGCAGCAATTCCAGGACCTTTTGGATCTGGAAAAACGGTTGTGCAGCAGCAGCTGGCAAAGTGGGTCAATGCAGACATCATCGTTTATATCGGCTGTGGTGAACGCGGAAATGAGATGGCCGATGTTCTTGAACAGTTCCCGACTCTTAAAGATCCAAGAACAGGTCATTCCCTTAGCAGCAGGATGGTCCTCATCGCAAATACAAGTAATATGCCAGTTGCTGCAAGAGAGGCTTCGGTATATACAGGTATCACCATTGCAGAATATTACCGGGACATGGGCTATCATGTTGCCCTGATGGCAGATTCCACCTCCCGCTGGGCAGAAGCGATGCGTGAGATATCAGGCAGACTTGAGGAGATGCCAGGAGAAGAAGGTTATCCTGCATACCTGAGTTCACGTCTTGCCGATTTTTACGAACGTGCAGGCAGGGTCTCACTGATCGGTTCAGGCGGACATGAAGGGTCAATCTCGGTAATAGGGGCAGTTTCCCCGCCTGGTGGCGACTTTTCTGAGCCGGTCACCCAGAACACCCTCCGCATTGTCAAGGTATTCTGGGCTCTTGATGCAGACCTCGCCTATCAGCGTCACTTTCCTGCTATCAACTGGCTCATGTCCTACTCACTTTACAGCAAAATCGCCGGGATATGGTGGGAGGAACATATTGGCCCTGACTTTATCAGGATGAAACAGGAGATGATGGAGATCCTTCAGCGTGAAAATGAACTTGAAGAGATCATTCGTCTGGTCGGTCCAGAAACCCTCCCTGAGTCAGATCGCCTGCTTCTTTTAAAAGCTGAGATCCTCAGGGAGAGCTACCTGATGCAGTACGCCTTTGATGAGTATGATACCTTCACCGGCCCAAAGAAACAATACAGGATGTTAAAAGCAATATTCACATTCTTTGAACATGCAGAACGTGCCCTTGACACAGGCGTCCAGGTGTCTGAGCTTCGCGGGCTGCCATTAATTGAGTCATTTGCCAGGATGGGAACTTCTTCCCCTGAAGAGGAAGAGGCGCTCTTTAGCTCCATCGCCCGTGATACAGAGTCGATAAAAAATGTGAGGGCAAACACATGAATGATCTAAGATTTCGGACATATACAGGAGTGTCAAAGGTTGTAGGCCCGCTTATGGTGCTGGATGGTGTCGAAGGGATAGGGTATGGTGAGATAGCAGAGATTACCCTTCCTGGAGGGGAAGTCCGTATTGGCCAGGTGCTTGAGACCACGACCACAAGGGCAATGGTCCAGGTGTTCAGGGGCACAAGGGATCTTGACACAGAACTGACACAGGTCAGGTTCAGGGGAGAGCCTATGAAGATCTCCCTGTCCTCTGATATGCTTGGCCGGACCTTTGATGGCAGTGCAAGGCCGATAGATGGCGGAGGCCCGGTTATTCCTGAATGTATACGTGATATATATGGCGCCCCTGTAAACCCATCTGCCCGTGAGCACCCGCGTGATTCCATCCAGACTGGAATCTCATCCATTGATGGGATGAATACCCTGGTAAGAGGGCAGAAACTGCCAATATTTTCAGGTGCAGGGCTTCCACACAATCTTCTTGCAGCACAGATTGCAAGACAGGCAAAGGTTACAGGCCAGGCTGAAAAATTTGCGGTGGTTTTTGCTGCGATGGGTATTACTTATGAAGAGTCGGCATTTTTCATAAGGGAGTTTGAAGAGAGCGGGGCACTGGAACGGGCGGTCCTCTTCTTAAACCTTGCAGACGATCCAGCCATTGAAAGAATAATCACACCAAGACTGGCCCTTACCACCGCAGAATTCCTGGCATTTGACAAGGGTATGCATGTTCTTGTGGTGCTTACAGATATTACCAATTATTGCGAGGCACTTAGAGAGATTGCAGCAGCAAGGGAGGAAGTTCCTGGCAGAAGAGGATACCCCGGGTACATCTACACCGACCTTGCCTCGCTGTTTGAACGGGCAGGAAGAATACGTGGACGGGAAGGGTCAATTACACAGATTCCAATCCTGACAATGCCTGATGATGATATCACCCATCCTGTCCCTGACCTTACCGGTTATATCACGGAAGGGCAGATAGTCCTCTCTCGTGATCTTCACCGGAAAGGAATCTACCCGCCTGTTGATGTGCTTCCATGCCTCTCAAGGCTCATGCAGGGAGGAATTGGTCCTGGAAGAACGAGGGCTGATCATGCAGAGGTAAAAAACCAGCTCTACTCTGCATATGCAAGGGGCATCAGGCTGAAAAGTCTTGTTGCCGTCATGGGCGAAGAAGGGCTTACCACGCTTGACAAGCTCTATATTCGCTTCTGTGATCGGTTCGAGAATGACTTTATCAGGCAGGCATCATACGAAGACCGTTCCTTTGACGATACCATCAACCTTGCATGGGATCTTCTGTCAATGCTTCCAGTATCTGAGCTCAAGCGTATCAGCACTGAGTTTATCAGAGAGTTCTATCGTGGTGAGGAGAAGGCATAATGCAAAGGGCCGTAATCGCAGGTGTTAAACCTACCAGGCTGGAGCTTATCAGGCTTTCAAGGCGTGAACTTATAGCCAGCAAAGGCAGGGACATTCTCCAGGAAAAACTTGATGCACTGGTCATCGAACATGCCAGGCTGTCAAAAGAACTGGAAGATATGGCGGTTACGATAAGAAAACAGATGCAGGGAGCCTGTGAAGCACTACAACTGGCAGGCATCATGACCGGATGGGCCAGGCTTGAAGAACTGGCTCTATCCTGTGTGAAGATACCTGAACCTGCAGTCTCTTCGTCACAGGTGATGGGCGTCCGCGTGCCTGAGCTGACAATGCCAGATATGCCAGGGCATGGGCACTTTCGGAGTCAGCGTGGTTACAGCATATCAGGAACATCAGGCCAGGTTGATGAGGCAGCCATGAGATTTGAGTCGGTCATTGAATCCCTCATCATTTATGCCTCGATTGAAGGCAAGCTGGATCGTATCTCGTTTGAGATGAACCGGACCAGAAGAAGGGTAAATGCCCTTGAACATCTTGTCATTCCAAGGCTTGTCAGAACCATGAGATATATCGAGATAAGGCTTGAGGAACGTGAACGTGAAGATCTCTTCCGTAGAAAACGGATGAAACAGAACATGGAGAGAAAGGAGAGGATTGAAGGACTGGACCAGTAATCTTGTAATATTTTTATGACCTTCTGATCACAAGCACCGGTTTTGTGGCCTGACGCGCAAGTTCGCATGAAAAACTCCCATGCAGCATCTCGGCAAAGAAACCTTTCTCCGTGGGAACTGTGCAGACAAGGGAGACATCTGTTTCCTGTGCATAGTCATTAATCCGGGTGACAAGATCTCCCTCAAGGATTCTCCACCTGATCTCTGCTCCTTTTGTTGGTACCTGCCTGCATTTTTTTTCAAGTTCATCTCCGGCCTGTTGCTTTAAACGTTCTATCTCCTGTTCAGATTCGCCCCTGGATATAACGAACGCAGCAATAATCTCCTGGACATCAGGAATTTTTGCCAGTTGTTCGACAGCAATCCAGGATTCTGTTGTAAGATCAACTGGGACAAGCACCCTTGAAAAGATAAGCGGGCAGTACTTCTGAAATTTCTCTCCTGACAATGTCTCGATGATTGGACCACGCATTATAAGCAGGTTTTTCTTCGATTCATGCAATACTTTTTGTGTAACGCTTCCAAGTCGAAGACCCTTGATGATACTTTTCCCTCTTGCTCCCATCACAATGATATCGGAGTTGTTCCTGTTTGCTGCATCATCTATCCCGGCGGCAGGAGATTCAAGCACCATAACTTCTGTTCTGACTGATGGAATTCCAAGATTTTTTAACAAGGTTGCCTCGGATTCAATCCTGGTGCGGGCAGATGATACCATGTCACTTCGAAGTGATGCAGGTTTATTAGTGCCTACAATATGAACCATTACAACCTCCATAACTCCCGGGAGATCTGCTATACAGTCCATGACACGTCTTGCATAATCTGAGAAATCGGTGGGAAACAGAATTCGCCTGAACATATATTTTAACCTCTCATTGATCGGATTCCTGCCAGATTGCCAGCCTCCCTGAACCTCTTGCCTTTTTCCTGGAACATGTGCCGGATCATTTCAAAAGAGAATGGGCTGTCCGGGGTGATGTTATCTGAAGGGGAAAATTTTGATCCTGAAGAGAATGACATACTCTTGTTATACTATTGCAACTGTTGATATTATCTGTTATGGGAAGGACAATTGACGTGTTCGATGTACTATCATTAAATAATTTGCGATAGTAAATGGTCACTGTCCCACATGATACGGGGTGATGGTTATGGCTGTACCAGATATGAAAAAGCTCCTCGAGCTCAAGCAGATTGCAATGAAGCGGTGCGAGGAACGGATACTCGAAGCTGCACGCCGTCCACCCTGTAAAAAGCGACGTGAAGATGATGACAGCCATGGTATGACCCGGAAGATGAAGAGCAAGTACGGCCTTTAATTTGATCACATTCAATCCCATGTGAATGAACAGGTTTTCGTAAATACCAGGGCTTTGCAGCTGGATTTAAAAGACGGTGAGGAGATATGGAAGCAGAACATTCATTACTTGACCAGATATCCAGGAAAGAAGCTGAACTAAAAGAGCAGTGCGATATCGTCTGCAAGGAAGCTGAAACCCGGATCCATGATGCAAGGGTCAGGGCAAGAAACATGCTGGAAGAGGCAGAAAGAGAAGGGGCTGAAGAAGGAAAACGCCTCATGGATGAAGGTCTTGCAAAGCTTGCCGGAGAGATTGATGCAATTCATAAAGCAGGAAAAAAGGAAGCAGAAGAGATCCTTAAAAAAGGTTCTGGCAATATTGATCTTGCAGTAAAATGGATTGCCACCAGGGTCCAGGGATAAATATGTTGCAAAAGATGAAACAGATCCTGGTGGTTGGCCCCAAAAAAGACTATCAGCGAATCATCAATGTTCTTTACCAGGCAGGTTCCATTCATCTTGAAGATGCAAAAGAAGACACAGGTGAGATCGTTGCAATCTCTCCGCTTGACACGTTTAATTCTGAAGAGATATCTTCCCTTTTAATCAGGATTCGGGGGCAGCTTCAGATTCTTACCCCTTCAGACATAAAAAAGAGACAAAAAATCCCAGTACTGGATAAGTACGAAGAACTTACCCATGAAGAACTTGTTGTTGCTGCATCAAATCTCTGTGATTCGCTGGAGAGCAGGCTTAGGATACTTGAAAACAGGAAAGAAGAATTGGATATCAGGTATACAACCCTGTTAAGGTACGAGAAGATAATTAGAAAAATCTCTCCACTTGAGCAGCAACTACCCACCCTTGAGGGGTTTGAGGTTACGATCCTAATAATCCAGAAAGAGTTTGAATCTGTCCTTGACATCATCCACCCATTCCTCTCTGATATTACCAAAAACCAGTTCGAGTTTATCAGCGCTGATCTTGACGAAAAAAATATCGCGGTCATCACGGTATTTAGCAAAAAATATGCAAGCAAGGTCCATGATTTCCTGTATTCAAAAAATGTGAATGAAGTGAGGATTCCCCAGGAGTACACAAATATGCCTCTTGATGAGGCCCTTGCTTTAATCCAGAAAGACAAAGATGCAATTAATATTGAAACGTCTCAAATTGAAGAGAAGATCCGTGACATCTCAACTGAATGGTATAAAGATCTTTCAACATTCAATGTCCTGCTTACAGATTTTCTTGAAGGAACACTGGCATACTCTCAATTCGGGCAGACTGATTATACTTTCATTGTAAAAGGATGGATACCTCAAAAATCTCTGCCTGCAACAAGGAAGATCCTCTCTGAAAATTTTGGCATGTCGGTTGTCGTTCACGAGCTGCCTGATGATCCTGATTTACTTGATAATGCCCCGGTATTTTTTGATAATCCTTTCTGGGCCAAACCATTTGAATTTTTCATGAACCTTGTGGCTCCTCCCATGTACAGGGAGATAGATCCCACCCCGCTTTTCGCAATATTCTTCCCGTTATTCTTTGGATTTATCGTTGGGGATATCGGTTATGGTTTTGTAATCTTCTGTTTCAGCCTGACTGTCAGGCATAAGTTCAGGGAAGTGCCCTGGGTCTTCCAGCTCATGAGCATTCTCATGATCTCGTCTATCTCAGCGATGATATTTGGATATATTTATGGAGAAATTTTTGGAGATTTTGGTGAACACATGGGCTGGCTTTCGCCGTTTACCATATTTGGGATCTCATGGAACCGGATTGAGTCTATCATTCCACTCCTGACCCTTGCCATTGGCATAGGGGTATTCCATGTCTTCCTGGGTTTGTCTCTTGGCATCCTGAATTCATACAGACGCCATAACACAAGGCATATTATTGAGAAGGCAGGGATGATTGGCCTTATTTCAGGAATACTACTGCTATTTGGTTCATATACTGGTCATGTGCCAGGATCTGTGACATTTGCCGTCATCATTCTGGTATTTATCTCAATTGCCGGCCTGCTTTACGGGGGAGGGAGCAGGGGAGTCATTGAAGTGATGGGAACTATTGGCAATATCATGTCATATGCACGTCTTATGGCGATCGGCCTTGCTTCTGTGATCCTGGCTTTTGTTGCAAACCGCTTATCGCAGGAACTTGGAATTCTGATCCTTGGAATTATTGTCGCAATCCTTTTACATACTCTCAATGTTTGCCTTGCCATGTTCAGTCCTTCAATCCATTCTCTCAGGCTGCATGTCGTGGAATTCTTCTCCAAGTTTTATGAAGGTGGAGGTACCCCCTATAAACCGTTTGGAAAAGAACCACTCTGATCTTTTTGCTATTTTTTCCCAGAGACAAAACACAATTTATAAATCCATGTAGGATAAGGTAATCGTTGGAGATAACTATGGCAGGATGGGAAGTTCCAATTGGAGCCGCAATTGCCTTTGTAGGAGGCGCGATTGCGACAGGCATCGCACAGTCGAAGATAGGAGCTGCCGGGGCAGGTGCCGTGGCAGAGAGACCGGAATCAGCAGGCACTATAATTGTTCTTGAAGCAATTCCTGAAACGCTTGTTATTCTGGGATTTGTTGTAGCGGCAATGATCATCATCATGGTTGAGTAACCTGTAAAGCTACCACCCCCGTCAAGCAGAGAAGGTGAGCTGAGAATGGCATATGAAGACCTGATAAAATCCATTGAATCAACGGCTGAGGAGAAGAAACTTGAAGTAATTCAGAGTGCTGAACGAGAAGTGGAAGCAATTATTCGGGAAGCAGAGACAGAGTCATCTGCCATTCATGCTCAATACCTGAAAAAAGCAGAACGGGATCTGATCCTGGAGTCAAACAGGCAGAAATTTCTTGCCAGGCAGGAAGTGAAGACAGAGATCAATGCTGTAAGGTTGAAGCTGATTGATGATGCATTTGCTCTGGCGAAGGATTCGCTATCCAGTATCAGATCTGATTCATCCTACCCGGCACTATTTGAACAACTTGCACAGGAGGTAATCACAGCCCTTTCCGGTGAAGAGATTGTCCTTCACATTGACCCGGCTGATTCGGCTATCTGCATGAATGTCATCAAAAAACTTGGTGCTGATTGTGAAGTCATGCAGGACATCACAACATCAGGAGGTCTGTCCGGAACATCCGTAGATGGAAAGATTCGTGCAGACAATACCCTTGAATGCAGACTGGAAAAGATAAGGAGTCTTTCAACCCTTGAGATTACCAGCCTTATCCTTGGAGACCCTGATGGATAACGGATATGTTAATGCCAGGGTCAGGGGAATGTATTCCAGGCTGCTTGATAAGAAAGCCCTGAGCAACCTGATATTAAAACCTGATATCAGTTCCCTTATAACAGCCCTGGAAGAGACTCCATACCGTGAGGATCTGGAACGTGCACTTGTGGGAAAGCCAGGGCTTTACGGTATCGAAGAGGCACTCAGACAAAATCTTATCAGGACGATCAAAAAAATTGCGGAATTTTTACAGGGAGAGAGAGGCGAACGATATATCCTGATCTTCTCATCAAGATGGGATGTTCACAACCTCAAAACAATTCTGCGTGGAAAGAGGATCAAAGTGCCTACCATGCAGATCAGGGAAAACCTTGTGCCTGCAGGGGAATTTGATGAGTCACTCCTCTCCGAGTTATTAAAACAGGCTGATGTAAAAGGTGTGATTGATCTCCTGTCAGCCTGGGAAGTTGCATATGCCATCCCACTGAACCTGGCATTTCCAGAGTATAATGCCCATGGAGATCTCTTCATTCTTGAAAACGCCCTTGATCGTTATTACTATGAAAAGGCCCTCTCTCTTGTAAGCGGAAGATCGGTGGAAGAGCGTCAAATCCGTGATATCATCGGAACTGAGATAGATCTTATCAATATCAAGTCACTTCTGATGATGTTCCGGGATCATGTGGATCCCCTGGATGCAGAACCAATGTTACTGGACGGTGGAAAGATATTCAACCAAAAGAAACTTAAGGTGCTCTTGGAGCTTGGTTCTGCAGAATCCCTGGTGGAATATTTGGAAGATACTCCGTTCAGGTTTCTTGCCGATCTTCGTAGCACCGAAGAGAACATGCTTAAGATATCTGCATATCAGCATCTCCTTGATGAGTTCCTTATAAGGCAGGCTGTCAGGCTTTACCGTGGAGATCCTCTGTCTGTTACGGTGGTCATCGGGTACCTGTGGGCAAAATACACAGAGGTTATGAACCTGCGAATCATTGCAAGGTGCAAAAATGCCCTTATTTCGCCTGAAGACATGGAGGCGGAGATGGTTTATGTATAAAGTTATCGTCATCACCGATCCGGAATCTGCTACCGGGTTTCGTCTTGCTGGTTCTGATGTAAAAGAGGCAGAAGATTCCCTTGAAGCATCTTTTATTCTTTCATCCCTTCTTCACGATGAGGAGGCCGGAATAATTGCAGTCAGGGAAGATTATCTTGCAAACCTTGACAAGAGTCTTTATGAACAGGTTGAGAAGAGCTATCACCCGGTCATCATCCCGATTCCAGCGCCCAGGAAAGGTGATGAAGTGAGTGGTTATGTGGAACGTCTGCTAAGGAGAGCAATTGGATATAACGTGGTGATGAGGAGTTAAAAATGATAACCGGAAAAATTGCCAGGATTTCAGGGCCGGTAATTACTGCCAGGGACATGACTGGTTCACGGATGTATGACGTGGTATCGGTGGGAAAGGCAGCTCTTCCAGGTGAAATAATCCGCCTTGAAGGGGACGAGGCAGTCATCCAGGTCTATGAGGATACTACAGGACTGAAGATTCATGAGCCGGTGGAGAATACCGGTGTCCCGCTCTCGGTGGAACTTGGACCTGGTCTTCTTTCATCCATTTATGACGGGGTTCAGCGACCTCTTCCTGCCTTGTATGAAAAAAGTGGTAATTATATCAGCAGGGGGATCATGGTTCCTGGCCTTGACCGGGATAAAAAATGGTCATTTACACCCGTGAAAAAACCCGGAGACAAAGTGAATCCGGGGGATGTGATAGGGACAGTCCAGGAGTTTCACCTTGCTCATTTGATCATGATCCCGCCTGGCATATCTGGCGAGATAAAAACCATATCTGCCGGAGAATACACAGTTACCGATCTGATCTGCACTCTCACTGACGGGACAGAGATCTCAATGCTCCAGAGATGGCCGGTAAGAAAGGGGAGACCATTTATAAAACGACTGGACCCTGAAGTTCCACTGCTTACCGGGCAGCGGGTATTTGATACAATGTTCCCACTCGTAAAAGGCGGTACCGCGATGATCCCCGGCGGGTTTGGAACAGGTAAGACGGTATCAGAACAGACCCTTGCCAAATGGGCCGATACCCAGGTGGTTGTATATATCGGGTGTGGTGAACGTGGCAATGAGATGACAGATGTCCTCACTGAATTTCCTGAACTGACAGATCCAAGGACAGGTTATCCGCTTATCGAACGGACGATAATGATCGCCAATACCTCAAATATGCCGGTTGCAGCAAGGGAAGCGTCTATTTACACAGGCATTACAATTGCCGAATACTACCGGGACATGGGTTTTGATGTTGCACTTCTTGCAGATTCCACTTCAAGATGGGGTGAGGCACTTCGCGAGGTATCAGGAAGACTTGAAGAGATGCCTGGTGAAGAGGGTTATCCTGCCTATCTTGCGACCCGTCTTGCTGCTTTTTACGAACGTGCAGGGCGTGTCATCTGTTCAGGATCAGAGGAGAAGACCGGTTCTGTGACCATCATCGGTGCAGTGTCGCCTCCTGGCGGAGACTTCTCAGAGCCTATCACACAGAACACTCTTCGGATAGCAGGAACTTTCTGGGCACTTGATGCAAATCTTGCATACCGGCGGCATTACCCTTCGGTGAACTGGATAAGAAGCTATTCCCTTTACCTTGAGGATGTCGGAAGCTGGTTTTCAGAGCAGGTGGCACGTGACTGGTACCAGTTCCGCGGAAGAGCGATGTACATCCTGCAAAAAGAAGTTGAATTACAGGAGATTGTCCAGCTCATCGGTCCTGATGCATTGCCTGACAAGGAAAAAGTGGTCCTTGAGATTGCAAAGATTATCCGCGAAGATTTTCTGCAACAGAGTGCTTACAGTGACGATGATTCTTTCTGCCCGCTTGAAAAGCAATACTGGATGCTCAAGGTAATCATCTGGTATTATGATGCCATTCGTGCAGCCATGAGGCGTGCAGTCCCGCTTCACCAGCTTCTTACAATTCCGGCAAGATCAGAGATAGCCAGGATGAAGGAGCAGAAAGATCTGGACAGGATAATAAGGCTTAGCGATATGGTCTGGGAACAGACTGAAACCCTGGAGGTGCAGGTATGCAGCACGGCAGCCTGATTACGGTAGATTACCAGACGGTCAACTATGTATCAGGTCCCCTTATCCTGGTTGACCGTCCAAAAGAGATCTCGTTTGGTGAAACGGCACAGATAATTCTCCCTGATGGTGAAGAGCGGACCGGGCAGATTCTTGATATCTCTGAAGAGATTGCGGTTGTACAGGTCTTTGAAGGGACAAGGGGAATAGACAGCCATGTAACGACGGTCAGGTTCACAGGCCAGTCTCCTCTCCTTGACTTGTCCTATGACATGCTTGGCCGGGTGCTTGATGGTGTCGGAAGGCCAAGAGATGGTGGTCCTGCCATTATTCCTGAAGCAAGGCTTGACATTGCAGGTATGCCAATCAACCCCTATTCACGTGACAAACCTGCTGAGTTTATCCAGACCGGTATCTCTGCCATTGATGCGTTAAATACCCTTGTCAGGGGCCAGAAACTGCCTATCTTCTCCGGGGCCGGGCTACCTGCCAACCAGCTGGCTGCGCAGATTGCAAAACAGGCCAAAGTGCTTGGTGAAGGAGAAAACTTTGCCGTAGTCTTTGCTGCCATGGGTATAACTTACAAGGAGGCGGCATTCTTCATGAAGGAGTTTGAAGAGAGTGGGGCCCTTGAGAGAGTGGTCTTCTTCTTAAACCTGGCTGATGATCCTACAATCGAGAGGATAGCAACTCCAAGGTGTGCACTGACTGCGGCAGAGTTCCTTGCATATACTCACAACCTGCATGTTCTGGTCATCCTTACCGATATGACAAATTACTGCGATGCTCTCCGTGAGATCTCAACTGCCCGCGAGGAGATACCAGGACGTCGCGGGTATCCGGGGTACATGTATACTGACCTTGCAACAATTTACGAACGTGCAGGGCGTATCAAGGGCTGTTCTGGCTCAATCACTCAGATTCCCATCCTCACAATGCCAGATGATGATATCACCCACCCTGTTCCTGACCTGACTGGTTACATCACCGAGGGACAGATCGTGTTATCACGTGACCTGTTCAGGAAAGGTATTAATCCTCCTATTGACGCACTGCCATGCCTTTCAAGGCTTATGAACCTTGGGATAGGACCAGGGAAGACAAGGGAGGATCACAGGAATGCTGCAGACCAGCTTTATGCCTCCTATGCTTATGGAAGGGACCTTCGAAGACTGGTAGCCATCGTCGGTGAAGAGGCACTTTCAGACCTGGACCGGGATTACCTGAAGTTTGCAGATCACTTTGAGAAGAGGTTCATATCCCAGGGCAACGTGGACCGGAGCATTGAGACGACCCTGCAGATCGCCTGGGAACTTTTCGGCCTGCTCCCGGAAGGAGAACTGAAACGGATAAAAGAAGAGTATATTGAGAAATATCGGGCTTTAATTATGACCGGGGAGTAGTCCATGGAGCAGGTAAATCCTACCCGGATGGAGCTGATGAAGAAGCGGTCACAGATAGTGCTGGCTGAACAGGGCCGGGATCTTCTGAAGGAGAAGATGGAGGCTCTTATCCAGGAATTTTTCAAGATCATGGTCAACTTCTCAGAGTCAAGGGAAGGGCTTGAACAGCTTGCCATCGAGGCTGACATAGCTCTCCTCGTAGCAGAAGCGGTCGATGATCCGATCGCCGTAAAATCGGCCTCCTATGCAACCAAGCGACAGATAATGGTTGACATCTCCGGGAAAAACATCATGGGGGTTCCAGTCCCGGTTATTCAAAAAAGCAGCGTAGCCTTAAATGTGATGGAGCGGGGATATGGTCTTATCGGTACCAGCAGCCGTATAAACGAGGCTGCAGAAAAGTTTGAGGCCGAGATGGACATGATCATCCGGCTTGCCGAGACTGAAACTACCCTTCGCAGACTTGGGAATGAGATCCAGATGAACAGGAGAAGGGTAAATGCCCTTGACCAGATAATCATCCCTGAACTTAAAGAACAGGCCAGGTATATCAGGTTCAGCATCGAGGAAAGGGAGAGAGAGGACCTTTTCAGGCTCAAGAAGGTAAAAAAGCTGATTGAACGAAAGAAGCTAAAGAAGAGGATGTCAAAGACGACCGGAAGATAATAAACCCGCTTTTTTCAGAAATGTGTCGTACTGTTTCATAAGGTATGATATGCCCTGAGATCATAAGAGAATCAGATGGAACGAGGCCTTTACGTCATTACAGATGAGACACTGGCTCCTGGCTGCTCCCATATCCACATTGCAAAAGAGTCTCTCTCTGGCGGTGCAAAAATGATCCAGCTGAGGGATAAACACAGAAACGGGGGAGAACTCTTCGCCATTGCAAGGGAGATCAGGTCTTTATGCACGCTGCATGATGCCAGGTTTATCATAAATGACCGGCTTGACATTGCGCTTGCTGCCCTTG
>Ga0255342_1004175_pt1 | contig 15076 bp, 12 predicted proteins | sample wastewater_treat_3_FD_192416 | JGI IMG/M metagenome (GOLD analysis project Ga0255342, IMG submission 192416) | Wastewater microbial communities from Lulu Island WWTP, Vancouver, Canada - plant14 | ecosystem: Engineered > WWTP > Wastewater > Unclassified | place: Canada: Vancouver, British...
TCCAGGAGAAAATTGCACAGTATAGAAGAAAGTTGGGTATTCAGATACCAACATCTGCACATAGCTTAAGGCATGGTTTTGCTACTTACTTAGCTGAGGAAGGTGCTAGTCCTGTTGCTTTACAGGTTCTTTTAGGACATTCTAGCTTAAATACGACAACAAAATATGTACATGCTAGTGAGAAGTTTGCTGAGGAAACGGTGAAAGAGCATCATCCGTTGAAGTAGTAGTCTCCTCTGTAGGTATTTCTTGAGAATTTGTATCCATATAATTCATAACTTCTTGAACTTGTGGATTATCTTTCTGACTTTCTATAGCTGCTACGGCAGTTGGATCTCCTGCTTGATATCGTGTTAGTAAGTCTTTTGTTTTATTAGTTGCCTCTAAAGTATCTTTCAAATATTCATACAACATCTCTTGTTTCTTTTCTTCTGCTTTCTCTCCATATGCAGCAGTGAATATTAAGTCAATATTTTTATTTGCTTCTTCTAAAGTAGATACCTCTGGTATTAGTTGACTCTCCAAATTTTGTAATACTTCTAAATCTTTCTCCTGTAGTTCACTAAGAGCACTATCCATCATCTCTTCTGCAGCTAGATTTAGTAGCTCGTTGTATTTTTCTTCTGTAAGACCAAGAGAAAAGAGTTGTTGTCTGATGTTCTCTATTTCAGTAATATAATCCATTATTCTTACTTCTTAATAATTTATATATTTAATTAGCTATTCCTAATAAAGCTTTGTCAATACCTAATTGATTTAAAGCATCTAGGAGATTAATTCTTGGATTTGCTTGGAAAAGATTTAATAGCTGATGAGTACGTTGTGGTCCAAGTGTGTCTATTGCGTTTCTACTTACTTTGTAAGTTTGTAATGCATTTTCTAGATTAAATGCTCCCATGTTTGTAGCTCCACCTACAAAGTTAGAGGAAACAAATTCTCCTCCAGGAAGATTACCCGTTGGAGGTGTAGCTAAGTTTCCATCCCATGCTGATCCAGGTAAGTGTACTCTTCCGTTTTGTAATAGGATACCTTCTCCACCTGTTTCAATTCCTGTTGGTGGTGTTTCTACAACAGGAGGTTGACTTACACTAGGCCCTTGTGGGTTTACTTGAGAATTATTAGTAATTTCAGGTTGTGTATAATTTGATACGCTTTTTACACCTTCTACTGGGGCTCGGTTAAGAAGACCTTTTCCTCCCATAAATACTTTGGTAAACAGTGAGGAAACTCCAAATCCAATCCCTGTGCCTAAGAAGAAGCTAGCTGTTCTTTTTGCCCACTTATTAGCATTTTGCCATTTTACAATACGGGCTTGAATTTCTAGTTTTTTGGCAGGATCTTGGGTCTCATTCATTTCTTTAGTCCACCTATTTATCTTCCATTCTGCAAATAGAGAAGTACCTTTTGCAACGAGTCCTCCAGCACCGCTAACAATTGCTCCTGTTACTGCAACCTGTGGTCCAAGAAGTAATCCTGTGACAAGAGCTCCAGCTCCAGCAACAATGGCTATTCTCTTATTGATTCTTTTCTCTTTTTCAGCTTCTAGTTTTGCCTTTTCTCTTTCTAAAATACCTAGCAAAATTTTATTTTGTTGCTCTATTTGATTGTTAAGATTGTTGATAAGAGTTTGTTGTTGTTCTATTTTTATCTTAAGTTCTGTAAATTCAGGTGTTTCGATAGGTATAGGGTCTAGGATGTTATCTTCCCTTTTATGATAATTTGGATCTTCTTCTTTCATCCATTCAGGATAAACTTTTTGTCCAAGTATGTAACCGATAAGGTTATCATCCTTTAGGTCACTTATAACTTCTCCTGTTGCAGGGTCAATAAAATCTTTATATTTCTCAGGATTATCTTGTATCCTTTTTATAACTTTGTTTCTGAACCTATTAGTAACGCTTCCTTTAACAAATCTCTGTACTTCCTGTTTTATCAAATATTTATCTTCTATCATTTTCTTCTCAATCTCTTCTGTACTATACCCAGCTTTTAATAACTCGTCTTCCCTCTCTTTTAATTTTTGATCATATAAATTATTTTCCATAACACCAACTTCATATGCAAGTGTGCTATCAAGTGCATATGCTGGGTAATTTTTGTCAAAGACTAAGTCCATCTCTTCTTTTAATGGAAGTGGTATTTGTTGCTTTTGTCCTTTCTTGTCAACATATGTAGATCGCTCTTCTTCGGTTATCACTCTTCTTTCTTCCTTCTCTTCTTTTTTATCCTTAGTAGTTGTGGTATTGCTAGGAGTCGGTTTTTTATCTTCTTCGTGTGGGTCTCTTTGCTGAGTTGGTTGTTTTTCCCCTTTATTGGTACCAGTACTAACTTCGACAGACTGTTGTTGTGCTATCTTGATTCCTGCATCTTTAGGAGGTTTCTTTATTGCCTCTATATCAGCATTGACTTTAGCAAGCTCTTCATCTTCTTTTGGTCGAAAGATAGATCCCAAAATAGGTTTCCTGTCCGTATTTCTCTTCTCTTTTGATTTCTTCTCTGTACCTGTCGTTTTTGGAGGGAGGCCGGAAGTTACAACTCTATTCCACCCATCTTCTTCTGGTTGTATTTTTATTTCAAACGAATCTGGATTTTTAACTTCTGTCCATTTTCCTTCTATTGGGGGTGTTGTGTATTGTGGTATTGTAGGTTGTGAAAATTCAACATCTGTCCAGCCATCAGATCTAGGTGTTGTCTTAATTGTTGGTTTTCTTACTTCTACCCATTCACCAGCATCAGGATCTTGCGGTTTTGTTTCTCCAATTTCTTCATTGCTGTCAGGTAAATCTTTCCATGTCCCATCTATGATTACATCCTCATTACTCATGTGTATAACATTACAGTTTAATTTGTCCTGCAGATATATGAGAATATAGGCAGGTTACTAAGTATAAATTACATGTTTTTATTTACCTTGTCAAATATAATTGCTATTTAGAAAAGTATGTTAATCTGATATATTTAACTATGTCCAATATATTTAAAAAACTTTGGTATATATTTAGACAGAGATATGGTCAGATACTACTAGTATTACTTTTGTTAGTAGTGTGTATAGTATCTTTCAGGAGTGGAAAGTTCTTACTCTCTAATGATAATTATTCTCCAGAGCTAAATCCATTTTTATCTGTATCTAGATATGTTGAATCTCCTGCATGGAGGGGATATAGAGTATTAGGTATTCCCTCAGATAGTGAACAGGCAGATCTTTTTAGATCTATGTTATTTCTGATTTTGAATGGTTTGTTCCCAAGATCGTCTCTGGCACAGATATTCTCTTTAATATGTATTGTTGTAGGGACTTTATCTATGGCAACTCTTACTACTCGTTTCATTAGGGATTTTGTTAATACAAAAAGCTCAGGTTATGTCTTCTTTATCTCAGGACTAATATATCTTTCATCTCTTTGGACTGCATGGGTCTTTAATTTTAATATGATGCCGTATATAGCTCAGTATGGATTTCTACCACTGTTACTTCTATCTATATATTTACTGATGAAAGATTTTACTTATCCTAGGTTCTTCTTCCTTTTTATCTCTTCCATTCTCTTTGTATCAACATCAGTTATTGGTACTTTGTTTTTTGTTAACATAGTATTAATTCTTTTTGTTTTTATATATTTCGGTTATTTACATAGAGTTAAAATCAAAGGAATACTTAAATATTTTTCCTTGTTTTTAGTAGTACAACTATTTTGGATATTACCCTTTGTTATTTACACTAAGTCTGTAAGTCAAGATATCATAGACTCTCCTACTAATAGAGCAATAACGGCAAATACTATTGATTTAGAAAAACAGATGTTAGATTTACCTAATGCTGCAAGGTTATACACAAGATTACTTGGTACGGTAGATGATTCGGAACAGAAAACATTTATATTTCCTATGTCAGAGGAATATATGAATTATGATTTTTACAGAGTTTTTGGTCTTCTTCCTATATTCTTTGCTCTTTTAGGCTTAGTTTTTACTCTTCTTAAGAAAGAATTTAAACTTATTCCCTTATGGATTGTTTTATTTGGATTTCTATTTTTACTTAAAAATCAAAATCCTCCGTTTGGAGAAATTTACATATGGTTACAGGAGAATTTTAATATTTTCAAACAAGTTTTCAGATGGGTTTCTTCTAAGGTTGGGCAACAGTATCTTGTACTTTTAACTATGACTGCTACAATAGGTTTCCTTCTTCTCCTTAATTTCCTCTCCTCATTCCTTAAGAAAATACCTAGATATATCTTTATTCTTTTTAGTTTAGCTTTAGTAACCGTGCCATTGCTATTTTATATGGAATATATATTCCAAGGAGATCTATTTACAGAGAGAGCAACTGTTGTACTACCAGAAGAGTATTATGAATTTGCAGGTAAAATTAGGAAGGATCCTACTTCGCGAATATATTACGCACCACCATCAAATAACGGTTATTTTAGAGAATATGAATGGGGTTTTGTTGGGTCGCAGTTCATTTCTTACCTTGTCCCCAACCCTGTTATGGATATGTCTTTAGCGATAGGTTCAGATGTTGGGGAAAAGGCAATGAATGAGATTAGAAATATTTATGATTCAAATGATGTAGAGAAGTTTAATAGTGTATTAGAGAAATATGATGTTACTTATCTACTGGTAGATAGGAGTCTTGTAAAGGGTCGTTATGGTCATGAACTTGATTGGACAATTCTTGATAATTATTTACCTAAATTAGAATTGGTATGGCAGAAGAATTTCCTTGAATTGTATAAAACACCAAAGGTTGATACTAAATATGTAGAATCTATAGAAAGTGGGAATTCATATGACTATGGAACATTTACAAGAGAAGTAAAGAAGGATCCGATAATTTCTCTTACAGATTTAAATCTTTCAGGTCTTGAGATAGTAAATGGTTCTTTGATTAAAAAAGTAGAATATTCTGGAAACCCATCAGCTCTTTATCTTAATATTTCACTTCAGGATTTAGAAAAAGCTCCAGTATATATTCGTAAATATGGGGATAGGATAAAAGTTACTCCAGCTCTTCCCTCGCTGAACAATCAGAGGAATACCTCTTTTAAAGAGTTTGAGTTTGTAGAAGATGCTTCTGTCTATATTTTAGACTCCTATGTTATTGATAAGAAAACTTTAAATGAAGGAATATTCTTAGATGTACCATATGGCGATATTGAATATCTGGGTTATGTAATGGAAAAGAATTTTGTAAAAATGAACTTTACTAATATTCTTGCTGAAAATAAATCTGGTGATTGTTCAGGAGGAATGTATACTGTTTTGCCAAAGACAGAGAAAGAGACTCTCTCTTCTGGTTTTAAAATTCAAGGTTTTACAGAATTACCATGTGCTTATACAAATATAATGGTGGATAGAAGATTCTCATATGTTGCTACACTCTCTCTTAATTGGGAGAGTGATGAAGAGTTAATTTTCGGTTATTGTCTTAATTCTGAGAAATATGGTGGTTGTATAAACAGGGAGAAATATTTTTACACAAGTAGTGGATTCGGACAGAAAAATATTACAATTCCTAAAGTTATAGAAGTAGGAGATAATCTATCCTTAACTCTCTATATTCAAAATCCTCTTGGTAAGAAAGTTAATGTGGTAGTAAAAGATGTTGAGATTAATATCTCGTCTGTGATAAAAGAAACCTCTTTGTCAAAAGAATATATAGATAGTAGTGATAAGATACTTAACTTGGATCAGAGCAGTAAAGAACTTCTACTTCAAATTCCAATAGTTGATGGGGATGATAGTTATATATATTCAAATAAAACAGGTAGTGAATCTATATGGAAAATCAACAAAGCAGAGGATGGTTCTTTGCCTTTCCAAGCGTCATATGAGAATGGAATGAAACAACGAGTTCAAAGACAATCAATTAATCAATACGATACAGCTTTAACTACAAAGCCAAATAATAAATATTTACTGTATTGGCAAGGAGAGAATATTAAAAATATTCCTGCCAGTCTATGTCTAACATATCAGGGTAGTGATAGGTGTTGGATAGATGATTCTTTCTATTCTAATGAATTAAGGTCTGCTAGTAGAGTGTTTTTACCAAGTCAGAAGAATCCAAAAAAGTTAGATATCTCTTTTAGTAGTATTAGTTTCTCAAATGAGAGTGAGAATAGATTGAATAATTTAATCTTAATGAAGATACCAGAGGTATGGGAGAAGCTTTCGTATTCTCCTTCTATTGTTAATAAATATAAAGAGGTAGAGTTAACACCTGTTGGGAAACATATGAAGGGGTATAAATTAGAGGTGGATGAGAAGTTGGAAAGGAATACTATAGTAAGTATTCCTCAAGCAAAATCAAAATATTGGTTAGCTATTGGTTTTGGGGATGAGGGGATGAAGATATTTAACAGAGAACAATCTGTTCATTTAGATGGTTGGAAACAAGGTTGGGATACTGAGAATGTACCCTACTCTTCCATATTTGTTTTTTACTGGCCAAATATACTATCATATCTAGGTTACATTTTAATTACCTTTTTATTCATGTATTTCTTAATTAATCTTTTTAGAGGAAATAAATATGCAAGATAGTCCACTAGTTTCCATTGTAATACCAGTACATAATGGAGAGAGATATATTAAAGAATCAATAGATAGTTGCTTTATCCAAACATATGGGAATATTGAGATAATAGTTGTAGATGATAAGAGTACGGATAATACATTAGAAATTCTTAAAGGATATGGAGAGAAGATAATAGTTATTCCAGTAGAGAAACAGAATGGTTTAGGTAATGTCATTAACATTGGTATTAGAGCATCTAAGGGTAAATATATTGCTAGGATGGATGCAGATGATATTATGTACCCAGATAGAATATTAAAACAGATTGAGTATCTAGAAAATAATCCTAATTGTGTTGCTGTAGGTGGTCAGATAGATATCATTAATGAAGAATCAGAGGTTACTGGGCATAGGGAGTATGCACAAAAAGATAAAGATTTAAAGAAGAATAGATTCCTTTTCCAACCTTTTGCACATCCAGCTGTTACGTTAAGAAGATCTACATTAGAAGAGATAGGTCTTTATCCTGAAGATATGTGGAAAGTAGAAGATGTTAAACTGTTCCTAATACTAAGTACAAAGGGAGAGTTTGCTAACCTACCTGATACTGTACTTAAATACAGAATGACTTTTCAAACAGAGAGTCAGTCTAAGATGGTTGAACATTTTAAATTGACAGATGATATGAGGAAGTGGGCTATACAGAATTTAGATATTAAGCCTACTGTTAGGGAATATGTAATATGGAATATACAAAAAGTAGGAGTTCGAATACTTGGTATTCTTCCCCCTACTCTCTTTATGAAAGCATTTGAGCTTTCTAGAAAGATATTAAAGTAATATCTTTATTCTACATTTACTTCATCAGCTGAGACATGTAATGAGAATCCGTTATTATTCCCTGGTAGATAGTAAATAAATACCATAGAATCTGCTTCAATCTCACTTTTACCATTGTGGTCAGTTACAGGATTTCCTGTATTTAAGAATGTTACATCTCCTGTTTCCGGATTAATGTAAAAGATTGTACCAGTAATACTATTAAGTGCTTTTATCTCAAATGGTATAGAGAACTTTGCTAAACCACCATCTCTCTTAAGATCTGCTAAATTCTTAGTTCCTTCCTCTATTTGATTCTTTTCTGCAATTTCTAATATATATTCTACTAATTCTCCATCTTCATCATATACTTCTCTCCAAAGGTATGTTCCTAGCTCTTGTAGGTCTAGAGGTGCTAGTCCTGCTTTTTCTGCTTCTGTTTGATTGTCATGTTCTACTATTGGAGAATATTCAAAATCATCGAAGCTTCCAGTTGGCGAGAGTATAATTTCTAATGCTGCACTATCATTTCCTGCTTCCCATGTTCCTTTGAATGATCTTCCTTCTTCTATTACAAACTCTCCATCTTTTTTCTCTGCTGGATTTCCTAAGTTCCACTCTTCGTATTCACCATTCTCATTTTGTACAAAGAGGTTTCCACCACTCATATTTACTATTGTCTGGAATGGTAATGTGAAATCTATTTCTCCTCCTTCTGCTTTTAGCTTTTCCATAGCTTCAGTACTAAATGCCATATGGTACATTCCTGTGCTTGGATTATATTCTGATTTGAGTGTACCGTATTTTCCTAAATCGATTGTAAAGTTTTCAGGTGTTTGTTCTTCTTCTAGTAGTTTGTATGATGGATCTGCTTCTTTTTTGAATAGGTCATCATCCTCATTTACTTGTTGAACTATTGGTGTTGGGGTTGTTTCCGGTTCGTAGACACAAGCATTAGCACCTAGTAATGTGCCTACGCCTGCTACTACTGCTGTCCCTACTCTTCCTGCTTTTTCACTATTGGATATTTCTGACATATTTATATGTATATTAATTTAATTAATATGTTTGATTATACCCTATAACAAGAGGAATTACAATGCTCTTATCGTTTAGAAGCTCTTGTATCCTAAATATATTTGTAATATATCTGAGTTTACCAATATAGTGTTATAGTTTTTACAGAAGTATTGAATGGTTTGTGATATCTAGAAAGGTATTAAAACAAAAAAGAGAGGATGTATATCCTCTCTTTTAACAATATTTTCTTTATATTATCTTTTCGTCCTCAATATATTATTTATATATATGGACTCATCAGTAAGACTATTAGTCTTAGAAGACTCTAGTGTGTGATGGTTCTCCCATTGAGGGTGGGGTGTGCATAAGCACTAAACACCCACCCTTTCGGGGAGGAGCAGAGAGGTTAGTGATTGAGAAATCGTAAAAAAAAGCCCGCGGATGGATTGTTAAACTGATAACTAATTTCCACCAAAGCACCCTTTGGGATGATGTCTTCAGACTTCATGCCGTCAGCTTCTGCGTAGTTTCCTAAGTGCCAATTGGCACCATTGACTAGCAGATAGTTGCCTGCCGAGTTGTTTATCCATCCGTCATAGGGCATTATGAATTGGACAATTCCTCCTTCACGTTTGAGGTCTGCCAAATTTTTGTCTGGCTCTCCTCCTATGAGGTAGTCTGAGTCCAAAGCAATGTCCCACATTTGGGTGTTACGGTTGTATTTGGCCATGTACGAGCCAAAATTGACCTTCCCATCAGGACTGGTCACCGTGATGGTTACCGGCCCCGGTTTGACATTTGCTCCAAGAAAACTCGTGTCGGTATTTGTATCCGAAGGGTTGATACCCAAATACGGTTGGTAGACAGGTTGTTGTTGCTGTTGTTCAGGTTGTTGAACAACCTGTTCCTGTTGTGCTGGTCCCAAAGCCCATCCCCAGGACAGCTTGGCCAACTTAATTACCCCTGGTGCTACCAGGGTAACAATTACAATCCCCCCAATAATACATAATACGATTTTCCAAAACTTCTTCATTTTAATTATACTCCTTTTTAGTAAATTTTTATATTTATTGCTATTCCAAATGGAATGCATACCATACCCAATATAATTAATATATAAATAAAATATAAATTAATATTAGATACACTATGCATCCCAATTGAATATGCAAAAACAAAATATATTATAAGGAGGTATAACCCTATATCTACTCTATTTCATCACACACTATTTTATCTAAACATATACTGATAGAAATCAATGTATATACTTAGAAATTTTTAAAGATCTTCGAGTTTTTAGATAAATAAAAACTCATACAAGGTAAATACCTTTTCTATGAATTTTTATTTGAAAACTATATATTTAATGAGCAGGTTATTTTAGATATGTGTATTATACTATAGGTATTAGAAAATATCAATAGATACTCTCCTTTGATTGATATTTACAATGTTATAAAGAGCAGATTCCTTAACCATTTATATTATACTATAAGTCTGATATAATATCAATATGGAAGGTAAAGAATTAAATGTTGAAATAAGTTCAACTACACTTGGTAATACAAGCCAAGAAGGTGGTAAATTTGGAGCTGTAGAGGGTTTTGTACAGGCTATTTGTTCTGAAGATTTGTATACAAAGACAATAGCTGAGAGGGCTACAGAAGCTCAGGATATAACAAAGGAAATATTTCCAAATGCTAACTTTGGTATTTCTGTATTAGCATCTGTAGTTAATCCTGAAAAGATGAAAGGATATATATCCTCTATTGATTATCCTTACTTAGTAAAATTAAATACAGATTTTCTTAAAGAAAAAGTAAAGAAAGGTAAAGAAGAAGGATATACTGGTTTAGGATTAGGTATAGCTGTAGCTCAAGAGTATGCATATGGTCTTCTACAATCTCATTCAGATGAGGAACAGATAGATAGTACTCTTAGAGTAGCAAATGTAATGGAAGATATGGTAAAGATTAGAACATGTATTGAGACTGTAAGTATTGAAGATGAAATTAGAAAGATAAGGGAGATTAACAGAATATTAAAAGATGGTGGTAAGAGTATTACTTGGGTTATTGAACCAAACAAAAAGATTGGAGATGGTACATTTACTGATTTTATGAATATCTATGAAAATATTAAGAATGATCCTAAAAATAGTAATTTGAAGTTTGGTATTGATTTAGATATGGGTGGTTTACCTAAGGAGGAGTATGGTAATGTTTTGAATATTATGGATAGTATGCATGGTGATTACTTTCCAATATATCTTTCATTGAGTGGTAAAGACTACACAGAAGGTACAGTAAGAACACATCTACCATTGGGTGATGATGTAGAGTTTAACAGAAAACTAGGTGAATACTTGGTATTCCGAGGGATTAGAGGACAAAAGATTCCAGGTTTAATAGTTGAAACTAATCCTACAGGTAATGTTTTAAGAGATTATGAGAAGTTTTTAAAAGGGTTAAAACAAGGATTTAACTAATTCCATTTTCTATTTATTTCATTTCTGTAACATACGCTTTTCCGTATGTTATGGAAATATATTGCAATATTTTATTGAGAAGTACAATTAAGAAAAAAGGGATGGTCAGTCAAAATGAGTGGCCATCCCGAATCCTATTGTTGTAAGTATACTTGTTTGTTGAGTTGATAACAAGGAAATCTTAATTGCTTATATATGAAGTTAATCTAGATTTCATAATTGTTTTGTAATATCTATATATGACTAAAAACTGTTATGTCTTTATCGATGCTTCAAATATGTTTTATGGAACACCAAATGACCAAGATTGGAGGGTCGATTTTAAGAAGCTGATGGAATACCTCAAAAGTAAATACAAAGTTAAAAAGTTTTTCTATTACTCAGGAGTTGACACTTGTGGATATGAAGCAAATATCAAATCAACTGCCTCATATCCCATTAAGAACCTCCTTGAGTATTTGACCAAATTACCTAAACAGAGGACTGGAAAGAACAGTCAGAAGATTCACAAAAGTATTAAGAAGGTACAGTTCTTCAAGAAGTTAGAAGAGTTTGGTTATGTTTTAAGACTAAAACCAATTAAACATATTAGAACAGAAAGTGGATTAAAGTTAAAAGCTAACTGTGATGTTGACTTAACCTATGATATGCTTCGATTAGAACCAGAGTACGATTCATTTATTCTCCTTTCTGGAGATGGAGATTTCGAGATACTACTTCGATATGCAAGAGAGAAGGGAACAAGGTTTGCAGTTCTTTCACATAAAGAAAAGACTGCTAGAATTATTAAAGAAAAATATTCTAGAGAATACAAAGAGTTTTCAAGAATAAAGAGTTTTATTGAGAAATAAAATGGGAGGGTCAAAACTTTCGTAAGGGCCCTCCCGAATCCTATTGATACAAGTATACTTTGTTATCACATTAATAGCAAGAGAAAATTTTGTAGAATCATTAACTTGAAGCTACTTCTCTAATCCTAACAATTCCTTATTCCTATTAACCAACACCCTATTACTTACAGCAATACTAAATATATCCTTTAACATTTTTGAAGTTTCTTTAATATTTGCAGATGTACTCTCACTTCTATTCTTGTTTAAGAAGAAAGGTGTAATAGCAATATTGTAACCTACTCTACCAATCTCATTTAATATATCAGAGTCAATAGCAAATCCATTAACTTTTAATCTTGGAAGAATCCTTTCTACTAATTCTTTTCTAAAGAGTTTTAATCCACATCCTACATCATTAACATTCTTTGGAAGATTTAAAAATATCCTGTTTGCAAGTATCAAACCATAGGAGAGAATCTTTCTTCCTAATTTCATCTCAACATTAGAATCTTTATGAAGTTTAGAAGGTATTACAGCCATTACAGAATCTCTCTTAATTGCTTTAAGAGCATATCCTAATGTTCTAATCTGAATATCTGTATCTGCATCAACAAAACCAATAATATCTCCTTTTGCTCTTTTCATACCATATCTAACAGCATATCCTTTTCCTCTATTTTCTTTGTAACCAATGATAGAGATCTTTTTTAATCTATTCTCTTTAACATACTTCTCTAAAATATCCTTAGTATTATCAACATACCCATCAATTACGAAGATGAGTTCAAAATTTGGATTTTTTCTAGAAAGAAAACCATAGAGTCTTTCTAACTGATCCAATACTTCTCTTTGTTTTTTGTATGTTGGTATTACCAAAGATAGTTTCATTTTTATAAATAGTTATTAAAATATTGAAATAAAATTGCATTTAGCTCCCCAAGGGAGCAGTCCACCAATTAAGCAGCAGACTGCTTGCCCTTAAGGTTTTTAGCTATTGCTAAAATGACCATACCTACTGTAAATGCTACTAATGCAACTAGATAGAAGGTATCTGTATCACCAAAACCAGTTGGTAATGGCTTATGTGGTTCATATGGATTATATGGACCGTATGGATTACCACTAGCTAGTACAGGAGCAACACTAAAGAAGGAAATCATTGCAATAGTTAAAATTGCTGAAAATAACTTCCTCATATTTAAAGGGCTAGTTAATTTAAATGCAAGGAAATTATATCATAAAATATCCGAATATACAATACTATAGGGCGAGGTCCGTTCAGTAAGAAACTTATTAGATACGCTCCGCGTATCTAAATATACGTATTGGGGAATTAAAGAATTTACATGTATATAGTATGAGGTCAGCGCTATAATCGCTAATGTAGGTGGACTCTTCTGACTTATATATCCTATACTTATATGCTCTCTGATTCCAATATATAATTATTTCATCTCCTTCTGTTGTTTTAGGAAGATTGTAGAAAGATATCTTGTTTCTCTTCTCTACTCCCCAATATGAATATCCAAATCTATGTGCAGCTAATATTATTGGTAATTCTGTTTTTTCTGGTGTTCCGTAATTAGAAACAATCCATGAACCTTTTTCCAACCCATCATTGTAATCCTTACTTGTTGATATTGGAGATTCTACCCCTATCTTTGGAATTATCACAAACAATCCCTCTGGTAATGAAGGATTAAATGGTGGGATATTGGATATCACTTCTTCATCTTCTTTTTCCTCCATTTCTGTTTCCTGAGGTATTATCTCTTTTACAATCTTCTCTACCTCTTTACCTGTTTCTTGAGGATTTATTCTATACCATATGTATGGCCATATGGGTATGAAGAGTACTATTAATGCAATTGTCAAGAAGAAGAATCCTATTCCTACATATATACTGTTTATTTTTTGAAAGAAAGTTTTCTTTTTCATTATTAGGTTAAGTTTATCATACTTTGGATAAAAAAAAGAAGAACTTGTACAAGATATATCTCTTTACTACAAATTCTTCTTTATATTTATATTACAAGGACTCTAGCGTGTGGCAAGAAAATGATTTTCATTAGATAGTTTATACTATCTACACTAGAAGTCCGTTTTGGTTGTTTTGAAGAAACTATGGCACTATTGCCACAGCTTCAATCAAAGTCAGTAAACTGTAGATCCATGGCTGTGCCAGATCTACAATATGGTCTACACCTTCCACATTTGTTATTGTTATTTCTGATCCATTAGGGATCAGATTCTCACCATTTGGTGAGGCTAATAATCCAGTTTTTGTAATTGACCATTTCTCGTCGTTTACTTCCACGCTTATGAAATCGGGGTAAAATTCCCCTTGATTCTCCCCCTCTTTTGGTACTCCGTAGAGGAATGTTCTGTTAAAGTAAATTTCACAGTCCACTGGGACAGTGAACGAAGCTTTGCCCCCGATTTTAAGGTCTGTACTGGGAATGGATACCCCAGGTTTATACCCCCATCCCTTGGTAGTGCATACTACAGGGTTGGTCATAGTTGCTGTTCTGCATACATCTCCCTTGCAGACAGCAGTTTCAATTATAATCGGTGACTCTTGAGGAGTTTTCCCGATACACTCAGGGAGTCTGGCCTCAGCCTTTTTTGGTTGGCATGCACCAACCGTTAACAATATAACAACACAAGAAAACAAATATACAAACTTTTTCATTTTTTCTCCTTAAATAATTTTTTAAAATATTACACCTTGTAAGATGCATACAATATCCAAACAAGTTTAGATAAAATATGCATCTCACAAAGGTAAGGAGAAAATTTTGCCACACGCTATTTATTCCAACTTAATACAAGACATAAGTCTATATATGTATTAATGGAAAATTTTTAATGAGCAGTTAGTATCTTATTTAAAGATACTACTATATTATACTATAGGTTATATAAAATTGCAATACTTATTAATTAGAAGAATATATAGACTTCTTAAGATTAAAAAAGTATGTATGTGAAAAATAAAAAACGGGAGGGACATATTTGTATAGTTAATGACTTTTTAATTCTTCTCTCTCAGATATATCTCAAGAATCTTACCACTATTTACCATCTCCTGTGCATTAGCTTTACCTATATATCTATAATGCCAACTCTCATAGTTATATCCTGTTACACTTTCATAACCTCTTGGAAAAGATATTACAAAACCATATTTGTGTGCATTCTCCTCTAACCACTTAGCTGCTTTTGTTGGTGCAAACTGTCCTCCTATACCATCTTGAATTTCTGAAGTACTAAAGTCTATAGCTGTACCAAGTTGATGTTGACTATGTCCTGCCCTAGCCGACACCCTATCAGCATAATCAGCATTATTTCCGTTATACCTCAACCAATAGTTATATGTACTTAATT
>Ga0255342_1004193_pt1 | contig 15035 bp, 11 predicted proteins | sample wastewater_treat_3_FD_192416 | JGI IMG/M metagenome (GOLD analysis project Ga0255342, IMG submission 192416) | Wastewater microbial communities from Lulu Island WWTP, Vancouver, Canada - plant14 | ecosystem: Engineered > WWTP > Wastewater > Unclassified | place: Canada: Vancouver, British...
TCGATTTGCTCCCCCAATTGACCTTCTCGGAACTGGGAGGTGGGATTGATGATTTGATCACCAAAAATAGCCCAACCTGTTACCGAGTTGGGTTATTTTTTTAGTGAGGTGATCATGAAAAAAACTATCCCAATTCTATGCGTTTTACTTTTGCTGGTAGTTTCAGCTTGCCAGGCCATGCCAACTGGCTCACCGCAGCCAAGTGCAACACCAGCATCACCAAGTGGAACAGCAACCGCTGAGGCAAACACGCAGCCGCCTATAACCATCCGTTATGCCAAAGGTTTCACTTTGGAATATAAAGGTAACTATAAAATTCTGACGGTTACCCAGCCGTGGGCTGGTGCAGAGCAGGCTTTAACCTATATTCTTGTTCCCCGCGGGTCCGAGCCGCCAGCTAATGATGGGAATGCCACTGTGATAGAAGTACCAGTGCGCTCTTTTGTGGCGATGTCCACCACGTATTTTCCGTTTTTGGAAAACATTGGCAAGTTAGATGCCCTTGTAGCAGTGGATGATGCCACTTATGTCTATAACCCAACTGTGCGAGAGAAGGCTGCCTCTGGAGAAATCGCTGTAGTCGGCGGCGGGATGGGCGGACCCAGCGCCAACATTGAGAGTTTGTTGGAGCTTGACCCGGATGTGATCATGACAAGTGCTAGCGGCATTCCAGAGCTGGATGTTTACCCCAAACTGGAAGAAGTCGGCTTGCCCGTGGTGATTAATGGCGACTACCTCGAGCAGACGCCCTTAGGCCGAGCGGAGTGGGGCATCTTTATCGCTGCCTTTTTTGATTTGGAGCAGCAAGCTAGCCAACAGTTCGATGCGCTCGTGCAGCGCTATGAAGAAGTCCAGGCTTTGGCTGCAGGCGTCCAGGAGCGTGTGACTGTCTTCACGAATACAGATTTTCAAGGAACGTGGTACGTACCCGCTGGTGAGAGCTATGCAGCTATATTACTCAAAGACGCTGGCGCGGAATACCTTTGGGAAGATCAGCCCGGAACCGGAGCTTTGCCGCTTTCTTTTGAAACCGTTTTCGAGAAGGCAAAGGATGCTGATTTCTGGCTCAACCCTGGTTTTGCTGCCAGTTTGCAGGACCTCTTAGCCATGGATGCACGTTATGCTGAATTTAAAGCCTTCCAAACAGGGCAGGTGTTTAATTACAACGCCAAGGTGACCGATACTGGCGGTATGGATTACTTCGAGAGCGGCGTGGCTAACCCGGATGTGATCCTCAAAGACCTCATTAAAATCTTCTACCCGGAGTTACTACCCGAGCACACACTTTTCTACTATCAACAATTGAAATAAGTGGGTTTTTATGCCAAAAAATGCTTCAACTGAAGTAACACCAGACAATTCTCGGACCGCATCGCGCAGCCGCTCTGTGGGATTTGGTGTGTTTGCGCTCCTAGTATTGCTCCTCGTACTGGCATTTGTGGTTAGCTTGAGCTTGGGGTCGGTCTCAATTCCATTACGAGAAGTTGTGCGCATTCTCACAGGCGAGCCAGCCCTCAAAGAAAGCTGGGGCACGATTGTGTTGGATTTTCGCTTGACCAAATCTATCACGGCTGTGCTGGTTGGTGGGGCGCTCTCACTTGCTGGTTTGCAGATGCAGACGATGTTCCGTAATCCATTAGCTGACCCCTTTATCTTGGGGATCAACTCGGGGGCGAGCCTGGGCGTGGCGTTGGTGGTGCTCAGTATAGGCACGGCAGGCACTGCTTTTCTTGCGGGTCTGGGTGCTTTAGGCGATTTAAGCTTAGCCTTAGCAGCTTCAGTTGGGGCTGGGTTAGTGTTAGCGCTTATCTTGCTTGTGGGTCAGCGCGTGAAAAACCCAACCACGCTGCTCATCATGGGCTTGATGTTTGGCTATGCTACGAGCGCCCTCACGAGCCTATTGATTTACTTCAGCCGCCCCGAGCGTATTCAGGCTTATACCATTTGGTCGTATGGTTCTTTTAGCGGGGTCACATGGAATCAATTAAAGGTGATGGCACCAGTAATTCTGGTTGGATTGGGGGTCGCAGTTTTTTTGACTAAATCGCTCAATGCGCTGCTTTTGGGTGAAGATTATGCTCGCAGTATGGGGCTGAACGTGAAACATGCTCGTTTTTTTATCTTGCTGAGCGCAAGTTTATTGGCTGGCACGGTGACTGCATTTTGTGGCCCGATTGGGTTCATCGGCGTAGCTGTGCCACATGTTTGCCGTAACTTGTTGCATACTTCTGATCATAAAGTGTTGATTCCAGCAGTAGTTTTGGTCGGAGCGATTGCTGCATTGGCTGCTGATGCGCTAGCGCAGCTGCCTGGCAGCCAATACGTCTTGCCTATCAATGTGGTGACGTCGCTTTTTGGCGCGCCTTTTGTAATGTGGGTACTTATTCGGCAAAGGCGAGGTGGGACATCCTTCACGGTATGAACTCCTCAGTGCTCACAGCGGAGGACCTAACCATTGGGTATGTGCATAGCCGGTCAGACAAAACGGTTATTGCGCAGGGATTAAACCTCGAGCTGCATACGCAGGAATTGGTTTGTTTAGTGGGTCCGAATGGAGTGGGTAAATCGACATTACTGCGAACCTTGACCGGTCTTCAGCCGAAGTTGGGCGGAAATCTTCTGCTTAAGGGCAAGCCGCTTGAAAAATATACCAGTAGAGCCTTAGCACAGCTTGTCAGTGTGGTCCTAACGGCTCCGGTACAAGTGGGCAATATGAAAGTGCGCAATCTGGTCGGGTTGGGGCGCTTCCCTTATACCGGCATCTTTGATGGGCAAAACCAAAAAGACGAGGCAGCGGTGCAAGCAGCTTTGCAGATGGCGGGGGCAGAAGGCTTAGCTGAGCGTTTTGTGCACGAGCTCAGCGATGGCGAACGACAACGGGTAATGATTGCCCGCGCCTTAGCTCAAGAACCTCTCCTTTTAGTTCTTGACGAGCCTACAGCCTTTCTGGATTTACCTGGGCGCATAGCGATTATGCAGCTGATGCGTGAATTAGCTCATATACATGGCAAAGCCGTGCTCACTTCTTCGCATGACCTAGACTTAGCTATGCACACAGCAGATAAACTTTGGCTGATGAGCATGGATGGCACTATAACAGCTGGTGCTCCAGAGGATTTGGTGCTGAGCGGATCTTTTGGCACCACCTTTGCTCAGCCTGATTTGCATTTTAACCCTCAGACAGGTAACTTTGAATCGATACAGCAACCCATCCAGCGTGTGGTGCTACAAGCGGAAGGTTTAGCCGATATCTGGACAGCGCGGGCATTGAGGCGTGCTGGCTTTGAAGTGCTTGTAGAGGGACCCGCAGACCTACCGCGTGTGGAGGTTGTGAGACAAAACACCAGAACCACCTGGAAGCTTTTACGCTCCGGGGTAGCACTGGAGTTTGACTCGATTTATGCGTTGCTCTTAAGCTTGAGCGGGTAATGAACCCCTCATGCTGGAATAAATTGGGTTACAACTAAGACAATTGTGGCAAAGAAGATAATAATAGTGAGACCGATAGCTAAATAATTGGTTCCCTTTTTATTAGCCCACGACCCCATTAAGATCTTATCATTGGCGAGAATGAGCACTAATACTAAAATGACCGGCAGTAAAATCGCGTTGACCGTCTGCGAAAGTACCATGATCTGAAAGAGTGGAACCTTGGGGAGTATCACCAAAAGCATGCTGAGGAGCATAATTCCGCCAAAAATGGTATAGAAAGCTGGTGCTTCATTTACATTGCGGTTCAAACCACGCTCAAAGCCGAAAGCCTCGCAGATGGCATAGGTTGTTGAGAGTGGCAGGACAGAAACTGCCAAGAGAGATGCTCCGAGTAGACCAATTGCAAAGAGCAAGCTTGAAGCTTCGCCAGCTAGAGGTCTAAGGGCTAAGGCTGCTTCCTCAGCACTATTGACTACAATTCCCCTGCTGAAGAGCGTGGCAGCTGTGGTGATGATGATAAATGCCGAAATGATATTGCCCCACATCGAGCCGAAGACCACGTCGGTGCGCGTATCTCCATATTTATTAAGGTCCACACCTTTATCGGCAACCGAAGCCTGCAAATAGAAAATTCCCCAAGGGGTAATGGTGGTACCGATCACCGCCAGAACCGCGATCATATAATCAGAGTTCATTTGGATTTGGGGTTTAACTGCTGCCTGCAGGACAACACCCCAATCTGGCTTAATCACAAACACAGTGATGACATAACTTAGCGAAGAAAGACATAGTACCAGAAGGATTTTCTCGACGCTTTTATAGTCCCCTCGCAACACGATGAAGGTAATTAATACCCCCGCCAATGGTACAGTAATAAGGCGGCTGATTCCAAACAACTCTCCAGCGGCTGCCACGCCGGCAAACTCTGCGACCGTTGTGCCCAGGTTAGCAATCAATAAGCAAAGCATGGCAAACGCAGTCGTCTTGACGCCAAAGCGTTCGCGGATCAGATCTGCAGCACCTTTTCCTGTGACGGCTCCCATACGTGCTGCCATTTCTTGGATGATCACCTCTCCGATGGTGATCAGTAAAATGATCCAAATAAAGCTGTAGCCATACTTAGAGCCCGCAACCGAATAGGTAGCGATGCCTGGAGCATCGTTATCGGCGCTCGCAGTAATAATTCCGGGGCCAATAATGGATAAGAATGCAAATGTATTGCGCAGCCAAACTGGTGGGGTGAAACGTTTTTTCATGGGCACCTCTATCTACTGGAAAAGCGGGGTAAACGTTTTTTCCAAGCTGTAGGGAGCACCGTATCGAGTGCATCATCCACCGTTACAATGCCTAACATCCTTTCAGTTTCAGGTTCCACCACGGGAACTGCCATTAAGTCATATTTGGCAATCAGATAAGCAGAGTCTTCCTGTGGCGTAAGCGGGTAAACCCGAACGATGGAATCATCAATCCATTTGGAAAGCGGCTGGTCCAGAGGCGAGGTGACCAAATCACGCAAGGTGACCACGCCCTTGAGTTTCTGGTTTTCATCGAGGATGTAAACGTAATACATAAACTCGTCCTCCAAGGCGTCTTCAGAAGAACGCAAGAATTGTAATGCTTCGCCAACCGTAAAGTGCTCTGGAACCCAGGTAAACTCGGTGGTCATGATACCGCCGGATGAATCCTCTGGATAACCCAAAAGAGAGCGCACCTCTTCGGCTTCCTCATCTTCCATAAGGGTGAGCAGCTGTTCGCTGACCTGATCGTCCATATCGGCTAAGATATCCGCTGCCTCATCCGGATCCATTTCCTCGAGCACGTCAGCAGCGCGCTCGGGGTGCAGGTGAGAAAGGATGGCTTGCTGTACCTCAGGGGAACTCTCCTCAAGGGTATCCGCTAAGTCCTCATTGGTGAAGCCTTGCAGCAAGGCTTTGCTGGTATGGCTGTCTAAGTCGTCCAGGATGGCAGCGATATCCGCGGGGGGCATTTGAACCAAGCGGGTTTGGGAAACACTCAAGCGCAAGGGGTCGTCGTGTTCAACCGAAGCCACTAACTCCCACGGGATAACATGGGTCTTCAAGTCCTTATGGAACAGTTTAGCAATACGCTTGCCTGCTTTTTCCAGACCAAGGCGGCGCAGCAAACCGACAGTGCTTGCATCCACACCGGTGAGGTAAAAAAGCTCATCTTTACGCGCAATTTGCAAATCATTGACCCGGACTAAGCGCCGTCCTTCCAAATCGACGATTTGTTCATCCAGCACGCGTTGTTTAAGGAGCAATTCATGCCCCTTAGGCGTATAAGGTATTGCTTTATTGATATCGGTTTTGAGAACAATACTCGGCCATAGACTGGCGATCGATTGCGCATCGATCATCTTTTTACCATCCACCGCGTTTTTAAGCACCAACGCAGCAATCGGGGGCATACTTTTTTCGGTGCTATTGACCATAATGTCATCCAATTTGCCAACAACATGCCCAAAACCATCCCAGACTTTCTGATTAAGAAGCTGACTTAAATAAATCATCACACACCTCACCAGGTTGTTTTGTATTCAGTTAGAAGATGACACCTCAGGGGACGCGTAACCCACCTTTTGCCCCTGGCCATGAGGGTTTACATGGCAGCGGTGCAAGTAGGTAAGATTACTGGTCCCATCAGACTTGCCGGCCCAGGCTGGTCGTCTGCTGCGGGTTCACTTCCGTTGGTTGTTACAAGTTCCATCGTTATCATTTCCGCTAACGACGAAAGTATACCATAGCAATGGCTAAATATCGCGAAACATGTCGAGGATATTGCGGATAAATTCATTTTGAGGGGAAATTTTGGTCCATTTTTATGCAGAACCCGTAAAGCATGCAGTGCAATTAGGAGAGCGGCGAGAACACGTACTTAGAGAAGCCCGCTCTAGTTCCTCGTTTGGTCGGGAGGCCGGCAAGAACAAGGTTTGTGGAATTTATAAAAGAGCTAATTGTGCACTTCACGCGTATGGGGGAGATTTACGTATTATCAGGTAAAACTGGATATATCCATTCTGCTAAGAAATCTTTAGTGCTCAATGTTTCATTAGCAAAATCTTCTATGGCATCCCATACTATGACCGCACCGCATCTTATTTTATTCTCAGTAGTAAAAAACATGGTCATAATCCCATAAGGCTTAGTCTCAAGTTCGTATCCATCTTGGGTAGATTGCACAATTGCAGAAGAAACAGCAACTGAAACACCAGCAATAGTATCCCAATCTGATTTTGCATTTTCAGAACCGGTGATACCAATCACCAGCCAAAGTTTGCCATCTTCATCTTCTTCAAAAGAAACGCCTAGTAGGCTAATATCTTTCAATTCTTGCTGGGTATAGGCAAGATGGGCGAATGAATACTCGATATAATCAATATACTTAAGTTGATCATCAGTTTTTTGTTTGGTTTCAATCGGAGGTATTTTAGTTGGTGGTACTGCTGGTACAGTAGTTGGCGAATATGAGAGTGTTGATGTTTGAACTGACGCAGAAGAAATAATAGAGAAAATAATGAAGCCAATTAGCATAAAACCACCGATTGTAGAAAAAACCCAAAACGGTGTTGGACTTGGAGCAATTTTCAATGGGGGCTTCTTCATTCCAGTAGTGAAGATAAAACGAAATAGATTGTTTAAGAGAATAAAGGGTGTAACGATAAAAGAAATTATTCCCCACCAACCAAGAAGCATAGTTTTGCCAGTTAAGTTCCAAAAGTAGTAATCAATGCAAGACTTGCACAGGTTTCCTTTTACTGCTCGATGCTGTCGCATAAAAACCATACCGATATTTTCGTGAAATTCAACATACTTAGTTTCGGCAGGTAAAAAACAACTCTGACAATAACCTATTGATTGTGTTTTTTGTTGGGATTGTGTAGATGTGGTTTCTACTGGTTGGGTATAAGAATTTTGAGTTTGAGGTTTAGGTTGAGATGAATAGGACCGAAAAGCCCGATCATAATTCTCTCTCTTTGATGTATCACTTAGTACACTATAGGCCTCATTAATTTCTTTTAATTTTTCTTCTGCCTTAGACTTTAATTGATTATCTGGGAATTTATCAGGATGCCAAGCATGAACTAAAAAATGATACTGGGCTTTTATTTGCTCATTCGTAGCCTTAGGATCGACTTCAAGTATTTTATAGTAATCTTTCATATTTGAATTCCAATCCCCTGCATTTGAAGAAACAGGTCAACCATTATTTTATATAGAAAAATAATATACAGATATTGTACCTGGTATTTTATGAAATTAATATTTAGCCATATTATATACAATTAGAACCAAGGTGGCTATCGCTAGTTATCTTACTTAGAAGAATATTTAGGTCTTTTTTGCTTAGTACCCACAAACCAAGCTCTGCACTCAGTAGGGCGGCGAGAACGAAGTAGCGTGATTGCCAAACATGGCTTGCAAGCGGGGGACTTGCGCAAGTAGGGCGTCCGGCTGGGTACGCCATCCGAAGACGTCCCCAACGCCACCATACTCCAGCGCGACGATTTCGGGCTGGCGCCATTCACCGCTCAGAATCTGTTGCTGCGCCCAGTCGGCAGCTTGCCAATCCGAATCGCTCAATTCGAAATGATCGGTGATTAAGCCATGGTAACGGCGCAGCCCGGTGAGATGAAGCTCGCGCAAATGTTGCATGGGCAGCTGACTGACATAATCCGTCAGCTTATATTCCATGGCGCCGCAGCTGATGCGTGCGTGTGAAAGATCAAACAGCAAGTCGGTCTCGGTGGCGAGCAAGGTTTCACGGATGAGGTCGGGGTCAGCACCGATGCGGCTGCCTTTTTCCAATGGGGTGATGGGCAGGTTCTCAGCAACAAGTGGCACATCTGGGAGGTTGTTCCTTATAAAGGTAAGCTCCTCAACCCACTCGCGTATTTGCTTGAGCTGGTCATTACGGCTCCCGGGGTCGAGTGTGCTGTTTCCTATAAGATGGCAGTTGAGGTGTGGCGTATGCGTTTGGGTAAACATCGCGCGCAATACGTCGTAATCCAGGGTTGGAACTTTGCCATTGCCTACGGCAATCTCAAAATGCACATAGACCGGGCGAAGGTGTTGGGCAGCGTGAATTACGCCTTGCCAATCAGGGCACTTGAGCAGATCTACTTCCACCTTGCCTGTACGGAGCAGTTTTTCCAGCGGGAGCGAGTAATTGACGGCAAATTGCATAGGCGCGCTGCTTAGGACTCTTCGAAACCTTCGCTGACTTGCTGATATGGATCCAGCTGACTTTCGAGCTCATGACGGAACTGCTGCGTGTAGAGCCGGTAGTAGTGACCGCGCAAGCGCATAAGCGATTGATGGTTGCCTTGCTCTGCAATTTGGCCATCGCGTATGACTAAGATCTTATCGGCATGTTTGATGGTAGAAAGGCGATGGGCAATAATGAAGCTGGTGCGCCCTTCCATCAAGCGCTCCATGCCCTGTTGGATCAATGCTTCGGTAAGCGTATCCACGGAGCTGGTGGCTTCATCCATCACGAAGATATCCGGGTTTGCCAGTATCGCTCGGGCGATGCTGATGAGCTGTTTCTGACCCACGGAGAGCAAGTTGCCACCCTCGCCGACGTTCTGGTCATAGCCGTGCTCGAAATTGACAATGAAGTTATGAGCTCCAGCTAATTTGGCAGCAGCCTCAATCTCTTCATCAGTTGCATCCAATTTGCCATAGCGGATGTTCTCGCGGATGGTGCCAGAAAACAAGTGTGGGGTCTGCAGCACCACGCCGATACGGGATTGAATGTTTTGCAGCGAGAAATTGAGGTAGTCAGTTCCACCAATGCGGATGGTCCCCTCGGTGGGTTCATAAAAGCGGCACAACAAGTTGACGATCGTAGTTTTACCACCGCCAGTAGGACCAACGAGCGCCACAGTCTCTCCATGGTTCACGTGAAAACTAAGGTGCTTAATCACGGGTTCGTCTTCTTTGTAGTGGAAGGAGACATCGTCGAATTCAATATCACCCGAGAGCGAAGTGAATGGCAGCGTTTGCTCCCGGTCACGAATGCCAGGTTGGGTATCGATGAGTGAGAAGACGCGCTCTGATGATGCCACAGCGTTTTGCATATCGGCATATACCCGCGCCAGATCCTGCACAGGCCAAAGGATCATCATGATATAGGAGATAAAGGCTTGCAGTCCGCCGATGGTGATTGCTTGATTCTGAACACTCAATCCGCCGCGCCACATCACCAAGGCTAACGAAAGTGCGCTAATGGTCTGTATCGTTGGTTGGAAAAGCGCCGAAAGGTAAGCGGCTCGATAGCTGGAGCGGTACATATCGGTTGAGAGTACTTTGAAGTTTTCTAAGTTGCGGTCTTCACGCCGCAGTGCTTTGACCACGCGCACTCCTGTGATGTTTTCATTGAGGTTGGCTGTCATCTTAGAATTGGCTTTACGCGATTGGCGGTAATGATAATAAATGCGTGTGCGGAATTTAAACGCTACAAAGAGCATGACTGGCAGGGATGCGATGACAATTAATGCTAACTGCCAGTTGATGCTGAGCATAAAGGCTGAGGCAGTAATAATATTGACTAAGGCATAAGTGGAATCGATGAGACCCCAGGTGAGCAAATCCGCCATCTTTTCGGTATCCGAAGTTACGCGGGACATAATCCACCCGAGGGGAGTCTTGCTAAAGTATGCCAAGGAAAGCTGCTGTAAATGGTTGAAGAGCCGCTTTCGAAGGTCATACCGTACCTTTTCGCCTTGCAAGCCAATGAGGTAGATGAAGAAGAACACTGCCACAGCCTGAACGAGCACAATTGCTCCATAGAGCGTGAAGAGCCTAACCAGTGCGGTTTTATCCCCGGCAATGATGCCTTCATCGATGATGCGCTTATTGATCAGGGTGAAATACGCATCTAATAAAGAGACCAAAATGATGGCAATCATGCTGCCGATCATGGTCTTCTTGTGCGGAGCGAGCGTCTCGAACAGACGCTTGATTACATTTCCGTCAAAACGAACATTGTCGTCGAGTTCGTTTTCATCATAATAAGTGGACACTGTCAATTTCCTCTTGCAAAGCGCTCTCAATGCGCGTTTGAATTTCAAATATGCTGTGGTAAATGCCAGGCTGGTCGATGAGGTCCTCATGCTGACCAGATTGAACGATTTTACCTTCGTCAAAAACCAAAATCAGATCGGCATTCATAATACTTTGAATGCGGTGTGCGATAATGAATGTAGTGCGGTCTTTCATCAGGCGCTGTAAAGCCTCACGAATCTGCACTTCAGTTTCCATATCGACGGAAGACGTGGAATCATCCATAATGAGTATGCGTGGGTTGAGCAGTAAGGTGCGAGCGATAGCTACGCGCTGCTTTTGCCCGCCAGAGAGGGTTACCCCGCGCTCCCCAACCAGCGTGTCGTAACCGTCCTTGAAGCTCAGGATTACGTCATGTATAGCAGCTTCGCGGGCGGTTTCCTCGATTTCTGCTTGTGTAACCTCGCGGTTGACTCCATAGGTAATATTATCGCGAATCGAACAGGAAAATAGGAAAGGTTCCTGTTCCACGATGCCAATTTGGCTGCGCAGAAAACTACGCGGATATTCGCGCAAGTCCACACCATCCAAGCGGATACTGCCAGAAGTAATATCGTAAAAACGGGGCAGCAGATTCACCAACGAGGTCTTGCCGGAGCCGGTGGAACCAAGCAGAGCAATCACCTGACCAGCTTTCGCATCAAAAGATACATCTTCTAAGACGGGATGTCCTTTCTCGTATTCGAAAGTGACATGCTCGAAGCTAATATCGCCGTGAACCGTACCGGAGGCGGGGAGATAACTGCCTTCAAACAGCGGTTCTTCAGGAACGCGCAAGACCTCCACGACGCGATTCAAGGAAACGAGAGCGCGCGAGGTATCCACAATCAGCCGGCCTAAGTTGCGGATTGGCCAGATGAGCCAACCAAGGAGACCGGAAAAGGTGATGAAATTACCAAGTGTGATAATCCCATCGATAACCATGGTAGCAGCTAAAAAGTTGCTCGCGATCATCTGCGCGGCACAGATCGTATCTGAAATCGGCCAGAAAAGGGCGTGCATCAGGTTGAGCCGCTTGCCGCGTAAATATTTTTCATAATTGTTTTGGTCAAACTTCTTGATTTCGTAGGATTGACGGGCAAAAGCCTTCACCACACGTACACCGCTCAGGTTCTCTTGCAGATTTGTGGATAGGACTGCTTCCTGTTCCTGATAAGCTTCATAGGCTTTCGAAAGTTTGCGAAAGAAAAAGATGGAAATGACCAAAATGACCGGCACAATGATGATAGAAATCAGCGCGAGCCGTTGGTTTAATTGGAAGATAGCGGTGAAATTAATGATGAATATCACGATGATGCGCGCCACACCGATTGCTTGATCGGCAATGAAACGCCGAATGGTGTCCACATCAGAGGATGCGCGCTCGAGCAAGTCTCCGGTTTTAACTTCGGAATGATAAGCAAAACTCAAGCGTTGAATGTGGTCGAAGAGAAGGTCCCGCAAGCGGCGGGTGCTGCTTTCGGCGGTTTGGGCAGCAAGTTTATTGCTGAGAAAGCCGGAGAGAGCCTGAAGCATAATTAAGCCCATAAAAGTAGCTGCGCCTTGGAGCAGCTCGGTACCAAACTTGCCTTGTCCGATGATTTGATCAACAAAGTAACCCAGGAAGAGATACATGCCTGTGCGGGAAGCGGCTGAGATGGCTAACATGATGGCAGAAAGGGCATAATGCCCATGGTAGCCGCTAAGCAAGTGCCAAAGCGTCACCAAGCCGTTTTTATTGCTGGTGATCTTTTGGCGATCTAGTTCTGGGTAAGCGTTTTTCTTGTTTTGCATTCCTTATTCCAGGCAAAATATGGGGATACCTTTCGATATCCCCGAACTCTGCGAGAGAGAGTATACACTGTGGGTTTAAGAGCGTCAACGGATTTTGCAAAAACGGTCATGCTTTGAAGAGGCTACTCGCTACGCGGTAAAGAAAAGCGTTTTAAATTGCCGTTTTGCCAACTTTTAGACACGAGCGTTGTATTGTTTTCTTACCCCCAGAAATGATAAGTGGCGAGGGTGGGATTCGAACCCACAACCAATGGCTTATGAGTCCACTGCTCCACCGTTGAGCTACCTCGCCATTTGCGCAATGATGTTAACAGAATCGGCAAAAAAAGTCAATCATTCGTGTTAGTTCATCTAAAATGTTACCGAAATAGAATCGTTGGGTCAAAAGAAAATGTTACCGAGGTGAACGGTGAGCGAAACAGACCCAATGAATATTGATGAACGTAGGAAGTATCTTCAACGGATGTGGGAACGTTATCATTACGCGAGTAAAGCCGACAAAACGATGTTGTTAGATGAAATGGAAGCAGTGACTGGCATGCATCGCAAGTCGATCATTCGGTTGATGAAAGGACGCAGGGGCCGCAAGAAGCGAGAAAGAGAGCGGGGAAAGGCATATGGGAGCGAAGTGGAAGATGCGATTCGGGTGATAGCCCGTAGCCTGGATTATCCCTGTGCAGAGCGACTGCAACCTAATTTAGTTTTCATGGCACAGCAACTATGTGCGCATGGGGAATTAAAGGTTACATCAGCCACATTAGAGGCATTAGGCCGCATCAGCGTTTCCACGGTCAAACGCATATTAGGGCGTATCGGCCATAAAGCTGAGAAATTAGCTTTTCACCAGCCCAGAAGACCGCGAGGGAAAAACTTGCGCCATGCCTATCCCATGAGCCGCATTGCTTGGGATATTGCTGAAGCAGGCCATTTGGAAGTCGATTTGGTGCATCATTGTGGAGCCAGTGCTCATGGAGAGTATATCTATACCTTGCAATGGGTAGATGTCGCCAGTGGATGGTGTGAAATCTTTCCGATCTTTGGACGCGGATTTCTCGTGATGCAGGATGCTTTTGCCTATTTACTTCAGCGGCTTCCCTTCCCCGTGAACGAGTTTCATCCTGATAACGGCGATGAGTTCTTTAACAAGTTCCTGTTGCGTTACTTTCAGGAGAAATTGCCTGACGTGTATCTTTCTCGCAGCCGTCCCTATCAAAAGAACGACAATCGCTATGTAGAGGAAAACAACCATAGCCTGATCCGCGCCTATATCGGGCATGAGCGCTTCGACAGTTTGCCTCAGTTAGCCGTCTTACGTTTGCTCCACCAGAAATTATGGCTGTATCACAACCTCTTTCAACCCGTGATGAAGGTGAAAAGCAAAGAATATGTGGAGCCTCTCCAATATCGGCGGAAATTTGACACAGCACAAACACCTTTTGATCGTTTACTCCAAATGAAGTGCTTAGATGAGGATACCCGAACCAAGCTGGAAAACCTACGTAAATCTACTAACCCCTTGGCCTTGCGGGATGAGATCGAACAGTTAATTATGGAATTGTCCTTATTGCCCTGTGCAAAGCCAGGCGAAAAGATTAACGTTTATGAAACCTTAATCATGAAGGAGGAGGCTACTGAGCTTCAGTAACATTATCAAATGAACCAACCATTAACTTTCGGTAACATTATCTTTTGACTTGACAGGTCATTTTGTGTGAAGGGTGTTGAAAAACATTGGTTAATCGATTACATCCAAATTTTTCAAAGTTAAGAATTTCAATCTGCCCTCACCCTGCCCTCTCCCAGCTCCGAATCCTGTTCGTTTTTCAGCGTCAATCTGCTGGGAGAGGGTGGTTCTTTTGCAGGCGGGGGCGCCCGCCCCCGCCTGCAAACATCTTTCCCCTCACCAGCATCAGTCGGAAATTTTTACACTGAAACGAGGCGCTGGGGAGGGGAATCAAAGGGGTGGGGTTTATGAACATATGGCGATCTTCTTGAATGTAAAGTTATTCATTTTTTAATGTTCTGGACATTTTCAACACCCTCTTTTGTGTGGGGGTTTGAGCTTCTTCAACCCTAGTCCCTGTTACTGCGTGGTGCCATTTGGGTAGACAGTGCACTCAGTAGACAGGCGAGAAAGAGCAAAATGTTTTAGCATGGTCTCCTGACCATGCAAGGCTTGTGAGGCCTATGGTCACATTCTCTCGCTCGGTACCCTACGGGTAGGCTACGCACTCTGAAACCGGCGAGAACAAAGACAGGAGACCAGGAGACCTACGGTCAACTTCCTCGCTCGGTACCCTGCGGGTAGGCTGCGCACTCTGAGACCGGCGAGAACGAGGAGACCTACAGTCAAACCACTCGCTCGGTATCCTGCGGGTAGGTAGTGCACATTGATGCCGGCGAGAGCATGGACCAAGCATTCGAAGCTAGGGCTGGATTTTTTCTATGTGAGAGCAAAGTGAAGAGGATACATGCTATACTTCTACCAGTCTTAAGATTTGGAAATAATGATGAAGAATATTATCAAGAGCGTTAAAGGCACACGGGATTTCTACCCGGAAGAAATGGCAAAGCGCCAATGGCTGATCGAGAAAATCAGGCAGACTTCGCAGCTTTTCGGCTATGAGGCGTATGATGGACCCTGCTTAGAAACAATCGAGCTGTATGCAGCAAAATCAGGCGAGGAGTTGGTCAAGGAACAAGCTTTTGTCTTCCCAGACCGCAGTGGCGAGCTGATTGCACTTC
>Ga0255342_1004204_pt1 | contig 15017 bp, 10 predicted proteins | sample wastewater_treat_3_FD_192416 | JGI IMG/M metagenome (GOLD analysis project Ga0255342, IMG submission 192416) | Wastewater microbial communities from Lulu Island WWTP, Vancouver, Canada - plant14 | ecosystem: Engineered > WWTP > Wastewater > Unclassified | place: Canada: Vancouver, British...
AAGTTAAAGTTAATTCTGCAAACCAATCGCTACCACTATTATATAACTTATAATTAATCTGTTTGTCTACGACAGCATCGGTTTTGTAGGCCGCTAGATTAGCATCAATAATCCACACATAGTCGCCGCTAAAACTGCGGGCTTGACCAGCCCAATTGGCTTTAATAAGCCATTGCTCAATTACTGGATCATAGCTAAAAAGCAAAATATTTTTTTGCTGTAAATTATCAGTAATAATTTTCACTACTGCTGATAAGCGACTGCTGGGCAAGGCCATTAATTGCTCTTTAAGCTCGCTTATAACGTCGTTGATAACTTCTTTACGATTCCAAGAACTAACACCATATTCATCATAAGACATTTCCACGCGATATTGCAGTAAATCAACAAAATTTTGCTGATTATATGTCTGCCCTTCTACAGTAATTGGTCCGACAAGCCCTAATAAATCCTCTACTAATGACGGGGTAATAGCAATAACCCCATCAATATGGGGGGTAGAGCTGGTTTTGTTGATAATTTTAGTCTGTTCCTGATAAAAATAGCCAATCTGGCGAGCCGCTGTGGGAAAATCCGGCGACCAATTAGCATCACGCAAAAACCACTGCTTTACTCCTAAATATTTATTTAATTGTGGGGGCGGGGCGGGCTTAAAATAATCTTGAGCTGGCATATCTAAATGATAGCTGTCGTGGACTTCTAAGTTAGCAATATGGCCGTTTTGTAATTCTAGCAAGCCATAATTACCAATGAAACCGCCAGTGGGCCGTAATTCATCATTGTTTTGTAAAATTAATAAAAATCGTCCATCATTTAGTTGCTTAGCCAAATAGGGAGCTAATTGTAGCCAGGGCAAATAATCTGCTAGAATTTTTTTGCCATCTTCTAGCGCTTCTAGCGCTTCTTTAACTGGAGCATTAAGGTTACTAAGGCCAGCACCAAAATTGACTGCCGCTAGACTACTCTCTATTTCATGGAGACTAGCTAGTGAATCTAAAATTAAAGCTGGCGTCTGTTGGGCCTTACTTAGAGCCATTGATAAACTAGTGGTTGACAACTGGCTTAATGATAATTGAGAAAGGTCTTGGGGTAAATTATCTGGCCATTCCTGAACTTGCCTTAAAATTTTTAAGGTGGTACTACAGGCTATATCGGCGGCTTTAGAAAGATTATAAGCACTGGCAGTCTGTTGCCTATACCATGGTATTTGAGACCACAGGGGATGATGGACTAAATTAAGGCTCAAAGTACGAGCTTGAGCAAAAGACTCTTGAGCTTGGTCAAGAGCTCCTTGGGCTTGCGACCATTCGCCCTGTTTTACTGCCTGCCACCCTGTACTAAGTTGAGTCTCACCTTCCATCCCAGCCTTATAAGCCTTCAGGGCCGTATAGCTTAACCGCGACAAATCAATAACAAAAATTACCAAAATAATAATAACTAAAAACCAAATAAAGCGACGTTTGGACATAAAAATATAAAAACTATATTACAATAATAAAAACTATTAAAACAAAAAACAAGGTTTGATTAACCTTGTTTTTATAACATTAACATTATTCTTCCTTTTTAACTTCATCGTCTTCTAACTTCGGAGGCGCTGATGGACTGCCTTCAGATACAGCAGAGTGATCAGTTTGGCTACCTGCTTGCTTCTTATTTTTGTTCTGATCTAATGCTGGCTGTTGTCCTCTAATTTTAATAATATTGCCAGCAATAATTTTATGACTAACCAATAAATTATTAACCGTGATGGTCATTTGAGCCCCTTGGCTTAACCAATGATTAATTCTCTCGGATTTAACTTGTAAATCTTTGGATCTGGGATTATAACTGCCTAAATTTTCTAAAATACGGCCATAGGGATCACGGCCAACCTCAGAAATAATTAGTCTATAGGTAGGAGATTTCTTTTTACCAATACGAGCAAGTTTAATTTTGAGCATAAATAACGCCTAATTTGAATAAATAAATGAGCCCTGACGGTAGGCTGATTATACCTTAATAAACTTGATTTTGTCAAGAAAAATTTGAGCATTTATACTACCAAATCCGAACCTATTTTGAGCGATACTAACCGCCTCGCTTCGCTCGGCGGAACGCTCGGGCGGGGCGGGAATTCCCTTCCCCTGAAACCCCTTTCCTTCCCGCCCTGCCCTCGCTTTTTCGCCGTCGCCAAATTTCGTGCCAGCAAAGCTGGCACGCCGTATTTGTTATTTTAACCTATTACCAAAATTTATTCCAGCAAAAATTTTTAATTTATAGCCAAACGAAACATGCCTTTTCAAAACACCAACGTCAGCTTTTAGTCTTTCGTGCTTTTCATTTAGATCGTTGCCAGCAACACGGATTTTTTCTTCATATTGCTTAATCGTGCCAAAAATATTTTCGCTGTAATGATTTAGGTTTTGAACGAAATTGTTAAACTGTTTCAGTTCATTTTCGGTTTTACGAATCGCTTGCTCAAATTCATCTGTATATCCAGCTTGATGGAAAGTTGATATTTTATATCCGTCTTTTTGGGACATTTTACGACTCAGGTTTTTATCAACATATTCAAGATATTTTTGAAAATAGAGCATCGTTTTTCTATTCTTTTTCACCTTTTTAGTAAGCTCTTTAATTTTGCCGATCAGCTTATTCTTTCCCTGTTTATACCTGTTTAATATTTCTGCAATCTTATTAAAGGCAAAGTTAAAATTATCGTCCGACAAATATCCATATGTTGTGGCTTCGGTTGTAGTTGTAGTTGTATTAGAAAAAAATCCGTAATCAGTTGAAGTGCTTGTTTTAATAACTTTCCTGCCATTTTTTATGATATTGGAAAAACCCAACATCATAGCCGTAATGTCTGTGTAAATTTCGTTATCTTTTTCTTTGTGCCAAAGTGAGTGCAAAACAATATGCGAAAGCTCATGAGCCATTATGGCTATAAAGGTCGCTGGACTATCCGCACAATTTTCACTAACTCTCACGCTAATCGAAAAATTATTTAGTCCCGAAGTGCCATACATCGGCAAATAACCAGGAATAAATACTTGAGCGGTTATACCTTCGCTTCCTCTTCCTCTCCAATCGGTTTTTACCAAGTGCGTGCTCTGAAAATTATTCGTAGTGCCCGGATGATAACCCTTTGGCACATATGAAAGACTTATTTCTATCGGCAACTCCAGACATTTAGCAATTTCTTTTATACCTTCCTTAACTTTTTTTTGGCGAATAAGAGATATTATTTTTTGATCGTCCACATTGTCTTTAATACCAATTGAATCAGCAAGTGTTTCGATGGCTTCTTCTATGTAATTATTGCTTATGTTTTCCATAAAAGTATTATTTCAATAACTCATCAGCCGAAACCCCAAGAGCTTCAGCTAATTTCTGAATTGTCGCAAGTGTTGGATTTCTTTTTCCGTTTTCAATTCCGCTAATATAAGCTCGATGAACTTCTAACTTTCGGGCGATCGCGCCTTGCGACAATTTTTTAGCAGTTCTTATCCGCTTTAAGTTTTGGCCTAGTTTTGTTGATATTTCAACCATACAAGTTATTAATATTATATCTCTTGTTGCATTATTAGGCAATGTTGTATTATAATGATACATATGATAGCGGGAGTAAAAAATCTGTTGTGTGCACAAGGGCGGGTGGAGCAAACACAACTCCACATTTTTCTGCAGCATATTTTGCGAAGCAAAATACAAAATTTGGCGGCGGCGAAAGCGAGGGCGGGGCGGGAATCCCCTTCCCCTGAAACCCCTTTCCTTCCCGCCCTGCCCGAGCGTGCCGCCGAAGCGGTCGGCAAAATTCCTGAAAGTTTGATACTGGAGCGGGTAACGGGAATCGAACCCGTATCTTCAGCTTGGAAGGCTGACATAAAAACCATTATACTATACCCGCAAATAGCTAAATTCAGTAGTCTTTTTAATTGTTCATCACAAATAATAAATATCCTACTAATTCCAGCCAGAATAGCAATTACTGGACGAAGTGTCAACTTTTATCTAATCTTTCATTAACTCTGACACGGCAGCCTCAAGTCCGCGAAGGGTCATCTCATACATATTAAAAATTTGTTTTATTTGGGCAATTGTTCCCGAACGGTCTCGCGCCTCATGTTCACTTTCTCTTATTGGATTAATCCACACCGTATGATTAAAGGTCCTCTGTATTTGTTCAAACGAGCTAAGTCCAGATGGAAAATAATGGCCATCTTTATCGGTGTAATCTTGATATGATTCATTTTCGGCCATCCAGGCGTCACCAACAATAATAATTCGACTATCTTGGTCTTTTTTAAAAATTTCCTTAAGTGGAATAAAATGCTGACTATAATTTCCATCTTTTTGTGGCCAAACATCGCCGTAAATAGCATTATGAAAATAATAAACTTCGACATCGTCAAGATAATCTTTGGCGGCGGCAAATAACTTTTCCATAATTGGTCGAAAATTATCCGTACTCCCGCCAACATCAAACATTAGAATCACCTTTGGCTTATTTTCGATTTCCTCTTGCCACACCAATTTAGGAATACCAGCATGTTCGGCAATACTTTTAACTGTCGCCTGAGCGTCAAGTTTTTTGGTCGGTGTTTCCGTTGCCTGTTTAATAATAGCAGTAAGTTTAGATAATACACGACCGAATTGCTCATAATTTAAAACCTGATCTTTGTCGTACTGGTCATATTTCCGTTCAATCACCCGCTCACGCGCCAAATATCCACCCTTACCCTCTCTAATGATTCTTTGCCCTTGCTTTTCTGCTCCTTTACCTCCGCCAGCCTCTTTCTCTTTCTCTTTCTCTTTTTCTTTTTCTCTTCCACCCTTTCCAATTTCTTGCTCTTTTTCACCGCCTTCGCCTTCTTTTTTGTCTGTGCCTCTACCCTCTTTTTCTTCAGATTTTTTTCCTCCTCCTTCTGGTTTTTGAGAAGTACCATCGCCAGGTAGTTCCTTTTTTTGTGCTAATCCACCTTTGCCCTCGTGGCCTGAGGACTGCGAATCTTCAATTACTTTATGAACATCTTCACCACCATGGTGTTGTTCGGTAAAACCTGGCTCAACAATCTCTGTTGATTGATTTTCTTCTTCTTGCTCTTCTTCTACTTCCTCTGTTATGTCTTCGTCTTCCTCTTCCTCTTCCTCTATCTCTTCTATCTCCATTTCATATTCGTCTTGCTCTGTCTCTGCTTCCGGCACCGGCAACTCTAGCCCATAAAACATTCTACCAAAAACAGTATCAAATTTAGAATAGTCTGCTACATCTTTCACTAATACAGCGCGAGCAACAAAATACAAATCATCAATACTTTGAATTTCACCCTCCGCTAATACTTTCTGCAAATCAAGCCATTCACTTGTGGATACTTTTATTTCTTCTTCACGTAAAGCATATAAAAATTCCTGAAATATGTGGTGTGTTTCTCTGGTTTCCCTGCCCTTAGTTTTAGAAAAAATCAAGATCTCTTGCTCTTTAGGATCATATAAAAAATCCTTAGTTTTCGGCTGTTTACTGAGGCTTTCTTCTGACTCAGACTTTTCAGGAGAAATAAGCCCCTCCTGTCCCTCAAAATGTGGGGTAAACTTTTCACCCATAATATTTATTCTTCATCCTTCACTTTCAATAACTCGTCGTTCATAAATTATCTTGCCATCTTTGGTTTTATAGATTGTCTGCCCTTTTTGATCTCTACCCTTAATATATAGCTCATTACTTTCTTCAACTTCCGCAAAATTTATAGGCTGATCACTCACTTCCAGTTCTACTTCTACTAAACCTTGCTCTTTCAATCGATGATAAAGAGGCGAATCTTTAGACATTGCAAAAGTGAGATTATCAACACGTTTCACTCCCTCTGCTTGAATCTCAAAGGGGCGTTTCTCATACCTATCAAAAGTAGTGAAAGTATAGCCATCATTAGCGAGTAGTGTATAAACTTGATGATCTGGGTCATTATAATCATAGGATGTGTCACCCTTAATTCGTACTACTTTTTCTCCCTCAATTGCCGCAATAACTGACTCTGGCATTCGTGCCTGGCGCAATGCCTCATGTTCATCTGGCTGTACACCTAAAATTTTTTCTATATCTTCTTTATACTTTAAAAGTGTTTCAGAATAGGGTGTATCTGATCCAACTTCTTCAACGCCAAATTCTCGTAAAACTTTAATCCAGTCTAACATTTCTGAAGTTGATGGTTTCTTCTCTAGTCCTTCCACTTGACGAATTTCATAAAATCTCTGGATAGCGCCTTGTAATAATTTTTCACTTACATCGGGAATATGCGCTTTTACAATTTCTGTCATTTGCTCAGGACTTGGAAATTCAATATAATCATAAATACACCGGCGTAATACTGGCTCCGGCAAATCGCGCTCATGATTAGAGGTAATAATAACAATTGGTCTATGTTTAGCGGCGATCTCCTCGCCAGTTTCCGTCACAAAAAATGACATTTGGTCAAGTTCATGCAGAAGATCATTAGAAAAATCTCGTTTAGCTTTATCTACTTCATCAATAAGTAAAATAACCTGCTCTTGGCTAGATAATGCTCGACCAAGTGGCCCAAACCTTACATATTTTTTAGGATCTGTAATATCTTTACCAAGTTGCGCGTCCTGAAGCCGCTGGACGACATCAAAGGTATAAAGTAATTCTTGTGCAGTTGTGGTACTTTTACATTGTGCATGAATGATTGGCAAGTTCTCGTTTCCAGCTAAAGCATAAGCTAGTGAAGTTTTGCCGGTCCCTGGTTCACCCTCTAAAAGAAGCGGCCGCTTAAGCACTCGCGAGACTTGAAGTACTTTTGCCAAATCCGGCGAAAGCACATAGGGCGAATTAAGCCGTTCAACTCGCGCCTCAAAAGCCGCTTTTTCTTCTTGAAGTTCTTGTTTCAATTCTTGTATTTGTTCAATAACGGGTTGCACCTGCTCTCCAAGTTGCTTTTGTAAAATTTCTGCTTGTTTAATATCCGCTGATATTTGAGCATCAGCGGTCTCTGCCGCCTTTTCCCCCAATTTTATAACCTCTCCAGCATCAGGCAATGCCTCGCGTGTTTCTTCTAAAGATTGCTCTTGCGACGGTTGATAAATTTCTTCTGATGATTTAAATTGGCTTTCCATATATTTATGATCTCTTTAATTTACGTACAATCTTATCTGCCTGTTTCTTGTCCGATGAAGCGTGTAATAGCGCAAGCAAACGATGAGATTGCGCCGTCAGTGTTTGCAGGTGAGTAGCAAAATCATCTAGCTCTTTTTGTAGGCAAGCCTTTTTTGACTCATTGCCTTGATTGTTAATAATTTGAAATTGCATATACTTAAATTTATTGATCAAACCATTAATATAGTAATGTCCAGTACCTGATGATTTTAAGATATAATTATTGTTAGTCAAATTGGCAAATTGTTTATAAAAATATATTATAGCACTATTCTGTCAACGTCAACTTGTTGGCTTGTTAGGCGCAACAACTCAAAAACACACACAACAAGATAAAATAAAGGCCCTTTTTATTTTGTATCTTCTCTCACATTTACCCCTCCCGCCATCTAAAAAATGATTAAGAAATTCAGCTAAACGCAAAGGTAGGAAGTGACTTATCCTAGCATGAATAAAAAACAAACTCGCCCTCAGACAGCGAGCTCATAATAAAGCTGAATTTGAGGAGAGTTTCAACTGATCGCAAGTACTGGGCGAAACTTGAACCTTTTTGAGCAAGAATTTCTGCCCTGACGAGCAGAAATCCCGCCCAGCGTTTCTGCTCACCTGACGGTGAACAAAACAAAAAAATTTTTATAGTTTTTAATCACCCCTCGCAAAAATTTTTTGTTTTGCCTTCCTGCTGGCACAGAAATTGCGGAAACGCTTTCCCACCTCCAGACGGGGCGGGTGGGCCAATGATTTTTATGTCAGCTTATTGACATTATCAATGTCAATTTAGCTAATTTTACTCGCAAAATCATCAAAATTGTCAAACCAGTATTGTCTGTAATTTTCTAAAACTTCCGCTATCCCTCGGCGCGGTTTAAGCAGTAGTCTTGTGTTTATTGTAAATCCATTGTATGAAAAATCTCTGCTTTGCTTTGGTTCGCCCATTTCAAATATCCTGGAATAGCCGTCAATTTTTCGGTATCCATCCGCGTGTTCGGTTCCTTTCGGGTCAATGAATAAAATCAAATATCGTTTGCCTTTTTGCGCCCAAAAAATGAAGTCGGGTTTGAAGTTGGAGATATTATTTTCCTTGGGATTGTAATAAGGAATCAAAACTTCGTCCAGAGTTTGGTCAAGTTTTGAAAACATCCACCAGTCAAATTGCGTGAATAAATTGTTGGATTTGGTAAGATATTCTTCTAATTCCTCAATAAATCTTACTTCACTGTCAACATTGATAATATGATTGAGATAGTCAATTTTTTCGGTTTCTGAAACTATCACCGGGAGATAATAATGGTTAGCTAAATACTTAATACTGATTTTTTGGTTTTTTATTTCAAAATTCCCCGCTTGCTCAAACAAGGACATTTGCCTTTCAAATTCTTTTCTGGGGATTTTGCCGTACTGTTTGTCCAGTTCTTGTTGTCTTTCAGGATAATGTCTAATCTCTTCTATTTTGCTTTCTATTTCTTCGTATTTTTCACCGTCGCTGAACCTAACCTTTTTGAAATGCACGATTTCATTTTCTAATTCCTTAAACTTCTCAAATTCTCTACTTTTAACTCCGAGATAGTCAAAAATTCGGTCAAGAATTAATTCTGGTTCAAAGAGTGAGTTTCTCTCGCTAAAATCGTAATATCGCTCTTTTTCAGCAAAACTTTCTTCCGCTTTCTTCAAAACCTTCACCTCGCAATCATATTTAGCCACAGCGACTTTATCGCCTAAAAATTCATAAAATTGCGAAGTTATATCAAAATCCTCGCGGCTGACGGGATATTTTTGCGGGCCTCTTTCCTCAGCAAAAATTCTCTCGGCGGTTTTATAAACCGGCACTAAAAGAGTATGTTTTTGCGCTTCGGGGTTCACAATAAATACTTCGCCTAAATTTTTATCTTGCTTCTCTGCTTTCAGTGTGGCAATTATTTCCTTCAGGTTTTCGGCATTAGTGCCAAAAATAAACAAACTTTCAATCGGCAAAATTAAATCTTTCACGTTCTCAAACAATTGATCTTCTATAACTCCGGCATTATGCAAGTTCTGAAGCCGTTTCCTTTGGTATTTTTGCGGCTCTATTCTCACACCTCGCCCGACTGATTGCAAAACGAATTTTTTGGCGTCGCTTCCGACTCCGATATTCACAAATAAAAGCAAATTCGGTCGGTTAGAGTCCCAACCTTCATAAAAAGAACGAGAACCCATTAAAATATTTATGTCCGAATCATCGCGATTAATCCGCCTGAAATAACTTTCATTTTCAAAACTTTCGTTTATCTCGTATCCTTCAAGTTTGTCTTTCAGCCAGCCGGAGATATCGCCAATCTTAATTAAGGCAAACGGCTTTTCGGCAGTCATTAACCTGAATATCAGCTCATTTCTGTTGCCGGGGATTTTCAAAACTTCAATTTTGCCCGGCGTGTTGGCGTTCAAAACATATTTTAAAATATCCTTATAATCCAATCCTAAAACCAAATCAGCGTTAATGACGCACTCCAACTCCTCAAATATGAAATTAGTGTTGTCGCTGAATTCTTGGACAAGTTCTTCTTTTGCTGTTTGAAGTAAATCCGTTCTAATCTCATTTTTCGCAACCTTTTCCAATTCCCTAAAAAATAATTCCAGATCGGATTTTTCCACATCTACGGAATTAACCAATGTCAAAAGAAGCGGACGGTGGTATAGCGCATTATTAACCCTCCTGATTTTTTCAAAATACTTGTTGATATAAGTCAATAGCAAAAGTGTTTTCAAAACGATTTTCTGTTTTGCAACCGGCGAAAAATCATTATCATCTCGAAAAGCGCTTATATCTTCAGCCGAAACATAGATATGTTTACCATAACCTTCTTCTACAAATTTTGAAAGATTGAAGTTAAAAACGCAGGTTGCAAAATCCCTCGGATCAGTAAAGGTAGCAGAAAAATTAAATAAAAATCCGTTTCTAGAGAGTATGGAGTATAAAATTTGTCGTTTGCTGTCTTCTTTATCTCCTTTGTGCGCTTCGTCCAAAAGAATATACCATTGGCCTCCGTTGTCATAATTTTTGAAATTAACGATTTTTTCTTTCTGTCCATCGGAAATCAAATCAGAACGGTAATAAAAGACGGTAATTTCATTTTTGGCGAACGGTAAGGCATTTTCCCGCTTGACACTCTCATAATCTCTTAAATTCTTAAGATTTATTTTTGTATCAAAGTTAAAACTATTAAACTCCTCAATATGATTTTTAAATTGATCCAAAAGGTCATCGCGATGCGCCAAAAACAGAACATCTCGCGCCGGCAATTCTTTTTCGGCAATAAGTTTCCCTAAAAACTCAATCATTTTAACGATAATCAACGTCTTGCCAGAACCAGTGGCCATCCAAAAGCTCATTCGGTTAATAAAATAAGCAAAAGAAATTTTTGAATCTACGGCAGGATAATCTTTGTCATATTCTATAAGATATTTTGCTGTCTTCTTACCTTCCCGCTTTTTTAAATCATAATCAAAATTTTCTGTAAAATTATTGGCGCGGTAGACATCGAAAAAACTTTGCTTGTCCTCTTTTTTATCTTTGAAATAAAACCATAAACCTTTGAGTGCGTTTTGAAGGCCTTGCTGTTGAAAATCAAACAATGTTTTGTCTTTTGAAAACCGGCTAAAATCAAACCCCTGCCATTTTGCCGGCAAATTTTCAAAAGAAATGTCATCTACAATGTCTTGTAAATATAATTTCATAGCGCCAGTAGATTAGTTATCAATTTGATAAACTTATCCTTCTCGGCAGGATTACTTACCGCGATTAAAAGTGTCAACGCAGTTAGAGCATTATCATTGATTTTTTTCTCTCCGTTTGCTTTATATAAATAATCATTTTTATTTAAATAATAGATAAACAAAAAAGATCCAATCCGTTTATTGCCATCAACAAAGGGATGGTCTTTGATGATAAAATACAAAAGATGTGAGGCTTTTTCTTCTAAACTTGGATACAATTCTTTACCATCAAAGGTCTGATAAATATTTTTTAGAATAGCTTCCAGTTTCTTTTCATTTTCTTGTCCAAAAAGGTCGCTCGCTTCATTTTTTGCTGTCAAATCTTTTTTTATTTTATCAATCAGCTTTTTTGCTTCGTCATATTGAAAAACACACTTTCCTTTAGCCTTTTTGGTAAGATTAATCTTGTCCTTATCATATTGCTCCAGCAAGGTAAGAGTTTTTGAATATAAAGAAAGTAGGTTTAAAATTTCTTGTTCTTGTCCCGCAAGCAGTTCGTATTTTGATTTCTCTTGCAGCAAAGTAATGGTTTCTTGTAAGTTTTTAAAATTATCTTGCAATTGTAATAATCTTTTTTCATTAACAGTGTATCCTTTAATTAAATGCTCTTTTAAAGTTTTAGTAGCCCAGATACGGAATTGAGTAGCTCGCCCGGAGTTAACTCGATATCCAACAGAAATAATAGCATCCAAATCATAAAATTTTACATCTTTAGTTTGTGTTTTTCCTTTTATGGCGCCATGTTGAGTGGTATGTTCCAAAATGGAACTAACCACTTTTTCTTCTAACTCACCACTTCTGAAGATATTATTTAAATGTTTAGTAATAGCCGATCTTTGAGTTCCAAAAAGTGCAGCAATTTGTTTTTGAGTGAGCCAAATAGTATCTTCTTGAAGTTTCACCTCTAATTTTGGACCATCTTTAGATTTATAAATAATTACCTCGCCTTTTTTGATTTCTTGTTCTTTCATAAAATTTTATTCCCACCAAATTAAAGGCTTAATGAGTTTATAATCCAAATCTTTTGTGTTAATTTTCATCCCATCTTCAAATTCTACCTCGCCATCATTGATTTTCTTAATCCATTTACCGGTAAGATTAGATAATGTTTCGGCAATGTCTATATCTGAATAAAGCTTATTTAAGTCAACTTTAACCTTTTCTTCCTCGTAATCAATTTCTAACGCGTTAAGCATCTTCTCATCTTTCATAAAGACATATTCCTGATAGGGAGTTTTTGAAGGCGAATTAAATAAATCGCTATCCTCATACTTACAATTTGCCAGCGCCTCTTCATATTGCTCAAGCTCGTAATATTTGAAAAACCCACCGCCTTGGTATTCATTTACTTCTTTAGAAATTCCTGATTTGTCATAAGCCAAAACATTTTTCATTCGTGGTAAAATTACACTATAAAAATGCTCTCCCATCTCTACGCCAAGCCATTTTCGGCCAAGTTTGTGGGCTACGGCTGTAGTGGTGCCTGAACCGAGGAAGAAATCCATAATAAAGTCATCTTTATTAGAGTTAGAAATAATTATTCTTTGCAACAATCTTTCAGGTTTTTGAGTTTCAAATCCCAAAATTTGTGAATGGGCATAACCAATTGTTCCAATATCTGACCACCAATCTTCAATTAACTTTCCTCGCTCATCAAGCTTTCTAAGAGTTTCTTCATCCGCTTTTCCAGTAAAAGATGTTTTACCTGCAGAAGCCGAACTTTTTTTGTAAGGAACTCTTAAATCTTCCGAATTGAATAAAATATCCTCTGATTTAGAAAACCATAAAATATTATCATGCTTTCTTGGAAACTGACCTGGGGTAGTACCGGCTCCTGTATAAGCCCAGACAATCTCATTCCTAAAATTTTCTTCACCCAAAATGTTATCTAACAACAATCTGCCTAAAAAATTAGCATTCCAATCTAGATGCAAAAATAAGCCACCTTTTTTATAAAGCAAATTTTTAGCAATTTCTACCCTATTACTCATTAACGACAACCAGCTTGAATCTTGAAACCTATCTATATAAGGAAAATCATTACCCGTATTAAACGGCGGGTCAATGTAGATGGTCTGCACTTTTTCTTTGAATTTTGGCAGTATTGTATTCAATGCCTGATAGTTTTCACTCTTTATCAGCCAGCCGTCTAATGATTGGTCTAAATCGTCAAACTGGCTCAAAATCTCAATCTCCAAATCCTTGAAATACTTGGTATCTATCGGCGCTTTGGAATTGTCTTGGTCTATACCCAACTCTTTCCATTCTTTAACCTGCTCTTTATAGTTTTTGTGTCTCTTGATTTTTTCAACCAGTTTTTTATCTACGATTCTATCCAGTGTAATTACATAGTTTGAATTTTTGACAAACTTCGGTTTGTTCCAGATTTTTACCAGTTCATCTTCAAACTGGGAAATAAAGTCAATGATCTTGAAGGCAATAGCTTTTAAGATTTGCAGTTGATTAACCCTATCAGGACCCCATTCTTTGGCTCCTTCCCAGAAATATTGATAACTCCAAAGTTTAAATTGCTCCCGTAAAAATGCTTTGGCATTTTTGTTAATAAAGAAATCAACCTCGCTTTGCTTTTCAAAAACCCTGAAAGCCCTTTCCAATTGTTCTTCGGTAATGGTAATGCCTTTTTTCTTTATGGCTTTGAGTATTTCGTCTTGTTTTGTTTTTGTGCCTTTTTCAGAGTACAAAACAGTAAAAATAATTGTTTGATCTTCTTCAACTTTATCTAATTCAAAAACAAGCGAGCGTTTTTCGTTTGCTTTTTTAGATTCAATTTTTGAAGCGTCAAAATAGAATTTGAATCCGTCAAACTCAACCGGCAGACTTCTGAAAATCCGGTCGGTTTTGACATAATAAAGCATCTGCGTTTTCCAAAAGAGGATGACATCTTTTTCATCGGTATAAACTTTTTCATAAATGTTGTTGTGGAATGGTGTTGAATTGAAATAAATTGAACCACTTTCAGTAAAATAACGACTAAAAAATGAATAGAGTTTGTCAAAAAGTTCATCCCTGAAAGATGGATATTGTCCTAAAGCTTTTTCGACATCTTTTTTAAGAATACCTTCAATTTTATGGTAGTAATTTGATTTTATCTTCATTAAATTCACAAAACCGCCTTGGCCTTCAATCTTGGCGCCAATGAAAACATCCTGTAATGCTTCATAAAATTTTTGTTCTTTGGTCATAATGTTTATTTCATTAAATCGTCAAGCGAAACGCCAAGGGCTTTGGAGTGCCCCCGACTCAATTTTAATAATTGTATTATGGGAAATATCGGCCAATTTGAATAATTTGTCTGCGACAAATCCCGTTGTTTTCGTAGCCTTTTTATATTCTTCGCTATTATTGTTCTTTTGTTTAACATTATAGTCTGTGAATATTAGTATATAATACAATGACTATCCTAAAATCCGATAGCTGATACTAACATTATAATACGCAATTTAATCTGTTTGGTCAACAAAAATAAAGGGGGTTCCTTTTTGTTGCCCGTGTATGGACGAGAGGAGCAAAAATAACATTTTTGTAGCGCGCTAACTTCGTTGACACAAAAAATTGCAGTGGCTAAACAGTAAAAGCAATACAAGCAAGTACACAAACTGCCCGCAAAATGGGCAATGTTTAGATTGGTCGGGATGCCGAGATTTGAACTCGGGATCTCCTGCTCCCAAAGCAGGCGCCTTAAACCATCTGGGCCACACCCCGCTAAAAGTGCCCCGGGTCAGAATCGAACTGACGACACAAGGATTTTCAGTCCTATGCTCTACCACTGAGCTACCGAGGCAATAGTGCCAGTGACGCTCAGTTATTGCGCCAGCTAGCTTTGTTGCGGGGGTCGGATTCGAACCGACGACCTTCAGGTTATGGGCCTGACGAGCTGCCAACTGCTCTACCCCGCGATAATAAGTGGGCAATGGAGGAGTTGAACCTCCGACCTCAACATTATCAGTGTTGCGCTCTAACCAACTGAGCTAATTGCCCTCATTTATCTAGTTTAACAAAAAAAGATTGATCAAGCAATTATAGAACCAATCTTTTTCTTAAGAAAAAGCAAGCCCCATAAACTTGCTAAATTTTGGCGCTAACAGGCGTTAAT
>Ga0255342_1004206_pt1 | contig 15008 bp, 14 predicted proteins | sample wastewater_treat_3_FD_192416 | JGI IMG/M metagenome (GOLD analysis project Ga0255342, IMG submission 192416) | Wastewater microbial communities from Lulu Island WWTP, Vancouver, Canada - plant14 | ecosystem: Engineered > WWTP > Wastewater > Unclassified | place: Canada: Vancouver, British...
ATGACACAGTTGAGGGTATTGACCCCCTGGCTAATTACGGTCCCCATGCAAACAGGCACCTTAGGAGAACTAATAATTTTAAATACACTCCAGATATACTGGCTATAAGTTTATATGATCCAGAAAAAAATGAAGTGGCTGCATTTGAAGAACTGGTTGGCAGTCACGGAGGGCTAGGGGGAGAACAATCATTTCCATTCATTCTGCATCCTTCTGAGTGGGACATTGCCTATGATTTAGTTGGTGCAGAAAAGGTGTATCATGCCTTTAAATCAGAAATTAATAAATTAAATAAAATAAATCAATAATGGGCTTTTTTAATATTATTTAATTCAAATTATCTCCCTATTTATGTAAGAAAATTTTGATATTCAAAACATTTATATGCCAGTAGAAGGAAACATACTTCCGGTGAATGATATTATTTTATGTTAAATATTTGAGACTACGGAGTTGAAAAATGCCAAGCAAAGATGAAATAATAGAGATTGTACAAGAAAACGATGTTGAATTTATCAGGCTATGGTTTACTGATATAAACGGAATTCTTAAAAGTTTTGCCATAACAGAGGATGAACTAGAAACAGCACTTACTGTGGGAATGGGATTCGATGGATCCAGTATAACTGGATTCCAGTGTATCGAAGAATCCGACATGATTGCCATGCCTGACCTAGATACTTTCCAACTTATCCCCTGGAGGCCAACGGAAAAAGCAGTGGCCAGAATGATTTGTGATGTCCTTATACCTGGAGGAAAACCATACGAAGGAGATCCAAGGTACGTTTTAAGAAGGGCTCTGGAAAAAATGAAAAAATTTGGCTTCGACCAGTTCAACGTTGGCCCTGAACTAGAATTTTTTTACTTCGCATCCGCTGAACACCCAGAACCTATTGACAATGGTGGATACTTTGATCTCACGCCACTGGACTTGGCTTCTGATTTAAGGAGAGATACAGTTCTAGCACTTAAAGATTTGGGAATTCATGTTGAATATTCCCACCACGAAGGAGCTCCATCTCAGCATGAGATTGATATGAGATACGACGAGGCCCTTAAAATGGCCGACAACATGGTTACCTACAAATTAGCAGTTAAAGAAATTGCATTCCAATATGGTCTTCATGCTACGTTCATGCCTAAACCCCTCTTTGGTGAAAACGGTTCTGGTATGCATGTCCATCAGTCATTATTTAAAGGAGAAAAAAATGCTTTCTTCGATGCAAATGACGAGTTCAACCTTTCAGACGATGCAAAATCATACATTGGCGGAATTTTAACCCATGCACCGGAAATTGTTTCCATACTAAATCCAACAATTAACTCATTTAAAAGGTTAGTTCCTGGATACGAAGCACCAGTATACATTGCATGGTCCAGAAGAAACAGATCAGCTTTAGTCCGCGTACCTTTGTACCAGCCCGGTAAAGAACTTTCCACCAGGATGGAACTAAGGTGTCCTGACCCAGCTGGTAACCCATACCTGCAGCTTGCAGCTATGCTCATGGCAGGACTTAAAGGGATCGAAGAAGGATACGAGATGCCTGATCCTATGGAATTCAATCTATATGACTTAAGTGATTCAGAAAGAGAATCTAAAGGGATTAAATCATTGCCTGCTTCATTAAACCAGGCAATAACTATATCAGAAAAATCTGATTTGGTTAAAGATATTCTGGGCCCACATAGCTTTGAAAGGTTCATTGCCCTGAAGAAAAGCGAATGTGAAGATTACAGGATACAAGTAACCCAGTGGGAACTGGATAAATATTACAAGCTATTATAAGTTTTATCTGGTAAATTATAAGATTTATCTGGTGAATAAATGCCTGATGATACTGATCACAAAAGAATGGAAATTTTAAGGATTCTTGCTGATAAGGATGATGTTCTCGGAGCCAAAACCATTGCCCTTGGACTTAAAAAAAAGGGCCATGATCTAGGAGAACGTGCCGTTAGATATCACATGCATATCCTTGATGAAAAAGGATTCACAGAACGTGAAGGATATACAGGAAGAAGAATCACACCAAAAGGTTTAAAAGAGCTTGAAAAAGGCCTTATCTATGATCAGGTCGATTTCATATTCTCCAAATTCGAGAATATGATCTACAGCACTACACTCGACCCTGAACAGGGCAGGGGAAATGTGGTGGTAAACAGTTCCATTTTCTATGATAAAAAAGGGGTACTGAACATCTTGAAGGAGGTGTTTGCCAAGGGAATAGCGGTCAGCCCCTATGTAAGGCTCACCAAGGAAAAGGATAAAAAAGATGAAGAATATTTCAAACTGGACACCATATGCGGTACCACCGTAGATGGTATGTTACGTAAAGCAGGGATACCGGTTATTCTTCAGTATGGCGGGCTGGTAGAAGTTCGTGATTACAAGCCTGTTAGATTCACCGAACTTATCGCCTATAAAAAGACATCCATAACCCCACTGGAGGCATTCACTGACAGGGAGATGACCTCTGTTCTTCAGGTGGTTAAAGAGGGAACTGGACACATCCCAGCGAACTTCCGTCTGATCCCAGAAAGTGCCCGGGAGAAAGCGGTGGAAACACTCAGTAAAATGAACAATATTGGAATCTCCGGTGTTATAAAGATGGGTAAAAGCGGAGACCCAGTACTGGGCATTCCAGTAGTTGATGAAATGGTGGGCATCGCAGTAGTTGGCGGTATAAATCCGTTATGTGCTGCAAAAGAGGCAGGATTTAATGTTAACATAAGATTAGCTGAAAAAATCATGGAATTTTCCACCATGGAAAAATTAATTGAACCTAAACCAGTGCTGAGAGAAGTAAAACATGGTTCCAGTAAACAGGTTAAATTCTTACTCTCCAAAGCGTGGAATCTCATAAACATGGTGGACTTTGATTTTGAAACCCAAGAAGGCAAGATAATCGCCAATATTTCCCATGTAAATAAGGAGGATACAGAAGACGCCCTCGATCTCTTCAATGAGGTGATGTCGAAACCAGAGTACTGCGCCAGTAAATATTTCAAGATAATGCCCAACCTGAAGGAGGGAAAAACCAGTGTTGCTACAGTGTGCAGTTTGACCATCGACGGTATTTTAAACAAAAAGGGGATACCCTCGGCACCTAAGTATGGGGGTATCCTGGAAACCCATGCGATAAACCCTCGTTTCATTGAATTAACAGCCTACAGTGGTTCGTCCATTGATCCGCATGAGATATACATGACCAAGGGTATGACTTCGGTTCTGGAATCAGTTAAGAGTCATGGAAGGATTCTTGCCAGTTTAAAGGAGATACCATATATAGCCAGGTCAGATATCCTGGAAATTCTGGACGATGCTAAAAAAACAGGTTTTTCAATCTTAAAAGTTGGAAAACCAAGCGAACTCATCTACAACGCTAAAGTAGAAAAGTACCATGTTGGTATAATTACTCCCGGCGGTTTAAATCCAATAACTGCAATCAGAGAAGCTGGGATACATGTGGAACCTAAGGCAGCGGAGACTATGCTGGATATCTCCCAGATGGAAGAGTTTTAATCCATCAATATTTTAATCTTTGAATAATTAATTTTTGGATTCAAAATAGCAAATATTTTTTTTTTATTTTATGAATCAAAATTTCAGTCTATAAATCTATTATCTGATCGCATATCTGTGGCTTTATGATGATTATCTTCAAACCAACCAATACACAAATCTTCATCTTCCCTTCTTTCCATCTGAGGTATGTATGGTTTAATATCAAGTAGAGGCGTCCCATCTAAAATATCAACGTTTGATATGTAGAGTATTTTGTCAATTATTTTATCCAAAGCTACCACCGACAAACCTATGGGATTCGGACGTTTAGGAGCTCTAGTTGCAAATATACCATGTTTTTTGTCATCCATAAATGGTTTGACCTTTAATGAAAATCCATTGCTGAGATGAAAGTGGTAGATGAGGATGATGTGGGAAAATTCCTCCAGATCTGTCAGGCCTTCAGTGTATTGCTCCTTTATATGAATTTCACCTTTAACACCGCAAGCACCAACAGGTTGGATGGGCATGCCTTTTAGTTCCTTAAATGGTGATTTGATGATTCCTATTGGTTCATATGTGATTTTATCCAATTTTACCAGTCCTTTTTTTTAAATCATATTATATTTTATGACATGACATTTAATTATTAATACAATAACAAATAAACATATAAAGAGGTGATTTGCATGAAAACTAGTGCTAGAAATAAATTAGAAGGTACTATAGAAAATGTAGATTTAGGAGCTGTTATGGCTAATATTAAAATAAAAGTAGAAAACCCCGGATTAATCACTGCAATGATTACTAAGGAATCTGCAGAAGAGCTTGGACTTACAAAAGGCGACAAAGTTGTGGCAATAATTAAATCTACCGATGTTATGGTTGGTAAATAGATTTTATTTATAAAGATTTATATATTTTATAAAGATTTATAAAAAATTAATATTTTTCCAAATCCGATATGTTTATATAGACATATCGTTTAATAGAGATCATCAGACAAATAATAGAATCTATAATAATTTCAAGAGGATGATACTGATGCCAGTAGAGATAGATGCAGAAAAATGCGGTAAAATAGTAAACTGTCCTGGTGAAGGACTGTGTATAAAAGTCTGTGAACAGGGAGCAATCGTTAACGAAAATGATGACCCAGTTTTAATCCCAGAAAATTGTGATGATTGTGATTTATGTATTCAAAGTTGTCCCAATCAAGCTATATCAAAGAAAAGTTAGAGGAGATAAAAAATGGTGTCCGTGGAAAGAGAAGGAGAACAAAAACGTTCACTCAGTTATAGAAAAAATAAATGCGTTGGTTGCGGCATATGCTCAGACATATGCCCAACCGAAGCTTTAAGGTTAGGGCCATTAGTACCCATAGCTAGGGGTCTCGTTGACATGGATTACGTCAATGTGGATAAAAATAAATGTGCACTATGTGGTTTATGCGCTTCATCCTGCCCATTCGATGCATTCCAGTTCAAAATTGATGATATAAACATCAAAGAAAATGAACTATATCCAAAATGGAAAAGTAGCGCAGAAATCGATGAAGAAGAGTGCCTTTACTGTAAGGCATGTGAAACTGCCTGTCCCAGAGATGCCATAACAGTATCCAGGGAACTGCCAGAAAGAACTAAGCTAGTCTCCGGGGAAATTGAAATCAACGAAGACACCTGTATATACTGCGGTATCTGTGATGAGATGTGCCCAGCAGACGCCATAACCATGAACAATGAAAACATTCAAGATCCTGAGATTATTGTAGATAAAGATAAATGTGTATATTGTCTGATCTGTAAGCGTGCCTGTCCAGTTGATGCTATAAAAGCTGCCTGTAGATCATGTTCATATGGAGAATACGAGATAAACCCCGAAGACGCAGATACCAAAGGATACACCTTCATCGATAACGAAACATGTGTAAACTGCGGATGGTGCCAGGAAATCTGCCCGGTAGACGCCGCTATTGTCTCCAAACCCTTTGAAGGTGAAGCAATATTTGCAGAAGAAGCTGAATGTAAGGGAGAATCATGCCATGCATGTATGGATATCTGCCCCTGCAACGCTGTATCCCTCGAGGATGGTAAATCAGTTATAAACCCGGATTTCTGTATTCTCTGCGGAGCATGCGCAAAAGCCTGCCCTCAAAACAGGATCATCATAAAAAGGGACAAAATAAATCTGGAAAACGTTCGTTCCAAATCATGGCAGAAACAGATTGACAAACTCGCGGGAGTCGAGTCTAAATAATTTCTTTTTTTTAATTTTTTTAATTTTCACTATTTTTCTTTAATTATTTTTTTAATGATTAGATGAGAATAATTTTTCCCTAAAAAGTAAATAACCTACTCCCTAAATGCATTTTTTTGAACCTGTTGAATTATCACTACAATTCTTTTGATTAATTTACCCTCTGCCTTTGTAATATTTTAGATTATTAATGATTTGTTTTACCCTTATAGTTCCGGTAACTCGGCCAGGGATCTGCAAAGCCAGTAGAGTAGTAGAGTTACCTGTGGTGCTTACATAGCCCATAAAGTGTTTAAATTAATGAAATTTAAATTAATTTAGGAAATTCTATAAAGCTACAATTCGAATATATATAAAAAAAATAAGTATAGGAGATTAAAAGATATGTCAGATACCGGATTAAACCCATCAAACGGCCATCGTATCCAAGGCAGGACTACAGAATCTTTTATAGATGCCAGGGATGTTATTTCCCGGTTGGATCTTAGAGGAGAGGAGGTTTTTATGGATGCAGGTTGTGGAGATGGGCACGTTGCCATGGAAGCTTATGATATGATGGATGATACCGCTAGGATATATGCAGTGGATATTTACGGACCATCCATAGAGGACTTGGAAATTGACCTTAAAAAGGATGGAATAACCAACGTAATCCCTGTCCAGTCAGATATAGCGGATAAAATCGCCATTGATGACAATGTTGTTGATATGTGCCTTATGATCAACGTTTTCCACCATTTTGTGGGCACTGAAACCACAGATGAAGCCATCAGTGAACTTAAACGGGTAATTAAACCTGGAGGTAAAATAGCAGTCATGGATTACAAGAAGATGGACTCAGGCCACGGCCCTCCAGTTAGAATTAAAAGAAGTCATGAGGAACTGGAAGAGGTGTTCAGTAAACACGATCTTAAGATGTTTAAACTGGACACTGAAGTGGGAGAAGAATTGGAAGGAGGAATTAAATCCCATTACCTTATAATATTCGAAAAATAAATAAATACAATAAAAGCGATCATTAAAATTTTTTTTTATACTTTTTTCCTGCTACAAATAACAGATGATTATTTTAAATTAGATCCCATTTTTAGAGTTTATAATGCGTTTTATCGAAGCAATATGTGCAATAGGCATATCCACCATTGAGGTGTTGTTTACCTTCATCAACACTCCACAATCAACACATCTAGCCATTTAAATCTATTCTTAGAACATTAAAAGATTTATCCTAGGTTATTTTCCAATTATCCTGTTATAAACATGCCAGAAAGAAAATACCCAAAAGATTAATATACATGTATAAGAATGTTAAGTGAAGATGGTCAAGTAACTGCACTATTAAGACTACAAAAGAAGGGACTTTGTGATAAACAGCAGTTTTCATTAATTATTGATTCAAACACTCATAGTTGAAATTCAAGGGGATTTCAAATACAAATTTACACAATATGTTGAGCGAAGGATTATGTTAACTGAATTTTACAGGAAGATCGCAGACTTTGAAAAGGAAGGATCATTGGCCCTTAAAGTAAGAAAACAGAGATTTCAAATATTTAAAGATCTGATTGATGCTTTACCCCGACCTTTGAGGATTCTAGACGTGGGTGGTACCGAGGTTTTCTGGGAGATAATGGGATTTGCCGGGTGTCATGATTTTGAAATAGTTATTCTCAACATAATTGACTATCTAAAAACCAGTTATGACAACTTAACCTATGTTAAGGGCGATGCAAGAGATTTAAGTCCGTTTAAAGACAATGAATTCGATGTTGTATTTTCAAATTCAGTTATTGAACACGTCGGTTCCTACCAAGATCAAGAGAAGATGGCCTTAGAAATCCAGAGGGTAGGTAAGGTCTTCTTTGTCCAGACACCTAATTATTACTCTCCATTTTAACCTCATTTTTTCGTACCCTTCTTTCAGATATTTCCCATGAAACTTCGGGCATTTCTTTTAACTCATTTTAAACTGGGGTACCTTGAAAAAACTCCAGATAAAAAAAGGGCAATGGAAATTATTAAATCAATTCGTCTACTGAAAAAGAAGGAGATTAAAATGTTATTTCCTGGTGCCATCATCAAAGATGAAAAACTGATGGGGATTACTATTTCATTCCTTGTTTATAATAAAAGAGAATGAGAGGGATTTATGCGGATTTAAATAAGTAATTACATGGAAACAACAGCACCAGGATAAATTAACAAGGTAGTGGAGGAAAATGGGTACCAATCTAACTAAAATGAACACATGCCCCAGGTACTAATATTAATGGTTTCATCATCACTACTGAACTGGTACATGAATAATAGTACATTAATATCATTATGTGTCTATTTCTGAGATGGGTGTAAGTTCTAAAGGCGGAAAAGCCATCGCCATAAACGGAAGTTACAAAATAACCATTGAAAATAGCAGTATAGGAGATTCTGTCGCAAGATCTGAAAGGGAGAATACTATTCACCACCTAACTTTTCTCGAATTGATAAATAATCCAATTAGCAGTTTAAAATGAGATTCGGCTTTATTTCATCCGAATTCTCCTTTAGAAAAATAGATCTCAATAATGTTATGATGGATTGTTGCGAGTGTGATTTTCTCAGTAACAGATTAATATTGTAGTTAAACACTGAATATCCTTTTAAATTATTCAGTAACCTTGAAGCTATTCACGATCAGGTCAAAGTTGTCCTTCTGGTCGTCGAATGCAGAAATGGATCCACCCATAATTATACAATAAACCATGTTATTTTTATCGAAAATCACCATTCTTTCTTTTTTATTCGATCTTGAGTCTGTTGTGTAAATAATATCATGAGCATCCCTTCCATCTACTTTTATAATATTATCTGAATGCATAACTGCTCCCCAATCTTTTGCTAATTCATCTTTACTGGCAGTGACTATTTCATCAAGTGTACCTATTTTTTCAGTTTTCTGTACGATCACTATGATATTTTCGTTATGGGCACTATTAGGGTCGCCAACAGCTACAAGATCAGATTGCATGCTCTCATTGGTATTATTCAATTGATTTTGATTTAATTTAATCCATGTTCCGGGATAATCAAAGGAAATACCGTTTCCATTGTAATTTTGAGGCATGACCGCATTGTAAATAGTGATGCAGGATAAGACAATGAAAAATATTAAAAATACAACGTAATACCATTTCATTCTTCTTTCTCCGGATTATCCCAGTATCTTAATATTTTAAAAAAAATGCTTTTATTTTTTAAATATAACCCACAAACCTGATTCATCATTAATTATGGTGTAACTATGGATTCCAACATCTTTTACTGCTGTTTCGAGGTCATCTACTTGAATTTTCGGAGAATTTTCATAGGGCCTGTTACTTTGATGTTTAATCTGTTTTTTAACTTTTTTCTTTACTGCAGCACTTCCAAATCCACCGCCTATGAATCCAAAGCCCCCGGGCATTAATACCCTGTTTATTTCTTTAAAGGCTGTTGTAAGGTCATTCCAAAAAAACATGGACCCACGGCTGAATATCAGATTTGCAAAGTGATCTTGAAAAGGTATCTGGTGAACATCTCCTAGGATTGGCTTTATTCTATCATTGAAACCTTCATTTTCAATTGATTTTTGGGCAATTTCAAGTATTTCAGTTGATATGTCCATTGCATAAATTTCAAGATTAGTTATTCTGGCCATCGCTATTGAAAGTGCTGCAGGACCAGCACCAACATCGATGGCAATGCCCTCTCTTATTTTAAGTTCATCAACAATCTGTTCTGCAATAATGGGATAAATGGGTGCGCGGACTCCAGTAATTGATAATGAATCCATCGTTTGTAAGTCTTTATCCATTTAATTCACCCTAGCAAGTTATGCTTCAAGTACTCTGAAACCTATTTCACCTTTACAAACCTTGGTGTTGATCATACCTCCACTCTGGCTTATCTTACGGAGGATGGCAGCTGGGTCTAATATTTCCATACCAGCCAACATATCAGCACCATAATCAAATAGTACATCACTCATAGGAGTACTGGGCCCCATTATTATAGTATATGCATCAGTATTTTTGGCCAGGTTTAGGTAACGTTCCAATCCTTTATTTATCAGTGTAGATCCAGTTATAACCAGAATATCACTTCCGGGGAATACATATTCTGCTGCTGATTCTGTGATTATTCCTTCTTTAGGGTTTATAAGGGATTGATCAGATTCTAAGACCCATAACTCTTTGGCTACGGATCTTATCTCATCTATCTTGGGAAACTTACCCACCATGGTGACCTTCTTATTTTTACTTTCCTCTATAATAATATCTTGAGCATTTACGCCCTTTTTCCCCTTTGGTTTAAACATGGAATTAATGGCAGCCACGCCAATGCTAGATTCCACCAGATTCCAGGATTTAATATAATCAGCCAGCTCTAATGTGGTTTTACTTGTTAATTCACCCATATCTCGAGTGTAATTGCCATGAGCTATTGGGATGCCATAGGTCTTGGAAACTCCCCCATATTTTCCATGAACGCCAGTCCAGGATATCCCAACCCTTACATCATTCACTGGAGAATTATTTATACTTGCAGCTTCGATTAGTTCATTAATTAGCTTCATTTAATTTATCCTATATTTTTTGATAGTATGGACCTTCAGCACAGGCTTTACAAAGTATTCGACCATCAATTATAACCTCTCGTCTATCAAGTACCCTGTCTCCACATTCTTCGCAAAAGGCCTTGAATTTAGGGAATCCTGGAATGTCATTTTCTTTAATATCAACTTTTACTTCTTCTATTACAAGGAGTTCTTCTTCAGGAGTTTTGGAGAGTTTTTCCACCATTTCTTTCATATCTGGTTTTGTATTGCCTTCATTTGATGAATCCGAAGATGTAGGGGGACCTAATAATACAGAAACTCTAACTGCCTTTCCATTTGACAGATCCAAGAATGTGGCAGCAAATTTACCGTAATCCTTGTATTTTAGGGTTCGATGCCCCATGGTGATCCCGGTTACGGCCTGAACTGCATCTGCCATGCAACGGTCTATCTCCACGTATACCATTAAGTCACGATTCCTCACAAAAGGGTCCATTCCTAGTTCTCTCATCCCTGCCATGGCAACTCTAGTCCCTAAAACTATGCCGGGACATACTTCACCATGGAAATTCCTGCCTTTCTCAAGTAAAATGTCAAAATCACTCATCTTATTCCTCCTAGCATGTTTTGATGAATCCTATAAAATTTAATTATTAATTATTTCTTAATTTAATCCAAAAATTTTCATTTTAAAATAAAAAAAAGAAAAAAAGATTTTTTATTGTTTTCCACGTCCTAGCATGGCGAAAATTGTGCCTCTTCCCAGATATGCAACTAGACCAATAACTGCAAGTATAATTAACCCAATTATTATTCCAAGCAGTGAATTTGCATCGGATTCAGAGGGGTTTGCAGGTAATCCTGGTGCTATTTCGTTTGGTGCTGTTTCAGTTGCGGCTGGTTCGGTTATTACATTCACTATGCTTAATAGAGCTCCTGTTATTCCAGCTACTGCGCCAGTGATTATATTTCCTGGAGTTGGTGTTGGATTTGGAATTGGATCTGGTATTATAGGTTCTGGATTGTTTATTGTGTAGGTTTTCTTGTAAACTGGTGAGTAGTATACTCCTAGAGCAGCCATGTACTGAAAAGTAGTTGATTCTAAAATGGATATAGGTCCATTATAAACCAAACTTCCTGTGGTTGGTGTAGTTCCATCGAGGGTGTAGTATATTGTGGCTCCCGGTATAGTATTTAGAATGACTGATACATCTTCATTTAGTCCTAAAATTTCGTTTAATGTTACACTTGGCGCTTCATAGTTCAGCATATAGCTTATTGGATCTGAACCGGCGGAATTCATTGAAATTAAGAAGTCCTGGTTCATATTGCTTAGGATTTTTTCTGTGCTAATAGAACTTGCAATCACATCCTGTTCATTGAACCAACCAATGTCTAAATGCCAGAACATGTCGTTTTCCTGTTTGTATATAGTGTAGCCGTCTTTTCCCATTTCAGTTCCGATTAGTGAATCGAATTTTATCAACATTGACCTACCTGTTTGAGTTACTGTATTCCATATTGTAACGATAAGCTGGTATGCAGAATCTGAGTATTGCCCAACAGAATAATAGGTACCCTGACCTGGAGAAACACCCCAAGCTGTGGTCCTTCCAGATATTTGACGGTTAGTTTCCCCTGGGTTAGTCAAAGCAGTTATTATGTAAATTTCGTTTAGAGCTAACGGGAACTGCTCCTGTAATATCATTGATAGGTCGTATTCTCTGGTGGAACATATACATCCTACACGAGCAATGGTTCTCAGAAATTCATAATCAGCTCCTGCTGACCATGCGTATGTGAGTCCAGATGGTGCAGGTATAATGAACTTGCCTAAAAATCCGCCATCATTTATCTTTATAGGGCTAATATCACTAGATACACGGACAGCGCCATATGAAACACCATCATATGTGTAGGTTGACCTCACTGCATTTATGTTCAGATAGTTCATGGCCAGATTCTCACCACGATGCTGGGCATAATTCTGGCTACTTGCAGCATCAACCTTCATGAAAAATGACTGTATATTGCTACTCCATAACCAGGAATTCCTTATACTCAGTATGTTATCGATGGTGAACCCATGTGCATTAGGTAAACCTGCTAGAACTAATTCTGCGTTAGCGGCTCTAACTACTCCATCTATGAATCCCACCAGGGATCTGGTTCCGAGATAGTTGACGTAATATGGTGCTACAGTCAATGCAACACGGCCATTAGCCAGATCATCTATTGTAAACAGATTTTGGGTTTTGAAGGCGTAGTCGAATGCATCTTTACCTAAAGCTGCCATCCCATCATAATCAGTTATGGGAATAACAGTAGGAACACCAGTCCATCCTCCTGCAACATCAGTTAAACTGTTAATGTATCCCTCATCGATACCATGTCCGTAACCAAGGGCTGGATCGTACCATAAATATTTAATATTATCTTCATTTACAGTTTTAAAGGCTGGTACACTAAAAAGTTCATCCTGATGATTAGTTTGGAGTTTGTCTAGTAACCAGAGGTTGAACTTGACTTCACTTAGAGTTCCTGCAGTCACAGTTCCAAATTGACTGGTTAAATCATTTACCTTCACCATGGCCAGCGTACCTGACCGGGCATCAGGCGCCCCATTATAGTTAATGAAAACCGTTCTACCTGGTGTGCCTGGGATTGAGAAAACGATGTCGTTAAATTGGAATGCACCATAAATGGCAGCATCATCGTCCAATCCGCCAGCTGTTGTTATTACATAATTTGATCCACTCATCTTACCGTCTGTTAAAGTATATTTCAATGCAAAACTTTTGGTTGACGCATAGTTGGAAATAGTTCCTTGATTTATGTTACCATTGGTGAATGTCATGGCCATTAGGTCGGCAGGTGCTCCTGCTTTCCATAAGTTGGCTATGTTAGCAATGGCAAATCCGTTAGTACCCAAAGCAGCGATCGACTTTTTGAAATCTGCACTATCTGTTCCAATATTAACGGTTGCAGTCGAGGTTATCTTTCCAGATTTGCTCACCATGAACTTTTTGACCATTAAACCGTTGGCACTGTCAGATACAAATGCAAACCATAAAGGTCCATTAGGATCATTTATAGTAAGTAAATTTCCGCTACCATGGGTGATCTGCTGTTCCTTGTTTAAATATTTGGTTGAATCTACAACAGCTTGTACACTGTCCTCAGTAGTCTTTTTGTTCAGCTTAGATGTGCTTGCTGTTGTAATCAGCAAATTTTGATTCGATTGGGTAAGTTTTAATTTAGAATCCGCAAGTGCCTGGTCAGTTATGTTATGACCAATCGCATATTGCGCGCTTGTTGTATTTACTTGGGTAACTGCTGAAGATGCCCCAGTTATGGCCAAAATGAACACTATTGCCACTATAAATAGCATTATTTGTTTTTTCACTATTTCACCTCCTTAATAATTTATGAAATGCAATTTTATATTAATGATATGTATATATAAACATAACGTCTTTTCACATAAATTAAAAAATCAATAATAATAGCAAAACCATATAATTATATTATTTGAATGGATTTTATCGACATGCCAAAGTTTATAATATGAGAAGTTAAAGTATAAAACAAAAATTTATAAAGGGTTGTTAATATGAAAAAACAATGCTTAGTTTCAGCTGTTTTGATAATTTTAACTATTTTTTTAACAATAACCGCAGCATATGGTGCAGATAGTTCCACGAATGACAATACTATCAGTAACTCAGTCAGTAGTTCTAGCTTTAATGAACAAAACGGACCAGACCTAATTATAACAAATCTAACAGCCCCATCTGGTGGTGCACTTGGAGGCCAGATAATAGTGCCTAATACAGTTAAAAACCAGGGAAACAATACAGCAGGTGGTTTTTACGTGGCTTATTATCTTACACCAGAGAAGAACATTGATAACATTACCTATTTAGGATTCCAGCAGATACAATCCAACGATTATTTTGGTTATTTCGTTGCTGGTGCAAGTAAAAGTGACAATACCCTTTTAAATATACCCCACAACATTCCCGTGGGGGAATATTACATCGTTGCATTGGCTGACAGCTATGAAAGTGTGAATGAATCTGATGAAAACAACAACTGGTTTTTCAGCACTGCAAAGATTAATATCCAGAGTGGTAACGACTTGCTTATTACCAGTATAACCGTACCTGCTAATGGTATTCGTGACCGAACCATCACCGTGACTAATACTGTAAAAAACCAGGGCAACTTAGCAGCAAGTGGATTCTACGTAACATACTACCTCACAACCACTCCAAACTTGAATGAAAAAACAAAAATTGGCACACGTTACATAACATCACTAGCCGCCGGAGCCACCAACACAGACAAAACCATACTAAACATACCCTCCACAGTCAAAGTGGGACAATACTACATAGCAGCAGTAGCAGACAGCACCCAACTAATAAACGAAGTAAACGAAGCCAACAACAACAGATACAGCTCTTATATGATAAATGTTCAAGATGGCAGGGACTTGTTGATAGACAGTATATCTACTGTAGCTATTGGTGTTCCTGGTCGGACTATCACCGTGACTAATACTGTAAAAAACCAGGGCAACTTAGCAGCAAGTGGATTCTACGTAACATACTACCTCACAACCACTCCAAACTTGAATGAAAAAACAAAAATTGGCACACGTTACAT
>Ga0255342_1004208_pt1 | contig 15006 bp, 12 predicted proteins | sample wastewater_treat_3_FD_192416 | JGI IMG/M metagenome (GOLD analysis project Ga0255342, IMG submission 192416) | Wastewater microbial communities from Lulu Island WWTP, Vancouver, Canada - plant14 | ecosystem: Engineered > WWTP > Wastewater > Unclassified | place: Canada: Vancouver, British...
CGAAGCTACGTTAAGCATATGTCTGGGATCCAGCAGCGTTTTAGCTGTGTTTTCGTCCAATATACCTGATTTAGTAACCACACTCAGGATGTCCTGCCCGGTTTCCATGGCCTTCTTTGATACTTCAGTCGCAGCAGAGTGCCCAATTATGGGGGCAAGAGCTGTAACCAAGCTCAAAGAACTGCTCGCATATCGTTCACATCTCTCAGTGTTAAACTCCATACCCTTTACGACGTTAAGAGCCAAGGCTTCCATTGCTTCTGTCAGCATACCTATGCTCTCAAAGAGGGAAAAACTGAGTACTGGCTGCATGACGTTGAGCTCAAATTGGCCGGCTGAGGCAGCAAGCGCAATGGTCAGATCGTTGCCATAGACACGGAAACACACCTGATTGACCATCTCGGGTATAACCGGGTTCACCTTTCCAGGCATGATGCTGGAACCTGCAGCAATGGCAGGAAGTCTTACTTCCGCAAGCCCGGCCATAGGACCCGAAGCCATAAGGCGAAGGTCATTGGCGATCTTAGTAAGGGTAGTCGCATTAGCCTTGAGGAGCCCCGACACCTCAACCAAGATATCCAGGTTCTGAGTCGCATCTACCCGGTCTGAAGCCGGTCTCAAACTATCTATTCCGCTGCACTTGCGCAGTTCTTCAACGACATATTCAACATATAAAGGATCAGCGTTTAGGCTGGTGCCGATAGCAGTTCCGCCTAGGTTGACTACCGATAAAAGATCGATCGCCCTATGTCCCCGCTGTACGTCTCTGGACACGGCCGATGCCCACGCTTGCAGTTCCTGCCCTATGGCTATGGGAACAGCGTCTTGCAGATGCGTTCTGCCGAGTTTAGGTGCATCTCTATATTCGGACGCTTTTTCTTCCAACGCGTCGACTAACGTCTGAGCCGCTTCTATATACTCTTGGAACATTCGAATCGCAGCTATGCGTATAGCTGTAGGCACTACATCATTGGTGGATTGACCCTTGTTAACATGATCTAGGGGATGAATGATCTGGTAGTCGCCTGGCCTGTGGCCCAGAATTTCCAGCGCACGGTTAGCAATCACCTCGTTGGCATTCATGTTAATACCTGTACCGGCTCCCCCTTGAATTGCTTGCCCGATAAACTGGTCGTGCAATTTGCCTTCTATAATCTCATCTGCTGCTTTGGCAATAGCCTGAGCCTTATCTGGTTCGAGCTGCCCAGCCCGTAGATTAGCCATAGCGGCTGCTTTCTTGACCATTGCAAGACCTACGATCAGCTCACGATGAAGGTTGTAACCGCTTACAGTGTAGTTTTCCGATGCACGAAGGCTGTTGATTCCGTAGTACGCTTGGGCGGGCAAGGTGCAAGTACCCAACAAATCCTTTTCCACCCTAACATCCTGGAGTTCCTTTTCCAGTGACACATCTGTCATCCTTTCTTAGGTATCAGTATTTGGTTTCCCAAACGTGTGCTGCCCATAAGGCACACACATTAACAATACACTATTATTATGGGCAAGGCAAATCGGGTCTTTCGTGCAAGATGGCCAATTAAGGCATCTTCCTTGGAGATTCTAGGCAGCTAAGGAGGATTTTTGTTAGGGTCCGGGGAATCTGACCCTAACCGGACCAGTTGGCGTTTCGTTTTTGGCAGCTGGCGATTCAACACAAAACTATTGGGAGGGAAGTTAATGCGAATCAAAAAGGTTGTGGTGGCCTTAACCTGCGCTCTTTTAATTGCATCAATGCTCGCAGGCTGTGGGCCGGAACAAGAGAAGGAGGCATTACCGGCCATCCGGTTCCTATCAGATGATAGCGAAGCCGCTAAGAAATACGCGCAGGGGCTTCAGGAAATCCTGAGGACGAACCTTGGCATCGAGTTAGTGCTGGAAAATGTCGACTTCAAAACACGACTGCAGAAGATGAGAGATCATGATTTTGATCTTGTCTTCGCAGGTTGGGGTGCTGATTACAACGACCCCATGAGTTTCCTCGATCTTTGGGTTACGGATGGACCTTACAATGACGTGGGCTGGTCGAATGCCAGATATGACGAACTCATAGCCCAAGCCAAGAAATCCACTGATCAGCAAGAACGTATGGAACTGATGGCTGAGGCGGAAAAGATCCTTTTGGATGAAGCCCCGATCATCCCGGTCTACTGGCGTCAGAGGAACTACGCGGAACATCCGTGGGTGAAAGGCATTGTCAGAACCGCTTTCATGCCCAGTAACGAATGGAAATGGGCCTACACAGAAGGACGTCCGGACGGTGACAACGTGCTTAACCTAAACCTTGGTGAAGAGCCCCCAGATCTTCAGTCAGTCACTTGTACCGATACGGTGTCCTTAGACGTCCTTAACTCCGTTTTGGAAGGCCTTGTACGTATGAACCCCGACGGCGCATATGAACAGGGCTCAGGACTCGCAGAAAGCTGGACAATATCCGAAGATGGTCTTGTGTACGAATTCACGATCAAAGATGGACTGAAATGGTCCAATGGAGAACCGCTGACTGCTCATGACTTTGAGTACGCATGGAAAACAGCAGTTGATCCGCGAACTGCTTCTCAGTACAACTACATGCTGTTCTTCGTCAAGGGCGCCGAAGCTGTAGCCAATGTTGAGATCCCAGATGTAAACGAAGATCCCGACGGAAACGCCGCAGCTCTTAAGGAACTACAAGAAGCCATGGATAATATGGGTGTCAAGGCAACTGATGACCGACATCTTGTAGTAACCCTGGAAGCTCCAAGCACTTTCTTCCTTAGCCTTACTGCATTTGCAACCTATTTCCCACTTAACGAGAAAGCACACAAAGAGTGGGGCGAATCCTATGCTACTGAGCTCGACAAGATGCTCTACTGCGGGCCGTACGTAATCGACGATTGGAAACATGGAAGCAAGATGGTATTGAAGAAGAACCCCAATTACTGGGATGCTTCAAACGTAAAACTAGACACAATAAACTTTGACATGATCAAAGATATCAACACGCCGGTTACCATGTACGAAGCAGGAGAACTGGATGTTATCGGCGTTCCCGGCGACTTCATTCCGAAGTTCCAGGCCGAGCGCCCAGACGAGTTCAAGCAAATGCCGGAAGCCGTATGCTTCTATCTTGAATGCAATCTAGAACATGCGTTGCTTAAAGACGCCAAGGTTAGAAAGGCTCTGTCTCTGGCCATTGACAGGCAGGAGTATTGCGATAACGTTCTAAGGAACTACTCCGCACCCGCCTACGCCTACAACCCTCCTTCAATGCAAGGAGCACAACCCGGCGAGGTTTTTGTTGAGAAGTATCTGAAAGACTATCTGCCTATAAATGGCGATCCTGCTGAAGCTCAGAAACTCTTCAAGGAAGCGGTAGAGGCACTTGGTTACGAAGCGCCTACACCTCCTGGCAAGTAGCAAGTGATATATCCATCAACAAGCATTTGAGAGAGTGCGAAAACGGGGAGCCTCGCTCAGGCTCCCCGTTTTCATAAGGAGGCGAAGAAATGGGGCGATATGTTGTTAGGCGGTTCGGTTTCATGCTCTTATCGCTATGGGTAATCGTCACAGTTAGTTTCATACTGATGAACGCAGTACCCGGCGGCCCATTTACCAGTGTGAAACTGACGCCTCTGGTCGAAAAACAACTTGAACGCAAATACGGGCTAGACAAACCCAAATGGCAACAGTACACTACTTTGCTCAAAAACCTACTCCACTTCGACCTGGGTCTTTCTATCCGTGAACGAGGCCGTAGCGTCAATGATATAATCAAATATACGTTTCCAACATCAGCGGTACTGGGTATTGAAGCCTTGGTTTTTGCGGTTACCATAGGTCTTGCACTTGGAATCATAGCTGCATTATATCGGGGCCAAGCCCTTGACTACATTGCAATAATCATCGCAGTAATCGGCGTTTCGATACCAAACTTCATCGTAGCGTCGATCCTTCAGTATCTACTGGGATACAAACTGAAACTTCTGCCTATAGCTAGGTGGGAGAGTTTCAGACATACCATACTTCCCGCGTTTGCACTTGGTCTTGGCACATTGGCAACTATGACGAGAATGATGAGGTCAAGCATGCTTGAGGTTCTCAACCAAGACTATATACGCACCGCAAAAGCAAAGGGCCTCAATTCTGCCCAGATAATTTGGAAACACGGAGTCAGAAATGCAATCTTACCGATCGTAACAATCCTGGGTCCTTTGATTGCAGGCATAACCACAGGCACTCTTGTAATTGAGCGCATGTTCGGCATACCCGGGCTCGGCAAGTATTTCGTTGAAAGCATATACAACAGGGATTATCCCATGATAATGGGGACCACTGTTTTCTATTCCGCATTGCTGCTATTCATGACATTTCTCGTGGATATAGCATACGGCCTAATCGATCCTAGGATTCGAATCGCGCGAGGAAAGGAGGACTAGCAAATGCTGAACTTTTATCCTGAACCCCAAGACTTTGCGCCTCTTACACTCGACGAAAAAGTGAGCGATGCCATTACCAGGCCGCCGATTGGGTACTGGGAAGATGTTTGGATGCGGTTCCGCAAAAACAAACTGGCGGTCATCGGACTAAGCATCCTCGCCATACTTGCAGTGATGGCAATTTTCGGTCCCATCGTTAGTTCATGGGACTATAGAACCTGCGACTACGGTCACATCAACGAGTTCATCAGCAGTCGCCACTGGTTTGGCACCGACTATCTTGGCCGCGATATGTTCACTCGGTTGTGGCACGGCACAAGGATCTCGGTGTTCATAGGAATCACAGCTGCCCTCATAGACTTGGTGATTGGAGTAGTCTGGGGAGGAATAGCCGGTTACTTCGGCGGTATCGTGGATGACATAATGATGCGCATAGTAGACATTCTCTACGGCGTACCATATCTACTCGTAGTTATATTACTTCTGGTAGTTATGGAACCCGGACTTGCCTCGATAATCATCGCCATGAGTTTGACCGGATGGGTCGGCATGGCCCGATTAGTACGTGGACAAATCCTTCAGTTAAAGGAAATGGAGTACGTACTAGCGGCCAAGTCGGTAGGAGCTCCTCCCCGCCGGATAATTGCCAGGCACCTCATTCCCAACACCATGGGTGTCGTCCTTGTCAGTCTAACGTCTAGTATACCGGGAGCGATATTTGGAGAAGCATTCTTAAGCTTCATAGGCTTAGGAGTCCCAATGCCCCAAGCCAGTCTGGGAACTCTTGCAAACGAGGGATATCAGGTGCTCAGGATATATCCGCAAAACATGATTATCCCCGCTTTGGTTATGAGTTTACTTATACTATCATTCAACTTTGTTGGCGATGGATTAAGAGATGCTCTTGACCCGCGCCTGCGTCAATAGGGAGTGAGCCAATATGGAACAAAACATTGCTAACCAGGAGTTTGCGGAGCTCGCTGAGCAAAAGTTGCTCTCCATAGAAGACCTCCAGGTTTCTTTCCACACTTACGCAGGCGAAGTACATGCAGTACGCGGAGTAACCTACTCGGTTGAACAGGGAGGGTCGCTCGCCGTTGTAGGCGAATCGGGCTGCGGCAAAACTGTAACTGTCCAAGCCGTGATGAGACTTACACCAATGCCACCTGGAGAGATAAAGGGCGGGAAGATTGCTTTCAACGGTAAGGATATTTTATCTTTGACCGAAAAACAAATGCAGTCTGTTCGAGGAAAGGAAATAGGCATGATCTTCCAAGATCCTATGACCGGACTAAATCCAACGATGACAGTAGGTAATCAGATTGCCGAAGCAGTGATGAAACATCAACGCGTACCAAAGCACGAAGCTATGGAAAGAGCAGTTGAAATGCTGAACCTCGTAGAGATCCCTAACCCTACGGTCCGTGCGTCACAATATCCTCACGAGTTTAGCGGCGGGATGCGCCAGAGGGCAATGATAGCCATTGCCCTTGCCTGCGAGCCGATGCTCTTAATCGCCGATGAGCCTACTACGTCTCTTGATGTGACGATTCAGTCTCAAATACTTGAACTCCTGCAAAGCTTGCAGGATAAGATGGGGATGACCATAGTCCTCATAACTCATAACTTGGGTGTTGTAGCCCGTCTGGCACGTAATATCGTGGTAATGTACGCAGGCAAGGTTGTGGAAAGCGGAAGCTCGTCGGACATATTCTACCGACCTGCGCATCCATATACCAGGGCGCTCCTACAGTCTGTGCCTAGGCTGGATGCGCCGTCTCGGAAGGAATTAGCGTCAATTCCAGGTACCCCACCTGATCTATTTGAACCTCCGGCGGGCTGCGCCTTTGCACCAAGGTGTAAGTACTCTATGAAGATCTGTTTGGAACACGACTCGGAACCTATAAGCGTTGGAGACGGCCATCGTGTGTCCTGCTGGCTCCACCATGATGCAAATCCGAATCGACTACCTGTAGAATTGTACGGCGGGGGTGGTGCACATGACTGACGAGATCGCCCTCAAGATTGACAACTTGAAAAAGTACTTCAGGGTGGGAAAACGTAAGATCCTCAAGGCTGTCGATGATGTGTCTTTCGAGGTGAGAAAAGGCGAGGTGTTAGGTATAGTCGGAGAAAGTGGATGCGGTAAGACAACTGTGGGCAGAACTGTATCACGACTATATGAGCCAACAGATGGCACGATCATTTTTGATGGCAAGGATATCACCAAGGTTCCGGAAAAGGACCTCCTATGGTTCAGAAGGAAACTGCAGATGATCTTCCAGGATCCCTATGCATCGCTGGACCCCCGGATGACAGTAGGCGAAATCATAGGTGAACCCTTGGACATTCACGGGCTTGAGTCAGGACAAGAGCGTACCGATAGAATACACCACCTCCTCGAAATCGTCGGCCTCAGCAGGGAACATGCTAATAGGTTCCCGCACGAGTTCTCAGGCGGGCAAAGACAAAGGATCGGAATAGCTCGAGCCTTAGCGGTCGATCCGGCATTCATCATAGCGGACGAACCCATCTCGTCTCTGGACGTATCGATACAAGCGCAAGTAGTAAACCTACTTACAAAACTCCAGGAAGAACGAGAGCTGTCATTTATGTTCATAGCCCATGATCTCTCCATGGTTCGCCATATATCCCACAGGGTTGGAGTAATGTACCTAGGTAAGATCGTCGAGATCGCTCCATCCGAACGCATTTACGAGTGGCCACTTCATCCATACACTAAAGCGCTTATGTCAGCCAACCCTATACCCGATCCGAACATAGAAAAGTCAAGAACGCGCATAAGCTTACCGGGAGAAGTGCCGAGTCCAATCAACCCACCGCCCGGATGCAGATTCGCGGGTAGGTGCCCACAGGCACACGATCGCTGCAGAGAAGAAGACCCGTACCTAGAAGAACTTGAACCGGACCACTGGGTGTCGTGTTTTCTGTACTGACCGAACAAGCAAAGCACGAGGAACCGTTCCTTGAAAGCAAGAGGGACGGTTCTTTTTGCTTCAGCAACGCCAGCATTCGGGAAGTTGCACCCTATGCGCACTTGACTTTTGTTCCAGCACCAGTATGATAGTAGAGTAGTAACACAGGTGGGGCCGTAGCTCAGTTGGGAGAGCGCCTGAATGGCATTCAGGAGGTCGTGGGTTCGACCCCCATCGGCTCCACCAATTTACTATCCGCTGAGGCTTCACACCCGCGTAGAAAAGACTATCATGACTGCCCGAGTGTTTTTGATTTGTGGCCAGTATCTTTTGAAATACGTGGCTGTTTGACAACGCTTTCAGAGTCCGCTCAAAGCCTTTTCGGAACCTCTCAAGAATGAAGAAGTATCAGAACTCCAAACTTTCCCGGAAGGAGCTATAGACCTCCAGAGCCGGACGACTACTAATCAGCATAGGACCTGTCGCGAATTTCAAGGTGCCATGCAAGAAACCAATTGATCTTGCCATCTTGAATAATCGACCTCCCGCTCATGCCCTGGCCGAACTTCCCTGTAACGCACTCCAACACGAGGAACTGGTCATCCTCTATTATGGAAAATCCCAGTACCTTTACAGTAACATCACCCCTAGACATGTTCCTAATAACAGCTTCCTCACCAACTCTCACGTCCTGGACTCCCGCAACGACAGACTCCCGCCTATCCGAATCCGGGCAACTAGTTCGAGCAAAAACCACGCCGTACTCACAATCAACTAAAACCGTAATAGCCGGAAGCGGTAGTGGAACTCCCGTCTAGCCAGTTATAGTAACACTACAGATCTGACCTGGTTCTAAACCCATGGAACGAGCAGCCACAACGTATGTATCGCTTCTAAGCACGTAGAAACACACGGTTCCCCTCATTTCATTCACAACGGTTCGGAGCTCCTCTTGAACTGTAATTCCCAAGCGCAACCACATGGATACGCTCATAATAAACCAGCCAGTTTCCGCAATCGCCTGCACTAGAACAATTCGCACAGATTGGCGGCTTATTCTCTAATCTTCATTAGAAAGTCATGCGGCTACGGCTGCGTTCTTGTTGCAGATGGGTTTGCTCGTCTCAGTAGAATCCAACATGTTATGCCGTTTCCGTTGGCCAAACAACACACACGGCGAAGCAGAAAGTGCCATCCCCGCCGCTTCAGATCAAGGATTGGGCGCGTTTGACGGAGAATTGTATATCTACAAGATTTAGAACCAGTTTGTCAGGTACCTACCTGGCCCTTCAACTGATTTGGGAACTGTCACAAGATATGCGATAAAGGAGACGCCAGCGTTAGGAGAACAAGGAGGAATAACAATGAAACTACGCAAGTTGTGCACCGTACTACTGATTGCTTTTTGCATTGCGTTCTCTAGTGCCCCCATTTCCGCAGCATCGACAGGTGTCACTGCCAAGCCAACAAACTCCAGTGTATTTATTAACGGTACCAGCGTCAACTTCACAGCCTACAACATCGGCGGCAACAATTACTTCAAGTTGAGGGACTTGGCCGCCGCGCTTAACAACACTGAGAAAAAGTTCTCTGTGCGCTACGATGGCGCATCCAAGAGGATCTATCTAGAAACAGGACAGATTTATAGTCCGATTGGCGGCGAACTCGAAACGAATGCTAACCCTGCACCGAAAACTGCCAGTCCAACATCTGAAACCCTATTCTGCAACAACGTGAACATTCGCTGCGCTGCCTACAAAATAGACGGAGCCAACTATTTCAAACTGAGAGACATCATGAAGGTCATGGATATCGGAGTTACCTGGGATAGCACGCGAAACTCAATACAAATCGACACCGGTCAGCACTATGTCTACGAAAACGGGATCCTCACTGGTACAACGCTGCCCGAACTGAGGATAAAGGGAGACTGGCCGATGCCGCAAAGGAGCCTCCAGACATTCTGGGCAAAGTCCTATCCAGTATATGCTACGTATCTTGGCCTCCCCACCAAAATCCTGACCGAAGGGATTACCTGGGAATGGGATGCCACCATCACTCCGGATACTGTCGGCTACTATGCTGAGACCAATTCGTTCAAAATGGGCCCTTTGCCACACCATAATAATTTCGATGTTCACAACCACGAGGACTACGAACCGCTCTACCTGCAGAACATGCACGAAACGGCGCACCTTTTCTGGCAGATGGGTGACATGAACCTAGATTATGAGTTCGGGCAGTGGATCTGGGAAGCATCTGCCCTCATCGCCGAGACTCTTTACAAACTCGATTATTACGATGAGTACGTGCTCGAACCAGTCTATGATCTAAAAGCCAATCTTGGCCCAGATAGAGTCAACGGGGTTATGAGCGACGGCAACAAATTCGGAAGTGCGGGAAGAACCATGGTCGACGGCAACTCGACTGAAGCATTGACGATGCTTGCATCTGTGATGAGCTACGACAGCGGATACGACTATTTTGCACACGTAAACGAAATGAGGGTAAAGCACTACAACGAAACGGGAAATGCGAGCATATCCAAGGACGCCTATTCGCGGATGCTAGATATCGCCTCAAACGGAAGAACAATGGACGGGATGCGACCATCAGAGTGGCTCTTTTCTCAGCCGGTAGCAAATACGGACGGAGCAGAGGGCGTCTACCTAACCGTCGTACCCATTCATCCGTGGGAGCTTAGGGACAACGCGATTGTTCTTGAGACCGCGCTATACAGGAGATTTGTCGATAGCAGAGGGGATAAGATGGAGGAGCCAATCGCCGGAACCAGCATTGATCTAAAGCTGTTCGACAGCTCCTCGAGACTAATCGCACAGACAACGCAGACTTCGTCTAATGGGCAGATCGAGAGCGTGGATCTTGTGGTAGGAAGCAGTCTGCCCAAAGGGGCCTATCGAATCGAGGGTCATGCCTCAGTATCAGGAAAAGATGTGGTGTGCACCACATACTTCATAAGTTTGGAAGGTCGAATGAGCAACGACCAGGTAGCCCTTATTCTTCTAAAAAGTGACGGGACTATAGACGCGGAAGCAGGCTCGAATCTGACAATCAAAGGCGCAAATACCGTAGACAGATCCGCGGTTTCCAAGGGACTTATCGTGCTAACTGCTGATGAGGGCGCAGATATCTCTCTTTCGCGCGGCAGTTCGAATTGAACCATTTCTAAGCCTTACGGAAGTCGTATTGTTCCAATAAAGATAAAGTAGGGACGCACCCAACTAGTAGTAGGAATCTCCGCCTAAGACTTCTGCCTGGGAAGACTAGTCTCAGGCAGAAGAATGCAATCTGTGGAGCTTAGAATGAAGCAAAAAGAACCGGTCCCTATGCTTCGATTCTCACGATTCTTTGATGTGGTTTGCGAATTCGCGCAGTGTATTGGCTACTTCTTTCTTCTTTTGCGGGTTTGCGTAGTCTCTATCGTCTATGGACTGTCTCAGGTAATCCCAGAAAGCTGCAGTTAAGTTGCTTTCGTTGATTGCCATAGCAACTGTTGGTATGGACGTTTTGGCGACGATGACGCCTACGTCTTCTTTTGCGTAAACAATTGATCTGTCTTCTACAACGGATCTATCGATTGAGACGTGGAAATTCGGGTATGTGTCAACGAGATAGATGATGTGCTCGAGATGTTCAACATATTGCTCAGAAGTATAGTAGGCGGAACTCATACTTAGCATGTCAGCTGAGGCTATCTTGACACGTCCTTCTTTCACAGCCGCCACGTCCGGAAGACTCATAATCTCAGTGAAGAGGTGGCTCTGGATCTGTTTCGCGAAATTATCTCGTCTTAACCTGTGTTCATTAAGAAACTTGCCTTTTTCCTTAGGCCCAAACTCGGAAAACACATCGTGCACCAGACTTTCCGGCATGGTTAGAATAGAAATAGAATTGGTTGAGATGATAGAATTCGTCTCTTCCCTCTCGAACTCGACAAGTGTTGAAATGTAATAATCTCTATCCTTAGTGGTAAAGATCTTCATGAGAGGTCTACACATCTTGAAATATGCATTATATTCATCGACGAAAGATCCTATGGTCTCTTTGTCTCTGAATAGAAAATTCGCAGGTCTGGTCTCTTCACTTCCTACCGACGTAGACACAACGGCAGCGGTCTCCGGAGCAATAAAGAGGGTACGCTTGAAGATACCATCTCGCTTTTTGGGGTAAAAGTAAGGTTCTATCGCACCAGACATATAAAGTGGCATCCATTGGGCAATCGCAGCGAGCATTTCATCTAGATCCCTGCTTACAACATGTATGATCCTTATGCGATTACCTCGCGAAACAATCTTGGCCATAAGCTCGGCCCACTTAAGTGTGAATTGCCGATCGCCAACGAGCCATTCTATGTCTTCATCGCTAAACAATAATAGAGTCTGAGGGGTCTCATGCTGGATAACCTCAGACAGAAAATCCATCGCTGCTTGCCTTTTGCCCTGCACGCCATAGTAAACAGAGGTATCGGGTCTGGAGACAGGGGTCGACGGATCATCCTCATAGGATCGCTGATCTCTGCCGAGCTGAATATTTGACAGTCCTTCAAGAAAATTCCCTACGGTTTGAGCATTGGTGTCCTCAACCAAAAGCCACTCGTAGATGGCCTCCGCAATTTCATCCTCGTCATATGAATAAGGGTTTATCTTCAGTAAATCGTATAGCGCCCTCCGCTGATAGTCCAAGGTGCAATGGCGAGCGAAATAGGTAGCCATGCTTTGGAAATACTCTTCCCTGGTTTCTTTCTTGATGAACACTCTGGCTCCAGATCGCAACCTGCTTATATATGAAGGGTCCAAAGAAACATATCGAGCGAGCATACTATTGGTAGTGTTTGTGATACCCATCAGGGCGTCTAGTTTCTGAGAAAGGTGCATAGCGAGTCCCCCCTTTCCGAATGCGCAAGCACCTGATCTTGATGCTCTAGACTTCTCCACCAATTTGTTTCAATCCTGCACTGGATTGAATGGATTTGTAGGATTTCTCGGAAAATTGACACAATCCGTGAAAGTATTTGGCATTGCCAAATGACGAGAAGGTATGTCAAAGTGAGCTCATATGTGCACAATGGGAATTAGGGAGGCGATAACAATAGACATTCTTGTGAGGCTCAGGACTGGCTTCTATCAGACTACTCCATACAGAATGGAAAGCACACGCTCAGAGATCGTGCTAACGCCGCAAGATCACGGGATTCAACAAAGGCCCATAATGATCGATGCGGATGCCGTAGTCTCCGTGTCCCTTATACGAAAAAAAGTTCCGGAGATAGAAATAGAAACCGAATCTGAAACCTACAGGTGTCTTTTGGATTCTAACATAGATCTTCCAAAACTTCTCAGCGCTATAGAAGATACCATCGGCACAACGATTCTCATAAGAACACTCTAAACCCATGAAAGGCACATGACCGAGCAGTTTTAGGAAACTGCCCAAATAAAGCCCCTATAGATTCAGAGCATAGCATAGTGGCTATCTATTAATCAGCACGGTCTTGTAGCCATACTCCACGGCGTAGTCAAAGTCAACCACAGCACCTAGAAGTTCAGAAACGTACCTAGCCGGAACCATCGTGCGGCTGTTTACCAAAACAGGAACCGTGTCCATGACAAACTCCTGACCATCGATCCATGCCACGTTGCTCCCTATGGTCATACTAACAGACGATGAGCCATTCGCTATAATAACCTTACGTCGCTCCTGATTCCAATTCACTTCGGCGCCAAGAGCTTCTGCAATCGCTCTAACCGGCACTATTGTGCGACCATTTTCATCTATGTATGGTTCAGAATCAAAGAAAAGAGGCACGCGGTCAACAACCACAGCAACCATTCCCGGTTTTCCGGCGTATCCGTATATCAGATATTTCTGCCTTTCAGTTTTGAACTGCTCAAGCTCCTTGGCATATCTTTCTTCAATTTCACGAGGCGAGAGTTTCTGTTCAAGCCATATACCCATCCTGTCTGTGCCCATAATCTTGTCGAACTTAACTATGCTCGAAGCGGTAGAACCGCTTTTTGGCACCTTGAAACTGCTCAACTGTCGGGCGTACGCCAAGGCGTATATGCCAGAGCGCGCAGGATTAAACGTCCTGTAGTCAGTGATCTTGAGTTTCACTCCACCATACGACCCTCTCGCATCAGGGATATACTCCACGCCTGAGAGATTAGAACCGGTCAACAGATGTGCAAACCTCTGGCTATCAATCCCCAATCCCCCTACCCAAGTGAATTTGTCTCTCTGACCAACGCCAGTCCCGTCTCCTAAGCCGGTAGCCATATAACAAAAGGCTGACTCGATAGTAGGGATATTTGGGGAGGTTGGGATCCAGCTAAGGCCCGTATCCTGCCAAATCATATCTCGCGTGTACCCTTGCATAGGTACAACCGTAAGGTCGGCATTGAAACCATTGCTAGAGCGATTGAAAAAGCGAGCCAGCTCCCCTATGGTCATCCCATGCGCCATAGGGATGTTATCTACACCCACGAAAGTCTTGAACCTGTCTTCCAGCACAGGGCCTTCTACGATCTCACCCCCAAGAGGATTGGGCCTGTCAAGCACGATAACAGGTTTGCCGCATGAGCCTGCGACTTCCAAGACATAGTTCAAAGTGGAAATATATGTATACCACCTAGCACCTACATCCTGGATGTCAAAAACCAATACATCCACATTCTGCAGCATGTCTAAAGTAGGTTTCCTCGTACTACCGTATAGGCTATACACCGGGATCTGTAGCGTAGGATGGGTATAGGGTTCCACATATGAACCAGCTGGCACCGTACCATCGAGTCCGTGCTCAGGACAAAAAAGAGCTGTCAACTTCACGTTAGGATCTGCGGCCAAGCGGTCTATCGTGCTTACGCCTTGACTGTTGACGCCCGTTTGATTGGTTATAAGGCCAACCTTTTTGCCTTTTATGAGGTCATAGTATCGCTCGGAGTCAAATAAGACCTCATTACCCAACTTGAATTCTACTCCGGGAACTTGAGCCTTCACCACTGACTCCAAAGGAAAGGCCAAAAAGCAAAGTGCCAAGATCATTGTCAAAACGCTCATAAACGTCTTTTTCATGACTAATCTCTCCAAACGAGTAATTCCGACAACGAAAATATGAGGTGTTACTTGGAAAAGTCCACCATGGGTGCATCACCCCAGAGCCGCTCCAAACCATAGAAACTCCGCTCCGACTCTCTAAATATGTGCACTACTACGTCCCCGTAGTCCAAAAGGACCCAAGTGCCTAGCTGATAGCCTTCCACGTGAATTGGTTTTCTTTTGCCCTCAGATAGGTAGAGTACTCGGTCTGCAAGGCCTTTAACATGCCTTACGCTAGAGCCGGATGCAATGACAAAATAGTCTGCGATGAGGGTGACTTCTCTTACGTCCAGTATGTCAACGTCTAGACCTTTTCCATCATACAAAGCTCTGGCGGCGTCAACCGCAAACTCTCTTGCAGCTCGCGCCTCGGGATCAGACCGGAAAGATCCTTTATTCCCTGTATCGGTCCTGTCTATAAAAATCAAGCCTCCCTTGAGATAAGTCCGTACGGACCCAGCTTCTTACTGCCCATATTTGCTAAAGTCATTGCCTATTATGACCAAGACATCCGCTTCATCTGGTAGGTCGTGAGAAAC
>Ga0255342_1004215_pt1 | contig 14991 bp, 10 predicted proteins | sample wastewater_treat_3_FD_192416 | JGI IMG/M metagenome (GOLD analysis project Ga0255342, IMG submission 192416) | Wastewater microbial communities from Lulu Island WWTP, Vancouver, Canada - plant14 | ecosystem: Engineered > WWTP > Wastewater > Unclassified | place: Canada: Vancouver, British...
AACATTGTGTACCGACTGACTGTCCCGTGATAAGCGCCGGCAGGCGGCGCGCCGTTGCCCTGAACGGCCAGCAGGGTCACCAACCCCGCGATCCCAGCCTTCAACCACTTTTGCATGTTCATCGTCGTGTCCTTTCTTTCGCGTTAAGACCCGAACCCCGAAACCAAACGTGCAGGAGAGCACTTAAAAATAATAGATGAGCTCTATCCAGAAGGAGTGTTGGATGCGCAGGGACCTGAACGCCGGGTTGGTTTCCGGTACCAGATAATAGCCATAGCCGTTTACTACCCCGTCGTTCCACCGGAGCATCACGCCCGCGAACGGGACTTTCACCACCTTGTGCACCAGCCTCCCGCCGCTGTCATAGTCATAGTACTGATTGAACGAGCCTCTGAAGATGCCGGTCAGGGGCGAGTAACGCAATGTCGCCAGCGAACTGTTTGTGCCCTCATAGACATAGTGGGTGCCGTCGCCACTGATCACCGGTTTGACCCCCTTCTCGACCACAGGGCGCGTCCCCGCCAACGTCACCGGCGCTCCGTACGGCATCACCGGTTGCGGCATCACCGGGCCACCGGGCAGATGGTAGGCGACCTTGTTACCAGCCGCCAACAACCGGCCGATGTGTTCCGGCAACGGCGCACCTTTGCGGAAGTATCCGCCGTACGGCGCGAGCCACGCCTGAAAGCCGTCCGGTCCGCTGCCGAGCTTGTCCCAGTACACGGTGGGCTGGCTCGAACCGGACTGCACGGTGCGCGTGTCCGGGTCGATCTTGAGCAGGCCGCCGATCTCTCCCCGCCGCCTGTACAACGGCCGGAAAAAGGGCACGCCAGGCGTCGTCGTCAGCGTTGACGCCTGCGACACCTTGGTCCCGTCCGCCAGCACGCCCGCGATCTTGACCTTGCCTCTGGTCCCGACGGTCATTGTCAGGTACCCGTCGCCCTGCGGCGTTTCTTCCGCGTCTCCGCGCGGCAACACACTCAAAGAACCCAGTGCAACCGTGTAATACCCCTGCAATCGCGCCAGTTTAGCCTGCGCGGCCGCATCCGTCTGGTCGGCGAACGCATGGTAGGTGGCTGCGATGAACATCTTCTCATCGCCCAGCGAGCCGCCGGACAATGTCCCCACCATGTATTCGATGGAGCCGAAAGGCACAAGCACAAGAGTCTCCCCGCTCCGGCTCTCCATGCGGACACTCGGCGTGCCTTCCGCATCCTCCCAGCCCCCCGCCTTAAAACTCAGCGTCTGCTCCCGCAGCACGACCTTCGCCGTGGTCCGCCCGCGCGCGGTCGTGTTCAGCGAGAAGGTGCCGCACACAGTCAGTCTAGGCTTCCCGTCAAACATTGTGTACCGACTGACTGTCCCGTGATAAGCGCCGGCAGGCGGCGCGCCGTTGCCCTGAACGGCCAGCAGGGTCACCAGCCCCGCGATCCCAGCCTTCAACCACTTTTGCATGTTCATCGCTACGCCCTTTCTTTGACGGCACTCGCATGCCGAGTCTCCTGTTTGGGACAGCAACTCCACTCCGCTTAGAGTAGTGTGTTACTGTGTAGCGGCAATGTCAACAAGAATCCGCGCAAAAAGCCCGCAATTTTTTTTTTGTCGGTGTTGACATCCCCGGAGGCATTCAGTAATCTGTTCGGGTTTTCTTTTTTCCCGGGGTTGTGCCTTGGGGAGGCGGGAAACGAACATTGGCAAGGTTTAGTGGACTCCTGCACAATGGCTCGGCGGATTGCCTGGAGATGCCGAGGTGTTGGGCAAGGGGTTTTTTGCCCCGCGCGGGGCGATGGATAGGGCCAACATAGCTCAGTAGGTAGAGCACTTCCTTGGTAAGGAAGAGGTCGGCAGTTCGATTCTGCTTGTTGGCTCCAGCTTTGACGATGGACTTTTTGTCACTACTCACAGGAGGAAACCCAAAATGGCGAAAGAGACATTTGTTCGCGAGAAGCCGCACGTCAACGTTGGCACGATCGGCCACGTCGACCACGGCAAAACCACGCTGACCGCAGCGATCACCAACGTTCAGTCCCTTAAGGGCTTTTGCGCCCCGATTTCCTATGATCAGGTGGCGAAGGCCTCCGAGTCTGCGGGTCGCCGCGACCCCACCAAGATTCTGACGATTGCTACTTCGCACGTCGAGTACGGCACCGAGAACCGCCACTATGCCCACGTGGACTGCCCCGGTCACGCCGACTACGTCAAGAACATGATCACCGGCGCCGCGCAGATGGACGGCGCGATCGTGGTCGTGAGCGCGGCGGACGGCCCGATGCCGCAGACCCGCGAGCACATCCTGCTGGCGCGCCAGGTCGGCGTGCCCGCGATCGTGGTCTTCCTGAACAAGGTGGACCTGGTTGACGATGCCGAGCTGCTGGACCTCGTCGAGATGGAGATCCGCGAGCTGCTTTCGAAGTATGAGTTCCCTGGCGACGACATTCCGATCGTGCGCGGGTCGGCGCTGCCGGCCACCAAGGCCACGAGCGCGGATGACCCGGCCTGCCAGTGCATCACCGATCTGATGAACGCGCTGGACAGCTACGTCCCCGAGCCGCAGCGCGCGCTGGACAAGCCGTTCCTGCTGCCGATCGAAGACGTGTTCTCGATCGAAGGCCGCGGCACGGTGGTGACCGGCCGTGTCGAGCGCGGTCTCGTCAAGGTGGGCGATGAGGTCGAGATCATCGGCCTGCGTCCGACCGTCAAGACGACCTGCACGGGCGTCGAGATGTTCCGCAAGCTGCTGGATCAGGGCCAGGCCGGCGACAACGTCGGCTGCCTGCTGCGCGGCACGAAGAAGGAAGAGGTCGAGCGCGGCCAGGTTCTGGCCAAGCCGGGCTCGATCACGCCGCACACCGAGTTCAACGGCGAGGTGTACGTCCTCAGCAAGGAAGAGGGCGGCCGCCACACGCCCTTCTTCAAGGGTTACCGTCCGCAGTTCTACATCCGCACGACCGACGTCACGGGCGACATCACGCTGCCCGAGGGCGTGGAAATGGTCATGCCGGGCGACAACATCTCGATCTCCGTGAAGTTGATCTCGCCTGTCGCGCTGGAAGACAAGATGCGTTTCGCCATCCGTGAAGGCGGCCGCACGGTCGGCGCGGGTACGGTATCTAAAGTTGTGAAGTAAGTGAGCTTCCTGTGAGCGTGTCCGTCCGGGGCGCTTCGGCGTCCCGGATGCGGCACGGGGTCAAGACAGAAGCAAAGAGGCGGGTATGCCGAGAGAATTAGCCATTTTAGCGTGCACCGAGTGCAAGCGCCGCAATTACACGACGACGCGCAATAAGCGTACGACGACCAACCGTCTGGAGATGAAGAAGTTCTGCCCGACGGAGAGGAAGCGTACATTGCACCGCGAAACGAGGTAGTCGTCTCTCGAAGGAGTTTTTAGGCCAGTAGCTCAATTTGGCAGAGTACCGGTCTCCAAAACCGGGCGTTGGGGGTTCGAGTCCCTCCTGGCCTGCCAGTTTAGAACGGGTATCTGTCGCCGTTCCCGCGGGGGAGCGGCAACAGGTTTTCGTGTTTTGAGAGCGGAGTGACCGAAGGGTCTTAGGACATGAGCAACGTAAAGCAAATCATCCAGAGTCTGGGAGCGTATCTCGGCGATGTCGGGGTCGAATTCAAAAAGATTTCTTGGCCTGACCGCCAAGAGTTGGTCGATTCGACGGTCGTCGTGATTACGTTCATCGTGATCTTGGCCGTGGTGGTGCTGTGCTGCGACAAAACCATCATGTTTTTCCTGCAGTTGATCCATGCCTAACGCGGGGAGGCCGTCCATGACAAAACAATGGTTTGTGCTTCACACCCTGACCGGTCAGGAGCAGAAGGTCAAGCGTTCGATTGAAGCGCGGGTGCGGATCGAGGAGATGGGGGAGTTCATTGGCGAGGTCATGATTCCCACCGAGAAGGTCTCCGAGGTCAAGAACGGGGTCAAAACCACCGTTACTCGCAAGTTCTTCCCGGGTTATGTGTTGATCAACCTGGCGCTCTACGATGGGGAGCGCAACATGCTGGAACCCACCTGGCGGTTCCTTAAAGAGACGCCGGGTGTGATCGGTTTTATTGGCGGCGAACGTCCGATGCCGCTTCCCGCCGACGAGGTTGATGCGATCATCAATCAGACGGTGGACACGGACAAGGAAAAGGCCAAGCCCAAGGTTCAGTTCGAGCCGGGCGATGCCGTAAAGATCATTGACGGTCCGTTCATGAGCTTCAGCGGTACCGTCGATGAGGTGGATCCCGACCGGGGCAAGCTGAAGGTCTCTGTAGCGATCTTCGGACGTTCCGCTCCGGTCGAGCTGGAGTATTGGCAGATCGAGCGCGTGGTCAACGAGAACACGTAGCCGTTAGGCCGGTCCCGTCGCGTCGGAAGCGCGGCGGCGGCTCGTCAACTGCGGTCCGTCCGTACCGGTGGGGATGCCGGGAGGGCCGCGACAGACACAGTAGGTAAAAGTTATGGCGAAGAAAGTCACGGGTATCGTGAAACTGCAGATTCCCGCAGGTGCGGCGAATCCTGCGCCGCCGGTGGGCCCCGCGTTGGGCTCGCAAGGCGTCAACATCATGGCGTTCTGCAAAGAGTTTAACGCCAAGACCCAAGACAGGGCGGGCCTGATTATCCCCGTGATCATCACGGTGTATGCGGACCGCAGTTTTTCCCTCGTGTTCAAGAGTCCGCCCGCTTCCACGCTGCTGAAGAAGGAAGCAGGGTTGGCCAAGGGCTCCGGGGTCCCCAACCGCGACAAGGTCGGCAAAGTCACGCGCGAGCAGGTCCGCAAGATCGCTGAGATCAAAAAGGCAGACCTCAATGCCTCTGACGAGGCGGCCGCGATGCGGATGATCGAAGGTACCGCGCGCAATATGGGTATCGAGGTGGTTGACTAAGAAGGGGACACGGATCATGGCAAAACATGGCAAACGTTATAGCGATGTGCTGAAGAAGGCCCCGACGGGGTTGGTCAGCCTAGAGGAGGCGGTGGCGTTCGTGAAGGCCAACGCCAATGCGAAATTTGACGAGACAGTGGAAATCGCGATGCGCCTCGGCGTGGACTTCAAGAAGTCCGACCAGACCGTGCGCGGGACTGTCAATCTGCCGCATGGTACCGGCAAGACGGTCCGCGTGATCGTGTTCGCGGCCGGTACGCACGCCGATGAGGCGAAGGAAGCGGGCGCGGAGGAGGTCGGCTACGAAGACCTGATCGAGAAGGTCAAGAATGGCTGGACCGACTTTGACGTGGCGATCTCGACCACGGACGCGATGAAAGAGGTGCGCAAGATCGCCCGTGTGCTCGGTCCCCGCGGCTTGATGCCGAACCCCAAGACCGGCACGGTGACGGATGACACCGCGGCGGCGGTCAAGGCGGCCAAAGGCGGCAAGGTTGATTTCCGCATGGACCGCACCGGCAACGTCTGCGTGCTCTGCGGCAAGAGCAGCTTTGATGCCGACAAGCTGGTCGGCAACATCAATGCCATCGTGGCGGCGGTTCAGTCCGAGCGCCCGGCGGCGGCGAAAGGGACGTTCATCCGCTCCCTCACGGTCAGTTCGACGATGGGCGTGGGTGTGCGCGTGCAGCTCAAGGCCGAGGATGCGGTTTAATTACGGGAGAGGGATGACATGAGAGCCGAAAAAATTTCTATCCTGAATGAGGTCATCGAGCGCGTTAAGGCGTCCGATTTCTGCTTTGTTCTGAACTACGGTGGACTTAAGGTCACGGAGATGACCACACTGCGCCAGAGCCTGGTCAAGCTGGGCTCGCGCGCTATGGTGGTGAAAAACACCTACCTGAGCCGGGTTGCCAAGGATCTAGGTTGGGGCGATGTGTCCGCGCTGTTTTCCGGCCCGACCGCCATCGTGACGGGCAGAGGCGATGTGGCTGAAGTAGCCAAGGCACTGGTCGCCTTTGTGAAGCAGAATGACAAGGCGGCGATCAAGGGTGCCAGCTTCGAGGCAGCGCTGCTGTCTGCGGAGGAAGTGGAGGAACTTTCGAAGTTGCCGTCGAAGGACGCCATGCGCGGCATGCTGTTGGGCACGCTGCAGGCGCCGGCGACGAGCCTGGTGCGCGTGTTGAACGCGCCGCTGTTGGATATGCTCTACGCTCTCAAGGCGTACGAGGAGAAGAAAGACGGATCTGCGGCATAAACGTGTGTCGTAAAAACCGACGGCGCGGGTGTCGGCGGGTGTCGGCACCCCAGTGCGCCATGTGGCGCGAACGGCTCCTTTATGAGGAGTGGCGCTAGCGGGAACCCCGCCCGCGAATGAACGCGTGCGGTTGCACAAAAAAAGGAAGAGAACCATGACGAACGAAGAAGTGATTGAATATCTGAGCAACCTTTCGGTGCTCGAGATCTCCAAGCTGGTCAAGGCGCTGGAAGAGAAGTGGGGCGTTACCGCCGCCGCTCCCGTGGCTGTCGCTGCGGCTCCTGCCGCTGCCGCTGCTCCGGTTGAGGAGAAGACAGAGTTTGATGTGATTCTGGCTGAGATCGGCGCCAACAAGATCGGCGTGATTAAAGAAGTGCGTGCGATCACGAGCCTCGGCCTGAAGGATGCCAAGGACTTGGTCGAAGCCGCTCCGAAGGCTGTGAAGGAAGGCGTCTCGAAGGAAGAGGCCGCGAAGCTGAAGGAACAGCTTGAGAAGGCCGGCGCCAAGGTCGAGATCAAGTAATACGCGCCGCGTGTAAAACGCGGGGACTGTCCGGTGATGACGCGGGCAGTCCTCGCTTTCCTCAACGCGCCGTGTGCGCCGAGAGGAAGAAGCCCGGCCCGTCATCATTTTCGTGTTTGTCAAAAAAGGGACAAAACGCACCCGGACGCCTGATGATGCATGAACCGGCCGAAGTGTGAATTAGTTAACAAAGTGGCTGCTTACCACACTTCCATTCACAACCGGCCGGCTGAGAACTGTGTCAAGGCGCGCGGCGGGCGGCAGGGGCGCAAATGCTCCTGCGTGCGGGGTCCTTGAGTTGACAACCCTTGTCATAACATTCCAACCTGAGGTAGGCAATGGTTGAACGCAAAATGTTCGGCAAGCTGAAGCCCGTGATTCAGCCGCCCGATCTGATCGCTATTCAGACGCAATCGTACCAAGATTTTCTGCAGATCGGCATCGCGCCCAGCAAACGTGAAAAGAAGGGGTTGCAGGCTATTTTCCATGAGGTGTTTCCCATCGATAGTTATGATGGCCGTTACACGCTCGATTTCGTCAAATACGATCTAGGCGAACCCAAGTGCGACGCATTGACTGCCTTGGCTGATGGCAGCACGTTCGCCGCGCCGCTGCACGCGACGTTCCGTCTCAAAGACGGTGACGAGATCCGTGAAGAGGACGTCTACATGGGCGAGATTCCGCTCATGACCCGCGATGGATCCTTTGTCATCAACGGTGCCGAGCGCGTGATCGTCTCGCAGTTGCACCGCTCGCCCGGCATCTGCTCGGAGCAGGCGATCCACCCCAACGGACAGATACTTTATTCCGTCCGGCTGATCCCCGACCGTGGCTCGTGGATCGAAATCCAATTTGATTCGAGCGACATCATGTGGGTCTACATGGACCGTCGCCGTCGCCGCCGCAAGTTTTACGCCACGACTTTCCTGCGGGCACTCGGGTATGGGACCGACGAGGAAATCCTCAAGCTATTCTACACCGAGAAGGTGCTGAATGTGCGGGACGAGCACGACGCCGAAGAGCTTGAATACCTGATAATGAAGGATGATCTGGTCGATGTCGAGTCGCAGGCTGTTCTGGCCCGCCGTTACGACCCGATCACGCCGGCGTTGCTTGAGCAGGTCGCGTCCGCCGGTTTCGACAGGATCGAGGTGGTGGACGTCTCGGTCGATGAAGGCGTTTTGGTCAAGACGTTGCGCGAAGACGCGAAGGCCAACATCCGCTCGGAAGAAGATGCCCTCAAGGACATCTACAAGCGGTTGCGCCCGGGCGATCCGGCGACGTCGTCGAACGCGAAGACGCTGCTCAAACGGCTTTTCTTTGAACCGCGCCGTTATGATTTGGGCAAGGTCGGGCGTCACAAGATCAACCAGAAACTGGGGCTGTCAGACAGAGTCCCGGATGACCTGCGGATTCTGCACGAGAGTGGCATCGACGTGATCGAAGCGATCCGCCTGTTACTGCGCATCTACGTCGGTGAAGAGCACGTTGATGACATCGACCACCTCGGCAGCCGCCGCATCCGTACGGCCGGTGAACTGCTGGAGAACCAGTGCCGCGTGGGGCTGGCGCGTACCGAGTGCCTGATCCGTGAACGCATGACGCTCTTCGACCCCGCGAGCGGTGTGTTGGCACCCGCCCGTCTGGTGAACAGCAAGTCGCTCTCTGCCGTGGTGCAGGATTTCTTTGGCCGCAGCCAGTTGAGTCAGTTTATGGACCAGACCAATCCGCTGAGCGGCCTGGCCCATAAGCGCCGTCTCTCGGCGCTCGGTCCCGGTGGACTGAGCCGTGAGCGCGCGGGCTTTGAGGTTCGCGACGTGCACTCGTCGCACTACGGACGTATCTGCCCGATTGAGACACCGGAAGGTCCGAACATCGGTTTGATTTCGTCGCTCAGCATTTATGCGCAGATCAATCCGTTCGGGTTTATCGAGACGCCGTACCGCGTGGTGCGCAACGGCAAGGTCACGAAAGAGGTGCAATACCTGTCGGCCGACGTGGAGGAGAAATACGTCATTGCGCAGGCAAACTCAGAACTCAACCCGGATGGCAGCTTCGTCTCCGAACGCGTCACCTGCCGGGTCGAGACAGAGTTCGAGGATGTCGACCGCATGCGCGTCCAGTTCATGGATGTCTCGCCGATGCAGCTCGTTTCGATCGCCGCCGGCTTGATTCCGTTCTTGGAGCATGACGACGCCAACCGCGCGTTGATGGGCGCGAACATGATGCGTCAGGCGGTGCCGCTGTTGAGGTGCGAGCGTCCGTTCGTGGCGACTGGTCTTGAGGCACGGGCCGCGGCTGACTCCTGTGTGACGGTGCTCTCCGAGAGCGACGGCGTGGTGGCCTATGTCTCGGCGCGTGACATCGTCGTCACGCCCAACGGAAAGATGCCGTCGGGCAAGCCCAAAAAGAACGAGAACGCCAAGGGCATCTACCGTTACGCCCTCCAGAAGTTCCGCCGCTGCAATGCCGGTACCTGCTTTAACCAGAAGCCGGTCGTCAAGGTCGGGCAGAAGGTCAAGACGGGGGATGTGCTGGCGGACGGTCCCGCCACCTGCGAGGGTGAGTTGGCGCTCGGCAAGAATCTGCTGGTGGCCTTCATGCCGTGGTCCGGCTACAACTTCGAAGACGCCATTGTCGTGAGCGAAAGAGTGGTGCGTGACGATGTCTTCACCTCGATCCATATTCAGGACTTCGAGGTCGGCGCACGCGACACCAAGCTCGGGCCCGAAGAGATCACGCGCGACATCCCCAATGTGGGCGAGGATGCCCTCAGGAACCTGGGGCCGGACGGCGTGGTGCGCGTGGGTGCCGAAGTGCGCCCCGGCGATATTCTGGTCGGCAAGATCACGCCGAAAAGCGAGACCGAGCTGGCACCGGAAGAGCGGCTGCTGCGTGCGATTTTCGGTGAAAAGGCCGCTGACGTGCGCGACACTTCGCTGACCGTTCCGAGTGGTGTTTACGGTATCGTGATGGATGTCAAGGTGACCTCGCAGCAAGAGGTCCGGCGTCCGTTCCTGTCGCTCGCGGCGTCGCCCGAGGAAGAGAAGAAAGAGGTTCGCGACGTTGAGGCGGAGCGCAAGAAGAAGCAAGCGGCTCTGGAAGAGGAGCTGACCACGGCGTTGAGCAATATCCTGTTGGGCGAGAAGATCCCGCTTGATGTGCTGGACGTGGAAACCGGTGACATCATCATCCCGGCCAACCGCAAGATCACCAAGACGTTGCTGTCGCGTCTGGCTAAAGCGCACGATCACATCCAGATCGAGAGCAGCCCGGTGCAGCAGAAGATCGAAGAGATCATCAACGGCTTCCGGCCCAAGTTTGACGAGTTGAAGGAGCAGGAGAGCGGCGACGGCGAGTTTGCGGAACTGGATGGCCTTACGGACGAAAGCGGCGTCATCAAGCAGGTGCGGGTCTACATCGCTGAGAAGAAAAACCTTTCGGTGGGCGATAAGCTGGCCGGCCGTCACGGTAACAAGGGTGTCGTGGCCAGAATTGTGCCGGATTGCGACATGCCGTTCTTGCCGGACGGTACGCCGGTGGACATCGTGCTGAACCCCCTCGGCGTGCCTTCGCGCATGAACTTGGGGCAGCTCTTTGAGACCTGCCTCGGCATCGCCTGTAAGGAGCTTGGTTTCTACGCCGCGTCCCCGGTGTTCGACGGCGTGAAGGAGAACCAGATCGACAGCTTGTTGCGCGAGGCGCGCAGCGCGCAGGAAGAGAAGACCGGCAACGCATGGATCTGCGAGGACGGCAAGAGCGTCGTCTACGACGGCCGCACGGGTGATCCCTTTGATCAGCGTGTGGTGGTCGGCCATATCTACATGCTCAAGTTGCACCACCTAGTTACCGACAAGATCCATGCACGCGCCACCGGGCCTTACTCGCTGGTGACACAGCAACCGCTGGGCGGCAAGGCGCAGTACGGCGGCCAGCGCATGGGCGAGATGGAAGTCTGGACGCTTGAGGCATACGGCGTGGCCTACGCTCTGCAAGAGCTGTTGACGGTTAAGTCCGACGACGTCGGCGGGCGTACCCGCATTTATGAGGCGATCGTGAAGGGACAGAACACGCTGGACGCTGGCATGCCGGAGTCCTTCTCGGTGCTGATGCACGAGTTGCGCGGTCTGTGTCTGGACATGAAGCTGCTGGGCGGTGAGCAACTGAGCCCGGCCGCTGAGTTGAGCAAGTTTTAAGGCGACCCTTCAGGAGGTTCACAATGAATCCTTATGCAGCACGAGAAATGTTTGGTGGAATGTTTGATGCGGGCGGGCACTATGACGCTGTGAGTATTACACTCGCGTCGCCCGAGACCATCCGTTCCTGGAGCAAGGGCGAGGTCCGCAATCCCGAGACCATCAACTACCGGACCTACCGTCCGGAACGTGACGGTCTCTTCTGCGAGCGGATATTCGGCCCTACGCGCGACTGGGAGTGTACATGCGGCAAATATAAGCGGATCAAGCACAAAGGCGTGGTCTGCGACCGTTGCGGTGTCGAGGTGACGGTGTCACGCGTGCGCCGCCAGCGCATGGGCCACATCGAGTTGGCCGTGCCGGTCTCGCACATCTGGTTCTTCAAGTGCAACCCCAGCCGCATCGGTCTGATCTTGGACAAGACCGCCAGCGAGTTGGAGAGTGTGCTCTATTACGAAGACTACATGGTCATCGATCCGGGCGACACGCCGTTGGAGTATCTGCAATTGATGACGGATACCGAGTACCAAGAGGCGGTCGAGAAGTACGGCGAGGGCTTTACGGCAATGATGGGCGCCGAGGCAGTCCGCCGCGCGCTCAATAAGGTTGATCTCGATCAGCTCATGCAGGATCTTGAAGAGCAGATCGAGAATACGCGCAGCAAACAGACGCGTAAGAAGATCACCAAGCGCATGAAGGTCGCGGACGGATTCCGCTCCAGCAAGGCGCGTCCCGAGTGGATGATTCTGGACTGCCTGCCGGTGATTCCGCCGGAGCTGCGTCCATTGGTGCCGCTCGAGGGCGGTCGCTTTGCGACATCGGATCTGAACGATCTCTATCGTCGCGTGATCAACCGTAACAATCGTCTGAAAAACCTGCTGCTGCTCAAGACGCCGGATGTCATCATCCGCAACGAGAAGCGCATGCTGCAGGAGGCGGTTGACGCGGTGTTTGACAACGGTCGCCACGGTCGCGCCGTTGCTGGTGCCGGTAACCGTCCGCTCAAGTCGCTGAGTGATATGCTCAAAGGCAAGACCGGTCGCTTCCGTCAGAATCTGCTCGGTAAGCGCGTGGACTACTCCGGACGTTCGGTGATCGTCGTCGGCCCCGAACTGAAGATCACGCAGTGCGGCCTGCCCAAAAAGATGGCGCTGACGCTCTTCGAGCCATTCATCATCCGCCGTCTCAAGGAAAAGAGCATTTGCCATACCGTGCGTACGGCGCGCAAGATGATCGAGCGCCACGACGAGCAGGTCTGGGATATCCTCGAAGAGGTGACCAAGGGCAAGACCGTGATGCTCAACCGTGCGCCGACGCTGCACCGTCTCTCGATTCAGAGCTTCGAGCCGGTGTTGGTCGAGGGCGAGGCGATTCGCATCCATCCGATGGTCTGTACTGCGTTCAATGCCGACTTTGACGGTGACCAGATGGCTGTGCACGTGCCGCTGTCGGTCGAGGCGCAGTTGGAGAGCCGCCTGCTGATGCTGGCTTCCAACTCGATCTTCTCGCCGGCTTCCGGCAAGTCGATCATGACGCCGACGCAGGATGTTGCGCTGGGCATCTATTACCTGACGATCCCGAGCCAAAGCGACAAACTGGCCAACAAGATTGCCGGTAAGACACCGCCTGATGAGACGCATCTGCCACTCTTTAATGACGCGGCGGAAGTTGATTTTGCCTTGGCCGAAAAAGCCATCACGCATCACACGCGCATCCGCCTGCGTAATCCGGACTTCGGTAGTGAAGGCCGTCGTTATGGCACCCCGGATGTCCGCGTGATTGAGACGACTGCCGGTCGCGTGATCTTCAACGAGATCTGGCCGGACGAGTTGGGCTACGTTAACGACAAGGTTGACAAGAGCAAGCTTGGTGACTTGATTTTGCATTGCCACCAGGTGGCCGGTCATGCCGCTACGGTTCAGGTCTTGGATGAGTTGAAGACGCTCGGTTTCAGGCACGCTACGCTGGCTGGCGTCTCGATGGGCTTGAAGGACATGATCCGTCCGCAGCACAAGGAAGAGATCATCGCCAATGCCTATGCCGAGGTCGAGAAGGTTAACAGCCAGTTCCTGACCGGCGTGATCACGGACGGCGAGCGACACAACAAGATCGTTGACGTGTGGACGGCCGCCACTGAAAAGGTGTCGGATGATCTGTATAAGGCAATCGACCGCAATGTGACAAAGACGCAGCCCAACCCGACCGAGACCAACCCGGTCTTCATGATGGTGGACTCCAAGTCTCGTGGTTCGAAGCTGCAGATCCGTCAGCTCGCCGGTATGCGCGGCCTGATGGCTAACCCGTCCGGTGAAATCATCGAGCGTCCCATCACGGCGTCGTTCCGCGAAGGTCTCAGCGTGTTGGAGTACTTCATCTCCACCCACGGAGCGCGTAAAGGCTTGGCCGATACCGCGCTCAAGACGGCAGACGCCGGTTATCTGACGCGTAAGCTGGTGGATGTGGCGCAGGACGTGATCATCACGATCCAAGACTGCAACACCGTGAACGGCATTGAGGTCGAGGCAGTCGAAGAGGGCGACGAGACGTTGATCCCGCTGCGTACCCGCGTGCTGGGCCGTACGGCGCTCTACGATATTCGCCACCCCGCTACCGGCGACGTGCTGGTCGCGGCGAATGGTGAGATCGACGAGGCGGCGTGCAAGGCTCTGGAGGATGCCGGTATCGAACGTGTCTGGATCCGCAGTGGTCTCACGTGCGACGCGCCTTACGGCATGTGCGCGAAATGCTACGGCCGCGACCTCTCTTCGGGCAAGCCCGTCGAGATCGGCACGGCGGTCGGTATTATCGCGGCGCAGTCTATCGGCGAGCCTGGCACCCAGTTGACGATGCGGACCTTCCACATCGGCGGTACGGTGTCGACGGTGTCGAAGGCCCCGGAAATCGTGCTCAAGCACGCCGGCTTCATCAAGTTTGTTGATCTGCGCACCGTTCGTAACGACGAGGGTAACTCGGTCGTGCTCAACAAAAACGGCTCGATCCAGATCGTCGATGGGAACGATGTCGAGATCGACACCTACAACCTGCAGATGGGTACGGTGCTGCTCGCCGAAGACGGCGCAGCCGTCAAACCCGGCCAGCGCGTGGCCATGTGGGATCCGCACTCCGTGCCGATCATGGCCGAAAAGCATGGTGTCGTGTCGTTCCAGGACTTTGTGGACGATGTGTCGGTCCGCACTGATGTGGACCCGGAGACCGGGATGAGCACCTTGGTGGTTCTCGATACCAAGGAGGATCTGCACCCGCAGATCATCGTCACCGATCCGGACACCCGCGACATTCTGGGCTTCTACCACATCCCGGCCGGTGCCGTCGTTATGGCGAAAGAGGGTGCGCGTGTGTCGCCCGGCATGATGATCGCGAAGACGCCGCGTAAAGAGGCGAAGACGCGCGACATCACCGGCGGTCTGCCGCGTGTGGCCGAACTTTTCGAGGCGCGCCAGCCCAAGGATGCGGCGGAAATCTCGCGCATCGAAGGCGTCGTGGACTTCGGCGAGCACCAGCGCGGCAGGCGCTGCCTGATCGTGCGCGACGAAGTGACCGGCCATGTCGAAGAGCATCTGGTCCCGATGGGCAAGCAGGTGGTCGTGTTCAAGGGCGACCGCGTCAAGAAGGGTCAGCAGCTCACCGAAGGTCCGGTGGTGCCGCAGGAGATCCTCGACATCTGCGGTCCTCAGGAACTGCAGCGCTACTTGGTCAACGAGGTGCAACAGGTCTACCGCCTGCAGGGTGTGGAGATCAACGACAAGCACATCGAAATCATCGTGCGTCAGATGTTGCGCAAGGTCCGCATCACGAACCCCGGCGACACCGATTTCCTCTGGGGCGAGCAGGTCACGCGGCAGAGGTTCTTGGAAGTCAACGAAGAGATCGTGGCCGAAGGCAAGCGGCCCGCCGAGGCGCAGCCCGCACTGCTGGGTATCACCAAGGCGTCGCTCGAGACCGACAGCTTTATCTCTGCGGCTTCCTTCCAGGACACCACGCGCGTGCTCACCGACGCGGCCGCTATGGGTCGCGTGGACGAGTTGCGCGGCTTCAAGGAGAACGTCATCCTCGGTCACCTGATTCCTGGCGGTACCGGCTTCCCGCTGCACCGCCACATCAAGCTCGTGCCGTTGGCC